>Ga0302181_10001091_pt1 | contig 20695 bp, 24 predicted proteins | sample I_Palsa_E3_3_FD_198786 | JGI IMG/M metagenome (GOLD analysis project Ga0302181, IMG submission 198786) | Peat permafrost microbial communities from Stordalen Mire near Abisko, Sweden - I_Palsa_E3_3 | ecosystem: Environmental > Terrestrial > Soil > Palsa > Peat permafrost | place: Sweden...
GCCGGCCCCGGCCCGTCCTACCTGGACCCCGGATCCGGCGGCCCCGGCAACGACTTCACCAACCGCAACACCACCTTCATGACCTGGAACCTGATGCACCTGGCCCGGATGCTCAAGGACGCCGGCGGCATCCCCGCGCACGGCAACCAGCGCTCGGAGTGGGACGCCGGCTGCCGGTTCGACTTCGACAACCCCGACTACCGGTAAGAGCAGCGCGGCGCCATCGGCCGGCTCGTCCCGAGGACGTGGTCGGCCTGGTCCGCTACGTGCGCGAGCATGCGACGGCCTGACGGTGACCAGCAACTCGTCGCGGCGTAACACTGGAGCTTATGGTGTGCTGCCCTAGCAGGCGGCGGCGGTGCGGCGGCTACGGCAATGCCCGCCACGACCGCAAGCGCAGCAACCAGGCGCCAGCCGGCCAGCCGGTGCAGGCGCCAGGAATGCTCACGGAACCTGCTCAGGCGCGGCCAGGAACCAGCTGGCTGCAGTCGCTGCACGCGCAGCTTGACGGTAGTGGCCAGCACCTTGCCCCACGACGGCCCGGCCGAGACCCGCCCCACGGCATCGGCTCGCGGCTTCAGTCCGGTCCCAGCGGTGCCGTCCAGAACGACGCCCGGGGGATGATCGTCTTGAGCCACGGCCGCCCCCCAGCCCGCCGCACAGCGCGACGGCTCACGGGCGCAAAGCAGAGCACACAACCCCCCCGGCCTCAACCGAAATGACCGATTAGTGACCTACGTTCGGGCGAGCGGGGCAGGCGTCATGTCGGTGTGGTTGGCGCTGCGGTCCGGGGCGCCCGCCTGCCGGCACCCGGGGTCATGCTGTCCAGTGCTCTCTCTAGGAGAACGCGGCGGCGTAGTCGGCGGTGAACTGCTCGAAGGAGCGGGGACTCCTGGTGTGGCGGATGCGCACACCATGGCGTCGGTCAGGGCGTGCTTTCCAGGATGGTTTTGAGGTTGTCGAGCTGTGCGACCTCGTTCCGCATCTGCCGGGTGATCATCGGGGTCATGAGCTTCATGAGCCCGGCTGGCTGGAGGTCGAGGGCGAACCGGACCCGGGTGCTGTGGTCGGGGTTTTCTGTCAGCTCGAACACGCCGGCGGGGCGCGCTGGTCCGGCGGTGACGTGGAATCCGAGCTGCCGGGGCGGATCGAAGACGGTGACGCGGTAGTCGCCGTCGATGCGGCGTCCGCCTGGCCCGGCGAGGACCTGGCGGTAGGTGGCTCCCTCGCCGTCAGCGGGTGACGTGCGCTCGATTTCGAGGACGCCGGCGCGCCACGCGCGGTTATGGGTGCCGTCGGCGAGGTAGTCGAAGACTTCGCGGGCCGGGCGGTTGACGGTCACGGTGTGCTCAGCGTGCGGCATATCGGTCTCAGCCCTTCTTCTTCGGTTTCTTGGCGGGGAGCTGTTCGGCCCAGGTGCGTGACCTGTGCACCCACTCGCCGATGACGGCGTCGTCGTAGACAAGGGACGGCGGGACGACGATGTACTCTTTCATCGGCCGGCCAGGCATCGGCTCGAACAGCCCGGCGTCGTAGCGGCCGAGGAACTCCGCCCGGTCGGCCTCTGCCAGCCGCAGGATGAGCGAGTCCTCGTGCAGTCCCATGAACATGTTCCCCGCAGCACGCAGACGGGATAACCGAACGTGAGCTTGCGGTCGGCGTCCCCGGCGAGCTGGGCGAGTTCGTCGAAACGGGCGATGAGCCCGGGTGGCGACTTGCGGAAAGCGGGCATGGGATCCTCCTCCTCGGCCAGGTGGCGGGCGGTGGTGAGATAGCGGCGTTCGGCTTCGTTGGTGACCAGATCGAGGGCGCGCTCGTAGTCGGCGAGCGCGGCCCGGGTTTGGCCGGCGCGGAGGTGCACGTCGGCCCGCACCGCCCATACCCGGTGCGAACCCCGTAGCGCGGGATCCTCCGCGAGCCTGTCCAGCAGGGGCAGCGCAGCGGCCAGCCCGGCCGCCATCGCGACGGCGACGGCCCGGTTGAGCGCCACGACCGGCGTGTCCTGGACCGCCAGCAGCTCGTCGTACAGGGCGAGGATCGCGCCCCAGTCAGTCGCGGCGAACGTGGCCGCGCTCGCGTGGCAGCCCGCAAGCTCAGCTTGCAGCAGGAGCGGCCCGCGCTCGCCCCGGCGGGCAAGTTCCAGCGCGCGGGCACCGTCGGCGATCAGCTCGCGATCCCACTGCGCGCGGTCTTGCGCGTCGAGGGTGAGGAGCGTGCCGTCCGGCCCGGCGCGGGTGGGCCAGCGGCTGAGCTGGAAGGACAACAGCGCCCGCAGCGCCTGCGGTTCCGGCTCGCCCGGGAGCAGTTCGGTCAGCAGGCAGGCCAGGCGGCGGGCCTCGGACGCGAGATCACCCCGGGTCACCGTCTGGCCGGCAGCGGGCAGGTAGCCCTCGTTGAAGACCAGGTAGATGACGTCCAGGATGGACCGCAGCCGGTCGCGCACGTCCGGGTCGCCGGCGCCGAAAACGACACGATGCTCTTTCAATACCCGTTTCGCCCGGACGATGCGCTGCGCTATTGCCGTGGCCGGCAGGTGGAAGCCGCGGGCGATCTCTTCGGTGGTGAGCCCGGCCACCAGCCGCAGCGTGAGAGCAACCTGCGCGTCGGCAGATAGCAGCGGATGGCAGCACATCGCGATCAGCCGCAGCCGGTCATCGGCGATTCCCGGTACATCGTCGCCCTGCCGCTGCTGCCCGGCCAGCAGCGGCCGCATCGATTCCGCCCGTTGCTGCGCGCGCCCGCAATCGCGGACCAGGTTGCGGGCCCGGTTGCGGCACACGGTCATCAGCCAGGCACCGGGCCGGTCCGGTACCCCCTGCAGCGGCCACCGGTCCAGCGCGGCCAGCAGCGTCTCCTGCGCTGAATCCTCGGCGGCCTGCAGGTCACCGGTGATCCGCAGCGCCGCCCCGACCAGGCGCGGCCACTCCCCGCGGAACACAGCGGCCAGCGCCGCCTCCGCCTCCTCGCTCACCGCGTCCCTCCCCGCCAGGCGGTCCCGCACGACAGCGGCACCAGCGTCACCTGGTAACCGCTGACCTGCCCCCACCCTGCGGCCAGCCGCTCCGCCGCCGCCCGCCCGCTCGCCCGGATCACCAGGCACGCCCGCAGTTCACCAGCCGGATCCCGCGGCAGGCCGAATGACCGCAGCAGTCCCCAGCGGCGCAGCCACCCATGCCAGGCGGCCAGCGCCATTACATCACGCGCGACACCGCCCAAGGATGCCTCGCCCGGCGCGGGCGGCCGGATGCCGAGCAGCAGGAACTCCCTCACCCCATCGGGACGATCTCGCGAACCTCAACGGAGCCGAACTGCGCGCTCGGGCAGCGAGCAGCAACCGCCACCGCCGCCTGGATATCAGCCGCCTCGATGATGAAATACCCGGCGATGACCTCCTTCGACTCGGCGAACGGCCCATCCAGGACCCGCCGCATCCCGTCGCGGCTGCTGACCCGCTTCGCCTCAACGACAGGGCGCAGCGGCGAGCCTCCCTTCAGCGTGCCGTCACCTACCAGGCTCATCGCGTACTCACCCACACGCTGGACGGCCTCCGCGCGCTGCTCCTCCGTGGCCACCAACCCGGGGTCCTCTGACAGAATGAGCATGAACTCCATTGACTGATCCTCCTCCTCGGCTGATCGCTGCCCCACTCATACGACACCAGCGTGACGCCACGATCGACACAGCAGCCGAACTATCCCCTCGGTCACAGGCGGCGTAAGTGACAGCTACCGTCCTCTACCCGTACGACGCTCGGCGGAGCGCCCTGTGAGGCAACTGCTGGGAGAATGTCCCGCCCGGTTCCCCCTACCGGGCCTGCGTCAAGGTGCATTTCTCTCGGCGGCGTGTCCTGTTGGCCGCGCCTATCGTTGTGTACCTGAGGGCAGATAGCCGGGCTGGAGAGGTGACGGAGGACGCCGTGCCGGATGAGGACAAGAAGCGGGCAGCGCACCGGGCCCTGGTGGATGGCGTCCTGAACGGAGAGGGCAGGGCATCTGCGGAGCAGCGAGCTCGTGCCTTCGGCAACGCTGATATCTCCCCGGCCTTGGACGCGTTGATCGGCAAGGTCGCCACGAGGCCGGCGGAGGTCACCGACGCGGACTTCGCTGCGGCAAAGGCGTCGGGCTTCAGCGAGGACCAGCTTTTCGAGCTGGTGATATGCGCTGCGGTCGGCCAGTCCGCCCGGCTGTATGAAGCGGGGCTGGCAGCCCTGGCCGAAGCAACCGGCAGCGGGGAGGCCGGATAGTGCGACTTGACGTCCTCAACCGCGGTTACGGTCCCGGGACCAAGGTGCTGTTCGCGCTCATCCGGGTATTCTCCGGGCACCCGGTACCAGACGCCGCCAAGCTGGTCTTCTACCGGCCCGGCTTCTACGGCGCCCGGGCGAAGAAGTTCACCCACGAGGCGATGCGCGGGCCTTCGGCCTGGTCGGTAGCTGACCGGGAGCTGATGGCGGCCTTCGTGTCGAAGGTCAACGAGTCCGCGTTCTGCGTCGGCGCGCACACCGCGACCGCGGGGCAGGCGTACCAGGACGCCGCGAAGGTTCAGGCGGTGCTAGCAGACCTGGAATCGGCCCCCGTCGAGGACGGGCTCCGGGCAACGCTGCGGATGCTCGGCACGCTGACCCGGGAGGGAACGGTGGGCGCCGGGGACATGCGGGAAGTGCTGTCCGCAGGCGTCTCACCCCAGCAGGTCCAGGACGCGCTGGCGGTCTGCGCCGCGTTCAACACGACCGACCGGCTCGCCAACGCCTTCGGCTTCGAACTGCTCAGCCCCGAGGCCTTCGAGGCAGGAGCCAAGTACCTGCTCAAGCGGGGTTACCGATAGCACTGAAGCCCCGGCCGGCAGCATCGAAGAACTCATCTTCCCGGGACGGCGTCAGCCGCAAGGGCTCAGCAATGCCGGCGGAATCCCGGACGATTAGACCGCCGATGTCGGCAGCCGCCTGGAACACTGACCAGATGGCAGGACTGCCCGAACTCGGCATCGCCCGCGTCCGCCGCTGGTGCGAGCAGCGCGTCCCTGAGATGCCCGCGGCCAGGTCCGGGTGGAATGCGCTCTCCTAGAGGAGGGCACCGGACACCACGACCCCCGGGTGCGGCAGGCGGGCAGGCGCCAGTCTTACCGTCCCGGCCTGATCGGCCTCCCGGGATCGGAACATCGCGGGAGGCGCGCCGCCGACCCGGGTATCGCGGCCTCGCGTCGACCAACGCGCGGCCGGGCCAATCCCGGATCGGCGTCGCTCCGAATAACCCATGACATGTCAGGTAAACGCCGATGCCCGGACAGTTCCTCTCAGCACCTGAGCGCCCAGCCCGCAGGCGCGGGGCGCCGCGCACCATGATTCCAGTCAATCACGTCGTTGATGAGATTCCCGGCCGGCTCGACCCGGAGTCAGCTGAGTGGCTGCGGGTGCTCGGTGGCGCCGGCCCGCGGCGGGAGGCGGCGCTGGCCCGGCTGCACGAGATGCTGTTGCGTATCGCGCAGCGGGAGGCCCGGCGGCGCGGACCGCGGATACTGATCGCCGGCCCTGAGCTGGAGGACCTGGCCTACCAGGCGGCGGCGGACGCGCTGATGGCTATCACCGCTAAGCTCAGCCAGTTCCGCGGGGAGAGCCGGTTCACGACGTGGGCCTACAGGTTCGTCATCCTCGAGGTGTCGGCTAAGCTCGGGCGGCACTTCTGGCGCCGCCCGGACGTGCGGCTGGAGGCGGAGGATTGGGACCGGCTGCCGGACCGGTTCGGTTTCGAGCCCGCGCGGGAATCGGAGTGGCGGGACCTGCTGGCCGCGCTGCGCCGTGCCGTGGACACCGAGCTGACTGCGCGGCAGCGCGAGGTGTTCGTCGCGATCGTGGTAAACGATGTTCCGCTGGACGCGCTGGCGGTCAGGCTTGGCTCCAACCGCAACGCGCTCTACAAGATGATGTTCGACGCCCGGCGTAAGCTGCGGGCCGTTCTTGCCGCTAACGGGTATCTGGACGATGACGATTCGGGGCGCTCATGAACGGCTGGCCGGCGCTGGACCGCTTCCTGCGGGCCGATCCGCGCGATGTCGGCTGCGCCGAGGCGATGGAGATGCTGCATGTCTACGTCGACCTGGTCGCCGCCGGCGGGCCGGCGGAGCAGCGGTACCCGGGCATCGCGGCGCACCTGCGCGCGTGCGGCCCGTGCGGTGAGGATTTCGAGGCGCTGCTGGCCGCGGTGCGCGACGACGCGGGCTGACGGGCGACGCGCGACTCACTGGCCGGCCGCGGCGTGCGAGCGCAGGTAGCGGATGAGGCCGGTGACGTCCTGGGGGACCAGCCGCCCGATGGCGCCGCTGGAGTACACGCTGACCACGACCCGGCCGCCGGGGTCGAGCACGAACCCGGTCGACTGCAGGAACAGCGGATCATCGTTGACGAACGCGCCGGTCGCATCGGCGATCGCCGCAGCGTCGGCGCCGTACCCCACCGGGAACCGCACGCCGTGCTTGGCGATGAGCTCCTGCGTGGCGGCCTCGTCGTCCACCGACAGCGCCACGACCGTGACATCGATCTCGGCGAGGCCGTCCAGCGCCCGCTGGAACGCGCTGAGCTGGGCGTTGCAGTACGGGCACCAGGACCCTCGGTAGAACAGCACGACGCCGAAATGCCCGGCCAGGTCACCAGGCAGACGGAGCGCGCGGCCGCCAGGAAGGCTGACGGTGAGCGCAGGGAACGGATCGCCGGGGCGCAGCAGTGTCTTGTCAGTCATACCCGGTTAGCGCGGATAGCTACGGCGTTCTTACCTGCGGGCGGCCGATGCCCGGTCCGAGACGCCGGGGTGGAGATGATTTCGCCTGCCCGACGTAAGACCTGGCCGCCCTCCAACGCCAACCAATGGTGCGCAACAAGCGGCGGCGACGCCGCCGACCCGAGCCGGCTTGGCCGGAGGAAAGAGCAGCAGATGAAGTTCGCGTCACATCGGCGAGGGCGGACGGCCGCCCGCGGCCGGGATGCCAACCCACGAGCACGGCACGCCCTGCGACGGGGCCGGGCCGGGGCGCTGATCCTCGGCCTGGCGGCGGCCGCGGCGATAGCCGTGCCCGCGTCCGCCTCAGCCTCAACCGGTGCCTCCCCCGTGGTCGGGCACGTCTACCTCAACGACAACACGAAGGGAACCAATACGATCGGGGCGTTTGACCGGCACGCCGACGGCTCGCTGACCCCCGTGGCCGGGTCTGCGTTCGCGGCCGGCGGCGCCGGGACCGGCGCCGGGCTGGCCTCGCAGGGCGCGATCCAGATCACCCCGGACGGCCGGTTCCTGATCGCCGTCGACGCGGGCAGCAACCAGATCTCCGTGCTGCGGATCCGCTTCGACGGCTCGCTCAGCCTGGTCAGCGTCACCGGCTCCGGCGGCACCCTGCCCGACAGCGTCGCCGTGCACGGCCACTTGGTGTACGTGGCCAACTCCGGTGCCGGCGACGCCAACTACACCGGCTTCCTGCTCGGCGTCAACGGCCGCCTGTTCCCGATCCCGCGATCTACTGTCACGCTGGCCGCCAACGCCGCGCCCGCTGACGTGCTGTTCAACAGCACCGGCACCAAGCTGGCCGGCACCGAGGTGGGCACCTCGGTGATCGACAGCTTCACTGTCGGCCTCGACGGCCGGCTGACCGCCGCCCCCGGATCGCCGTTCCCGGCCCAGGGCCTGGGCCCGTTCGGCAGCGAGTTCCGGCCGACCGACCCCGGCCAGCTGTTCGTGTCCAACGCCCATAACGTAGGCGCCGGCACCGGAACGATCTCCGCGTTCAGCGACTCCTTCAACGGCACGCTGACCTCGATCGGGGCCTCCCCGTTCGCCGACCAGCAGACCGCCCCCTGCTGGGTGGAGATCACCCATGACGGCCAGTTCCTGTTCACCGTGAACACCGGATCCGGCGAGATCTCCCGCTACCAGATCACCCCCGATGGCACGCTGACCCTGCTCGGCAGCACCCCGGTCGCCGCCACCGGCGGCGTCGGCGCCGTCGACGCCCGGCTCAGCCCCGATGGCCGCTTCCTGTACGTCGACGAGAGCCGGATCGGCAAGATCGGCGCGTTCGCCGTCAACGGCGGCAACCTGACCGAACTGGGCACCTCCCCGTTCGCGCTGCCCGCCGGCGCCACGCCCGCAGGCATCGTCGTCAGCTAACTCTCGCCAGCCGGGCCGGAGCCGCGGTCAAGTCCCGCCGCGGCTCCGGTCGCACGGCCGGCCGGCCCCTCGGCCAGCCTGCGCAAAAAAGAACACTCGCTTCGGCCGCTCTCAGCGTGTCGGCTGCTGCTCGGATCGATCTGCCGGAACCGTTCCGCCAGACTAGATCGCACGGCCTGGTGGCCGCGTGGCGGCCACGTCGGCACGACGTGGAGGGATCACATGACGGACGCGCTGGAGCAGATCAGCGGCTTGCTACACGAGGCGGGCGAGACTCACCATCGTGTTTACCGGATCGTCGACGGAGCCGACGATGACTGGGCCTCCTGGTATGCGCAGTGGCTCATCGACCTGTCCGAGCTGCCGGACCTGCTGGGCGCCAGGCCGGTACGCAGCGAACTGGTCTACCTGCTTGTCAGCCTGGACAAGCAATACACGGTCGAGGCTCCCGGCGAACCGTGGGAGACCTACTACGCACGCCAGATCCTGGGCCATTTCCGGCCATCAGGCAGTTAATACCGCCGCACGCCGGACGGCCTAACGCGGCGCCAGCATCCGGTCATGACGCATGGTGCGCGTCAGCCCAGGCGCGATCTAGTCAGCGGCGGGCTGTGCGTGCGCGGCATCGTCGTCTCTTACGCCGGTCCGGCCCTCGCGGTCGCGAAGTGGGGCGGGCGTCTGGGTTAGCCGACCAGGTTTGGCGTAGCGGCGTGACCCTGGACTGGGACGGCTTCGCTACCGGAACAACCATCTTCACTACGATCTACCTCACCTAGGCGTGGGACACCAACCACTCGCTGGCCCAAGCGGACCCGGACGGCGTAGGCGATGGCATCCGCCAGCTGCTGAGCATGACCGACCTGTTCCGCCCCGGCCTCGACGACGCCAGCAGCCAGCTCGCGGCGTGGCGGCAGTCGCTGCTGGACCTGTTCGGGCAGGTAGACCTGCTCGCCCTGCCGGCCATGCCGGTGTTCCCGCCCCGGCTGGCGGGCCTGACCCCCGCTTGCTGCTCGACGTGATCATCGAGATCACCCAGTACATCGCGCTGTTCAACGCGGCCGGAACGCCCTGCACCGCACCGCCCATCCGGGCCGCGGGCACCCCCGATACCGGCCAGCCTGCAGCTCGTAGGCCCCCCGTGGGGCGAGGGACTGCTGCTCGCCACCGCACGCCAGGTCGAGGCCACCGGGTAGGCGACCCAGGCTGGTCAGGGGTTCACCCGCTACGCCTGCCGTGACGGGAAGCAGGCGTTCGCCGGGTCCTCTGGCGTGCCCGGCTCGGTACGATCGCCGCATGGCCTATGACGAGGATCTCGCCGAGCGTATCAGGGACCTGATCGGCCCTGACCCTGAGCTGACCGAGAAGAAGATGTTCGGCGGGCTGGCCTTCCTCATCCGCGGGCACATGGCGATCAGCGCTAGCGGCCAGGGCGGCGTGCTGGTCCACGTCGATTCGGAGCGGTCAGCCGACTTGGTGGCCGCGACCGGGGCCACCACCGCGGTGATGCAGGGCCGGGAGATGCCCGGCTGGCTGCGTGTCAGCCCCGAAGACCTGGCCAGCGACGACGACCTTTCCCGATGGGTGGAAATCGGCATCGGGCATGCACGGTCGCTGCCGCCGAAGCAGCCCGCGAAGGCAAAGCTGAAGAAGTAGGCGACCGCTCGGCCGCCGCAGCACCGCCGCGCCAGAGCAGATCAAAGCGGCGCCTTTCCACGCACGGCGCCCCTGCCTGGCCTGGCGGCGGCGGCCCGGCCCGGGATCTGGTCGCCGCGTCATGCGGGCGCTGGGCGATCGAGTTTCCATGGGTTGATCAGTTCGATCCCGGTTCCGGAGAAGTCATCGGTGTTGCGGGTTGCCAGTGTCGCTTCGGCAGTGCGGCAGATGGCCGCGATCTGGGCGTCGGCCACACCGATCGGCCGCCCGAGCGTTTCCCTGGCGCAGGCGATATCGGCGTACCGCGAGGCGCAGCGCTCGTCGAAGGGCAGGACCCGGTCCCGGAAGTCGTTGCCGAGCAGCCCGCCGACCGCCGCCGCCAGTTCCGTCTTCCGGCGGCCGGCGGGCATCCGGGCGACACCGCAGAGCAGTTCGGCAGCGGTCACCGCAGTAGTGCCGACTTCTCCGGCGGGCAGCGAGTCGAGCCACGAAAGGACGCCGGGCTCGGGGACCGGGCGGGTTAGCTCGGAGATGACGTTGGTGTCCAGGACGATCACGAGTCGAACACCGCCGCCCGGGGCGGCTCGCCGCTGCGGTCAGGAAGCTGCAGTTCACCTTCCAGGCCGGCGAAGCGCGCGTGGATCCGGCTGCCGAGACCGCGCTCGGCAGAGCCCGGGGCCAGGCGCTCGGTGAGTATGGCCCGGACTTCCGCCTCCATCGAACGCCCGTGTCGCGCGGCCTCGATGCGCAGTCGCGCATGCGTCTCGGGATCAAGTCCCCTGATCGTCAGCGTCGCGATCGTCCTCACCTCCTCGCGGCTTTGAAAGCAGTGACAGCATTGCTGCTAATGCAAGCATATCATCCTGCCGCGGCCCTCGGCGAGGGCCCGAAGGGTCCTGCGGATGACCCCGCGGACTCGGGCCAGGACGGGCCCGTCGGTGGGCAGGTCAGCGCTGGGTCTGCCGTCGGGTCAGCCACGGGGCCGGTGTCGTGGGCGGGCTCACCCCGGCTCAGATTGACCAGGTGGAAGGCACTCGTGGTACAGGTCCAGCACTTCGAGTTGTCTGATCCCGCCGGCTGACCGCACCGGCGCGGCGCGGAGGTGATGCGACTGGATCTAACCCGGGCCGTTCGGCAAAATCAAGTTCTTCGTCCGAACGGCCAGTGGTGGCACCTCCAGGGAACCGTGACACCGCGACCTGGCCCGGCGACTGGCCCCGTCCGCGCCGTGCCATCGCGGACGCGGGGGAGCTAGGCGCGGCCGGCTCGCCTGCTGGTCCCGATGGGGCTCTGGTGAATGGTGTCACTGCGGGTAATCATGACGATCGCTTACGGACGGGATTGTCCCCCCGCCGCACGCAGGTCCCGGCGGAAGAATCGCTACATCCCGTGTCCTTCAGGACACGGGGGGCATTCGGGACTGATGTTACTGCGGTAAGGACTTGGGGCATCATGACAGCAGAGGCACAGGCAAACGACACCATCAAGCCCGCCCGGGCGCGGCGGCACGACGTCGGGGCGATCCGGCCGTAAATGGGGCAACCGCAGTGCGTCCGAACTGGTTGACATGCGCTCGGCGCCACCTACCGGGCCAGGTCCGGGTCGGTCACCGAATCCGGATCGGCGTAACTAATGCGCGGCACGACGCTTCCCAAGCGCTCGGGGGTCCCAGCGTCGTCACGACTGATCCCGCGCATTAGCCGGGCGGGTGGCCCGAGTGCCGGGGCTGAGCGCACTGAGCCGTCCGGCGTCGGCAGACGCACCTCGAAACGGCAACCCTCCTTGGTGTTGACGACGCTCACCTGCCCCTGATGCGCCTCGACAATGCTGCGGACGATCGCGAGTCCCAGGCCCGCGCCGCTGTCCTTAGCGGAGTCGCGATCGTGGGTGCCGCGCCAGGCCATGTCGAAGACGCATGCCAGGTCTGCCTCGGGGATGCCGCCGCAGCCGTCGGCGACCGCCAGCAGCGCACCCCCAGGTTCCGGCACGGCCACGACGTGCACGGTGCCATCCTGCGGGGTGTGACGAATGGCGTTGACCAGCAGGTTGGTTAGTACGCGCGACATCTCGCGGGGGTCGGCATGGACCACGAGCGGGGCGTCGGCCGCGCCGGTCAGTCGTACTCCGCGAGCCCGCGCGAGTGCCTCCGTGCTGGCCAGGGCTCCGTTGATCAAGTCTTCGAGAGCGATCCGGCTGGGGGAAAGGCGCAGGGTTCCCGCCTGTATGCAGGAAAGCTCGAACAGGTCGTCCACCATCCTGGCCAGCCGGCCGACCTCGGCGCGGATCTGCCGGTGGTAGCGTCGCGGCTCGCTGGTCATGCCGTCCTCGAGCGCCTCGGCCATCGCGTGCAGGCCCGCGAGGGGCGTGCGCAGGTCGTGCGATACCCAGGCCACGAGCTGGCGGCGGGATTGTTCCAGCGCGTGCTCACGCTCGCGTGACTGCGTCAGCCGCGCGCTGCTCTCCGCGAGCTCGCGCGACAGCGCCGCGAGCTCGGCCGTCATCGGTTCCGATGGTGAGCGGTATCCGCCGTCCTCGTCGCCGAGCGAGCGGGCCGCCTGGCGCAGCGCCCGGCTGCTGGCCTCCAGTTGCTGCCCGAGCAGGCAGCCGAACCCGACCGCCACCACGGCGGCGACCATGCACACCATGACCACGACCTTCAGGTCGTGCCGGGACAGGAACATCGCTTCGGCCGTGCCGAGCGTGCCTGCCACCACCGCGAGCACTACCACGGCCCCGCTGACCTGGATCGACAGGCGGAGGGAGGCACGGCGCAGTAGCCGGATGATGCCCATGCCCATCAGGCCCACGGCGCTGGTACATCCTGCGGCGATCAGCACGACCTGGATCTGCGCGTTCACGAAGGTCCGCCCTCCCAGCTGTAGCCGAAGCCCCAGACGATCCGGAGCTGCGCGAGCGCCGGAGGCTCCCCTCCCGGGCCTACGGTGTCGTCGGCGTCAGCGCTGACGCTTAGATGAACCGAGATGAGCTGAGCATTGCGTATTCGTAGCCGTCCCGGGCTTGGATTGCCTATTCGGCCGCTGGAGTTTCACCAGGTTGGAGGGGATCAGCTTCCTCGCCCGGCCCCGCTTCGTGCTCCTCGCTGGCGGGCTGAACGGGCTCACTGGCGGGCTGAACGGGCTCGCCGTCGGGTACCGCGGCTGGGCGTTCGGGTGGCGCGGCTGGGCGTTCGGGTGGCGCGGCTGGGCGTTCGGGTGGCGCGGCTGGGCGTTCGGGTGGCGCGGCGGTCCGAGACTGGCGGCGCAGCCGCAGCGCGAACGCCACCGCGGACAGCAGGAACAACGTGCCCGTCACCGCCAGCCAGTGCCACACGTACGGATCCGCCGACAACCCGGTCGACGAGGAGTAAGGCGCAGGCAGCCGGAGGATCAGCGGGAACCACACGAGCAGCAGCAGGCCAGACAGCGCGGCGGGCACCCGAATGTAGTTGATCCAAGCCAGCGCGGGCAGTTCCGGCGCCCGGTGCCTGAACGCGGCCATGACCGACCGGTCGGCCAGCGAGTACAGCGGCAGTAGCAGCAGGTCGTGGCCGATGACCGCGCCGAGGAACCAGGCGATGACCGCCACGGTCTGGGAGGAGAAGAGCCGGGCGGACGCATAGCCGGCCAGGCCGAAACAGGCGAGCAGGGCGAGGAGATGCAGGGGACTGGCGCCGTACCAGCGCAGCTGGCGTCTCATGTCAGCTCGTGAAGGTCATGCTGGCGACCCACTTGGTGTTGTGCACGCCAGGAATGGCGGGCACGATCACGCGCGCGGGAAACCCGTGGTCGAGGGAGAGGTCAACGCCGTTGACGCGCAGCGCGAGCAGCGAATCCGGGTCCATGATCTGCCCGGCGGACAAGACCCCCTGCCGGAAGGCGCCGCCCCGTTCCAGCGACTCCACCAGCACGCTCGCCGGGTGGCTGACGCCAGCCAGCCGGGCCAGGTCACGCAGCCGCACGCCGGTCCAGGCCTGGTTGTCGGTAGACCAGCCCTCGACGCAGGCGATCGGCAGGTACGCGGTGTGCTGCTCGAGGCCGAGGAGTACGGCGCGGCTCAGGCGGACGGGCGCATGACCGGGCGGGCCGTCGTGGCTGACGGTGAGCCGCCAGCTCGCGCCGATCTCGGCCGCCCTGATGCCCACCCGGGCCGCGGTCTGGTTGATCTGGAAGTCGTTGGGGCCGTCGCCGAGGTCCTGCCCGTGCGGGGCGAGCAGCGCGGTGCGGCGCAGCGGGCCGCCCAGCGACTGGCCCACGGTGACGACCAGCATCAGCAGCGAGCCGGCCCCGGCGAAGGCCAGCACGCCGCGCCGGGAGATCGTCGGCTTGGCGGGGGCCAGGCTGACCAGGCTTGACGCGTCTGCCGGTTCCGGCTCGGTATGGGCGGTATCGACGCGCAGCTCCCGCACCAGGGCGCCGTTCCGCAGCGACCTGATCACGGTCCGGCTCTTGAGGCCGACGTGGACCACCAAGCCGGCCACGAAGACCCAGGCGCCGTAGAAGTGCAGCGCGTAGAACGAGCCGGGGAACACGTACCACTGCTGGATGTTGAGGACGCCGGTGACGAACTCGAACACCGCCCCGCCCACGAGCATCAGCAGCGATAGCCGTTCCAGCGCGTGCGCGGGGCTCCGTACCGGGGGCCACTCGAACAGCTTCGGCAGCACCGACCACAGCTTGGTCAGCAGGATCGGGATGAGCACCAGCCCCAGGGTGACGTGCACGCCCTGGTTCAGCCGGTACAGCCACACCGGATGCGTGGGCCAGGAGAACAGGTAAAAGCCGAGCAGTCCCTTGCCGTGGGTCTCGTCGTTGATCCGGCTCAGGTCGGGGTTGTAGGCGGCGTAGGACAGCAGGCCGGTGACGAACACCACGGAGACCCCGGCCAGCAGGATCAGGCCGAGGACCGAGGTCAGCCAGGGGCCGCGGACCGGGCTCCGCCAGAACGTACGGCGGAACGGGCCCGGCATCTCGCCCCCGCGCAACGCTTCGGTTACTCGCCGGATGCGCGAGGGCCGGCTCGCGCGTGGCTTCTCGTCCGTCACGCCTGACCTCCTGAACTGCCGGGACGCCGCTGCTGGGCCGTCATCGAGCCGTCAAGCGCGCGGACCGTCGCCACGCACGAGCCGCCATCTACCGGAAGCCACACGTAATCCGGCCGCTCGGGGAGACCGGCGACCGGCTCGAACACCGTTTGCGGCACGCCGGCGAGCAGCTTCTGCGGGCAGCGGCGGTAGTAACGCATCAGGTCGGAGGGGAAGCCGTTCGGCGGTCCCGCACTGTAAGTCACGATCGCGCTGAACCGCTGCGCCGCCACCGCGCGGGCGGCGCTGCGCCTGAACCCCGCGCTGAGCGCCGGGGCCGAAGCGCGCAGCACGTCATCCGTCGCGCCCTGGTGGGCTACGGTCGGCAGCCCGGCCAGCAGGCCGAGGCCCGGGTCGGAGGGCACCGCGATCGTGCCGCCGAGAGCGCGCATCCCGGACGTCAGCCGCTGGCCGACGACGCGGTCCGCGCTCGTCGGGATCGCCTGGCCTGGACGGAAGCCGCTCACCAGCACGGCCAGCTGCGCAGTGACCAGCGCCGCCGCGGCGGCGGCGGCCCACCGGCCGGTCAGCTCCGGCCGCCCGCCGGCGATCCGGGAGCGGCCCAGCCGGCCGGCGCACCAACCCACCAGGCCGCCGGGATCGCCGCCCATCGCCAGCCCCGCGAGCATCGCCACCGTGAGGTACGCGGGCAGCACGTCGTTGACCGCGCCGCCGCTGTGAACCAGCGCGGCGTAGCCCTCGACCACGAGAGCGGCACCGCCGGCCGCCAGCACCAGGGGTGTCCGCCGCACCCCCAGCACCAGGGCGCAGCAGGCGATGCCCAGCACGGGCAGCAGGCACACGGTCCAGAACTGCGCGAACGCGGCGTACTGGAGGGTCTGCTTGGTCATCAGCACGAAGACGTAGTACACATACCAGCCATGGCTGGTGAGCCCGAGCGCGAGCGTGCTGGTCGATAGGACCGCGGCGTAGGTCATGGCGGCGAGCCAGGCCAGCCGCTGCCGCCGGCTGAACGCCAGCACGGTGAGCACCGCGACCCCTTCGGCGAGCCCGTTCTGCTTGGTGAGGAACGCGGCCGCGAGCAGCATCCCGAGGGCGACGGCCCCGCCGGGGCGGCGCATCCACCGCGCTGCGTAGAGGGCCGCGACGCTGAGCGCGAGGAACAGCGAGTCCACCCGGGCGACGTCGAACCAGGTGTCCGTGACGAAATAGGTCGCAGCCAGCAGGCCCGACGCGGCGATCCCGGCGGCGGCGCTCGCGGTCTCGCGCTGCACCAGCCGGGCCAGTATCGCGAAGCAGACCAGCGACGACACCAGTGACACGAGCCGCAACGGCAGGTAGGACAGGCCGAGCACGCTGGCGGCCGCGGCCGAGACCGCGAAGTAGAGCGGCGGGTAGCCGTCGGGCACATAACCGACCGTCGGCGCCGCGTAGAGCCCGTGGCCGGTGAGCATCCGCTGCACTTCCACAAGCGAGTTGCTCTCAAGGTATTCCAGCGGAAACGGGTAAGTGAGCCGGAACAGGGCGATGACCAGGTAGGTGACAATCGCGGCCAGCCCGAGCAGGGCGGCCCCCAGTCGCGCGGCACGCAGGGCATCCGATCGGCTGGACGACGGGGCGCAGGCCGATGCGGCCTCATCACCTGGGCCTGACGCAATCCGCCGATCGGCCGCAGCCGGACCCGCGGGCGCGGGTCCAGAGCGGACGGCGCGGACCGGGACAGAGCTGCTCACGCTGCGTATTAGATGCAAGCGGACCGCACAAGGCAAGCGGCCGCTTTGTCCCTAATATGGCTATTGTTCTGATTTTGCGTGCGGGACCGGGGTGTGCCGGGGGTGCGGTCGGGGAGACCGTTGCGGTCCGGCTCAACCGCGCTGACCAGGGGTTCTGCCGGTGCAGGCGGAGTCCTGCCGAGTCGCAAGCCGCAGGTTCTGATGCCGCGGGACCGCCGGAGGGCGGCTAACCTTACGGGTTGGAGATATCTGCACCGCAGCGACCCGGCGGCGGCTCTGCGTCCCAGCAGTAACCGATACCCCGGACGGTCCGGAGCAGCAACGGCGACGTCGCTTCCTTCTCGACCTTGTCGCGCAGCCGACGTACATGCACGGTGACGGTGGACTGGTCCCCGAACGACCATCCCCACACTCGTTTCATCAGCTCGGCCCGGGTAAACGCCTGTCCCGGATGCGACATGAAGAAGGCGAGCAAGTCGAACTCGCGCACCGTCAGGACCAGCTCGTGGTCATCTCTGTGGGCCCGCCGGGCCGCCACGTCGACCTCCAGGTCTCCTGAGCGCAGTGGCCGCGGCGTCGCCGTCACTCCCGCCGCTGGTGCGAGAGGGGGGCCGGCCCGCCGCAACACCGCCTGCACCCGCAGGGCCAGCTCCCGGGGGCTGAACGGCTTGGTCACGTAGTCATCGGCACCCGTCTCCAGCCCCAGGACCCGGTCGTTCTCCTCTCCGAGTGCGGTCAGCATGATCACCGGCAGCGCGGCCTGGCCGTCCCATGCCTTCCGCAGCCGACGGCACACCTCAAGACCGTCGATACCGGGCAGCATCAGGTCGAGCACCACCAGGTCGGGTCGCCACTCCTCGGCCAGCGCAAGCGCGGCCGGCCCGTCGGCCGCGTGCCTGGGTTCCATGCCCGTATGCCGGAGATAGTCGACGACGACCTCGGCGACGGTCAGATCGTCGTCGACCACGAGAACTCGCGCACTCATAGGTTGAGTGTAGGAATCAGCCGCCGGCGAGTTTCCTCATCCCGTAAGGTCGCGCTCCCTGCCCGTCGGCCTGCCGTGCTCGTAACGTCGCTGCTGTGACAGTTGACGTGATCCTGCCGTGCCTGGACGAGGCGCCGGCGCTGCCGTGGGTCCTGGGGCGGATGCCGGCTGGTTTCCGGGCGATCGTGGTCGACAACGGCTCGGCCGACGGTTCAGAAAGCCTCGCCAGATCACTCGGCGCAACGGTCGTGCGGGAACCAAGACGGGGTTTCGGCGCCGCCGCGCATGCTGGCGTGCTGGCCGCGACCGCCGACGTCGTGTGCTTCTGTGACTGCGACGGCAGCCTGGATCCGCAGCAGCTTCCCCGCCTGGCCGGCCCGCTCCTCGCAGGCGAGGCGGACCTCGTACTCGGCCGCCGCTCACCGGCCCGGCTGGACGCGTGGCCGCTGCCCGCGCGCCTGGCCAACCGCGAGCTTGCCCGCCGGGTCCGCCGCCGGACCGGCGTGCGACTCCGCGACCTGGGACCGATGCGTGCCGCCCGCCGCGAGGCGCTGCTCGGCCTGAACCTCACCGATCGGCGGTTCGGCTACCCGCTGGAGATGGTGCTGAGCGCGGCCGCCGCCGGCTGGCGCCTGGCTGAGGTCGAGGTCACCTACCTGCCCCGCATCGGGAAGTCGAAGGTGACCGGGACGGTGCGCGGCTCCGTGCGCACCGTCAGAGACATGAGCCGGGTGCTGGCCAGGTGACTACGCCGTATCGGTCGGATGGCGTGGCACCGAAATCGGACACCACTCTGCTCGTCATCGCCAAGCAGCCGCTGCCCGGACGGGTCAAGACCCGCCTCGTGCCGCCGTGCACGCCCGAGCAGGCCGCCGCGCTGGCCGAGGCCGCGCTGGCCGACACGCTGCACACTGTACTCGCGGCACCGGCGCGACGGCGGGTACTGGTGCTCGACGGTGCGCCGGGGCCGTGGCTGCCGCCCGGGTTCGACATCGCGCCGCAGTGCGGTGGCGGCCTCGACGAGCGACTGGCCGCCGCCTTCGCCGCGGTACACGGACCTGCGCTGCTTATCGGGATGGACACGCCGCAGGTCACCCCAAGCCTGCTCATCGTCGATTGGGAGGTCGCCGACGCCTGGTTCGGACCGGCCGCCGACGGAGGCTTCTGGGCGCTCGGGCTACGAGTACCGGATCCTGCCCTGGTTCGCGGTGTGCCGATGTCAGCGGCGAACACCGGTGCCAGCCAACGTGCCCGGCTGCATGCGGCCGGGCTCCGTGTCGCCGATCTGCCGCGGCTTCGCGACGTTGACACCGCGGAAGACGCCCTGGCCGTGGCGCGTCTGGTGCCGCGGAGCCGGTTTGCCGCGCGGGTGCGGGAACTCGTCCCGCTTCTCGACCCGGCCACCGCGACGCATCAGGCCGGCGGCGCCGTGCGAGAGCAGGTATGAAGCCGGGGGCAATTGGTCTTTACGAGGAGGCGCTGAATACGTCGGGTGCCTCGCTGTTGCTGCGGACGGCGTGCGGCCATGCGCTGCCGCTCCAGGTGGCCCGCTGGTGCGGGCCCCCCGACCTGACCGACGAGGAGTTGCTGCGCCGATGCCGGGCGCCAGTACTGGACATCGGTTGCGGCCCCGGACGCCTGACCATCGCGCTGGCGGAGCGCGGGATCCCCGTGCTCGGCGTGGACATCTCCCGTACTGCCGTGGCCCGGGTGCACCAGGCCGGGGCTTGCGCCATCCACCGTTCGGTATTCGATCCGCTACCCGGCCAGGGCCGGTGGGTTACTGCCTTGCTCGCCGACGGCAACATCGGTATCGGCGGCTACCCCGACGAACTCCTGCGCCGTTGCGCGCGGCTGCTGGCTCCCGGCGGCCGGCTGCTGATCGAGGTGGAGCACGACGACATCGACGAGCGGATGACGGCGTGGCTCGAACATGCCGACGGCAGACGCGGCCCGGTGTTCCCCTGGGCCCGGCTGGGCGTAAGTGCGCTACTCAAACTCGCGACCGCCGCCGACCTGACGCTTCTTGAGGAATGGCAACACGCCGGCCGGGTTTTTGTCTCCGTCACCACCCGGAGCCGGTGAACCCAGAGCAGCTCTCTGCCCCGATGCTCGTCGATGACCGGCGCGGCAACTGCGAACCAGCTCGACCAGCTGGGTACCACCGCACGGCAGTAGGCCATTGGCGCAGGTTCACGTCCACGGAAGTGGTGTATGGGTAGCTGATCCAGGTGTGACTGGTGACCGCGTCGCGGAGAGGACGGGCGACGGTCCTTGTCCTCGCTGGCATGGCTGATGAAACGCCCCAGGTCGGCCCGCCCAGCAGATCGCCTGCGGGCTCTTCGGGCTCTGCTCGGACTGCACGTTAGGCCGCGTGGGCTTGAGGGGATCGTGCTTCGGGGAGGAAGCCGCGTGGTCGCCGCCACCCCTGTGCGCCAGGAAGCACGCGTTGACAAGGAAGTACACCGATTCCGTCATCACCATTGCAGTCCAAAGGTCGTAGCGGATCGGAGTGGTGACATCGTCCGGTTCCATCTCCAAAGCAGCCAGGATGTGCTTATCGAAGATCTCGCTCGGCTCATAGTTGGCATCGATCCGGCCGGATTTGTCTGCCGCGAGTGCCAGCAGCTTGGTCAGTACCTGCGTGACCATCGATCCGATAGGCAACGCACTTTCAAACTCGGCCCGGGTGACCATGCGCGCCCCTCGGTGATTTCCTATCCGTCGACCCCCGTAATGGCAGCACGCAGCTCTGGGCGAAGCGGATCGAACATCCCAGGCCCCTTCTAATGGCATCTTGCTGACCGTGTACTGGTTATGAGCCGGGCAGCATGCGCTGCCCGATGACATCGTCCCATCACGACGGCCAGCGTTGAGTGGGATTAGTGCTCATCGAGCAATCCCAGCGGGTGGGGTTCTCCTGTGAGGGCGGCGAGGGCGGTCGCGACCTCGGGCAGGAGCGGCCGGACGACCACCAGCGGCCAGCTGAAAAGCAGCAGTTCAAAGGCCACGACCAGGTTATGGAACCCTGCAGGTCCGGTACGGCCACCTCGCGAAGCCGCCGGCGTGGAGTTCGTGCTTGTCGGTGCTGGCGGATGACGGTGGCTGGCCGCAGCCGGCACGCCATGCCGGC
>Ga0302181_10001092_pt1 | contig 20693 bp, 19 predicted proteins | sample I_Palsa_E3_3_FD_198786 | JGI IMG/M metagenome (GOLD analysis project Ga0302181, IMG submission 198786) | Peat permafrost microbial communities from Stordalen Mire near Abisko, Sweden - I_Palsa_E3_3 | ecosystem: Environmental > Terrestrial > Soil > Palsa > Peat permafrost | place: Sweden...
CGCGGGCGGTGTCGTCCGTTGGCTGATACCGCCACCGCTCCCGCCCCGACCACCGGCACTGTCCTGGCGGTGAACGAAGTCTCGGTTCGCTTCGGGGGACTGCAGGCGCTCGATTCGGTCACGCTCGAGGTGGCCTCCGGAGAGGTCCATGGACTGATCGGGCCGAATGGCGCCGGGAAGACGACGCTGTTCAACGTCATCACCGGCCTCCAGCGTCCGACCCGCGGTACCGTCCGACTCGGAGCCACCGACGTGACCCGGTCCAAACCACACGTTCGCTCACGCCTCGGTCTGGGGCGGACGTTCCAGCGACTCGAATTGTTCGGGACATTGACCGCCCGCGAGAACGTACAGATGGCGGCAGAGGTGCAGCGTCGCAAACTCGCAAGTGGGCGGAGCCCGGCCGAGGAGGCGCGCTATCAGCTCGGCCGGGTCGGGATACTGCACATCGCCGATGAACCGACCGACTCGCTGCCGACGGGACTGGCGCGCCTCGTCGAGATGGCTCGGGCTCTGGCCACGTCGCCTGACGTCCTCCTGCTCGACGAGCCGAGCTCGGGGCTGGACCACGACGAGACCCAGGGATTGGGGCAGGTACTCCAGCAGCTGGCATCCGAGGGGATGGGTGTCCTCCTGGTGGAGCACGACATGAGCCTGGTCATGGCGATCTGTGCCCGGGTGGACGTTCTCGACAACGGACAGGTGATCGCCCGGGGCGACCCGGGCGCCGTGCGCGCCAACCCCCTCGTCCAAGAGGCCTACCTCGGCGGCGGCGCCGAGACGGCGGATGCGAGCCCGCCGCCGGCCGGCATCGTGACGTTTCCGTCGTCGGGGCCCGGCGGAGACGCGTCGACCGCGGGGCAAAGCGGGCCGATCGACGCGCCGGTCGATCAGGGGGAAGCCTTGACCCCGGCGACGGTCGCCCTGTCGGCGGACGGTGTCCGGGCGGGCTACGGCCGGATCGAGGTGTTGCACGGGATCTCCCTCGACGTGGCCAAGGGGTCGGCGGTGGCACTGCTCGGCCCCAACGGTGCCGGGAAGACCACCTTGCTCAAGGCGATATCGGGACAGCTGGGCCTCACGGCCGGGACGGTGGAGGTCGGTGGTCGCCGCCTCGGGAGGAACGCGACCGAGCAACTGGCCCGGGCCGGCGTCTGCATGATCCCCGAGGGCCGCTCGATATTCCCGAACCTGACCGTCTCGGAGAACCTGCTGATGTACACGTTCCGCCGGCCCGGTCTCAAGGCCGCCTGGATCGAGGAGCGGGCCGTGGAGCGGTTCCCGGCCCTCGGTCGCCGGCGCAAGCAGCTCGCCGGCACGCTGTCGGGAGGTGAGCAGCGGATGCTCTCGATGGCCCGTGCCCTCACGACCGATCCCGAGATCCTCCTGCTCGATGAGCTCTCCATGGGGTTGGCCCCACTCATCGTCGAGGAGCTCTACGGCGTGGTCGGCCAGCTGGTCGCGTCCGAGCGGTTGACGATCATCATGGTGGAGCAGTTCGTGCAGACCGCGCTGGCGTTCGCTGATTACGCCGCCATCATGGTCAACGGCGAGCTCGTCAAGAGCGGCAAGCCCTCCGAGATCCGCTCTGACATCGTCGGCGCCTACCTCGGTGCCGAAGGCGAGTCGGCCGAGCCCTAGCTCCTAGCCGCAGGAGCCCGCCTCAGGACTCTTCGGCCAGGTCGACCGAGACACGGACATCCGCTCCCTCGAACAGCTGCAATTCCTCCACGCCACCGGCGTCGGCCAGATCGCCTCGCGCCGCCTCGACTGCGGCCAGCACGGCGGCGGGGCCGGTCACGGTGAGCAGGCGCACCCTGGCCCGCATGGAACGCTTCTCCGTCGTCTTGGAGCGCCGCACCGCCCCCAAGATGTCGGCGACCACCGTGAGCACCGAGTCATCTGCACCTCCGTCGGGCCCAGAAGGTGGACCGTGGGCGTGGTCACCCAGCTCGTCGACCCGGGGCCACGGGGCCCGGTGCACCGAGCCCGGTTGCCACCAGCGCCACACCTCTTCGGTCACGAAGGGGAGAAAGGGGGCGAAGAGGCGCAGCTGGACCGAGAGAGCGAGGGCCAGCGTCGCCCGCGCCGAGTCCGTCGCCCGAGCCGAGTCCGTGCTCCGCTGCTCCCCTTCGCCGTAGGCGCGCGTCTTCACCAGCTCCACATAGTCGTCGCAGAACGACCAGAAGAAGGTCTCGGTCATCTCCTGCGCCCGGGCGTAGTCGAAGTCCTCCAAGGCGGCGGTGGCCAGAGCGATCACGCCGGCCAATCGCGCCAACAGGGCGCGGTCGATCGGATCGGCGACCGCGGCCAGGCCGGGCGCCGGCCCGTCGCCCAGGCGACCCAACGCGAACTTGGAGGCATTGAGGATCTTGATGGCCAGGCGCCGGCCGATCTTCATGACCCCGGTGTCGACGGCGGTGTCGGTCCCCGGGCGGCCGTTGCAGGCCCAGTAGCGCACCGCGTCGGATCCGAACTCGTCGATGAAGGGCATCGGCGTGACCGCGTTCCCCTTGGACTTGGAGATCTTCTTGTGATCAGGATCGAGCACCCACCCGTTGAGGGTCGTGTCGCGCCAAGGCAGCGTGTCGTGCTCGAGATGCGAGCGCAGCGCGGTCGAAAAGAGCCAGGTCCGGATGATCTCGGGCCCCTGGGGGCGCAGGTCCATGGGGAAGGTGGCGGCGAAGAGGGCCGGATCCTCCTCCCATCCGCAGACGATCTGCGGTGTCAGCGACGAGGTGGCCCAGGTGTCCATGACATCGGGATCACCGGCGAAGCCACCGGGCACACCGCGCTGTCCGGCCTCGTAGCCCGGGGGGACATCGGTTGTCGGGTCGATGGGCAGGCTCGCTTCGTCGGGGACGATCGGTCGGGCGTGGTCGGGCTCGCCGTCGGCGCCGACGGGGTACCAGACCGGGACCGAGACGCCGAAATAGCGCTGGCGACTGACCAGCCAGTCGCTGTTGAGGCCGTTCACCCAGTTGTCGTAGCGCACCTGCATGTAGGGCGGGTGCCATCGCAGTTCGCTCCCGCGCCGGAGCAGGGCCTGGCGGAGTGCCATGTCCCTCCCCCCATTGCGGAGGTACCACTGGCGGCTGGTGACGATCTCGAGCGGCCGGTCGCCGCGCTCGTAGAACTTGACCGGGTGCGTGATGCTCCTGGGTGAGCCGACGAGATCGCCCGATTCGGTGAGCAGTTCGACCATGGTGCGCTGGGCCGCCTTCACCGTGCTGCCGGCGATGGCTCTCCAGGCCGGGCCGTCGGGCACACCGGGCGGCGGCGTCTGCGTGATGCGCCCCGTGCGCGTGATGATGGACCGCGTCGGCAGGTTCAGCTCGCGCCACCAGACGACGTCGGTGACGTCGCCGAAGGTGCAGATCATGGCGATGCCGGATCCCTTCTCGGGATCGGCCAGCCTGTGCGCCACGATCGGCACTTCCACTCCGAAGAGGGGCGTGTGGACGGTGGTGCCGAAACGGGTGGTGAACCGCTCGTCATCGGGGTGCGCCACCAGGGCCACGCAGGCCGCGACCAGTTCGGGGCGGGTCGTATCGATCTCGATGTCGTCGAAGCGGAGCAGGTGGTAGGCGCCCGGCCGCTCCCGGTCCTCCATCTCGGCCTGCGCCACGGCGGTCTGGTAGTCGACGTCCCACAAGGTCGGCGCCTCGGCGGAGTAGGCCTCACCCCGGGCCAGATTGCGCAGGAACATGCGCTGGCTGGCCCGGCGGCTGCGATCGTCGATGGTGGCGTAGCTCCGGGTCCAGTCCACGGAGAGGCCGATCCTCCTCCAGAGCGCCTCGAAGGTCTGCTCGTCCTCGGCCGTGAGCTGGTGGCACAGGGCGATGAAGTTGGGGCGGCTGACCGGAATGTCGTCCTTGCCCGGTTCCGGCGGCGGTTCGAAGTCGGGGTCGTAGGGCAGGGACGGGTCGCAGCGCACGCCGAAGTAGGTCTGCACCCGCCGTTCGGTCGGGAGCCCGTTGTCGTCCCATCCCATGGGGTAGAAGAGCTCCCAGCCGCTCATCCGCCGGTAGCGGGCGAGGGCGTCGGTCTGCACGTAGCCGAAGACCGATCCCATGTGCAGCGAGCCGGACACGGTCGGCGGCGGGGTGTCGATGGAGAAGACCTGTTCGCGGGTGGCCCCGGCGTTGAAGCGATACGTCCCCTCCTCGTCCCACCGGACCGACCACGTCGCCTCCACGCCGTTCAGGGTGGGCTTGTCTGGAACTCGGGGCGCGCCCGTCACGGGGGTCGACATGATCGGGTTACCGTACCCGGATGCTGCACCTCCACGACACCGCAACCGGAACGGTCCGCCCGTTCGAGCCCCGCACGCCCGGGCAGGTTTCGATGTACGTGTGCGGCCCGACGGTGGACAACGTTCCCCACATCGGTCACGGCCGCTTCAATCTGGTCTACGACGTCATCCGGCGCTATCTCCTCTTCAACGGCTTCGAGGTGGACTATGTCTCCAACGTCACGGATATAGACGACAAGATCATCGCACGGGCCAATGCGGAGAAGCGCTCGACGCAGAGCGTCGTCGACCAGTACGAAGCCGCCTGGTTCGACGCCATGGACGGCCTCGGCGTTCTCCGCCCGACCAGCACGCCGCACGCGACGGCCTATGTCGACGACATGGTCCGGCTCATCGAGGATCTCGTCGCACGCGGCGTTGCCTATGAGACCTCGGACGGCGTCTACCTCAACGTGGAACAGGTCGAGGGATACGGGCTATTGGCCAAGCAGAGTCTCGAGTCGCTTCGATCCGGGGCGCGGGTGGAGAGCACGGAGGAGAAGCGCTCGCCGCTGGATTTCGCGTTGTGGAAGAAGGCCAAGCCGGGCGAGCCAACGTGGGATGCACCGTGGGGCCCCGGCCGACCCGGCTGGCACACCGAGTGCGTGGTCATGTCGCTCGATCTTCTCGGTGACGGGTTTGATCTCCACGGTGGCGGCATCGACCTGATCTTTCCGCACCACGAGAACGAGCGTGCGCAGGCCGTGGCCGAAGGCCGGGCCTTCTCGCGCTACTGGGTGCACAACGGGTGGGTGACCGTCGACGGCACGAAGATGTCCAAATCGCTGGGCAACTTCACGACACTCACCGAGTTCCTGACCCAGCATGATCCCCGGGCCTACCGACTCCTCGTCCTGCGCGCCCGGTACCGGACACCGATCGAGGTGACGCCCGAGACGGTGGTCGACGCCGAGAGGGCGCTCGAACGGCTCGATACGCTTGCCCGCCGGTTCTCTCTCGAGGATCTTCTGGCGCAATCCGCGTCAGGGTTCCTCGTCGAGGGGACGCCGCCGGCCACGGGGATCGACAGCGACGCGCTGGCCCTCTTCCGCGCCCGCATGGACGATGACCTCGACACGCCCGGCGCCCTGGCCGGGATCTTCGATCTCGTGACGGCAGCCCATGCCGGCGCCGACGCAGGGCAGGGGGAGCGGGCGCGGCAACTCGCCGTGACGGCAGCGGTGCTGGCTGCTGCGCTCGGCCTGTCGCTCCGCGGGGAAGCGGCGGTGGTGGACGAGGAGACGATCCGCCTCGTGGCCGAGCGGGACGCCGCCCGGGCCGCCAGGGACTTCGCTCGGGCCGACGCGCTGCGCGACGAGCTGACCGCCATGGGGTGGACGGTGGAGGATACGCCGTCGGGAACGGCCGTTCGCCGCTGATCTGGACGCAGAATCCCTGGTCATCCCGGCCCTGGCTGCCGCGCCTGGATCCGGTGGTTCCTTCCGGTTACTATTGGGTAACTTAGAAGAAAGACCCGGCGCACCCGGGCTGCCGCCCAAGGAGGGCTCACGATGTCTGACTTCTCCCTCGCTCTCAACGAGGATCAACTGCAGATCCAGAAGTGGGTCCACGAATTCGCAGAGAACGTCGTGCGACCCGCCGGTCCCGAGTGGGACGAGCGTGAAGAGACGCCGTGGCCCATCATCGCCGAGGCAGCCAAGAACGGCCTGTACTCCTTCGACTTCGTGGCCCAGTGCTTCGCGGACCCCACGGGGCTGTTGATGTGCCTCGTCAACGAGGAGATGAGTTGGGGCGATGCGGGTATCGCCCTCGCCATCTTCGGCTCCACCCTGGCCGTGGCCGGCATCTTCTCCAACGGCACACCGGAACAGATCGCCGAATGGATACCGCAGTGCTTCGGCACGGCTGACGACGTCAAGCTCGCCGCCTTCGGCGTTTCCGAGCCCGACGCCGGCTCCGACGTCTCCTCGCTGAAGTCGAGGGCCGTCTATGACGAGGCGAAGGACGAGTGGGTGCTCAACGGCACCAAGACGTGGATCACCAACGGCGGCATCGCCAACACGCACGTGCTCGTCCTCTCGGTCGATCCCACACTGGGCAGCCGCGGGCAGGCCAGCTTCGTCGTTCCAGAGGGAACGCCCGGCATCTCACAGGGCCAGAAATTCAAGAAGATGGGCATCCGGGCCTCCCACACGGCCGAAGTGGTGCTCGAGGACTGCCGCATTCCGGGCCGGTGCCTCCTCGGGGGCAAGGAGAAGCTCGACACCCGGCTGGCCCGGGCCAAGGAGGGCAAGAAGACCGCCACCCAGGCCGCCATGGCGACCTTCGAGGCGTCCCGTCCCATCGTCGGCGCCCAGGCCGTCGGCATCGCCCGGGCGGCGTACGAGTACGCGCTCGACTACGCCAAGGAGCGCAAGCAGTTCGGTCGGGCCATCATCGAGAACCAGTCCATCGCCTTCAAGTTGGCCGACATGAAGATGCGCACCGACGCCGCCCGCCTGCTCGTGCACCGCGCCGCATGGATGGCCGGAACCGGTCAGAAGTTCGAGAACGGCGAGGGCTCCATGTCCAAGCTGTACGCCGGGGAGAACGCCGTGTGGGTGACCGAGCAAGCCATCCAGATCCTCGGCGGCTACGGCTACGTGCGCGACTACCCGGTCGAGCAGTGGCACCGCGACTCGAAGATCTACACCATCTTCGAAGGGACGTCCGAGATCCAGCGGCTCGTCATCAGCCGGGCCATCTCGGGGATCCACATCAAGTAGCTAGCCGACCTGAGGTTGAGCCTGGCCCGGCCCGGCCAACCCGCCGGCCGCGCACGCGCGCCGTGAAGCCGCGCCGCGTTCCCTCGCCGGCGCGAGACTCCGGTGCATGGTGATCAAGAGGGTTGTCGTCATCTGTTCGGCGGTGCTCGTCGGCACCTTCACGCTGGCCGCATGCGGAAGCTCCCCCTCCTCGACTCAGGGCGCCTCGTCGCACGCCACGAAGCACGCCAGCACGACGACGACAACCCTCGCCCCGCTGGGGGCAGGGCGCGAAGCGTCACGCCAGGCCATCCCGTGGAAGCAGGTCGGGCCGGGCTGGGTGCTCGCCCTGTGGGACTCGTCTCCCGCCGCGACGCAATCGGAGGAGCCGCCGACGACGGTGCCGGGAGAGTCGGCCACCCTCTACCTGGTTGATCCGCAGGGAGGCCGTTACCTCGTCAAGACCTTCCCCAGCGCCGACACGCCGACGCTGAGCGATTGGTCCGGCGACGGCCGGCGGGCGCTGCTGGTCGACCCGGAGGCGAGTGGTGCTAGCCCCGGGACCGAGGTGAGCGAGATCGACCTTGCGAGCGGCACCGTCCACACGATCAGCCTTCCGACATCCGTCTCGGTCTCCTACACCAACCCCAGCGGCCTGGCGCTCCTGGCAACGGCACAAATCACTCCGGAGCTGCAACGACTCAGCCCCGATGGAACGGTTGAGCTGAGCTACCCGACACAACTCGGCGCGCTCGGCGCGTTCAACGGCGCAAGCCGGGAATCGCCCGATGGCACCGAGATCGCCATGGGCACGAACAACGGCGGCGGTATCGCGCTCGTGGACAATGCGGGGAAGCTCCTGTCGAACCTCCTCATCCCGGGCACCACGTACTGCTCGCCGGTACGTTGGTGGGCTCTCGCCGAGGTGTTGGTCTCGTGTCTTGAGGGGACGAACGGCTTCACCGGCCTGTGGCTGGTGCCCGCCTCAGGTGCGGCGCCCACCGCACTAACGGTCCAGCCACCGGCCGGAAGTCAGGACGTCGGAGACGAAGATGCCTGGCCGGTCGGCGGCGGCACGTACCTGCAGGACGCCGGCGCCTGCGGCTACGTATACCTGGCCGTACTCGATCCCGACCACACCACGAGTCCGGTTGCCGTCCCCGGTGTGGCCGAAGGCAATAGTCAGATCGTCCTTGGCGCCGCGGGCAATCGGCTCCTGGTGCAGTCGGCGGTCGCCTGCGGCCCGGGCGTTTCGCTCCTGTGGTTCAACCCGCAGTCGCAGGCGGCCAGCGTGGTGCTCGGCCCCGGCGCCAACGGCGGGAACGTCATCTCGGCCCGTCTCTTCGGCGACGAGAATTAGGCGGTCGCTGCCGCTGGCCGGCACGCGGCGATCCGTGGCGCCGGACCCTCGCATGCGGCTGATCCGCCGTTCGCTACCGTGGTCGAAGTGACCGCGCCTCGCCACCCGACGGGAGCGGACCACCCCGTTGTGCAGAGACGGGTGGCCGTAGTCACCGGCGGCAGCCGGGGTATCGGTGCCGCCACCGCACGTGCGCTGGCCTCAGCCGGCTGGGACGTCTGCATCGGCTACCGGGTGGATGCGGCGGCGGCCGCCACCGTGGCCGCGGACTGCGGCGTCCTCGGGGTGCGGGCGGTGACGGTCGCCGTCGATGTCGCCGAGGAGAGCTCGGTGGCCGAGCTGTTCAGGCTGCTCGATACGCAGTGGACAGCGAGCGGGTCGCTGGGGGCACTGATCAATTGCGCCGGAATCGTCGCTCCGGCCTCACGGGTCGAGAACATGGGCGCGGCGCGGCTGTCGCGCATGCTGGCCGTGAACGTGACCGGGTCCTTTCTCTGCGCTGCGCAGGCCGTGCGCCGCATGTCAGGCCGCCATGGAGGAGCCGGTGGCGTCATCGTGAACCTGTCGTCGGCCGCCTCGCGGCTGGGCAGCCCGGGCGAGTACGTGGACTACGCCGCCTCGAAGGGCGCGGTGGACACGCTGACCATCGGGTTGGCCCGAGAGGTGGCCGACGAGGGTATCCGGGTGGTGGCGGTGCGGCCCGGGCTCATCGATACGGACATCCACGCCTCCGGCGGGCAACCCGATCGGCTCGAGCGTCTACGCACCCAGATCCCGATGCAGCGCGTCGGCCAGCCGGAGGAAGTGGCCTCGACGATCGCCTGGCTGTGTGGCGACGGCGCGTCCTATGTCACCGGGGCCATTCTCGACGTCAGCGGCGGCCGGTAGCCCGTTTGCCCCTAGTGTCACCGTGCCGTGACCACCATCGCCCTGCATCCGCACGTCCGAGCCGCCGGCCGGGCGGTCTCGTCTGGAGGCCTCCGTCGTGACTGAGCTCCTGGTGCTGTGCACGGGGAACGCGGCCCGCTCGGTCATGGCCGGGTTCATGCTCGAGCACCTCAAGGCGGGACGGCCCGGCCCGGATCTGCACATCGTCACCGCGGGGACCCACACCATCGACGGCCAACCCATGGGCATGCGCACCCGGGCCGCGCTGTCGGTCATACCTGAGCTGGCCGACGTCCAGTTCGGGCGTCATCGCAGCCGGCAGGTCTACGGGCCCGATCTCGTGCGGGCCGAGCTGGTCGTCGCCATGGAGGCCGACCACGTCCGCTTCGTCCGCAAGCAGTTTCCCGAGGCGGCCGATCGGACCGCCACCATCAGGCGCCTCTGCGCCGATCTCGCGCCGCCGCCGCCGCGCCTCGACGTACGCGTGGCCGCCCTCGAGCTGGCGGACGCCCCACTGCGTGACGAGGACGACGTCATCGATCCGGCCGGAGGCGAGGAGGCGGTGTATGCCGCCTGTGTGACCGAGCTCTGGGAGCTCTGTCAGCGGCTGATCGTCCTGTTGTAGACCGAACGCGGTGATCGAACGCGGCCACCGAACGCCGCCACCGAACGCCGTCACGCCGCGGTCAACACCCGGCGATGCGCCGGCAGCCCTCAGTCGGCGTGGACCGATCGCAAGCCGGCCCAGGCCAGGTCGGCCATGCGTTGGGCCAGGCGCGGGGCCTCGTCCTCCACCGATTCGCCTGATGTGGTCCGCTGTTCCATGAAGCGGCGGCTGGCCCCCTCGGCCATCCCGACGACGGCATAGGCGAGCAGGCGACGGTGCTCGTCGTTGAGGCCGGCATCGATGAGCGGCTCGATCGCCTCGGCGATGGCGTCCTCTACCGTTCGCAGGGCGCGGCCGAGCTCTTTGTCATCGGCATGGTCGCGGCCGTACAGCAGCCGGAACTCCGCCTCGCGGCTGATGACGAGGCGGAAGTAGGCCGCAAAGCCCATCTCGACCTGCTGGCGCGGCCCCTGTGCCTGCATCACGGCACCCCGGATGGCGATCAGGAGCTCCTGGGCTATGGAGTTGACGAGCTCGAGATAGAGCGCCCGCTTCGAAGAAAAGTGCTGGTAGACAAGGGGTTTTGTCACGCCGGCGGCATCGGCGATGTCGTCCATGGTGGTGGCCCGGTAGCCGCGGCGGGCGAAGAGCTCGAGCGCGACGTCGACGAGCTGCTGGCGCCGCTGTTCTGCGGTGAGGCGCCGAGCCGATACCTGGAGGTCTCCTGCCATTTGGCCTCAGGCTACTGGCCCGTTCCGGGGGCACCGCCCCGCGTAGCCGCCCGCGTTCAGGCGGGGCGCACCGGGAGACCGCCGAGCACAGCAGCCAGACGAGCGGGGAGATCCGCCACGTTGAAGTATCGGGCCGCAATGGCGTGGTTGTGCTCCAGGAGTTCCTCGTCGGGGTGGTCCAGCCAGGCGGACAGGGGAGGCGGTGCCGCGCTGTCGAACCATCGGAACCCGAAAGCGGAGAGCTCCCGGGCCACCGGGTACGGGCCGATGGCGAGCGGCCGGCGGTGCGTCGCCGACTCGACGGAGGGGTTGCCGAATCCTTCCCAGAGGGAGGGCAAGAGGACCACGTCGCACGCCGCGTAGGCCTCGCCGATGGTGAGCTCGTGCGCCCCGGCACCGGCACCGGCACCGGCACGCGCCCCGGCACCGGCACCGACCAGCACGGGGCAGCGGGCCCCGTCGAGCAGGCGCTCGAGCTCTGGACCGAACCCGTCCTCGGCCGGTCCGAGCAGCCAGTACGTCCCCCCGACGGCCTCGGCCAGGGCCAGCCCGCCCCCGATGTTCTTGCGGGGCAGGGCCCGCGTGGGTTGGAGGAGGAGCCGGGCCCCTTGGGCCAGGCCGAGATCTTCCCGGGCTTGCGAGCGGTCCGCCATCGGTGGATCGGGGTCGAAGGTGTTGTAGATCGTGGTGGCGGTGATCCCACGCCCGGCCAACTCCCCGCGGCTCAGCTCGTTGATCGTGACATGGGCCCAGGACGGGTCGTCCGGGGGCCCTGGCAGGTGGGCCAGGTGGGGCCGCTGCCAGGGCAGGTCGTGGTGATGGAGCAACGCCGGCCGCCCGGCGCACACCGCCGCCACCAGGGCCGCCGCGGGCGGATTGAGGGGAAGTGAGCAGAGGTTCTCCACGACGACGAGATCGGCCGGCGCCAGCGCGTCGTCGAGCTCGCCCCGGGTGGGCGGCGCTCCGGCGTCGATCGCCAGACCCTCGAGCGTGGTGTCCACCGGTCCCGCTCCGGCCACCGTCGTGACAGTCCAGCCCAGGTGGCGAAGGGCCTCGGCCCATTTGGCGGCTTCGATCGACACGCCGTCGCTTCCCCCCAGGCGGAACGAGACGATGGCAGCGGTCGGCACGCAGCGGCACTGTAGGCCCCGCTCACAGGTGGCGTCCCGGTCCAGGTCGACTAGCGTTGCCCCTCAATGGCGAAACGGGCACTGATTACGGGGGTGACCGGGCAGGACGGGTCGTATCTGGCCGAGTTCCTGCTCGAGCAGGGCTACGAGGTCATCGGCATGGTGCGTCGTACGAGCACGGTCAATTTCGAGCGGATCGCGCACATCCAGGACCGGCTGGACCTGGTGGCGGGCGACCTGCTCGACGAGATGTCGTTGATCAACATGCTGCGCGACCACCGGCCCAACGAGGTCTACAACCTGGCCGCGCAGTCGTTCGTCCAGACAAGCTTCAGCCAGCCGGTCCTGACCGGGGAGACCACGGCGCTCGGCGTGACCCGCATGCTCGATGCGATCCGCCTCGTCGACCCCGAGATCCACTTCTACCAGGCGAGCTCGTCGGAGATGTTCGGCAAGGTGCAGGAGGTCCCCCAGCGCGAGTCCACGGCGCTGTACCCCCGGAGCCCCTACGGGGTGGCCAAGGTCTACGGCCACTGGATCACCGTGAATTACCGGGAGAGCTACGACCTGCACGCCTCGTCGGGCATCCTCTTCAATCACGAGTCGCCCCGTCGCGGGCTGGAGTTCGTCACCCGCAAGATCACCAACGGGGTGGCCCGTATCGCGCACGGCCTCGACGACAAGCTGTCCCTCGGCAATCTCGACGCCCAACGGGACTGGGGATTCGCGGCCGACTACGTGCGCGCCATGTGGTTGATGCTGCAGCAGGACAGCCCCGACGACTACGTCGTCTCGACCGGGGAGACGCACGAGGTACGCGAGCTGTGCCGTCTGGCCTTTTCCGCCGTGGATCTCGACTGGGAGCAGCACGTCGTCATCGACGAGAAGTTCCTCCGCCCGGCCGAGGTCGATCTCCTGGTGGGTGATCCCACCAAGGCCCACACGGTGTTGGGCTGGGAGCGTGAGGTCGACTTCGCCGGTCTCGTCGCCATGATGGTCGAAGCCGACATGAACCTGGTCCGCCACACCCTCAGGTAGCCGGGGCTCCGGATGGATTCCCTCGTCGCCACCATCGCGCCCGATCCCCTCGGTGTCCTGGTTGCCTTCGGCGCCGGCATCCTCTCCTTTCTCTCTCCGTGCGTGCTGCCGCTGGTGCCGGGTTACGTCTCCATGGTGTCGGGCCTCTCGGCGGCCGAGTTGACCGCGACGCAGGTCTCGGTGGCCGGTGGTGGGACGACGGCCGTCGTCACGATGCGGCCCATGCTGCGGGGGATCGGCCTGTTCATCGCGGGCTTCACCGTCGTGTTCGTGGCCCTCGGCGCGGCTGCGTCGGGGATCGGCCGTCTCCTGGTCTCGCACAAGGAGACCCTGACGCACGTGAGCGGCTTCGTCGTCATCGCCCTCGGGCTCTTTCTCCTCTTGGGAGCGGTGCCGGCCCGGACCTGGTCCCGTCTCGGCGCCGGCCCCCTCGGGGTGTTGACCCGCATCAACGGCGAACGCCGTTTCGACGTGCGGCCGTCGACGCTCGGCACGTGGGCCGCCCCGGTGATGGGGATGGCATTCGCCTTCGCCTGGACGCCGTGCATCGGCCCCGTCCTGGCCGTCGTCCTCGGGTTGGCGGAGCACAACGGCTCCCTGGCGGGAGGGGTTCTGCTCCTGTTCGCCTATTCCCTCGGCCTGGCTGTCCCGTTCGTGGTCGCCGGCCTCGCCTTCGGCCGGCTCACCTCGGTCATCGCGCGGGCGCGGCGTGGCCTGTGGATCGTCGAAGTGGTCGGCGGGGTCGTCCTCGTCGCCTTCGGCGCGCTGCTCGTCACGGACAACCTCGGGTGGATCTCGTCGCAGTTCTCGACGCTGCTCGACCACATCGGGCTGAGCCGCCTCAGCACAAGCTAGGTCCCCGACAACCTAGGTCGCCGACAACCTAGGTCCCCGACAACCTAGGTCCCCGACAACCTAGGTCCCCGACAACAGAGTCTCGGACAACAGATCGGCGAACGTCAGCGCGAAGGTGTGGACGTCACCGGGCCAGCGCGCCGAGATGTACCTCCCGTCCCGCACCACCCACGCCGGCCGCGCGTCATCGATGGTGTCGCGCGCCCGGCCACTCGTCTTGCGCCTGTAATCGACGGCATCCGGGGGGACATCGAGGAAGTCCTCGGGCCGGGCCAGGGCGCGGGTGACCTCTTGCTGTACCGACATGTAGCCCGCCGGCTCTCCGGGCCGTTCGGTGTAGGTGCGGTAGTACGACGCGTCCCAAAAGCGGGTCCGGCGGGCGACCGCCCAAGCCGTGCGCTCGAGCTGCCACGTCAACGCCGTCGTACGCCGGCCGTGCAGCACGGACTTCCCGGTGGCCGGGTCGTCGCTGCGCGCGGCCAGGAGCACCCCGTGGCACACCGCCCCGACCGGCTTGTCGCGTCCGAAGAAGTCGACCACCAGCTGCTGGAGGACCGGGCTCTCCAGATAGGTCCGCATGCCCCGCGCCCGGTGCCCGCCCGGCAGGAGGAGCCCGTCGAACGCGTCTGCCCGCGCCTCCTCCCACCGCAGCGGCGACAAGAAGGCGGCATCGAGGCAGAGCGCGGCATGGGCGCGGCGCCCGTCGGCATTGGCGCCGAGGACGCGTCCGACCGCGGTGAGGTTGCGCAGCAGGGGCACCAGGCCCCACGGGTCCAGGCCGCGGCCGCTGACCATCAGGTCGTCGGCCTGCGCCGGGCGCCCCTCGGGCGTGGCAAAGACCACGGTGTGCCCCCTCGACGAGAGGATGCTCCAGCTGACCGCCACCTCGGTCGGGTCGAAGTCAAGAGCAGGGAGGGGAAGCAGAACGGTCGCCATCGGGTACCTGGGGACGCAATCTACCCACGGGCCAAGGCCCGCTTGGAACCGCCGGACCCTCCCCCCCTACCATGGTGGCGAAGGCCATGGCCCCAGTCGTCCAATTCCGCGCTGCCGTCGCTCTTGCCGGCCGCTTCCCCGCCCTTGCCGGTGTCGATCTCTCTGTCGAGACCGGGGAGGTCGTCCTGGTGGTCGGCGCCAACGGGGCGGGCAAGACCAGCCTGCTCCGGGCCTGTGCCGGCCTGCTGCCGGTGACGGCCGGCGAAGCCCATGTCCTCGGGGTCGACCTGGTGGCGGACCACACCGCCGTGCGGCGTCACGTCGGGCTTCTGGGCCACGCCGCCCCCCTCTACGACGAGCTCAGCGCGGCGGAGAACGTGCGCTTCGCCGTCCGGGCCCTCGGCTTGCCGGCGGCGACCGGCGAGCGCGCCCTGGAGCGACTGGGTCTGGTCGGACGACTCCGCACCACCCCGGCCGGCCGGCTCTCGGCCGGGCAGCGACGCCGGGTGGCGCTGGCCGCACTGGTCGCCCGCCGACCGGCCCTGTGGTTGCTCGATGAGCCACACGCCGGACTCGACGCCACCTCCCGCACGCTGCTGGGCGAGCTGATCGCCGAAGCGGTGGTCGACGGCGCCGCCGTACTGCTCTCGTCCCACGAGCCTGAGCTCTCGGTACCGCTCTCCGACCGCGTCGTGACCATGGGTGGGGGACGGATCACGGGCGAGGAGGACGGGGGGCGCCGGGCCCGCCTGGCCGCGCTGCCCGCGGAGGAACGGTCTCCGGATCGGGGCACGATGGGGGCGTGGCATGTGGCGTGACGCGGTCTTGGTGGCAGGCAAGGACCTGCGGATCGAGGCGCGCTCGCGGGTCGCTCTCTGGCAGGTGGTCCCCTTCGCCGTGCTGGTCCTCATCCTCGTCGCCTTCGCCATCGGGCCCGACAACGCGTCCCTGCGACACGCCGCCCCGGGCATCTTCTGGATCGCCGTGCTGTTCTCGACCGTGCTGACCATTCAGCGCAGCGTGGCGGTCGAGTCCGGCGAGGGCACCCGGGACGGGCTCCGCCTCTCGGGGATCGACCCGGCCGGGATCTTCTTGGGCAAGGCCGCCGCCGTGGGGCTCCAACTGCTGGTGCTCCAGGTCGTGCTGTGGGCCGGGGTGACGTTTCTCTTCAACGTGCGCGTGCACGTGGTTTGGCTGGCCATCGTCACCTCGCTCCTGGCCACGGTCGGGTTGGCCTGCGCCGGCGTGCTCTACGGGGCCCTCTCCGCCGGCCTGCGCGTGCGCGACACCCTGCTGCCGATTCTGGTGCTCCCGGTGCTGGCCCCGGTTTTGCTGGCCGGATCGAAGGCATGGCAGGCTGCGCTGGACGGCAGTGCCAGCTCAGGTGCCGAGTGGCTTCGCATCCTCATACCGTTCGCGGTGATCTACCTCGTCATCGGAATCGTTCTCTACGGTCCGCTCCAGGAGGCTGCATGAACACCAGTGCCAAAGTCTCCCGGCCCCGCTGGCTCACGGTCGTCGGAATCCTCGGCCTCGTCTGCATGGGCTTCACCGTGTGGCTCGGCCTGTGGATCACCCCGCCCGATGTCGTGCAGGGGAACCTGGCGCGGCTCCTCTACATCCATCCGCCCATCGCCACGGTGGCCCTCTACTGGGCCGGTGGGGTCGCCCTCGCCGGCAGCCTCCTCTACCTGTGGCCGCGTACCCGGTCCTTCTTCTGGGACCGCCTGGCCGCCTCCGCCGTCGAAGTGGGGGCCGTGTTCTCGGCCCTGACCTGTATCACCGGTTCGATATGGGGTCGTCCGGCTTGGGGCGTGTGGTGGGCGTGGGATGCCCGCCTCACCTCGACCGCCCTCCTCTTCCTGCTCGAACTGGGGTATCTCGCCCTGCGCCGTGTCCCGGCCGACCCGGCCACCCGCGCCAAGCGCTGCGCCGTGGCCGCTCTGCTCATCGCACTCGATGTCCCCATCGTCCATTTCTCGGTCGACTGGTGGCAGACGCTGCACCAGACCGGCACCGTGCTCGACCCGGGATTCCATCTGCACGTCCACGGGTCGATGGCATGGACCTTCCTCCTCGGCTTCATCGCCTTCTCTCTGATCTTCGTCTGGCTCCTCGGCGTGCGCTACCGGATCGAAGTGCTCCAGGACGAGGCGGGCCATCAGGAGATGGACGTGTCCCTCGCCGAGCGCTGGAGCGAGGGGGCCGACCTCGTCTCCACCGCCCGGGCTCCGTACCCTCCGGACGGGAGTGCATCGTGAGCTACGTCGACGCCGGGTACACCGTCGCGCTGGCGACCCTGTTCGTCTACGGGGTCGGCCTCGGGCTGCGCCGGCGGCGCTGGGAGCGTGCGCTCAAGGTGGCGGAGGACTCCGACGAGCCGGTTGTTCCCGGCGCACGGTCGTGACCAGCACCCTCAACGATCCGAACACCTCCCCGACGCCGCCCTCGGCCACCACCAACGGCGCCCCGGCGCTGCCCGTCATCAGGCGCCGGACCAGCAAGCGACTGTGGCTGGTCTTCGCCGTGTTGCTGGCCGCATTCGTCTTCCTGCTGGTCGAAGGGCTCGGGAGCTCGCTCAACTTCTTCGACACGGTCGACCAGGCCTTCGCACATCGCGCCACCCTCGGTACCAAGACCTTCAACCTCGAGGGTGACGTGGTCGCCGGTTCGATCCACTCGACCGCGGTGGGGACGGACTTCACCATCTCCGAGGGCGCCCATACGGTGGCCGTCTCGAACACCGGGAGCCCACCCCAACTCTTCCAGGTGGGCATCCCGGTGGTCGTCATCGGCCACTTCACCTCGAACGTGTCGCACCAGTTCGTGTCCCACCAGATTCTGGTGAAGCACTCGGCCAACTACATCGCCCAATATCCGGGCCGGGTCAAGGCGAAGAACGGCACCCACCTTCCCTGATGCTGAACGCGTCGCTCGGGACAATCGGCGTCTGGCTGGCGTTCGCCGCCAGTGTGGTCGGGGCCGTGGTGATCGCCGTCGGCCTGGTACGCCAGCGGCACGCGCCCACCACGCGACCGCGGCATGCCACAGAGGGTTTGGCCGCCGTGAGCAACGGCCGGCTCTTCGCGCCGGTCATGCTGATCGGCGCGGTGCTGGCCCTCATCGCCATGGAGCGGGCCCTCGTCACCCACGACTTCAGCATCGTGTACGTGGCAGAGAACAACAGCAAGGTCACCCCGCTGCTCTACTCGATCACCGGCTTGTGGTCGGCCCTGGCTGGTTCCATCCTGTTGTGGGGGTTCGTCCTCACCGCGTTCGCCGGCATCTTCGTGTGGCGCTACCGGAAGGTCGCAGCGGATCCGGTCATCCGCTGGGCCACCCTCGTGCTCTACGTCGTCACGGCCTTCTTCTTCGGCATGATGACCGATCCGGCCAACCCGTTCGTGACGACCCATGACGTACTGGCCGGACTCGGTCCGAACTCGCTGCTCCAGGACAACCCCCTGGTGGCCATTCATCCACCCCTTCTCTACGTGGGGTTCGTCGGCTTCACGGTGCCCTTCGCCTTCGCCATCGGCATGCTGGCCACCGGCCGCATCGGCGATCGCTGGCAGATCGAGTGCCGCCGCTGGACCCTGGTCTCGTTCACCTTCCTCTCCGTCGGCATCGTGCTCGGGGCGTGGTGGTCGTACCAGGTGCTGGGGTGGGGTGGCTTCTGGGGCTGGGACCCGGTGGAGAACGCCGCCCTGTTGCCGTGGCTGTGCGGGACGGCCTACCTGCACTCGGTCCTCGTGCAGGAGCGGCGCGGGCTCATGCGCGTCTGGAACCTGTCTCTGTCGGTGGCCACGTTCGCCCTCACCATTCTCGGCACCTTCCTCACCCGATCGGGCGTGATCAACTCCGTGCACGCCTTTTCCGAGTCGTCGCTCGGCCCCATCCTGATCGGCTTCTTCTTCCTTGTGGTCGTCGTCGGCTTCGGCCTGATCGCCTGGCGGGGCGACCGCCTGCGCTCCCCGGGAGGGATCGACGCGCCGCTCGGCCGGGAGGGCGCGTTCTTGTTGAACAACCTCCTCTTCGTCGGCTTCGCCTTCGTCGTCCTGTTGGGCACCCTGTACCCGATCCTCTACCAGGCGGTGACGCAGCAGGACGTCAATGTGGCCGCGCCGTTCTTCAACACGGTCGCCGTTCCCGTCGGATTGGCCCTGCTCTTCCTGATGGCCGTCGCGCCGGCGCTGAGTTGGCGAAAGATCAGTGCGACCGTGCTGTGGCAACGCCTGGCCATACCGGTGTGGGTCGGGGTACTCACGGTGGTGCTCTGCGTCGCCTTTGGCCTGCGCGGCTTCGGCGCCCTGGTCGGGTTCGGGTTGGGGGCTTTCGCCGCCGCTACCGCGACGCGCTCCCTGGTGCTCTCGGTACGCGCCACGCGCGTGCGTCACGTCGGGTGGTGGCGCGGCCTCATCGGACGGACCAACGGCGGGATGGTGGTGCACCTCGGGGTCATCGTCATGGCCGTCGGGATCATCGCCGCCACCACCTATCGCCACCAGACCGAGCTGGCATTGCATCACGGACAGGTGGTCACCTACGACGGGCACCGTTTCGAGTTCGTGGGCCTGCGCAACGTCGCCAAACCGTCGAAGACGTCGGACGAGGCTCTGGTCAACGTCGACGGCGCCGTCTTCGCCCCGGCCATCACGAGTTTCGGTGGTTCGCTCGCCACGGTGGGGACGCCCGCGATCGACTCGGGGGCGTTCGGCGATGTGTACCTCACCTTCGATCAGGTCGGCGGGTTGGGCACCACGTCGGGTAGCCCGCCCATCCCCAACCTGCCGGCCGGATCGGTGGCCATCGGCGTGGTCATCGAGCCCCTGTTGGCCTGGTTGTGGGCCGGTGGCCTGCTGGTGGGGCTGGGCGGGCTGCTCGCTCTCGCTCCCGGATCGCGTCGTCGGGCCACCGACCCCGTCTCGGCTCCGTCGACCATGGTGACCGGTGCCGGCCCGCACCCCGAGCCCGGGCCACGTGACGCCGCGGACGATGGGTGGCCCGCCCTCGAGCCGGCTGGCGCCAACGTTTCCGTCCCGAGCGGCGTGCCGGTGGAAAGCGGGGCCCCCTCCGCGTGACGACGCAGAGGCGACGGCGCCATACGACCCGCTGGGTGGCGGGCGGCGTCCTCTTGTGCCTGGCCATCGTCGGCGTGGTGCTGGCCACCCGCACGCCGCAGGAGGCAACGGCGGTCGACAGCCCGCTGGTGGGGCACATGGCGCCTTCCTTCGGGGGCGCCAACATTCAGCATTCGAACGGCACGCCCGTGTCCTTGCGGGCGTTGCGCGGTCATTACGTCTTCGTCAACTTCTTCGCCAGCTGGTGCGGGCCCTGCCAGCAGGAGGAGCCCGACTTCATCACGTTCTTCTACCAGAATGCGCCCAAGGACAACGCCGATTTCGTCAGCGTCGTGTTCCACGATGAGATCGCCTCGGCCGAGGGTTTCTTGAAGTCCCAAGGTGCGACCTGGGCCGCGGTGAACGACCCGGGCGGGACGATCGCCCAGGACTACGGGGTGACCAGCCCGCCGACGACCTACCTCATCGATCCGACCGGGAAGATCACGGTGGAACCCGAGATCGGCCCGGCGACCGAGGCGGACCTGCAGAAAATGCTGGAGCGGGCGCGCAGTTCGGTGCGGCGCGGGAGTGGAGGAACGGGTGCCTGAACGGTCCTCCCGCGCGCCGCTGGGGCTCCGGATCGGCCTTCCCCTGGCGGTGCTGGCCGTCGCCCTCGTCATCGGCAGTGGCGTGCTGTCGGGAAGGCCGCAGACGCAGGCGCAGCGGGCCGCCGCCATCGAGTCCGTCGTGCGCTGCCCCTCGTGCATCGACGTTTCCGTGGCCCAGTCAGAGGAGTCGACCGCAATCGCGGTGCGGCACGAGATCGAACGGCAGGTGGCGCAGCGGCGTTCGACGGCCCAGATCGAACAGACGCTTGTCGATCAATACGGGCCGACCATTCTGCTCGAACCACCTGGGTTCCCCTTCATCTGGATCGTGCCTATCGTCTTGGGAACGGGCGCCATCGGTGTGATCGGCGTCCTGTTCTGGCGCCGATCACGCCAGTTCACAGCGACGCGGGTCGCGCAGACGACGGCGGATTCGGCGTGAGGGCCGACGCCGTGCGCGGGGGTGACGGCGGCAGGA
>Ga0302181_10001097_pt1 | contig 20631 bp, 17 predicted proteins | sample I_Palsa_E3_3_FD_198786 | JGI IMG/M metagenome (GOLD analysis project Ga0302181, IMG submission 198786) | Peat permafrost microbial communities from Stordalen Mire near Abisko, Sweden - I_Palsa_E3_3 | ecosystem: Environmental > Terrestrial > Soil > Palsa > Peat permafrost | place: Sweden...
GCGTTCGTCCAGGTCCAGGGCGAGGCCGAACTGTCGGAGGACCCGGCGGAGCTGCTCCGGACCGCCACCGCGATCGGGGCGCGGTACATGGGGCACGATCGCGCGGCGGAATACGGCAAGCGCAACGCGGTTCCCGGCGAGCTGATCGTGCGGCTGCGGCCGACCAAGGTGATCGCGGCCTTCGACGTGTCGGGCTTACGGGCTGCCGATCAGCCTCGTGATGACGTCCCCGGAACTGTCAGGTCTAACCGCACCGATGTCACATCGGTGCGGTTGCCGCCGCACCGATGTCACATGGGTGCGGCGGGCCGGGTGGTCCTGCGGCCGATGGCGATACTGAGGGGGCTGGTGAGGAGCCACTTTCGGCCCGCTGACCGGGCCACAATAGGTCGATGGCGCCTGGGGTCGTCTTCCCGCGATGCTTGAATATAGCCGTGCAGAAGAAAACTCGTGTGGTCGTGATCGCGCCGAACTTGGGGTCGGATCTGGGCTGGCTGACTGGGGTCGATCCGCGGCTCGAGGTGCTGGACGGAAACGCGCTAGCTCAGGACATCGACGGCGGAAAGCCGCTGCTAGAACGTGCGGACGTCATCCTTCTCGGTTACCCGGTCCCGGACGGGATCGTCGAGCGGGCACCGCAGCTGCGCTGGGTCCAGCACACCCAGGCTGGCGTCTCCAACCTGCACGGCACCGATCTCTGGGACTCACCCGTGACGCTCACCTCAAGCCGGGGTGCCGTGGCGGCGACCGGGATCGCCGAGTACGTCATCGCCGGCGCCTATCACTTTGCCCGCGGTCTCGGTGAGGCGACGCGGCAGAAGGCGGCCGGCGAGTTCTCCCGCAGCGGCTACCAGCTGCGCTCCCTGACCGGCGCGACCATCGGCATCGTCGGCCTCGGCGGGATCGGCGCGGAGGTTGCGCGCCTCGCGCGCGCGGCGGGAATGCAGGTGGTCGCGACGCGGCGTTCGGTGGCATCGCCGCAGCGGGACACCGAAGGCACCGACCTGCTGCTGCCAGCCGACAAGGTTACCGAGCTGGCGGCGGCCAGCGATTTCGTCGCTGTCTGCGTAATGCTGACCCCGGCCACCGAGAAGATGATCGGCGCCGAGGTGCTGGCCGCGATGAAACCGCACGCCGTCCTGATCAACATCGCGCGCGGAGAAGTCATCGACGAGGACGCGCTCATCGCGGCGCTCCAGGCGGGCCGCATCGCCGGCGCGGTACTCGACGTCTACGCGGGCGAGCTGGCCGGCCGTCCGCCGCGGCGTGAGCTCGTGGAGTTCCCGCAGGTCGTGCTGACACCGCACATCTCGGGCATGGGCGACCCGAGCGGCTATGAACCAGTCAAACGGCTGTTCGCCGAGAATCTCCGGCGGTACCTCGAAGGGCAGCCTCTGCTGAACCTGGTCGACCGTTCCCGTGGGTATTGAGTTACCGACCGGATTACCGTCAGGGGGCCTTCTCCTTGACGTAGCTGCCGGGAGCCTCTTCAATCGGCGGGAACTCGGCGTTGCCTTGCTTCTTGCGGGCGACCACCCGCGTCCCGCTGTGCGGTGCGAGCCAGTCGATCCAGGCTGGCCACCAGCTGCCAGGGACGCTCTCGGCGCTGTCGAACCAGCTATCCGGGTCGGCGTCGAGCCGTGCCTGACCACCGGCAGCATCTGGTGCCGCGGTTGGGGCAACGGTCCAGTAGTTGCGCTTATTCTTCGCCGGCGGGTTGATCACACCAGCGATGTGGCCGCTCGCCCCGAGCACGAACGAGGTGCCGCCCCGCAACAGTTGCGTACTGGCGTAGGCCGACTTCCAGGGCACAATATGGTCCTCTTTGGAAGCGTAGACGAAGGCAGGTACGTCGATCGCGCCGAGATCGACCGACTCGCCGCATTGCACGGTGCCACCGGGCTCCCGCAGCTTGTTCGCCAGGTAGGTGTTGCGGAGATACCAGCAGAACATCGGTCCTGGCAGATTGGTGTCGTCGCTGTTCCAGTACAGCAGATCGAAAGCGGCCGGAGCCTTGCCCTCCAAATACCCCTTGACAACGTACGGCCAGATCAGGTCGTTCGCGCGCAATGAGGCGAACACCTGCGCCAGCTCGCTTCCCTTGACCAGGCCACCCTGGCCGATCGCCGCTTCGCGCGCGGCGGCCGCCGGTTCGCTGACCAGCAGGCCGATCTCGCCGGTATCGGTGAAGTCCAGCAACGTGGTCAGCAACGTCATGCTGGCGGCTGGGTGTTCACCGCGAGCCGCCTGCACCGCCAGAGCGCTCGCCAGCAACGTGCCACCGACGCAGAAACCAAGCGTGTTCACCTTGTCGGCCTTGGTGATGCGCCGCGCCACGTCGATGGCCCGCAGTACCCCCTGCTCGATGTAGTCGTCCCAGGTCAGCTTGGCCTGCCCGGGACCGGCGTTGCGCCAGGAAACGAGGAAGACCGTGTGGCCCTGCGCTACCGCGTGCGCGACGAACGAGTTCTGCGGCTGAAGGTCGAGAATGTAGTACTTGTTAATACAGGGTGGCACGATGACCAGCGGGCGCTTGTGCACGCGGTCGGTCGTCGGAACATACTGGATCAGCTGAATCAGCTCGTTCTGGTAGATCACGCTGCCCGGCGTCGTGCAGATGTTGCGGCCTACCTCGAATGCCGTTTCGTCGCTCATCGCGATCCGACCCCGCGCCAGGTCTTCGGTGAACAAACGCAGGCCCTCGGCCAAACTGGCGCCCTTGGTTTCCACCGCGAGTTGCAGCGCCTCCGGGTTCGTTACCAGCATGTTCGCCGGGCTCAGCGCATCGGTCAGCTGGCGTAGTGCGAATCCCCACTGCGCCTTGCTGCGCTCATCCAGAGGTGCGGCCTCCAGTGCCTTGCGCACCTGCTCGGTTTGCGCGAGATAAATCCTGGCCAACGCGTCAAAGCCCGGGTTCTTACTCCACGCCTCCCCGGCGAAGCGCTTGTCCTTCACCGGGGCGGCCGCGACACCGACTCCCGGCATGGCCGCCGTCCAGAGAGCTGCCATTTGCTGCAGCGTATTGAGCTGCCAGGCGGTATAGTCCGCGACCGCTTTCGTCCACGATGTTGCCGCGGCGGCGAGCGCCTTGGAGGTATCGAACGCGTCACCGCCCGGCCACAACACGGTGTGCTCCGCCTTCATCAGGTCGGCCAGCCAACGGGTCGGATCTGGGGGCTGTTGTGACATCGAACTCGCTCCAAGATAGGCAGCCGGGTAGGACGAGCCGCCCCGCGCTCGCGGGCCGCGGGTCCCACCGATTGTCACCACACTAAGGGCGTTCGGGCGTAGCCGACACCCCTGTTCCCGCTCAATGAATACCGCTGTAGCGGGTGTGAGCCCGTTGGGGAGGTGTGGTGCCGTTCCACGCTCAGGTAGGACGGCCTAGGAGGCGATCGGATGAGATCCAGGCGCGAGGTGCTCGTCGAAGAAGCGGATGAGCTCGGCGCTGGCGTCCGGCCCGCGGGGGTCGGTGTAGGAGCCGTGCGCTACGCCGCCGGACCAGGTGTGGCCGCCCTGGTGGATGATCCAGCGTTCGGCCAGGGCCGCGCCCACAGGGTCCTGGTAGCGAGTCCGGGTGTAGGCATGCCCACCGGGCACCTGCCCCGTGGTCACCACGGCAGGCGGGGTGCCCGGGCTGCCGTCAGGGAAGGCCGCGGCCAGAACGTCGCCGATGAGGCCGGCCGCGTTGACGGGAGCCACGGTGGTATCCCGGTCACCATGGAAGACGATCAGCGGCACGGGCCGGGCCGTGGACCCGGCCGGGCGTGACGAGCCCTGCTTCATCGCCGTGAACGCGGAGGCAATGTCGCCGGCGGCGGCGTAGGGCAGCCCGGAGTGCACGCCGACGGCGGCGTAGAGATCGGGGTAGACCGCGGCCATCACCGCGGCCATCGCACCCCCGGCGGAAAACCCGGCCACGTACACCCGGCTGGCGTCTGCCCCGTAGCGTTCGATGACCTGGCGGGTGATCCCGGCGATCAGCGACGGCTCGCCCTCATCGCGGTGCTGATGACCAGGGACAAACCAGTTCCAGTACTTGCCCGGATTCGCCGAGGATGGCTGTTCGGGGTAGGCGACCAGGAATCCCTGCCGCTCGGCGAGGTCGTTCATGCCGGTGGCGGCGGCGAAGGTCGCCGCGTCTTGGGTGCCGCCGTGCAGCATCACGACCAGGGGCACGGCGTCGCCGGTGTGGCCTGAGGGGACGTAGAGCCGGTAGGCCCGGGTGCCGGCGGCGTTGGCGTAGGAGAAGGCCTCAAACTGGCCCGCCGGCCGCTTCACGGCTGGAGTCGCGGGCCGGTTTGGCCGGACCAGAGTCTCGCCGTCTTGGCTGGGGAGCGTGCGGCGGCGGGTAAGCCAGCCGGGAATGGCCCGCCTTAGTTTGGTGCCCTGGCCGGCCGGCAGCGTGAGCGGAGGGTCGGGGTTGCGGCCAGGTGTCCTACCGGTCTCCTCCCCGGCGGATGGCGCATCCGGCATCCGCCAGGGTACCGCCGGGCTGGCCAGGGTCTGCTGGATCAGCGCGGTTGCCTCGGCGAGGCGGCCTTCGCGGGTGAGGCGGGTGGCCTCAGTCATCGCTTTCATCTGGGAGGCGTCCATAGCGGTGTCCCTTCTTGGTTTCCTGGCAGCACAGCCTGTGCGCTGAGGGGGTCGGCCGTTCGGGCAGCCGTTGTGATCACGGCCACGTAGGCCTAGGCGGTGCGGGGCGCCAGTGCGGCCTTGACTGCCGTGGGGGCGCGGAAGGCGCCGAGTACCTCTACTGAGGCAATCGTGGCCAGGGCCAGCTGGGGGGAGACATCGTCGGCGATGCTCGCCAGCCCGAGCACCCGGATGTGGATCATCTGCCCGGCGTCGCGGATCTCCTCCAGGTCGCGACGAGTGTAGTAAGAGCTGCCCAGGGTGAGGGTGCGCCGGGCCGCTGTCTGGTCGAGCGCCTCGCCCCGGGTGGCGAGCTGAGTACGGATGGCCGTGCGGATGAAATCGGTGCGGTTCGTGTAGAAGCCTTCCTGGACCAGGAGATCGATCTGCCCAAGATCCACCAGTCCCAGGTTGATAGTGATCTTCTCGGTCTTTTCGATCTCACCCTTGGCCATCCACTCACCATCCCTATACCATCTCCTTGGATGGTATCAGGTCGGCAAGATGGCCGCCACCGCGAACCGGATTACCGGTCAGGACATGCGGCGCTTCGGCCGGTCAGCAGCTAAGGAGGGGCTCAGGAAGAGGGCGTGGTCCGCTGCGCGTCCAGCACCGCCGAGGTCAGGGCCGCGGTCGCGGCCGCGGTGAGCGGCTGCCCGGGCAGCACGGGGAAGGTCGTACCGGGCGGTCGGGCCTCGCTGATGGCCGACGCCAGCTCGTCTAGATGACGCCGCAATTCCGCGGCCTGCGCGGGCTCAGGCCGCGGCCGGTAAGCCGGCCACGACAAGGCCAGGCGCGCGAGCTCCTCGATTCCGGCCGAGACCGGCCACGCGGTGTCCGTGCTCCCAGACGCCAGGCCGGTGTCGGCCGCCGCATCGGCGTCTATGGCGCGGAGCACGGACAGGGCCCCCTGCAGGGCCCGGCGCCGGTCAGCGAGCAACTGCGAGTCCGGCTGCTGCGCCCAGGCCTGCGCCAGTACCCGGCTCGTCGCGTGCAGCGTCAGTGCCTGCGCGCTCGGCAGCCGGCGCAGCGTCGCCCCCGGCCACAGCAGCCGCCGGAGCACCAGGGCCAGGGCTGCTCCGATCACGGTGTCTGCGAGGCGGGAGCCGATCGTGATCGTAATCGCCTCCTCTGCCGGGGCGGCGACGCGGAACAGGAGCAGGGCCAGGACGGTGATACTAGTGACCGCCACCCCGTAGTTGGTGGCGATCACCAGTTCGATGAGACCCTGGAAGAAGGCAACCGCGATCACGACCAGCCAGATCGGCGGGTGCCAGCCGAGAACGGCGAACGCTAGACCCACTCCGATGACCGTCCCGGCGAGGCGATGGACCACACGTCTCCGGGTGATCATCAGGTTGCTGGCCTGCAGCACCGCGGCCGCGGTGAGGCCGATCCAGTAGGCGTGTCCGAGTCCCAGCGCCCGGCCGGCCGCCACCCCAAGCCCGACCGCTATCCCGATCCGGGCGGCCGACGGCAAGACGACCGAATGCCTGCGCAGGGCCGCCGCGATTTGCGCCACTATGCCGGGCCGCCCGCCCAGAGCGGCTCTCTCGGCGAGGACGGGTTCATGGCCGCTGAGATCCGCGCGCGCGTCCTCGATCGCCTGCAGGAGCGGGACCGCGGCGGGCGGGACCGCGGCGGGCGGTGTGCCGGGGCCGCAGAGCGGCGTAGCGGGGATCTGGCCGCCCGTCACCGCGGGGATCAGGGCGCGGACTGCGATACCCCAGTCCGGGCGCAGCCGCCCTGGTGCCTCCACCTCGATGTGCAGGGCGGCCTCCAGCAGCGCCTCGGCGGCGATCACGCCCCGCGCCAGCGGATCCTGGGGTGGCACGTCGCCCTGGGCCACGGTCGTACGTGCTCTCCGCACGCTCTCGACCGCCGCATGACGAGCCGCGGGTGCCCGGCCCGTTCCGACGGTGTCCAGGAGCACCGCCACCGCGGCGAGCGCGCCGTCCACGGCCCGGCGCTCAGGAAGACGGCGGCGGCTGCGGCTGAGTGCTGGAGACATCGTCACCAGCCACGCGAATGCGGCCCCGGCGGCGGCCAGCCCGGCGCGCTGAGCGGCCCCGGCCAGCCCGGCGGGAACGGCGGTCGCCGCGAGCAGGGCCATGATCAGCATCAGTTCTCGCGGCGGCGGCAGCTCCGCGGCCTGACAGATCAACGAGGCGATTCCGGCCACCAGGCCGGTGACTACTGCGGCCACCCAGGTCAGGCGGCCCGCCACCGCGCCGATCAGGACCGCGATCGCCAAGCCCGCCCCCACCGCGGCCACGACTCGCGCGCGGTAACGATAAGGCGACTGCGGCACGTACAGGCTCGCCAGGCCGCCGAACGACGCGGCCGCGCCCGATTGCGGGTGCCCGGCCGCAACCCCGATCGCCAGCGGCAGCGCCACGCAGACCATGGTCCGCACCGCGATGCCAGCCCGCTGCGGAGCGGCGCCTCGCAGCGCCAGGACGATAGCCCTCACTTCGTCGGCGAGAGTCATACCGGTCGCTCATCGCGGCTGGAGCCCTCACTCGGCCGGGGACTCCTCAGCGACCAGCGGTTGGCGCTCCCTTCAGCCCTTGATCGGCGAGACGGCGCGCAGCTCATCTGGCGTCGCGGTGCCGAATCCGAAGAACTCCAGGTAAGCCGGGATCTGCTCGAAGAGCATGTCGGTACCGACCTGGATCCGGCAGCCTTTGTCCTTGGCGGCCTGCAGGAACGGCGTGATCTGCTGCTTCATCACGACTTCGCCGACGAACGTGTCCGGTGAGATCCGGTCGACGTCCATCGGCAGCGGGTCGCCGTCGTTCATGCCAAGTGGCGTGGCGTTGACGACGATGTCATAGCCCTCCGGGTCGCTGGAGCCCGTGTCGATCCTGATCTCCGGATAGTGCTCGTCGATTCTTGCCGCGAGTGCCTCGGACGACTCCTTGTTGGGATCGAATAGGCCGAGGGCGGCGACGCCCGCAGCGGCGATCGACGCGGCGATGGCCGATCCGACTCCGCCGTTGCCGACCACGAGCGCTCGCTGGCCGGCCAGCGGGAAGCCCTTGCGTTCGACTCCGCGGACGAACCCGGCCCCGTCGAACTGGTCGCCGAGCAGCGTCCCGTCCTCGCGCAGCAGCACCGCATTGGTAGCACCGGCGATCTGCACGGTGGGCGTGACCTCATCGACGAGCCGGATGGTGGTGACCTTATGCGGCATGGTGACCAGGGCACCCCGGATGTTAGTCAGCTTGAAGAGGTACTTGAAGAATTCCGGGTACTCTTCCGCCTTGACGCCCATCGGTACGACGACAGCGTCGATGCCGTTCTTCTCGAACCATGGGTTGTAGATAAGCGGCGACTTGAAGCTGTGGGTCGGATAGCCCACGTGCGCGATCAAGGTGGTCGTCCCGCTGATCATTTCTGCTCCTTACGAATGTGGCGCTCGATGGCCCTTGCTCTTGCTGCCCGATGATCCCTTGCTCCCGCTGCGGGCTGGCCCGGCCTGCGGCACAGGGGATTGCTCGCCGGCGACGGCGATCTCCATGGCGGTGGCGGCGGCGGCGATCTCCAGGGCCTTGTCGATGTAGACGCGGTAGCCGAGATCAGGGCGGTAGCCGTGCACCTCGGGGGTGTCCAGGCTCCGCATGAACGACAGGATCTCGGCGCTGAAGACCTGGCCGGGCACCAGCACCGGGTAGCCGGGCGGATAAGGCGTGACGAAGTTCGCGGACACGACCTGCTGGCCGTTCTCCAGCCGCTGCTCCACCTCGTCCGGCATGAGGTACTCGCAGTAAGCGTCGTTGTAGGACAGGTAGAAGGCCCGTCGCACGTCCCCTTCCGGGGTGGGCAGCCCGTGGGTGCCGGTGAAGCTGGGGTGGAAGCCGCTGAAGTCGGGCAGCGGCGCCGACGGCGCGGTCAGCCGCAGCACCGCGCGCTCATGCGCGGCGCGCTCGGTCATGCTCATGTCGATAATGTGATGGTCGAGATCCCGGGCGATGCTCACAAGCACCTCGACCAGGTAGGCCACCGAACTGCGGGAGGTGCCGATCGTGGTCATGAACAATACGGTGTTCCTGGATGTCTTGTTGATCTGCACGCCGTACCGGTCCATCAGGTGACTGCGCTTGAACACATCCCCGTCGATGCCGGTGGCGCCGATATGGATCGTGATCCGGGACGGATCAAGCACGAACTCATCGGTGTCCCACGCCTTGATCATGTTCTTCAGCCCTGATTGCAGCGGCTGGCTGATCCCTGAGGTACGGTACTCGGCCGGGATCAGGTCCACGGTTCTCAGGCAGCGCATGTACTTGCTCAGTAGCGGGTGATTGTCGACCGCGTCGCGGAGCCGCATCGCGTTCTCGATCTGCTTTTGCACCAGCTCGAAACCCTCCAGCGCCGCCTGCCGCCGGCCCAGGTCCAAAGACGCCAGGATCTGGTAGTTGGGCGAGGTCGAGGTGTGCGTCATGTACGCCTCGTGGAAGTTCTCCTCCGCCTTCTGGCTGAAGTCCTGGTCGGTGACGTGGATCATCGACCCCTGCCGCAGCGAGGTCAGCGTCTTATGCGTCGACTGAGTCGAATACACCCGGACCCGGGCCCGCGCCGGATCCGGCAGCAGCCGCCGCTCAAGCAGCACCTCGTCGTCCGCGGCGTCGATCGCGCCGACCTCATCGGCGAACTTGTCGTACTGGGCCCGGTACTCCGGCAGGCGGAGCCGTTCGATCAGGGTGCGGGCGGCCCGCATGGCGGTGCGCGGCCGGTAGACCGGGTGGAACCTGGCGAAGGCGAACCAGGCCTCGTCCCACAAGAAGACCAGGTCGGGCTTGATGGCCAGGCACTCCTCCATCACCCGCCCGGGGTTATAGACGACGCCGTCGAAGGTGCAGTTGGTCAGCAGCAGCATCTTGACCCGGTCCAGCTTGCCGGCCTGGCGCAGCGCCAGCAGCTGGCGCTTGATCTCCCGCAGCGGCACCGCGCCGTACATCGAGTACTGATGCAGCGGGTAGGCCTCCAGGTAGCTCACCATCGCCCCGGCCAGCATCAGGCCGTAGTGATGCGACTGATGGCAGTTCCGGTCCACCAGCACGATGTCGCCCGGCTGGACCAGTGCCTGCGCCACGATCTTGTTCGCCGTCGAGGTCCCGTTGGTGACGAAGTAGGTCTGGCGCGACCCGAACGTATGAGCCGCCAGCTGCTGCGCCTCGCGCAGCGGCCCGGTCGGCTCGAGCAGCGAATCCAGCCCGCCGCAGGTCGCCGACGTCTCGGCCATGAAGATGTTCAGGCCGTAGAAATCGACCATGTCCCGGATCCAGTGCGAGTTCACGATGGACTTGCCACGCGAGATCGGCAGTGCGTGGAACACCCCGGTCGGCCGGTGGCTGTAGCTGCGCAGCGCGCTGAAGAACGGCGTCCGGTACCGGGCTTCCACCCCGTCCAGGATGGAAAGATGCAGCTCCAGCGCCCCTTCCCGGGAATGGAAAATCCGCCGGAAATGATGGCTGAGCCGGCCAGCCAGATCCTCGACCGAGCTCTCGGTCATCAGGTACAGGTCCAGTTCTGGCCGGACCCTGGCCAGCTCCCTGGCCAGCTCCTGGGCGCGGTCATCCGGCGAGCGCTCCATCAGGTCATCGGATCTGGCGCTTTCTACCAGCTGCCCGAGGAAGGACGAGTCATGCCGGGACTTGTGCACGAACCGGCGGCAGACTACGCACGCCTGCAACGCGAAGTTCAGCCGTGCGGCCATGATCGCTTCGTCGAAACTGGGCACGACCACGATCTCGAAGACGAACTGGTCGTCCGGACGGCGCGCCCGCCGCAGCTCCTCGCGCAACGCGCGCTCCTGCTGCTCGTTCATGTCCTCGACGACCAGGACCTCGAAATAGGGCCGGTTCCCCCCGGTCTGCTCGCCCGGATGGGTGTCGCGATCGGACGCCTGGTCCACCCGGCCAAGGTTCCGCACCTGGCCGGTACGGAAGGAGTCAGTGACGAAGGCCCGGTTGATCTCCCCCACCATGGCGGCGAACTGGTCATACTTCCCGGCGGCGAACATCCGCCGCACCTTGGAGAATTCTCCGGGGCCCGGATACGCATAGAGCCGCTCGATCGGCCCTAGGACATCGAGCAGTTCAGTTGCGGCATCGACCGCCCGCTCGAGGGACCGCTCCCCCGCGCTCGCGACGCTCAGCTGAACGGCCGCATCTTCCAGCGCAGACCAAGCGTCGGCTTTGAACTGCCAGAGACTGTTGTATGCCTTGGCATTCGCAACAGGGAGCACGGTGATACCTCCGTAGACTGCCGCTCAACCGCAGACTGCCGCTCAACGCCGCCTTCAGCAGTGTGGCACTCAGGCGATCCCGGCCGATCAGGGGTTTCCGCTCAGTGACCACCGGCGCGGGCCGCGGCGATAGGCAGCCCGCGGGCAATCGGGCATTCCATCAAGTGGAAGGCCTGATCGTCTGCGCAATCAGACGGTCATACGCTCGCGGCATGCTCTATGCGCGTGCGGAAGTTGCCACCGCGACACCAGACCGTTTTATCAGACAGCTCGTCAGCCACCTCAGCCACAAGGTCACCACGGAACTACGAGCTGACGGGACCGGTTTGATCGCTGTCCATGACGGCCAATGCAAGCTGACCGGTGAGGGCGAGCTGCTCGTGCTCGAAGCGACCGCGGACAGCGCCCAGGGCCTGGCTCACATCCAGGACGTAACAGGCCGCCATCTGGAACGCTTCGGCGCGCGGGCGGCCTTGCGGGTGGAGTGGAGGTCTGATGGGCCAGCCATCCCAGCGTGATCCGGTCGTCGACGTGCACGCGCACGCGATGCCGATGCCGCTGCTCTACTGGCTTGCCGACCTGGGCTTGGCGGACGTCTCTGGCGCGGCCGACGAGGTCATCCGTCTCGACTCGCGGGTCAGCGGCGTCGGCGACCGGGTCCCGCTGCCGCTGGCACGCTCGCAGCATGACGTCGGCGTGCGGCTGGCCGAGATGGACGACGTCGGTGTCAGCCATCACGCCGTCTCGATGCCGCCGTTCCTGTTCTGCTCCACCGCTGACGACGGCGGCCTGGTCAGGGACGTCGTCGCCCGCGGCAACACCGAGCTCGCCGCCTACGTGGCCGGCGGCCAGGGCAGGCTCCTCGCCCTCGGTTCGGTTCCGCTCGGCTGGCCCGGAGCCGCCGCGCAGGCCCGGCGCTGCCTGGACGAGCTGGGGATGGCGGGCATCGCGATCGGCAGCCGCGGGGCCGGGCGTGATCTCGATGATCCGGTGAACGAAGAGCTGTGGGAGCTGCTGGCCGAGCGTCGCGCCTTCGTCTTCTTGCACCCGAGCGGCGTCCCGGACGCTCAGCGTCAGCGGGACTTCTACCTGGCCCAGCTCGTGGGCTACCCGATGGAAACCGCACTTGCCGTCGCGCGGCTGGTATTCGGCCGCGTCCTTGAGCGGTTTGACCTGACCTTGTGCCTGGCCCACGGCGGTGGTTGCCTGCCGGCCATCCGCGGCCGGATGGACATGGGCTGGCGCAACAAGGACATCGCGCACACCACGGCCAAACCGCCCAGTTTCTATACCGGACGCCTCTACTACGACACCGCGGTGTTCACCCCGGTCCTGCTGCGGCGGCTGGTCGAAGACGTCGGCGCTGGCCACGTCCTGCTTGGCACCGATCACCCGTTCGAGCTGCGCGACGCCGAGCCGCTGGCCAGCATCGCGGCCGCGGACCTGCCCGCGACCGAGGCCCGCGCGATCTTGTGGGACAACGCGGCCGGGCTGCTCGGCCTGGCCTGAACGGCGGCGGCGGCGGCGCGTACCCGGTAATCACTGGGCGGAATGGGGCTAGCCGGGCGGGGCGACTCGAGTGCAACACTGCAGGTGGACAGCGTTCGGTGGCAGGGAGAGGTCCATGACCGAGATCAGTATTGCCTATTGCTCGTCACACGCACCGATGATGGCCGCGGCTCGTGAGTCGGCGGAAGAGCAGCAGCGGGACCGGTTTTTCGGGGCGCTGGAGGTCATTCGCGATGATGCCCGGCGGGCCGGCGTGCAGGCGTGCGTGGTGCTATCCAACGAGCATTTCACCAACTTCTTCCTGGAGAACTTCCCGCAGATCTGCGTCGGCGTGGGCGAGCGCAACTGGGGCCCGACCGAGGCGTGGCTGCCGATCAGCAAGGCGTGGATCCCCGGGCACCCGGGCCTGGCCATGCACATCACCCGAAGCCTGCTGGACACGGGGTTCGACCCCGCGTTCTCACACCAGCTGGAGCTGGATCACGGGGTGATGACCGTGTATCACGAGCTCGACCCGCAGCTGCAGCTGCCGCTGGTACCGATCGTGCAGAACTGCGCGGTGTACCCGATGATGCCGTTGCGGCGCTGGTACGCGTTCGGCGTCGCGCTGGGCGAGGCCATCCGTTCCTATGTCGGGCTGGACCGGGTCGCGCTGGTCGGGGCGGGCGGTTTGTCACACTTCATCGGCGTGCCGCGGGTGGGGGACATTGACGAGGAGTTCGACCGGTGGTTCCTCGATGTGCTGGAGCGTGGCGACATAGACGCCGTGCTGGATCTGCCCGACGAGGAACTTGAGTTGGCCGGCAACGGGGCGCATGAGATCCGCAGCTGGCTCGCGGTCGCCGGGGCCCTGGCACCGGTCCGCGGTCAGACCATGGCCTATGAGCCGATCTACCCGTGGATCACGGGCATGGCCGTCGCCCGCTTCCAGCCCATCTCCTAATCCATGACCAACCCCGGATGCCTCGCCGGAGCCGGATCCTGTTCCCGCGGGGCTTCGCCCGCCTCTCCTGCTGAGCAGAAGGACAGCGGTGCCCCGTTCGCGAGAGTGACAGACTGCGGAGACGCCGGAGCCGGGCAAGCCCGAAAGGCCATTGCCGGAAGATGAGGTGCCATGAGCCTGTATCAGCTGCACAGGTGCGTATTCGATTTCCTAAGGGCCGGCGAGGTTAGCAGCGGTGCGGCACCGAACTTCGACGTCAGCAGCTACGACCTTACCGACGAGGAGCGCAAGGTCTTCGAGGAGAAGGACATCGCGGCTCTTTACCGGATGGGCTTCCATCCGGTGCTGCTGAACGGCTATTGCCGGGCGATAGGGTACGAGCGGAGCGATTACCGCGCGATACTCGCCTCCCAGGCGCTACCAGAGACCAAGACCGGACGATGGCATAACAACCTACCCTGACTGTCGAATAAGCGTGCTCACCTGGATGGAGCGGAAGCATGGCAACTGGCGAGAACCCGGAGATCGGCGCGACCGCGGACGCCAATGGCATCAAGACCAATTATCTTGAGGCGGGCAAAGGCGACCCGGTCGTCCTGATCCATGGATCGGGACCTGGAGTCACCTCCTATGCCAACTGGCGCCTCGTGCTGCCTGCCCTCGCGGAGAACTTCCGGGTGGTGGCGCCGGACATGGTCGGCTTCGGCTTCTCAGAACGGCCGGCGAACATCGAATACGGCGTACAGACGTGGGCTGACCAGGTGGTCGGTCTGATGGATACGCTGGAATTGCCGAAGGCTCACCTGGTCGGCAACAGCTTCGGCGGCGCGATCGCGCTGCGCATCGCGACCCAGCATCCCGACCGGGTCGGCAAGCTGGTGCTGATGGGGAGCATGGGCGTCCCGTTTCCCATCACCGAGGGACTGGACCGCGTCTGGGGTTACCAGCCGTCATTCGAGAACATGCGCAAGGTACTCGACGTATTCGCTTACTCCAGGGAACTCGTGAATGACGAACTCGCGGAGGTGCGGTACCGGGGCAGCATCCAGCCCGGCTTTCAGGAGTCCTTCGGCGCGATGTTCCCCGCCCCGCGGCAGCGCTGGGTGGAGGCCATGTGCACCCCCGAGGACGACATCCGCCGGCTCCCGCACCGGACGTTGATCGTCCATGGCCGGGAGGACAAGGTCATCCCGGTGCAGACCTCCCTGCGGCTGATGGAGTTGATCGACAACGCCGATCTCAACGTGTTCTCCCACTGCGGCCACTGGTCAATGATCGAGCGCACCGCGGACTTCAACCGGGCCGTGAGCGAGTTCTTCAGCGACTAAATCTCAATACGGAACGGCGGTCAGTATTAGTCCTCGGGCAACTTACCGCTGATTCGCTGGGTGATCTTGGCCGCGGTGCGGCGCACGATTGGTGCTCGCTGGGCCGGCCGAAGCCGCATGGGTGGCCCGCTGACGGAGACCGCTGCGACAAGATGGCCGGCAGAGTCGAAGATGGGTGCGGCCACGCAGGCGTTTCCCAGAACGGCCTCCTGGCTTTCGATCGCGGTCCCGACCCGGCGGACGATGGCCAGCTCTCGCTGCAGCCGGTGCGGGTCAATGATCGTGTACGGCGTCAGCGGCTTCAGGGCCGTCGACGGCAGGATCTGCAGCGGATCCGCGGGCCCGAAGGCCAGCAGCGCCTTGCCCAGGGCGCTCGCGTAGACCGGCCACCGGCCGCCGGTTCGCGTCGGTATCGCAAACGACTTATATCCGACGATCTTGACGAAGTACAGCACTTCGTTTCCGTCGAGCACGCCGAGGTGAATGGTTTCGTGCGTGAGCTCGAATAGTTCCTCAAGGAACGGCAGGGAAGCGTCGCGGAGGTCGCGCATTTCACCCACGAGCTCCCCCAACTCGAACAGGCGGATGCCCAAGCCGAACCCGGCGTCGGTCCGCTTCAGCAGCCGCTGCTCGACCAGTACCTTGGCGAGCCGGTGGACCGTCGACTTCGGGATCGCCGTCCGCGAGGCCAGCTCCGCCAGCGTCAGCTCCGGCTCAGCGGCGCTGAAGGAGTCCAGTATCGCGAAGACACGTTCCAGGACAGACGTAGGACCCACCTGGTGCTGCGCCGCACCCACCGTGTCTGCCGCCATCCGTCCGCTGCCTCCGGTTCGACTTACCCCAGACTAGTGCTATTTTACTCCAAACTATTCCGATCAGCGCACCTTCGCTAGGGCCCGGAATTTAATTGCCCGGCATCCCACCCTGTGGAACGAACCGCTTGTCACCCATTTGTCCGTATTAGACAATCATGCCATGGTGGATGCCTTCTACACTCTGGGTGTCCCCGGCGCAAGCTGGCCTGCCAGGCCAGTTCGCCGCCAAGGCACTACTCCAGACCCCGGTAGCGCTGCGTGTTCTTATGGACGCTTGCTTACCGGGAGATCTCACGTTGGCGCAGCTAGTCACCTATCCCCCCGCACGGCGGGGCGCCGTCTGCGACGGGCGTCGGGTGCTACCGGTCTTCGTGGTCATCAGGTTCACCGAGGGTGGTACTGCCCGGACCGCTGCCTTGAGAAAGGCTCTCGCGGCTTTCCGCGAGCACCCGAATGGTCAGGTACCGCATCGCGCCGAAACACCAAAAGCGAGGGTGTGCCGTCCTTCCTAAGACACGGTTATCCGTACTTTCGTGCTACTGCTAGAAAAGGGAGGCCCAATGGCGGGCAACTCAGCGGAGCCTGGCCGCTCGGTAACCAGCAAGATCGTGGCGATCTTGCTCACATTTCATGACGGCAACGAGCACTCGCTCACCGAAATCGCCCGGCTGACCTGCCTGCCCGTCTCCACGGCCCACCGGCTGGTCACCGAGCTCGCGGGATGGGGCATCCTGGAACGCACCGACGAGTCGGTGTTCCGGATCGGCCTGCCCATCAAGGCCATCAGCAGCCGGCGGACCTACCCCCCCGCCATCTTGGAATCAGCCCGGCGGGTCCTGGAAGACCTGGTCACCGCGGCCCGGGCCGGCGCCCGGCTCGGCGTCCTGACCGGCACCGACGTCGCCTACATCGAAAAACGCTGCGACCACAGCCCGGTCACCACCTTCGCCCAGACATCGCGGCTGCCCGCGCACGCCACCGCCCTGGGCAAGGCACTGCTGGCCTTCTCCTCCGCCGACATCCTCGACCGCGTCCTCGGCGGCGGCCTGAAATGCTACACCCCGAACACGGTGACCGACCCGGACCGGCTCCGCCAGGCCCTGGCCAGCATCAGGCTGACCCGGGTCGCGGTGTCGCGCTGGGAATACAAGGCCGGGGTATCCGAAGTGGCCGTGCCGGTATTCGGATCCGGCGGCATGGCCGTGGCGGCCCTCGGGCTCACCGTCCCCAACCTCCGCACCGACCTGCAGATGTCCAGCTCGGTCCTGACCATAGCCGCCCGTGGCCTATCCAGAGAACTCGCCGCCAGCAGCCACGCCGGCTGCTTCGCAACGATCACTGAGCAGCATGCGACTAACAGAACGGTCAGCGAGGCACCTGACCGGCAGCGTCCGGTGGCCATGAGTGCTGGAGGATTATTCGTCAGCCACTCCGCAACGGCGCCGCCACGTCGCCGCGGGCAAGTACTATTTCAATTGGTCGCGAACGGTCTGGAAGTATGCCGCTGACATCTCGCGCATGAAGTCGGCATTAGTCGCTGCCAGCGTGTTTATCCACTCGATCTGCGTGGCGGCGGCGGCACGCTGCTGAAGCTCCAGCATCCTGGTAAGGCTTTTCTCGTAGGCCTCCAGCCAGCTTGCGCCGTTCTTCTTCGTTTGCTCGATCAGCCGATCGCTGAGTTCCTTAACTCGTTTGACGGCCTCATCGATGTCTTGCGGCGTGCTTGGCGTCGACATATCTGGTCCTCTCTTGGGCGGAACAGGCTAAGTTTTACAGATTTAGCGAATTGGGCAGTGCTTTAGGCAATCCGCGACGATCCGTTGTCGGCGAACCGGTTACTGGGCAACGCGGCTCGCCGTCAGGACAGCTCGGCGTCCCAGCCACGGTCCTGGATGGCGTCGCGAATGTACCGGAGGAACAGGGACGCGGTCGAGCCGTCGAAGGCGCGGTGGTCATAAGAGAAGCCCAGGATGCTCATGTGGTGAATGGCTATGGCGTCGCCCACCGCGACCGGGCGCCGGGCGATCCCGTCGGTGGACAGGATGGCCACGTTCGGCTGGTTGATCACCGGCGCGGAGGCATAGCTGGCGAACGGGCCAGGATTAGTGATCGTGAACGTCGAGCCGCTCATGTCGGCGGCCGCCAGCGTCCGGGCGCGTGCCCCCGCGGCGACCGCGGAGATATTCCGGGCCAGGCCGCGGATATTGAGCGAATCAGCGTTCTTCACTACCGGGGCCAGCAGGCCCTGCGCGCTGAGATCGACCGCGATACCCAGGTTGACGTAATGGTGCATGGTCATCGTCTGGTTCTCGATGTCGATCGAGGCGTTCACCGAGGGGAACTCGCGCAGTGCGTCGCATACGGCCCGGGCGATGAAGGGAAGGTAGGTCAGCGACATGCCTTCTGTCTTCTTGAACTGTTCCCTGTGGCGCTGCCTGACCTGCTCGACGTGCTCGAAGTCCACCTCGACCGAGGTCCAGACGTGCGCTGAGGTCTTCAGCGACTTGACCATCAGGTCCGCGGTGATCAACCGCATCCGGGACAGCTTGACGACCTCGTCGCCCGGGGACACGCCCGCAGCCGGCTTCTGGGCCGCCACGGGAGCCGGCGCCGCGGCGGGTGCCGTGACGGTGGCCGGCGGAGCGGCGACGGTGGCCGACGGAGCCGCGGCGGGTGCCGCCGCAATCGCTCGCTCTACGTCCTCGCGGCGGATCCGGCCGCCCGCTCCGGAACCGGATATCGCGGTCAGGTCGATGCCCTTCTCGGCCGCCAGCCGCCGTACGACCGGGGATAGCGCGACTCCGGACTGGCCGTTGCCCGCCGACGAGGCCGCGGCGGGTCCGGTGGCGGGCTCGTTCGTTTCGGACACCCCGGCCGCGGGTGCCGCCGCGGTCGGAGTCGCCGCCGCTGCTGGCACTGCCGTCGCAGTGGCCGCGGGCGCCGGTGTCGCGGCCATTGGGGTCGTTGGGGTCGACGCCGATGCTGCACCAGGCTCGCCGATCCGGGCGAGGGGGGTTCCGACGGGGACCGTGTCACCGGCGTTGACCAGGATTTCGAGCAGGACGCCGTCGTACGGGCTCGGTACCTCGGAATCCACCTTGTCGGTCGACACCTCGAAAAGCGGGTCGTCAAAGGCGACGGTGTCGCCGACCTGCTTCAGCCACTGGGAGACAACACCCTCTGTCACGGTCTCGCCCAGCTTCGGCATCGTGACCTCGTAAACGTCAGCGCTCATCACATGTCTCCTAGGGCTCAGCCGTGCAGCGATCGGCCGGTAAAGGTGATCATCGTTTCGCCAATGGCCTCGGACAGGCTGGGATGCGGATGGATGAAGGCGCCGACCTCGGAGGGCAGGGCCTCCCAGTTGACCGCGAGGTACGTCTCGGCCAAGAGCTCGCTCGCCCACGGCCCGACCAGGTGGACACCCAGGATCGGGCCGCCTTTCTCCGCCACCACCTTGACCATGCCATCGGTGTCACCGATGATCATCGCCCGGCCGTTGCCCGCGAACATGTGCTTGTGCACTTCGATGTCCCGGCCCGCCGACCGGGCCTCGGCCTCGGTCAGGCCGCTCCACGCGACCTCGGGGTGGGTGTAGACGACCCACGGCACCCGGTCGTAGTCGACCGGCACCGCGTGCTCGCCGAGGATCGTGTGGATGGCGACGATGGCCTCGGCGTAGGCGACGTGAGCGAGTCCAGGGGTGCTGACGCAGTCGCCTATCGCGTAGATGTTCTCCCGCGAGGTGGCCATGGTGGCCGGATTGACGTCGATGAAGCCGCGATCAGAGACCGCCACGCCGGCCGCTTCGGCCCCGATGTCCTCGGTGACCGGCCGGCGGCCGATGGCCACCAGAACCTGATCGACTTCGATCTTCTCGGCGCCCTTCGCGGTCTCGAAGGAGACCAGGAGTCCGCTGTTTGTCCGCTCGAGCGGGCTGACCCTGGCCCCGCCGTAGATCTTTGTGCCCCGGCGGGCGAGCGCCTTGGCCAGCACGTTAGCGACATCACGGTCGGGCCCGATGGGCAGGACGCCATCGGGCAGGGCTTCGAGCAAGGTCGTCTGGGTACCCAGATCGGTGTACACGGACGCGAACTCAGAACCGATGACGCCCCCACCCACGACGGCGATGCGGTCCGGCAGCGACGCATCGGCGCTGTTGGTGGCCTCATCGGAGCTGATGACCCGGTCGCCGTCGAGGTCCAGGCCCGGGATGGAGCGCGGCGCGGAGCCCGTGCACACGATAACCGCCCGCGCGTTCGCGGTCTGGCCGTCAACCTTCACGGCACCGTTCGCCGTCAGCCGGCCGTGACCTTCGATGATCGTGACCTTGCGCCTGCGCAGGAGTCCGCTCAGGCCCGTGTGCAGCTGGTTGACGATACCGCTCTTCCTCGCGTTGAGGGCGGGCCAGTCGGTCACGGCCGTGGCGCCTTCAGGCAGCCGGAAGCCGAAGCTGTCGGCATGGCCGATCGTCCGGTACACCTCGGCGGCCTGCAACAGGGCCTTCGCGGGGATGCAGCCGCGGTGCAGGCAGGTGCCGCCGACCTTCTTCTCCTCAACCAGGGCCATCTTGAGCCCGGCGGAGGCGCCGTACAGCGCGGCCGCGTAGCCGCCCGGGCCGCCGCCGAGCACGATCACGTCATAGTCGGTCATCAGAATCGCGGCGTGGATACCCCGGCCTTCAGGCCGGGCAGGAAACGCCGCTTCACCTCCCGGAAATGTCAGTGGTATCCGATAGTGTGTTCGCATGTCCCGGTACCGGCTCAGCCCCACCCCCGCCCAGCAAGCGGTGCTGCGGGACCACTGCGGCCACGTCCGGTACATCTGGAACCTCGCCGTCGAACAGCACTCCCACTGGCACCCCGGCCGCAAGAGCGCCCCGGGCTACCTGGAGCAGTGCCGGCAGCTCACCGCCGCGCGAGCCGAGCACCCGTGGCTGGCGGCCGGCTCCCAGACGGTCCAGCAGCAGGCACTGCGCGACTTCACCCAGGCGATGGCCGCGTTCTACGACCCAGCCAACCCGGCCGGGCGGCCGTCCTGGCGCAAATCCGGGCGCGATGACGGGTTCCGGATCACCGGGCGGCGCGGGCGGCAGTGGGACGTGCGCCGGGTCAGCCGGAACACCGGCGAGGTCCGGGTGCCCAAAGC
>Ga0302181_10001098_pt1 | contig 20626 bp, 17 predicted proteins | sample I_Palsa_E3_3_FD_198786 | JGI IMG/M metagenome (GOLD analysis project Ga0302181, IMG submission 198786) | Peat permafrost microbial communities from Stordalen Mire near Abisko, Sweden - I_Palsa_E3_3 | ecosystem: Environmental > Terrestrial > Soil > Palsa > Peat permafrost | place: Sweden...
CGCGTGATCTTCGATTTCGGCAACCGCGTTGAGATACGGCGAGCGGAACGGCACCGTCGTGTCGCGAGCGAATTCGTGAAACGCTTCGCGGTCGGTGCCGTTGCGGTCGCTCCGCAGGCCGTAACCGCGCAGTGCGTCGACGGCGGGAACGTCCGTGGTTCTCGCGACGAGCGCTTCGGGCAGCACGTTGCTGAGCGCGACCGCGTTGAACAGGTTGTCCTTCGGCAGGCCGGCATCGTCGAGGTAGCGCCCGAGCCAGCCGGTCGTCTCGTAGGTTCGCGGCGCGGCCGTCTGCCAGATCTCGGTCGAGCGGAAGTGCGAGTGGTCGGGGTCGGGATAGCCGACGCCTTGCACGATCGCAACGTTGCCGGCATCGTACATCTTCTTGAACGGCGCTAGGACGGGATTGAGACCGACCGTGTCGTCCAGCCGCAGAACGTCGCCTGCTGGAATCCCAAGCGACGGCCGGAAGCGATAGTAGTCCGCGAGGCCGTAGGGGACCACGGTGTTGAGACCGTCGTTGCCGCCCTGGAAATTGATCACCACGAGCACGCGGTCGTTGCCGCCGGGGAGTCCGGGCAGCGGAGCCTGCGCGAACGCGGCCGCGAACACGTTGTCGAGCGAACTGACGACGGAGAGACCGCCGATCGCTCCGACGAGGAACCCGGAGCGCTTCATGATGTAGCCTGCATGGTACGAGTTCCTAACATAGCTGATAGGCCGGCATGGCCATGGTGAGATAGGCGGCGCCGCGCACGCGTTCGTCGACGTTTTCACCGGACAGCTGACCCATCTCGGCCTGGCCGGCGCCGCCCAAGTACGCGACCAGCTGCGCCATCGCGGCGGGCGAGACGTCGCCCTGCAGCAGCGTCTGCGTCAGCGCGCCGGCAATCGTTTTCGGATCCATCGTCCGCAGCGTCCGCGCGACCCAGGCTGCGTCCTGCAGCATCTCCGGGTTCTGCGCCGCCGCGTTGGCGAAGTTCTCGCGCGTCAGCACGGTCTGGCTGTTGATCCAGGCCTTGCCGCCGTCCCAGCCCTTGACGTTGGGCGGATAGAACAGGACCTGGCCCATCGTGCGCAGCGTGCCGAGTTCGGCGAGCTGCACCTTCGGGACGCTGAACATCTGGTGCGTGCCGACGACGAACTCGACCGGACTCTTCACCAGCGCGCGGTAGGCACGCTCGCTGAAGAACACGCTGCTGCGCAGCAGCACCGACATGACCGGCTGGAGTTCGAAATTATTCTTGACCAGCAGCGCAGCGACTTGATCGACGAGCTGCGGCTCGGGGTCGTCGTAGACGAAAAACGCCAGCAGCTTGGTGGCGAAGAACCGCGACGCGGCCGGCTGCGTGAAGATGATCGAGATGATGTCGGTACCGCTAAAGTTGCCGCTGCGCCCGAGAAACGTCTTCGTCCCGTCGTCATGACGCGCATGCGCGTCGACGAAGGTCCCGCTGCCGTCATCCTCGTGGCGGAACGTCCAGCCGGTGAACGCGCGCGCCGATTCGCGGATATCCTGTTCGGTGTAGTTGCCGATGCCGAGCGTGAACAGCTCCATCAGCTCGCGCGCGAAGTTCTCGTTCGGATGCGCTTTGACGTTGACGTTGTTGTCGAGGTAGCGCAGCATCGCCGGATCCTGCGCGACATGCAGCGTCAGGTCGCGGATGTTCCCCAGCGCGTATTGACGGAAGAGCCGATTCTGCGCGAAGAGCTCCTGCGCGGTCGTGCCCTTCTCAGGCGAACTCGTGAAGTGGCCGTGCCAGAAGAGCGTCATCTTCTCTTGCAGCGGTGCCGGCGTGGCGATCATTCGTTCGAGCCACCAGGTCTGCATCGCGATCAGGTTCCGGCGGCGCGATGCGTTGCGCTGCATCTGGAAGGCCTTGCGCTGATCGGCGACCTCGGGATCGGCGGCCATCCCCTCGGCGAAACCACGATACAGCCCGCGCGGCGGGATGGGCGGGGCCTCGAGATCGGGGCCGGCCGCGAGCGCTCGCGTGTCGGGGAAGCGCACGAGCCCCTCGACAGCAGCCTGCGGCGAGAGCGCAGCGATGCGTTCCACATCGGCCGGTGAGCCGCCGAATCCGGCACGGCGCAGCAAATGCGCGGCATGACGGCGGTCCCACGGCCCGTTATAGGGGGCGAGTGCCGTCGCGCTATCGAGCGTTCCGGCGGGCCGAAACGTCGCGGGTTCGGTCATTGGAGCAGCCACGTCTCCGATGATAGCGCGGCAGGCGCTCCGAACGGACGTCGGGATGGATATTCTCACATGAGCTTAAAGCCGCCAGCGTGAGCACGCTTGCGAGCCGCATCGACGCGAAATCGGCCGACTTCGAACGCAACGCGGCCGCCATGGGGGAACTCGTCGCCGAACTGCGCGCGCGCCTCGCTCGCGCCTACGAGGGCGGCGGCGCCGCCGCAGTCGCCCGCCACCGCAAGCGCGGCAAGCTGACGGCACGCGACCGCATCGAGCGGCTCATCGATCCGGGCACGCCCTTTCTCGAGTTCTCCGCGCTAGCCGCCAACGGCATGTACGACGACGACGCGCCGGCCGCGGGGATCGTCACCGGGATCGGGACCGTCGAGGGCGTCGCCTGCGTGATCGTCGCCAACGATGCGACGGTGAAAGGCGGAACCTACTACCCGATCACCGTCCGCAAGCATCTGCGCGCACAAGAGATCGCCGAACAGAATTGCTTGGCGTGCATCTACCTGGTCGATTCCGGCGGCGCGTTCTTGCCGCTCCAAGCCGACGTCTTCCCCGACCGCGATCACTTCGGTCGAATATTTTACAATCAGGCGCGGATGTCGGCGCAAGGCATCCCGCAGATCGCATCGGTGATGGGCTCGTGCACGGCCGGCGGCGCGTACGTCCCCGCGATGGCCGACCAATCGATCATCGTGAAGGACGAAGGCACGATCTTCCTCGGCGGCCCGCCCTTGGTGCAGGCGGCGACCGGCGAGGTCGTCACCGCCGAAGAGCTGGGCGGCGCCGACGTTCACACGCGCATCAGCGGCGTCGCCGACCACTTCGCCGTCGACGACGAACACGCGCTGGGCATCGCGCGCGAGATCGTCGCGCACCTGGAACGACGGCCGTGCGATCCCTGGCAGATGCGCGCGGCGCGGCCGCCCGCGCACGATCCGCGCGAACTCTACGGCATCATCCCTGCCGATCCGCGTCAGACCTACGACGTGCGCGAGGTGATCGCGCGCATCGTGGACGGTTCGGACTTCGCCGAGTTCAAAGCACGTTACGGAACGACGCTCGTCTGCGGCTTCGCCCACCTCGATGGACACCCCATCGGGGTGCTGGCCAATAACGGGATCCTGTTCAGCGAGTCGGCGCTGAAGGGCACCCACTTCATCGAGCTGTGCTGCAAGCGCGGCATTCCGCTGGTGTTCCTGCAGAACATCACGGGCTTCATGATCGGCAAGGACTACGAGAATCGCGGGATCGCGAAAGACGGCGCCAAGCTGGTGATGGCCGTCGCCTGCGCGGAGGTCCCGAAATTCACGGTCATCATCGGCGGCAGCTTCGGAGCCGGCAACTACGGGATGAGCGGCCGAGCGTACGGTCCGCGCCAGCTCTGGATGTGGCCGAACGGACGCATCAGCGTCATGGGCGGCGCGCAAGCGGCGTCGACGCTGCTGACGGTGCGCATGCAGGCCGATCGCGAAAGGAACAAGATTGCGTTAAGTCCGGCGGAACAGGTTGCATTCACCGCGCCGATATTGGAGAAATACGAACGAGAAGGGAATCCCTACTACTCGACGGCTCGGTTGTGGGACGACGGGATCATCGACCCTCTCGATACCCGGAACGTTCTCGCCATGGGGCTGCACGCCGCGCGATACCGGCCGGCAGCCGCTACGACGTTCGGGATTTTCCGCATGTAAAACGATGCAAAGGGCGGCCCTTGCGGTTAATTGTCTGAAAAGTCGCTGGACGGCCCCTCCCCCCCAGGGCCTATAGTTACCAATATGAGAGTTTCAACGCTTCACGCCTTGTTCGGCGACGAAGACGGCGCGACGCTAGTGGAATACTCCCTAGTGGTTGCCCTCATCGCGATCTTGTGTATTGCAGCGATCAGCTTTCTGGGCCAGAAGGTCAGCCATCTGTTCAGCACCATCGGTGCATCCATCGCCGCAGCGTAACCGCCGCTCCCCCGTCCCCCGCCTGGTCCGTCCTCAGATCCCGGCGTACCAATCGTAACCCTGATCCTCCCAGTACCCCCCTGAGCCGCCGTAGAGCCCGCTGAGCGTTGAAGCGAGCTCGAGGCGGCTTATCCATTTTGCGCTCTTGTAGCCGAGCTGCGTCGGGATCCGCAGCCGCACCGGCGCCCCGTGGTCGGGGTCGAGCGCAGCACCGTTGAGATCGAGCGCCAGCAGCGTCTGCGGGTGTGCGGCCTGGTGCAGGCCCAAGGATTCGTAGTAGGGCTGGCCGCTTGAATCGCGATCGAAACAGTGAAAGATGCAAAAGCGCGCCGTGGATTTGGGCCGGGCCAGCGCGAGCACGGCAGCGAGCCGGACGCCGTTCCATGCGCCGATCGCGCTCCAGCCCTCGACACAATCGTGTCGCGTCGTCTGCGATAGGGTCCCGATGGCGCGCAGCTCGGCAAGAGAGAGGTGCTGCGGCCGCTCCGCGAGGCCGTCGACCACGAGCCGGTAGTCGCGGAAACCGTCGCGCTCCAGCCGCTTGTACCGATCGTCGCTGGGCGTATCCAGACCGTTGACGCGGAAGTTGCGGTCGATCGCGGAGTCCGGATAGAGCCGCGCCAGCCCGCGCGTGTCGATCGCCATGCGGTTGTACCACTGCGCGCTCGCCAGGACGTTCCGGAAGGGGCCGTTGGTCAGGTTGTCCTTGATGGGGCCGCAGCCGCTCGCACCGAGCGCCGCGAGGGACGATGCCACGAAGAGACCGCGCTTCATGGGCCCACCCCGTCGCCTTCCTTGAGCCGGTACCAACCGGTGATCATGGAACGCATGTTGTTCCAGAATCCGGTCGACACGACGAGCACCAGATGCGTGCCGAAGTATCCGAACAGCAGCACCATGAGCGTGAAGTGCCACAGCCGTGCGAACTGCCGGCCGCCGAAGACGACGGTGAGCCACGGCACCGTCGCGTCGACGCCGGGACCGAGCGCAAGCCCGGTCAGAATCAGCAGCGGAAAGAACACGAAGAAGACCAGCGTGTAGGTCGCCTTCTGCAGCGGGTTGTAGGTGCCGTGCGGCGGCGGATGGGGACGCAGTCGCAGATAGTACAACTGCATCGGCAGCAGTTTGGGCAGATCGGACGGCCGCAGCACGAGCTCTCGCAGCGTGCCGCGCGCAGCGGCGGCGATCAGGTAGACGACGAACGCGAAGACGAGCACCCATGCGAAGAGCAGATGCCAGCGCCGGCCGTCGGCAAGATCCTGCGGTCCGGGCAGCGTGATCCAGCCGGGGAACGCGCGTTCGTCTTCGCCGCCCATGCCGTCATCGGTGTAGCCGAACAGATGCGTCGTATGCAGGACGTGCCCGAACACGGTCGTGGTACCGACCGGCTGACCCGCGACCAGTTGTGCGTCGAACGCGAGCACGCGCCGCTGCGGGTCGCTCTTGTCCGACGCGTCGAGATACGGGGCCGCGTTGAAGATCTGCAGGCCGCTCATGAAGAGCACCAGCAGCGCGAGCGCCCACAACCAGTGCGTCGTCCGTTCGGCGACCCCGTGCCGGTAGACGTCCCGGCCCGGTTCCGTCACGCGCGCTCGGCGACGAGCTTCTGCACGGTCTGTTCGAGCTGCGAGTCGTACCCTTCGCCGACATAGGTCGCGCGGAGGGTTCCCTGGCGGTCGAACACGAGCTGCGTCGGCCACGCTTCGACGCCGTAGCGATTCCAGATCGCGAAGTTGTCGTCGAAGCACACCGGCCACGAAATGTCCTGCGCGTGCAGCGCCTGCACGAGGTTCGCATGCACGTGCTCCTCGGCGGTCTCGGGCGCGTGCACGCCGACGATCGCCAGGTCGCGCGCCGAGTACGCAGCCCGCAAGTGCTGCAGTTCGGGCGTCACGTGTTTGCAGTTGATGCAGCTGAAGGCGAACACGTCGACGATCGTCACGCGTCCGGCCGTCGGTGGGGGTCCAGGCGCGTTGGCCCACGACTTGGCGGAGAGTACGGGTGCCAGGGTGACGACCCCGGCCAGCAGCAGGGTTCCGATCATGCCAACATCTCCGTCGGGACGACGATCGCACGTCCGGCGTGCCGGAGGCGGCCGCGCTCGACCAGCTTTGCGAGTTCGAGGCTCACGGTTTCACGGGTGCTGCCGACCAGCGAGGCGATGTCGGCATGCGTCAGGCGGACGTCGACCCGCAAGCCGCCGTCGACCGCGACACCGTGCTCCGCGGCCAGTTTGCGGTAGAGGTGCTCGATCCGGTCGCCGACCCGCGCGTAGGCTAAGTCTTCCATCGTCGTGCGCGCGTCGTCGAGCCGTTCGCTGAGCACCTTCGCCACGTTGAGTGCGAGCACCGGATCGCGCGATAAGAGGCCGAACAAGTCGTCGGCGCGCGACGTGCACAGGAGCGCGTCTTCGACCACCACGGCGTGCGTCGTGCGGCCGCCATCGTCGAAGAGGCTCTCCTCACCGAACAAGTCGCCCGGCCCCAGCAGCGCGACGGTGACTTCCTTGCCGTCGGCCGTTTCGCGCACGATGCGGACGGCGCCGCGCTTGACGAAGTAGATGATACGCTCGGTATCGCCCGCGTCGAACACGCGCGTGCCGCGCGGCATCTCGCACATCGTGAAGAGGTGTTCGTGTTCGGTCAGTCCCTCTTCCGTCGCTTCCTGAAAGATGCGGTTCTGCTGCAGGTACCAGACCTTATTGAACTCTTCGTCCACCGGACGCTCCCTCCGGAGCGCGTTGAGAGACACGATCGCTGCTCCGAGGCCAGTCATCCCCGCATCGTACCACGCGTCGTGCGGGGCTGCTGTAAGGGTTCTTACTCGTCAGCGGGCCGGACCTTCGATCACGCGCACGAAATCGTGCGGGCGGATCCAGTGCGCCAGCGCTACGCGCACTTGCTCGGCCGTAGCGGCCAACTGCGTGCGCGCTTCGATCCGGTCGTCGTCGTAGGCGCGTCCGGTCACGGCGAAGTCGACCAGCTTTGCGGCAACCCCGCTGTAGGACTCCTGGCTCACCGAGAGCTGACCGACGATGAGCGCTTTGGCGATCAGCAGACGCTGCGCCTCGATGGGCTTGCGCTGCAGCGCCTGGAGGTCGTCGACGACCAGCCGCGTCGCGCGTTCGATGTTCTGCGGATCGCAGCCGAAGTTGACGATGAACGAGGCGCGGTTGTGCGCACCCCGCATCGTCGAGCTGACCGAGTAGACGTAGCCGTGCGTCTCGCGCAGGTCGTGGAAGAGCAGCGAGGCGTAGAAGCCCCCGGTCAGCACGGTATTCGCGAGTTCCAGCAGCGGGAAGTCCGGCGAGCGGTAGCCGATCGGCAAATTTTGCGCCATCGTCACGTCGGCCTGAATGCGTCCCGTCGCGGGCACCGTGTGCTGCACGGACGCGTTGGCGGCGACGGGCCCCGGATAGAGGTCGGGCGTCGGGCCCTCGGCATGCCAGCCGCCGAAGGCGGCTTCGACCACGCTGTGCGCGCGCTCGGGATCGACGTCGCCGATGACGACGATCGCGGTGAGATCGGGACGATACGTCGCCGCGTAGAACGCCTTCACGTCGTCCAGCGTCACGCCGGCGAGCGTCTGCGGCGTCGCGGAACGACGCGACGGATCGCCGGCCGGCCACAGCGCATCGTTGAGCGCGCGCTGCACTTTGTAGTCGGGGCTTGCGACCTCTCCGGTCAGCGCGCCCAGGTCTTGCTGCTTGACGATCGCAAACGCATCCGCGGGGAAGCGCGGATGGAGTTCGTCGTCGGCGAGCAGCGTCACACCGCGCTCGAACGCATCGGAGGGCACGTCGAGCGAGAAGCTGCGGCCCGCCGTGACGTTGGCGGCGATCTTGTCGAGCTCGGCTTGATAACCCAGACGGTCGTAGGTCGTCGTGCCGTACGGCAGCAGCCCCTCGACGAGATCCTCGATGCCGTCCTTGCCGGCCGGATCTTGGATGCCGGGGTTGGAGAGGATCGCGCCGCGGACGGTCACCGTTTTTGAAATCGCCGACGGCACGACGACGAGCTTGAGGCCGTTGGAGAGCGTCGTCTGAACGGGAGGCGAGCTCTCGGCAGGCACGCGGATGTTCTGCAGCACGTGTCGCGCGAAGGCGGGAAGCTGGGCATTCTGCTCGGGGATGATCGTGTTGTCTTCCGCTTGGCGGCTCCCGAACGCGGAGCCGGCCGCGGCCTTCGGGGTCGCGATCGCAACCGTCGCGGTCGCGTTGTCGTAGTACGTGCGCAGCACGCGGTTGACGTCGTCGACGGTGACCTTCTGCAGCCCGGCAAGATCCTCGTCCGGCGTGCGGTGCTCGACGGCAAGCGACGTGCTCCAGGTCGATGCCAGCGAGTTGATCGAGTTCAGCGCGAACTGCGCCTGCGCGACCTCGCGCCGTTTCGCGACCTCGACCAGATCGGCCGGCAGGCCGGTGCGCTTGTAGTTCTCGATCACCGCTTTGACGTCGGCGGCCGCAGCCTCACCGCTGGTCGACACCGGCACGATGGAACCGACCAGCGACATGCCGGCGGAGCCGTAGGTCTGCGCTTGCGCAAACGTCTCGAGTGCCTTGCCGCCGGCCTGCAGCTCGTAGAGCGCGCCGCGCGGGCTGTTGAGTACGTCGTCCAGGATCTCCGACGCGAAGTAATCGGGACTGTCGTAGCCGGGGACGCGATAGGCGATGAAGTCGGTGACGATCGGGTCGGAACTGTTGTCGTGCAGGGTCAGCGGTGTCAGCGGTTCCAGGTGCACTCGCTTGCGGTCCGGGAGCTTCGCGGCCGGAACATCGGCCCACAGCGCCCGCACCTTGGCGATCGTGGCCTGCGGATCGACGTCGCCGGCGATCACGTAGATCGCGTTGTTCGGATGATACCAGCGCGCGTAGAAGCCTTTGAGATCGGCGCTGGTGATGCGTTTGAAGCTTTCGACCGTACCCAGTCCCGGATCGGCGTACGGCGTCCCCGCGAAGAGATGCTGGACCGCCTTGGTGTAGAGCCGGTAGTCGGCGCTCGAGTTATCCCGCGTGACCTCCTGGGTGATCGCGCCGCGTTCCTGATCCCACAGCTTCTGCGTGTCGAGGATGCCGGTCGCGCGCGAGCGGTCCAGGTTCAGCGCAATATCGAGATCCTGCGACGGCATCTCGAAGAAGTATTGCGTGATCGCGTTCTGCGTGTCGGCGTCGAACGAGCCGCCCGTTACCGCGGTCGCCTTTGAAAACTCGGAGGCGTCGACGGTGCGGCTGCCGCGGAACATCATGTGCTCCTGCGCGTGGGCCAGTCCCGTAATCGGTTCCTCGTCCGAACCGGCGACGTAGTTCAGCCAGGTGGCGACGACCGGTGCGAGCCGGTCGCGCAGGACGACGACCTGCAGGCCGTTGGGGAGCGTTGCCCGCGCGACGTCGACGGAGTGCACCGCCGGCGCGGGCGTCTGCGCGCCGGCGCGCGGAAGGGGAGAAACAAGCAGCGCGGCGACGGTGAACGCGGCGGCGCGGAAAAGAAAGCGCGATATCACGGTCCTTGAAACGCCGGACCCGCCCCAACCGTCGCACCTGGCGCGGGGGAGGTGTCCCTATGCCGTGGAACCGGCTCGCTTCGTGCCCGAGACCGTCCTAGGGGTAGCCAAAGAGCGTGGGCGCGCCCGCGTTACGCTCCAGAGGCCCAACGCGCGCAATGCCTTCAACGCCGAGCTGATCGCTCGCCTGGCAGCCGCATTCAGCGAACTCGGAGCGGACCCAGCGGTTCGTGTCATCGTCCTCGAAGGGGCCGGCCCGGCGTTCTGTGGCGGCGCCGACGTGCACTGGATGAGCGGCTCGCTCGAACTGAGCGAAGCGGACAACCTGCGCGACGCCGAGGCGATGTCGGATATGTTCCGCGCCATCGACCGCTGCCCGAAGCCGGTGATCGGCCGCGTGCACGGCGCCGCGTTGGGCGGCGGCGCGGGCCTCTGCGCGGTCTGCGACGCCGTCGTCGCCGCCGAGACGGCGTTCTTCGGCTTCACCGAAACGAAGCTCGGACTCATCCCGGCCGTCATCTCACCGTTCGCGATCGCGAAGATCGGCGTCAGTCACGCGCGGCGGCTCTTTCTGACGGGCGAACGCTTCGATGCGCAGCGTGCGCGCGCGATCGGCCTGGTTCACGACGTCGTCCCGGAAGCGAACCTGGACGGCGCGGTCGACGCCATCGCGCACGAACTCGAGGGCGCCGGCCCGGAAGCGGTCGCCGCCGCGAAGCGGCTGATCCGCGAGGTGGCCGCTACGTCGTACGACGCGACGCGCGGGCTGACGGCCGCAGCGATCGCAGGCCGCCGCGTGAGCCCCGAAGGCCAGGAAGGGCTGCGCGCGTTTCTCGAGCGCCGCCCCGCAGCTTGGATCAGCGAGTGATCCGCACGCTGCTCATCGCCAACCGCGGCGAGATCGCGATCCGCATCGCGCGCGCGGCGCGCGAGCGCGGGATCTCACCGGTCGGCGTCTACTCGGATGCCGACGAGACGGCGCTGTTTCGCAGCGCGATGGACGCCTCGCTGCGGATCGGGCCGGGACCGGCCGCGGAATCGTACCTCGACGGGGAACGCATCGTCGCTGCGGCGCGAACGCTCGGCGCCGACGCGATCCATCCGGGCTACGGGTTCTTGAGCGAGCGCGCGTCCTTCGCGGAGCTGGTCATCGACAGCGGCCTGGTATTCGTCGGCCCGAACCCGGCTGCGATCGCTGCCATGGGCTCGAAGATCGACGCCAAGCGCCGCGTGCGCGCCTTCGGCGTTCCGGTCGTCCCCGGCTACGACGGCGACGATCAGCAGGACGACCATCTGCGCGCCGAGGCGGCTGCGATCGGAACGCCGCTCCTCATTAAAGCCAGCGCCGGCGGCGGCGGCCGCGGCATGCGGGTCGTCGACGATCTCGCCGATTTCGACGCCGCGCTGGCGAGCGCGCGGCGCGAAGCCAAGGCCGGTTTCGGCGACGACACCGTGCTGCTCGAACGCTATTTGCAGCGGCCGCGGCACATCGAGTTTCAGATCCTCGCCGACGAACACGGCGCGGTCGTGCACGTCGGCGAGCGCGAATGTTCGATCCAGCGCCGCCATCAGAAGGTGATCGAAGAAGCGCCGAGCGTGGCGCTGGATCCCGCCCTGCGGGCGACGATCGGCGACGCCGCGGTCGCCGCCGCGCGCAGCGTCGGCTACACGAACGCCGGGACGGCCGAGTTCATGCTCGACGAGGACGGCCGGTTCTATTTTTTGGAGATGAACGCGCGGCTGCAGGTCGAGCATCCGGTGACGGAACTCGTGTATGGGATCGACCTCGTGCACCAGCAATTGCGCGTCGCTGACGGCGAACCGCTCGACATCACCCAGGAGTCGCTCGTTCCGCGCGGGTGGGCGATCGAAGCGCGGCTCAACGCCGAGGATCCGGCGCACGGCTTTCTGCCGCAATCCGGCACGATCACCGCCTTCGAGGTTCCGCGCGCGCCCGGCGTGCGGCTCGACAGCGGCGTCGCCGCCGGCAGCAGCGTGCCGCTGTACTACGACTCGTTGCTCGCCAAGATCATCGTGTGGGGCGCAGACCGTCCGGCCGCGAGCGCGCGTTTGAACGTCACCTTAGCGGAGACGCGCGTCGCCGGAATCGCGACCAACCTGCCGCTGCTGCGCGCGATCGCCGCCGACGACGTCTATCGTGCCGGCGCGACCACGACGCGCTATCTCGACGAGCGGCTGGCGCTCTTCCACCTTGGCGAGCGCGCGCCGTCCGAGGCGGAGAAACGCAGCGTCGCCGCCGCGCTGCTCGCCCGCGCGGGGACGTGGCGCGTCGCGGCGACGGATGTTCCGCTCGCATTCACCGTCGGCGGCGAGAGCGTGCGCGCGACGGGGACGTGGAACGGCACGCAGTGGGTGCTCGCCGGCGATCTGAGCGGCACGATCGACGCCGGCGACCGCGATGCGACGTTCGACAGCGCGGGTGGAACGGTCGCGCTCGACGGCCGGACACTGCGCTGGACATGGCTCGCGCCGCCGAGCGCCGACGCCGAAGCGGTGGCGCACGCCGCTGGGTCCGGCGAAGTCGTCGCGCCGATGCCGGGGAAAATCGTGAGCGTCGCGGTCGAGCCCGGCCGCACCGTCGAAGAGCACGCGCTGCTGGTCGTGCTCGAAGCGATGAAGATGGAGCATCGCATCGAGGCGCCGATCGCCGGCACCGTTCGCGACGTGCGCGTCAAAGCGGGCGAACTCGTCGCCTCAGGCGCTGCGCTCGTCAGCATCGGTCCTGCGCCCGAGGCGACCTGACGTGCGCGTCATCCTGATCGCGGGCTGGAACGAGGCCGCCGATAAGATGCGGACGTTCATCGATGGTCGCAACGGCCTCGACGGGCTGGCGGCGTTCGGTTTCGATTGCACGATCTTCCCGGCCGATGGCGATGACCCGCTGCGCGACCGGATCGACCGCTTCGCTGCCTTTCTGCGCGCGCTCGCCGATCGCGAGCCGGAAGCGTTTCCGGTCGCAACGCTCGGCTACAGCGTCGGCGGTCTGGTCAATCGCGGCTTTTTGCGCGCCTACCCGGAACGCGCGGGCGAGATCGCGGCGACCGTGCAGATCGCAGCACCCAACGGCGGGCTCATCACGAACTACACCCTCGGCACGATGCGCTTGGCGCGGGTACCGACGCACATCCTGGCCGACATCGACGTCGAAGCCCCGTTCATGACCTGGCTCAACGGCGTCTCCGGGACGTGGGTACCCGATCCCGACAACCCGCGCAAGCAGCGCTGGAAGCTCGACGCGGAGCCCTGGACGGTCCCGGACGGGCACCCGCTGCTGCACCTCGTCGGGCGCATGCCGAAGTACAACTTGCAAAGCGACGGAGTGGTGATGATCGAATCGGCGACGCTGGACGGTGCGCTGCCCTGCGTCACCATCGACAGCGACGAGGCGAACCACTTGAATCTGGGCGCGGTCTCGAACATCTTCGCGACGCTCTTCCGGCGCTTCAAACACGACGACGCGGTGTGGCCGCGCTGCGTCGAGCTCAGCGCGCGCTTCTTACGCTCGGAGCCCGTATCGTGAGGAATCCGTTCAGCGCCGCGCCACACGCGGTCACGATCTGCGAGGTCGGACCGCGCGACGGCCTCCAGAATGAAGCCGTCGCCGTTGCAACCGACGACAAGGTGCGCTTCTGCGATCTCCTCACCGCGGCAGGGATCACGATGCTCGAAGCCGGCTCGTTCGTGAACCCCAAAGCCGTGCCGCAGATGGCGGATTCCGACGCCGTCTTCGCGCGCATCAGCCGGCCGCCCGGCCACACGTACATCGCGTTGTGCGCCAACCAGCGCGGGCTCGATCGCGCGCTCGCGGCCGGTGTGCGTGCGATCGGCGTGTTTACCGCCGCCTCCGAACCCTTCGTGCAGGCGAACATCGGCATGTCGATCGACGACTCGCTGACGGCGTTCGCCGCGCTGATCCGGCGCGCGAAGGACGACGGTATCTGGGTCCGCGCGTCGGTCTCGACGTCGTTCGGATGCCCATTCGCCGGCGAGGTGCCGGTCGAGGCGGTCGTTGCGGTCTGCAGCCGGCTGCTCGAGGCGGGCGCCGATCAGCTCAGCGTCGCGGACACGATCGGCGTTGCGACGCCCAATCAAGTCGTCGATGTCGTCGAGGCGCTGGCGCCGATCGTCAAGCCCGAAGCGCTGGCGCTGCACTTTCACGATACGCGTGGCACGGCGCTCGCCAACGCGCTGACCGGGCTCGCGCTGGGCGTGCAGACCTTCGATACTGCCGCCGGCGGCCTCGGCGGCTGTCCGTTCGCGCCCGGCGCGACCGGGAACGGCGCGACCGAAGACCTCGTCTACGCGCTCCAAGGAATGGGAATCGAGACGGGGATCGACTTGACGCGCTTACGCACCGCCTCACGCTTCATCGCGGAGAGGCTCGGTCACGCGCCCGTCTCGCGTGCGTATACCGCACTCGAAGCGCGCGATGCGCGCGCGCCAGCAACGAGCGTGCCGTGAGCTCGCGGCTCATCGTCCGCGCTGGGCGCGTCTACGACGGCACGGCGTCGGCCGCGCGCGCGAACGCAACCCTCGTCATCGAAGACGGACGCATCGCGTCGCTCGGGGAGCCGGTCGAGCCGCGCGACGGCGATCGCAGCCTCAGCGCGACGTGCGTCGTGCCGGGCCTCATCAACAGCCACGCCCACCTCGAGGTGAACGGCGAGCCCGACTTTCAGACGCTGTTCCTGATTCGCACGCCGACGGAACGGACGCTCGATGCGGCGCGTCACGCGCGCCTGGCGCTCAAAGGGGGCGTCACGACCCTGCGCGATCTCGGCGCCTCGGAATCGATCGCGATAGCCGTGCGCGATGCCGTGGCACGCGGCGAACATTCCGGACCGACGATCGTCGCTGCGGGCCGCCCGATCTGCATGACGGGCGGGCACGGATTTTTCGTGGGCCGCGAGGCGGACGGTCCGTGGGACGTGCGCAAAGCGGTGCGCGAGCAGCGCAAGGCCGGCGCCGACTGCATCAAACTGATCGCGACGGGCGGCGTGCTGACCAAAGGCGCGGTACCCGGCCAAGACCAGCTCTCGGAAGACGAGATGCGGGCCGCGATCGTCGAGGCATCGACGCACGGGATGCGGGTCGCGGCGCACGCCATCGGCACCAACGGGATTAAGAATGCGCTGCGCGCCGGAGTGACGTCGATCGAACACGGGCACCTGCTCGACGATGAAGCGATCGCGCTGTTTCTCGAACGCGGGACGTACCTCGTTCCAACCTTGGCAGCCGTCGTCTGCATCTACGAGAACATCGCGGGCGGCAAACAGCCGGAGTACGTCGTTCGCAAGGCGACCGAAATCTACGAGCATGCAGGCGCGAACATCACCAAGGCCTGGCGTGCCGGCGTCACCATCGCCGGCGGCTCCGACGCGGGCACCCCGTACAACTACCATCAGAATTACGCCTACGAGGTCGAGCTCATGGTGCGGATGCTCGGCATGACGCCGCAGCAAGCACTCACCGCCGCCACGGCGACCGCTGCCGAACTGCTCGGGGTCGAGGCGGGCGTGCTGGCGCCCGGACGGCCGGCCGATCTGCTGCTGCTCGACGGCGACGCCGGCGCCGACGCGCGCGCGCTGCGCTCGCCGCGGGCCGTCATCAAAGGCGGCGCGCTCGCATTCGAACGCGCGTGAGCGTGGCCGGCGACCTGGGCGGGCTGCGCATCGCCGTGTTGGCGACGATCGCGTGGCCCGCGCCGCCGCCCGGCTACGGGCCGTGGGAACAAGTCGCCTACGATCTGGCGAGCGGGCTTGCGAAGCGCGGTCTCGACGTCACGCTGTTCGCCAGCGGAAACTCCAAGAGTCCGGGAGCGCTCGTCTCCGTCGTCCCGGTCGGCTTGAACGAGGACCCGGCGCTCGACGGCGAGGTGTTCACCGAAATGAACATCGCGGCGTGCTTCGAGCGCGCGGCGGACTTCGACCTCATCCACAACAACAGCGATTGGAAGCCGCTGCTCTACGCGCTGGGAACGGCGCAGCCGCCGGTCGTCACCACGATCCACGGATTTTCACGGCCCCAAATCCTGGCCGCGTACTACGCCGGCGCGCGGCGTTCGTTTTATTGCTCGATCAGCGATGCCGACCGCGACCCGGGACTCGGATACTTGGCCACGACCTACAACGGGATCGACCCCGCGCAGTGGACCTATCGCGACCAGCCCGGTGACTATCTGCTGTTTCTCGCGCGCTTCCACCCGGAAAAGGGCGCCCACCGCGCGATCGACGTCGCACGCCGCGCCGGTGTCCGGCTCAAACTGGCGGGCATCCCGCAGGACGAACGCTACTTCACCGAGCTGGTGGCGCCGCACATCGACGGCGACGCGGTGCAGATGCTGGGCCACGTTCAAGGCGTTCAGCGCGACGAGCTGGTCGGCGGCGCGCTCGCGCTCGTCCACCTCACGACGCGCCCGGAGCGCTTCGGCCTGACGTTGATCGAAGCGATGGCGTGCGGCACGCCCGTGCTCGGCGCGCGCATGGGCTCCATCCCGGAGATCGTCGTCGACGGCGTGACGGGGTTCTTGTGCGGCGACGACGACGAGGCTGTCGCGCGCGTGCCGCAGTTGGCGTCCCTCTCGCGCAGCGCGTGCCGGCGCCACGTCGAGCAAACCTTCTCCGTGGATCGCATGGTCGACCGCTACCTCGACGCATACCGGGCGGCACTGCAGCTTCGCACGCCGCCGGAGCCGACCGGCGAACAGTTGCGCTGGCGCCGGCACGACTGGTGGGACCGGCCGATGGCCTTTACCGAAATCTCGCCGAAGCCCGAACACTTGCCTAACACGTTTGCCTAGGGACCGAGGCGCGCATCCCCGTAACCTCGCGCCTGTAGTGCTCACCCTCGCCGCCTCACGCTTTCGCGTGTCGACGATATCTCTGCGCCGGTTTGCCGGTCCGACGACGGCCGGGCTCGTTAGCTTCGCCGTTATCCTGGCGAGTTCGCATCTGCGCTCGACGGTGCAGAACAATTACGTGCGTGTCGCCTACGCGTGGCTGCACGGCCACATGTGGATCGACTGGCCCGGCATCTGGATGGACGCCATCGAGTATCACGGCCACAACTACGGCGTGGACGGTCCCGTGCCCGCGATCTTTATGCTGCCGTTGGTCGCGATCTGGGGCAACGCCGCGAACCAGACCTTGGTCGCCATCGTCTTCGCGGCGGTAGCGGCCGGCCTGGCGTGGCTCTTGGCGCAGCGGCTCGGCGTCCACAGCAGCGCGACCAAAGTGCTGCTGACGCTGTTCTTCGTGGCCGGCACCGACGTCTGGTGGTGCGCCGAACTCGGTGACGTGTGGTTCTTCGCGCACCTCGTCGCGGTCGCGTTCATCATGGCCGCGCTGGTCGAGCTCACCGGAAAATCGCGCGGACTCGTCGTCGGGATCTTGCTGGTATTCGCGGCCGGCGCGCGCGCTCCCGAAGTCGCAGCGCTGCCGTTTTTCGCCTGGGCCTTGTGGACCGGCGCCATGAACGGAAGCACGCCGTCACGTCCGCAGCAGATCGCGCGGCTGCGCAATTTCGGCATCGTGCTGGCGTGCGGCGCGATCGCCTACATCGGCTACGACGAGTTGATGTGGGGGACGATCCTCGACATCGGGCACACCCTCTACTATCACGCCGACGGGTACGGCTCGCCGACGGGCTCGCCGTTCCAGCTCTCGTATCTGCCGTATCAGATCTACTCGTTCTTCTTTCGCGCGCCGATCCTCATCGAGTGGCTCCAGCACGCACAGTGGCCCTACGTCAAGCCGGACCCGTACGGCATGGCGCTGACGTTCACGAGCCCGGCCTTGATCCTGACGTTCCTCGCGCGCACGCCGCGCAATCTGGTGATCGCGCTCTGGATCGGCGCCGCGCTCGTCGCGACGCCGGAGTTCCTCTACTACCTCGACGGCTACTCGCAGTTCGGGATGCGCCACGCGCTCGATTTTCTGCCGTACCTCTTTGCCTTGATGGCGCTGGCCGTGCGCGAGCGGATGCCGCGCTGGGGCGTGGTGCTGATCGTATGGTCGGCGCTCGTCGGCGCCTGGGGCGTGTGGTGGTGGAACGCGTTCCCGCGGATCGGTAACTAACCGCGGCTTCGCGGATCAGCAGCGCTTAGCGACTGCCGAACTCGCGGTTCGCCTTGGCGATCGCCTGCGTGTACTCACCGTCGAGCTTTCGCTCCATGGAAACGATAGCCTGAAGTTCGTTGGCGAAATTGATGGTATTTAGGAAGTAGTTTCCGTCCGCCGGCCTCGTCACCGAGAAAAGGGCGTTGTTGTAGCGTTCTTCATCCTGGTAGTAGATCGTCTGCAGCTGGTAGATCCAGGCGAGATCGTAGCGGTCCTGGTACGGAAACAGCGTCAAGCCCTGATCGCTTTGCGCGATCTGCCAGGCGATGGCAAGCGGTACGTTCTCAGGAAAGGGGCCCATCTTCTTCAACGCCGCCCGACCATCGGAGAGCGAAACGAACCCCGTGCGAGACGCTCGCTTCGTCAACGCCACAAGAATCGCGAGTGCCTTCGCGTGTGGTGCCATCACGGCACGCAGCCCGGTTTGATTCTCGGCCAGCTCCTGGACGATATTCGCGACGGTCGCACGCTGCAGTGCGCGCTGGTGAACTCCCTCACTCCAATTGGTCGCGGCCAAGCCGAGGATGACGCCCAGCGCGACGGCCACGATTTGCACGAGCACATGACCCAGGTCGACCTCGATCGGGCGAAGGCGGAAGAAGCGGCTCACCGCAGCGCTGCCGCGCGATCGTCGATCCAATGCAGTGCGTGCCGCCCGCGTTCGGCTTTCTCGAGCGCTTCGCCGAGCGAATCGGCAAGCACGGTGAAGTGTCCCATCTTGCGCCGCAGCGCGGCGTGCGCTTTACCGTAGAGGTGCAGCTTGAGGAACGGCTCGCGCAGCAGTTCGTCGAGCCCGCCGAGCGTGTCGCCCGCGCCCGCACCCAGGATGTTCACCATCACCGCCGGCAGGAACTGATGCGGCTCGACCAGCGGTAAGTCGCAGATCGCGCGCACATGCGCTTCGTACTGGCTGATCTGCGTTGCGTCGAGCGAGTAGTGCCCGCTGTTGTGGACGCGCGGCGCGATCTCGTTGACCAACAGATCGTCGCCGCGTTGAAAGAACTCGACGCAGAACGTGCCGACGATCGCGAGCCGCTCGGCGATCGCCTCGGCGTAGCGGCGCGCCCGTTCGGCCACCGCCGGTGCGATCCGGCCCGGGACGATCGTCGTCGCCAGCACGCCGTGGTCGTGTTGATTCTCCGAGGTCGGAAACGCGACGATCTCACCGTGCACGTTGCGCGCGGCGATGATCGAGAGCTCGCGGTCGAAGGCAACGAGTTCTTCCCAGATCAGCGCGCGTCCGTCGGCCTCGAGCCACGCCTGCTCGGCGTCGGCAGCCGAACGCACGACCCATTGACCCTTGCCGTCGTAGCCGCCCATCGTTGTCTTGAGAACGGCCGGAAACCCGATGTGCTTCGCGGCGGCGTGGAGGTCGTCGCGCGAGCGGACGGATGCGAAGGCAGGGACCGGGATCCCGCACTCGCGGAGGAACGTCTTCTCGAGGATGCGCTCCTGGGTGATCCGCAGCGCGGTCGAGTCGGGCCGCACGATGCGGCGGTCGCGTTCGAGTGCAAGGACCGAGGCGAGCGGGATATTCTCGAACTCGTAGGTGACGACGTCGCTGCGAGCGCCCAGCTCGCCGATCGCGCGCAGGTCGTCGTAGGCAGCCACGATCTGCTCGTCCGCGATCTGTCCCGTCGGCGAGTCGGGGAACGGTTCCAGCGTGACAACGCGATACCCCATGCGCTTGGCTTCAAGGGTCAGCATTCGGCCGAGCTGTCCGCCGCCCAGAATGCCGATCGTCGCGCTCACAACTCGATCGCCTCGACCTCGCTCGCGACCCGAGCGCTCCGTTCGTCGAGCGCCGCCGCGAGTGCCGGATCGTGGAGCGCGAGGATGCGCGCGGCGTAGAGCGCGGCGTTGGCGGCACCGCCGATCGCCATCGTCGCGACGGGGACGCCCGCCGGCATCTGCACGATCGAGAGCAGCGAGTCGAGTCCGTGCAGCGCTTTCGACTCGATCGGCACGCCGATGACCGGCAACGCCGTCTTCGTCGCGACCATCCCCGGCAGGTGGGCCGCGCCGCCGGCGCCGGCGATGATGACTTCGAGCCCGCGTGCCTTGGCTTGGGCCGCATAACGGAAGAGCAAATCCGGCGTGCGATGCGCCGAGACGACGCGCATCTCGAATGGGATGCCGAGTTCCTGGAGCGTGGTCGCCGCGGAACGCATCGTTTCGAGGTCGGAACGGGAGCCCATGATGACGCCGACGCGCGGCTGAGCGCTCATTGCACCTCGCGTTCGGGCCGCCCGCCGACCCGCCCTCGCGGCGCTGCGGTTGTCGCGGCGGCTCGACCAGGGTACGCTGCCATCGTGCGCTTCTCGCTTGGAATCAACTACTGGCCGCGCCGCAGTGCCATGGCGATGTGGCAGCGCTTCGATCCCGGCGAGATTCGCGAGGACTTTGCGCGCATCGCCGGCTTGGGACTCGATGTGGTCCGCTTCTTCCTTCGCTGGTCCGATTTTCAGCCGCAGCCGGACGCGATCGATCGCACGCTGCTGGCCCGGCTCGAAGCGCTCGCCGATATCGCGGCGGAAGCGGGCCTACGCGCGATGCCGACGCTTTTTTGCGGCCACATGAGCGGGGTGAACTGGCTACCGGCGTGGACGCTCGATCCGTCGACGCCCGCGGGGCGATTCCGCACCATCACCGAGCGCGGCGAAGGGCAGCACGGGATCGGCGACTTTTACACGGGGAGTCTGCTCGAAGCCCAACTGCTCTTCGCGCGCACGGTGGGTGAACGGCTCCACGCGCATCCGGCCGTCCTGACCTGGGACCTCGGCAACGAGTTCAGCAACCTGCGCGAACCCGCGAGCGAAGGCCAGGCGGCCGAG
>Ga0302181_10001101_pt1 | contig 20602 bp, 13 predicted proteins | sample I_Palsa_E3_3_FD_198786 | JGI IMG/M metagenome (GOLD analysis project Ga0302181, IMG submission 198786) | Peat permafrost microbial communities from Stordalen Mire near Abisko, Sweden - I_Palsa_E3_3 | ecosystem: Environmental > Terrestrial > Soil > Palsa > Peat permafrost | place: Sweden...
TCGCCCCGATCGCCCGCCTCATGAGCGTGGGCGACGTCCTGGTGCAGTCCGACCTCAACTACGAACACTACGACCAGCCGCCGCCGTCCCAGCTCTGGGCCCAACTGCAACCCACTCCCTCCGGCCTGGGCACCCCGGCGTGTTACGGGACCCCCCGGCCCGACCATGGCCCGCTGCCTCAGGTGGACGAGGCGGCACTGGCGAACCCCAACCCGGTCGAACCGTGCCCGCTGGAGGTGATGGCGGTCGCCAACCCGCGGCCGATCGTGCGGGCCGAGCCCACCACCTCGCCCGTGGTGCTCGACGGCGATGGCGAAGGCCTGGTCGCCGCGGCCGGCGCCGGATTGCTGGCCGATAACCCCACCGTGCTGTACGCCGGGACCTTCGACCAGCACCCCAGTCAGCTGACGGCCGCACTCGGGCACGGTGCGACGGTGGTGGTCACCGACACCAATCGCCGGCGGGCGTTCCGGTGGGACACGATCGTCGACGAGGCGGGCCAGACCCTCACCGCCACCCAGCCCCAGCAGACCGACCCGTCCAACTCCCCCATCGTGCTCTTCAAAGGGGCACCGATCACCTCCTACACGTTGGCCTCGTACCTCGGCGTCCGGTCGGTCACCGCCTCCGGCTACGGGGACACCGTCACCTACCTGCCCGAGGACCGGCCCTCGCAGGCCGTCGACGGCAATCTCGACACCGCCTGGGAGGTGGGCGCCTTCGGACAACCGCTCGGCCAGTGGTGGCAGATGCAGTTCCTCCGGCCCACCACCACCACTGCGGTGAACCTGATCCAGCCGCTCACGGGAGGCAACAACCGGTGGATCACCAAGGCCACGCTGACCTTCGACGGCAAGCACCCGCTCACCGTCCGCCTCGGACCGGGATCGAGGACCGCGCAGGGTCAGACCATCACGTTCCCGTCCCGGACCTTCAGCACGCTGAGGATTCGGATCGATGCGACCAACCTGAAGGGGACCGACCTGAACGCCGGGCCGTCCTCGGTCGGCTTCGCCGAGGTCCGGGTGGCCAACACCACGGCGACCGAGCTGATCGACCTACCCAGCGACGTGCTGGGCGGCACCGGCACCGCCACGGCCGCCGACCGGCTGGTCATCCTGCTCACCCGCCAGCGCGTCTCCCCCTACCCGCCGCGTCAGGACCCCGAGGTGAGCCTCGACCGGTCCTTCGTACTGCCCAATGCCCGGACCTTCACCCTCACCGGCACCGCCAGGATCAATGCGCTGATCCCCGACGACCAGATCGACCGTCTAGTCGGCCGCCAGCAGGCCTCGGGGATCGTGGCGTACTCCGAGGGGCGGCTTCCGGGGGACCTGAAGGCCGGGGCCTCCGCCGCACTCGACGGGAACCCGGCGACCGTGTGGAGCCCGGGCTTCGGTGCGGCGAGCCAGCTGGGCTCGTGGATCCACGTCGACCTCCCGAAGCCGATCACCTTCAACCATCTCAACCTGCAGATCGTCGACGACGGCCGGCACTCGGTCCCCACCCAGCTGACCGTGGCCACCGAGAACGGTTCGACGAAGGTCCCTATCCCACCGCTCAAGGCCGGCACCAAGCCCGGGTCGACGGTCACCGTCCCGGTCAGCTTTCCCGCGCTGACCGGGAGCCACCTGCAGTTCACCGTGTCCGGCGTGCACTTCCTCACCACCCTGAGCTACACCTCGCGCCAGCGCATCGCCCTGCCCGTGGGCATCGCCGAGCTGGGCATACCCGGGGTTGTCGATCCCCCGCCGCCCGCGGCGATCCCGAGCTCGTGCCAGAGCGATCTCCTCACCATTGACGGGCAGCCGGTCTGGCTCAGGGTCAGCGGCTCGTCATCCGCCGCGCTGGCCGGCGACGGGCTGAGCGTCTCGCTGTGCGGGCCCGACGCCACGGGGCTGCATCTGGGGGCGGGCACCCATGTCCTGCAGGCGGCGAACGGCCACACGACCGGGTGGAACCTCGACGAGCTGGCCCTCGATTCGGCCGGCGGCGGCGCCACGGAGCCCGACGTGTCGCCCACTGCCCTGGTCGCCCCATCCGCTCCCTCGGGCGGGCCGACGGCTCGAGCCACCTCGCAGTCCGCGACCACCATCCACGTCCAGGTGAGCCACGTCACCGCCGCCGCCGGTCCCTTCTATCTAGTACTGGGCGAGAGCATCAACCGGGGATGGACGGCGACCGTCGACGGGGGCCCGTCGCTCGGAGCGCCCGAGCTGATAGACGGGTTCGCCAACGGATGGATCGTGAACCCGCGCCTGGTGGCCGGCCAGATCCGCAATGGGACGTTGACCGTCACCCTCCGGTGGGCCCCTCAACGACTGATCTGGGTGGCGCTGATCGTCTCGGGGGCCGGGCTGGTCGCCGTCCTGTTGCTCTCCGTGCTCCCGGAGCGGACCAGGCGGCGGCGACGGGGCCGCCATGAGCTGGACCTGGGCGCGGGCGCGGCGGCGGACGCGACGCTGGCCTCCCCGCTCGAGTACCCGCCGGCCCGTCCCCGACCGTTGGTCGCGGCGATCACCGCCCTGCTCCTCGGTGGCGTCCTGGCCGCGGTCACCCGGCCCTACATCGGGCTGGCGGTAGGGATCGCAACCGCCGCCGTGCTGTTGGTGCCGCGCACCCGCGGCCTGCTGACCGCAGCCGCCGTCGGGCTGATGGTCGCGGCCGGCACGGTGGTCGTGGTGGACCAGGCCACCGCGCCCGCACAGGCGGGTGGGACCTGGCCACCGACCTTCTCGACGGCCGCACTCCTGGCCTGGGGAGCCGTGGCCTGCCTGGTCGCCGACGCAGTGGCGGAGCTTGTTCGGCGCTCGGCTACCCGGGTGGAGCCACCGCAGGAGCCGGACGACCCCGCCGCGTCCACCACCCAATTCGGTCCTTCAGCTTGAGGATCGGGCGCTCGAAGAACACGTAGCTGGCGGTCGCAGTCAGAATTGACAGCCCCAGGACCCCGAGGAACAGCTGCCACCAGGGCAGGCCGAAGGGGAAGTTCAAGTTGCGATGGGTCCACCGGAGGTAGACGAGGAGCCATCCCTGGTGCCAGAGGTAGATGCCGTACGAGATCAGGCCCAGGCCCAGCATGGGCTTGCAGGCCAGGAAGCGGCGGATCAGCCCCCGTGGCTGGGGCCCGAAGACCGCCGGCAGCAGCAGAAAGAAGGCGAACGCCCCGTACAGGCTCTGGCGGGCCAGATTGGTGGTCAGGTGGTCGGTGTAGATGGGGACGATCGGGATGTGCAGGTTGGACACGGCCCAGAAGGCGACGCCGGCACAGGCCCAGCTCACCCAGGGCATGAACGGCGACCACAGCCAGCGCGGCTGGCGGTCGCGGTGGGCGAGCCAGCTGCTCATGACGGCGAGGAACATGCCCAGCCCGAACATATCGAGCCACGCGGGCAACCAGATGGGCATCACATGCGCCTCGAGGGTGTGCTGGTGGAAGAGCCAGGTGCGAAATCCCAGGCTGATGCCGATGAGCACCGCCACCCCCAGAAGCTCGTACAGCAGCTGACGCGCGTCCGAACGCCGGCTACGGCGCAGGGCCACCACCGCGGCGTACAACGGGAGGAAGATGTAGAAGCTGATCTCGGTGTTCAAGGACCAGGCCTGGGAGACGCCGGTGAGCACCACCTTCGGGAAGTAGATCTGGGCGAACCCGTAGTAGATGAGGTCGTTGTGCCAGCCGTGGAGAAGATGGACGTCGCCCTTCATGACGTAGCTCACCACGGTGAAGGCGAGCCAGTAGGCGGGCACGATCCGCAGGAACCGACGGACCCAGAAATGTCCCGTGGCGGGTGCGGCCCGTCCGGCGATGTGCGACGCGGCGAAGGGGCGGTACAGCAGGAAGCCCGAGATCAGGAAGAAGACGGTGACGCCGATCTCGAGCCGTGCGGTGTAGATGCCCTCGGGCGAGGAGGTGGTGAACCCCGAGACGAACGCCGTGTGGACCGCCACGACGCTGATGGCGGCGATGGCCCGGAGACCGTCGAAGCAGGGGAAGCGGCGCGGCTTGACCGGCTCGTCCCGCCCGGGGCGGCGGCGGAGGATCCCTCGTTTCTCGCGTACCTCGGGGGCCGTGACGTCGATCGCCTCGGGCGCGATGTCGAGAGCCTCGGGGGCCTCCGTCGTCATCTGCCCCGAGCGACCTGCGCCACCAGGGCCTCGAGGGCCATGGAGGCCGTCCGTTCCCAGGTCATGTCCTCGACTCGCCGCAGCGCGCCCTGGCTGAGCCTCCGGCGCAGCATCGGATTGGCCAGGATCGACCCCGTCGCCTCGACCAGGCCGGCGAGCGTCGAGACGAGGAACCCGGACTCGCCGTCGATGACGGCGTCCTCGTGGCCCGGGATCCGGGTGGCCACGGCAGGGGTGCCGCAGGCGGCGGCCTCGGTGAGCGTCATGCCCCACCCTTCATGGGAGGACGTGGAGCTCACCACCCAGGCCCGCCGGTAGGCGGCGATCAGGTCCTTGTCGGGCAGGCGCCCGGGTAGGGAGAACCACCGGCCGGCACCGGCCGCGGCGATCTGGGCCTCGAGCGCCGGCCGCTCGTACCCCTCCCCCACGATCATCGCCTCCAGTCCGGGCTGGATCTCCTTCAGGCGGACCATGGCCTCAATGAAGAGGTCGAACCGCTTGACGGGGACCAGCCGTCCCACGGCGATCACCAGCGGGGTCGGGTGGCGGCGCCCGCCCGGGGAGAACCGCGGATCGACCCCGGGGGGGACGACGGACACCCGCTCGGCGGGATGCTTCAGCCGTACGACCAGATCGCGTCGGGCCGACTCCGACAGCGTGACGATCTGGCTCTTCCGGTAGAGGGGCGGGGCGATCCGGTGCTCCACCGTGCGGCCCAGGCGGGCCAGGGTCGGCGAGAGGACCATGTCCCACATTTCGGCATGGACGTGGTGGAGGAGGACGATGCGCGGCACGCGGCTCCACACGGGAGAGAAGAAGGGCATGCCGTTCCAGATCTCGACCAGCCCGTCGCCCGTCCCGATCTTCCCCCGGAACCCGGCGACCGCGGTGCGCGGGAACACGGCGTAGCGGCCGGCACGGCGGTTGACGGTGTAGCCGTTGCGGCGGATCTGCCGCGCCGCGCCGTCGACCCTCGACGTCCACAGCCGCACGTCGATCCCGCCCTCCGCCCACCGTCGCAGGATCTCGTCGGCGTGCAGCTCGGACCCCCCGGCCTCCACGTCGTCACGGTCTCTCCAGGCGACGACGTCGACCCGGCGGACTCCGGCCTCCTCCGCCATCCGACCGATCTGCGCCCGACCGTCGGCGTCGGGCACGATCTCGAGGACCGCCGCCTCGGGGCCGACCGACCCGCGCTTCACGCCATCGTTCACAGGTCCCCCCGAGCTCGCCTCGGCCGATACTACTTAACTACTTGTCCGTCTAACTACTTGTCCGTGGCGTGCAGGCGCGCCCTGGCGTGCGCCAGGCCGAGGCGCACCAGCGAGGGAAGGATGAGCGGGCGCAGGAGCATCCCCCCGAGCTGCGAGACGTGCTCGTCGTCGGGGTTTCGGACCCGGACCCCGTCCAGGTACGACGTGTAGGTCCCGGCGGGATCGAGCAGGTGGTTCAGGTCGATGACCGACGCCCGTCCGCCCGAACGGGCCACCACCTGGCGGACCAGGGCGTTGTAGTCGTTGGTGCGGACGGGCTGGTTGATGTCCCAGGGCTCCCCGTTGGGCGCCTCGGTCGTCTGCATGATGTAGGGCAGGGTGAAGATCACCACATGGGCCCCCCTCGACGACAGGATCCGGATCGCCTGGGCCAGTTCCGCGGCGTAGAGGCGATCCCACGCCGGTTCCCCGATCTGCGTCCACTTGCCGTCGATGATGCGGTCGGAGACCTCCCATCGGCCGAGCTCCACCGCCACGACATCGGGGTTCGATCGATCGACCAACTCCTGCCACGTCTTCGGCCAGTCCACGCAGCCCTGGGCTGCCTGGGTGATCGACCCCTCGATGTTCACGACGCTCGAAGGGTCGAGATCACAGCCCACCTTGCCCTGGCTGTCGAGGGAGACGCCCCAACGCCCGGCGTCGGTCCGTAGCCCCATCCCCAGGGTCAGCGCCATGGAGTCACCGAGGAGGAGGACCCGGACGTCCTGTCCGCCCGGCAGGTCCGCCGGCCGGGTGGGGGGCACGGCGAACAGTCCGGCCTTCGTGGGCCTGACGGGTGCCGACGCCGGGGCGATGGTCGAGAGCACCAGGGCGGTGACCACGACGACCACGCCGATCGGCAGCGCCGCCAGCAGGTGCCAGCCCCGCAGCGCCCGCCGCTGGCGGATGGGCATCTCGACCAGGTGGTACGAGAGCACGGCGACCGCGAACGTGGCCCCCAGCCGAGCCGCCAGCAGCCCGGCGCCCGAGAGCCCCGAGCGCTCGCCGTCGATCATGAGAAACAGCGGGTAGTGGTACAGGTACAGCCCGTAGGAGATCCGCCCGACGTAGCCGAGCACCCCCCACGACAGGGCGCGGGCCATCGGCGTCTCGGGCACGACGACCACGACCAGGATGACGGCGGCGGTGGCGGCGGCCACCAGCAGGAAGCCGCCCTTGTAGAGGAAGCTCCCCTGCCCGCTCACCGTGTGGAGCGCCCAGAGGAGGAACAGGGCACCGAGGCCGCCGGGCACTACCACGCCCCACGCGGGTGCTCCCGCCCGCGCCCGCACCCGGCGGGCGATGACCGGTGCGGCCACGGCCAGCAGCGCGCCCACCATCACCTCCTGGGCGCGGGTGTCGGTGCCGTAGTAGAGGCGGGAGGTGCTGACGCCGGCGCTGTACAGGCAGGCGGTCACGATGGCCGAGAGGACCATGACCGTCGCGGCGAGGACGGCCAGCCCCCGCCGGCCCCGCCGGCGCAGGGCGAAGAGGGCTGCGGCCGGCCAGACCAGGTAGAACTGCTCCTCGACCGCCAACGACCACGTGTGCAGCAGCGGCGACGGCGGGCCGTAGTGCACGAAGTAGCTCTGTCCCGAGAAGATGAACCGCCAGTTGGCGACGTAGGCCAAGGTGGACAGGGCATCGCCGCGCAGCGTGCTCAGCGTGTCGGGCTCGGCGAACCACTGGGCGTAGACGGCCACCAGCAACAGCAGCAGGAAGAGGCCGGGGAGGAGGCGCCGGGCGCGCCGCTCGTAGAAGCGACGGAACGACACGGTCCCCGTCTTCGACCACTCGGCCACCAGCAGCGTGGTGATGAGGAAGCCGGAGAGCACGAAGAAGATGTCCACGCCGAGGAGCCCTCCGGCGAACCCGGCCACCCCGGCATGGAATCCGAGCACGCCGATCACCGCGACGGCGCGTATGCCGTCGAGCCCCGCGATGTGGGGCCCCGACCTGCGAGCTTCGGTGGTCCCCTCGGCTGTCGGCACAGCCTGGTCCCCCCCGGGCGCGCGTTCCATGGTCCCGGAACGTTCCAAGAGGGCAATCGTAGCGGTGACCAGGCTCTTCGCCCGCTCAGGGAAAGTAGGCTGACCGGTCATGCGTCAGGGGAGGAGGTCGCCGACCAGTTGGTGGGTGTGGCTCGGGGTGTGGATGGTGGTCGGCCTGGCCATCCGGCTGGTCAGCGTCTACGTCGAGCCGGGGAAGGTTGCCGGGGGGGACGCCTACTTCTACTTCAACGGCGCCAAGCTGCTCCTCGAGGGCCACGGCTTTATCAACCCCTACTACTACATCCCCCCCAAGATGCACCACCAGGTGGTGCAGTCCGCCGACTTCCCCCCGCTGTTCATCCTGGTGGAGACCGTCCCCCGGTTGGTCGGGCTGACCAGCTTCCTGGCGGCGCGGGTGTGGTGCTGCATCCTCGGCACGGCCGCCATCGGCGTCTGCGCCTACACCGGGCGGGAGATCGCCGGCCGGCGGGTGGGCCTCATCACCGCCTTCCTGGTGGCCGTCTACCCCAACATCTGGATGAGCAACGAGCTGGCGCTGTCGGAGGCCATCGCCCCCTTGCTGGTCGCCACGCTGCTGCTCTGCGCCTACCGGTTCTGGAAGGACCCGGGCGTCAAACGGGGCATCTGGCTCGGCGTGGCGATGGGCATCACCATGCTCGGGAGGGACGAGCTCACCCTTCTCGTCCTCTTCCTGGTCATCCCCCTGATCCTCTTGGCCCGGGCGCTCAGCTGGAAGCGCCGCTTCACCGTCCTCGGGATCGCCTTGCTGGCCACCGCGCTGGTCGTCGCGCCCTGGGTCGGGTACAACCTGAGCCGGTTCCAGAAGCCGGTCTTCATATCGGCCGGTCTCGGCGTGACCATGGCCTCGGCCGACTGTGCCACCACCTACTACGGACAGTTCGAGGGCTACTGGTCGATGCCCTGCGCCCTGGCCTACTCGGACAACGCCTGGTTCAAAGAGCACCCGAAGGCGGACGACGCCGCGCAGGGTGACGAGTTCGAGCATCTCGCCCTCGACTACGTGCGCAGCCACGAGAACCGACTCGTCCCGGTGACCCTGGCCAAGATCGGCCGCACCTTCGCCTTCTTCCATCCCCTGCAACAGATCCAGTTCGACGCCGAGGTGGAGACCCGTCCCTATGCGTGGGCCGCCGTCGGTCTCGTCTTGTACTACGCCCTGCTGCCGCTGGCCATCGCCGGTACCGTCGTTCTCCGGCGCCGGCGGGTGCCCTCCTTCCCGCTCTGGGCCATCGGCCTCAACGTGGTGTGCGCCTCCGCCCTGACCTTCGGCCAGACGCGCTACCGGACCACTTTCGAGGTGTCACTGGTGCTCCTGTCCGCCGTCGCCCTCGACGCGCTCTGGTCGCGCCTGCGACGCCCGGCCCCTGCGGACCAGCTCCCGCTCCCCTCCAACGACGCCGTTCCGGCGCTGACCGGATGAGGGCGATCGTGGTGCTCCCGGCGCTCAACGAGGAGAGCACCGTCGCCATCGTCGTGAAGGAGGTGCAAGCCGCGGTCCCGGACGCCACCGTCTTGGTCGTCGACGACGGCTCGGTCGACCGCACGGGTGAGGTGGCCCGGGAGGCAGGGGCCCAGGTGGTGACCAACCCCTTCAACCTCGGCGTCGGAGGCGCCATGCGGGTGGGGTTCCGGGTGGCCGAGGCCAACGGCGACGACATCCTGCTGCAAGTGGACGCCGACGGGCAGCACAACGCCCGTGACATCGGGCTGCTGCTGGCTGCCTTCGATCAGGAGCCCGGGCCCCAGGTGGTGATCGGTGCCCGCTTCGCCGGCCGGGGGGACATCGCCGTCCCCCGCGCCCGCCGGGCGGCGATGTGGATTCTGGCCCGCTACCTCTCGCGGGTGGCCGGGACCCGCCTCACCGATGTGACGTCGGGGTTCCGCGCCCACAACCGCGCCGCCATCGAGCTGTTCGCCCGGAGCTACCCCGCCGACTACCTGGCCGACACCATCGAGTCGCTGATCATCGTGGCCGAGGCGGGCGGGCGCGTGCACCAGGTCCCGGTGTCCATGCGGCCCCGGCTCGCCGGACTCCCCAGCCAGTCCCCCGCACGCTCCGCCGTCTACCTCCTGCGGGTGATGGTGTTCCTGGCGCTGTCCGTCTTCCGGCGCCACTCGCAGACCACGTCCAACCGACCACCCAAGACGGAGGAACTATGACCGGAGTCCACATCATCGCCCTGATCAGCGCGCTCGTCACCCTCAGCGTGATCGTCGAGCTCTCACGGAGGCGCCATCTGCACGAGAAGTACGTCGTCATGTGGCTGAGCGTGGCCGTGGTCATCGCCGTGTTCGCCATCTTTCCCGGGCTGTTCAACTCCATCGCCCACGGCGTCGGGGTGAAGAACCCCCCGGACCTGCTCTCGGTGATGGCCGAGCTGTTCCTCCTCACCGTCTGCGTGAGGCTCAGCTGGGAGATAGGGCGCCTGGAAGACCGCTCGCGCACACTGGCTGAAGAGGTGGCGATCCTGCGCAAGGACCTGGACGACCGGACGCTCGAGCGCATGTAAACCGCCGCACCCGCGGTGCAAGACTGGCCGCACATGCCGCTGAGAAGGTACGAGCCCCAGCTGGACGGCGTCCGCGCCATCGCCATCTCCCTGGTGGTCGCCTTCCACCTCGGCTACCTCAACGGGGGCTGGCTGGGAGTGGACGTCTTCTTCGTCCTGTCGGGGTACCTGATCACCAGCCTGTTGCTGGCCGGGGAACGGCCACCGGGGAACGTGCTGGCCTTCTGGGGACGCCGGGCCAGGCGTCTGCTGCCGGCGGTGGTGCTGCTGCTGGTCGTGCTGTCCGTCTACGCGCTGGTGGGCGGTCCCGGGCTCGTCCCGGCCCAGCTCCGCTCGCCCGCCCTGGCCACCCTGTTCTACGTCGCCAACTGGCAGCAGATCGCCGCCGGCCACAGCTACTTCGCCCAGTTCACCGCCGTGAGCCCGCTCCAGCACACCTGGTCCCTGGCCATAGAGGAGCAGTACTACCTCATCTGGCCACTGCTGATCGCCGGCATCCTCTTCGTGGTCGGCCGTGGCCGGTGGTCGCGCCGAGTCCTGATCGGCGCCACCCTGACCCTGGCGACGGCGTCTGCCGTCTGGATGGGGGTGGCGGACCATCTCTACGGGTCCAATCGGGCCTATCTCGGCACCGACACCCGGGCCTGGGAGCTGCTGGTAGGCGGGGCGATCGCCATGATCTGGAGACCGGGACGGGGCCCGGCGACGGGCGGCGGCCACGGCCGCCTGTGGTCGTGGCTCACGGTGGGCGGGCTGATCGGGCTGACCGTGGGGGTGGCGACGGCCGGCGGCCCACCCCGCTGGATCTGGGACGGCGGCCTGGTGGCCATCGTCCTCTGCGCCGGGCTGGTCGTGCTGGGCAGCGTGCGTGCGCCCGACGGCCTCGTCGCCCGGGGGTTGGCGCTGGCCCCGCTGCGCTGGTTGGGGATCATCTCCTACAGCCTGTACCTGTGGCACTGGCCGGTGATCGTCCTCATGACCACCGACACCACGGGGCTCTCGGGGTCGCCCCTGCTGGTGGCGCGGCTCGCGGCCATGATGGCCGCCTCCTGCGCCAGCTTCTACCTGATCGAGCGTCCCCTCCGCCGGGCCGACTGGGGCGCGCTGGGGCGCCGGGTGCGGATCGGCGCGCCGGGCATCGCCGCCGTCGGGGTCATGGCCACGGCGGCGATCATCCTGTTCGGCACCGTGACCGGTCCCGTGGCGTCGACCGCCGCGGTGTCCACCCCGCCCACGTCGGTCGCCACCGGGCCGAAGCTCCACCTCGACATCGCGCCGGCCACCGCCGGAGACCCCTACCGGGTGTGGCTCTTCGGCGACAGCGTCATGCAGGACAGCTCGCTCGGCATCATCGCCGCGCTGGACGCCACCGGCGAGGTCTCGGTCCCGCTCAACTCCACCTTCCCCGGATGGGGGCTGTCCACCCTGGGGAACACCTGGCCCTCCTGGGTGGCGCAGAATCTGGCCCAGTCCCATCCCCAGATCGCCATCGGAAGCTGGTCATGGGACGACCCCGAGGCGCTGTCGGACCCTGTGGCCTACCGGGCCCTGCTCGAGCGCTTCATCGAGGCCATGCTGGCCCCCGGAGTCGGCGTCAGCGTCGTCGTGCTCCTCCAGTTCCCCCAGGGCGGCCCGCAGGACAGCGTCACCGAACCGGTGGTGCGCCAGGCGGACTGGGTGAAACAGAACCGCCAGCAGGACGCCTGGGATGCGGTCGCCCGTCAGGCGGTGACCGCCTTTCCGGGCCACGCCCTCTATCTGACCACCGAGCAGCTGTTCGCCCCCCACGGCCGCTTCCTCACCTGGATGCAGACCCCCCAGCACACGTGGGTGCGGGCCCGGAAGCTCGACAACACCCATATGTGCCCCTACGGCAGCGCGCAGTTCGGCGCACTCGTCACCGGGGAGCTCACCCCCTACCTCCATCTGCCCGCCATGAAGCCGGGGTGGGAGTTCGGGTCGTGGACCCTCGATCCGCGTTACAACGACCCGCCCGGTGCCTGTCCCGACGACCAGCCGCCGCCCGGCTACCGGGGCGTGCCGGTCCCCCGCGCGTGACCCGCCCGCAGGTGCACGATCACGAAGGCCACCAGCACGGAGAGGGCCACGGTCCCCTGCACCAGCAGCTCCGCCCGCGCCGTGCCCATGATCCCGCCGTGCGCCACATGGATCAGTAGCAGCAGGAACACGACCCCGATGCCGAGAAAGGCGACGATCCAGCGCCGGGCCGCACCGAGGAGGTAGTTGGTGAGGACGACGGTGGCCCCGAGGCAGGCCATCCCGCCGACCAGGGTGGCAAAGGCCGGGGCACCCCCGGCCAGACGCGCGCCGAAGAACAGGGTGAGGAACTGTTTGGGTACGGCGAGGGCGATGAGGAGGAGCAGCACGGTGGGGACGAGAAAGAAGACGAGGGTCACCCCGAGCTGGCGCAGCGCGTGGCCACCCCGGTGCCAACGGATCGACGCTTCGGGGAGGATGTAGCTCCCCAGCAGGATGGCCCCGAAGACCAGCGCTTTGGACGCCACCGAGATGGCGGCATACGACCCGGAGCTGGAGTGGTTCAGCCGACCCACCAGGATGATGTCGGCATTCTGCAGGACGCCGAGGAGGGCGAAGCCGGTCAGCGCCGCGGTCAGGTCGACCGACAGGGCCCGCAGATGGCTCGACTGATCGGAGGGCAGTGCCGCCTGCACGGCGTAGCCCCACGCCTGTCGAGCCACCACCCGCGCCTGGGCGGTGGCCACCACCTCACCGATCAGCAGGCCCAACGCGTAGCCCCAGATACCCCACCCCAGCTCGGCGAAGGTGAGCACGAGCACCGTGCGGACCCCGATCTCGACGATCAGGCTGAGGCCCAGACCGGCGTAGCGCCGGTGGGACTGGAGGACGGCCCGGTCCAGGCACAGGAGCAGCCAGAACCCGGCGGCGATCATGGTCATGGCCACGGCACCGTCGTCGGGCAGCCGCAGGGCGTGGGAGACCGGCCCCTCGACGGCGATGGAGACGACCGACCAGATGGCCACCCCGAACGCGGCCTTGCGGTACACGCGGGCGGTCCACGCCTGCGCCTCGGCCCCCTGGCCGAAGGTGGTCATGGCGGTGATCCGGCGCACCACGCTGACCAGGAGGGCCGAACCGGGCATGGACAGCACGAAGTACAGACCGAGCAGCTGGGCGATCCCGCCGTACTGGCTCGTCGTGAGCAACCGGGCCACCACCACGGTGGCCACCACGTTGAGGGCGTTGGCGACCAGCCCGCCCACGGCGAGCGGCCCCGCCTGGAAGATCCCGCTCAGGAAGGACTCCCGTGCTTCCCCTTCGCCCCCGCCCCCGGTGTCGAGATACGGGTCGATGACCAGACCGGTGGACGGGGTCAGGGCAATGGTGTCGACCAAGGCCTTCTCAGACTTCTGCCACGACCACCGCACTAGTCGACGACACCCATCGCGCCCACGATACCTTGGGGGTTCACGACGAAGCGGTGTGCGGCCAGAGGCGATCGGCAACGCAGGTGGGCACTCCCATGGAGGCGGTCACCACACCGGCGGAGGTCGCCGTCTGGTGGTGGCGCACGCAGCCCTGCAGGAGTGCACCGGTGACGGCTCCGGTCGCGGTGCCCGGCATCGGGCCGGCGTGGACGTCGTCCCAGACCCACGCACCGGCCTGCAGCACGGGGAGCCGCCCCAACACCGCGGTCATGTAGGCGGCGGCATAGGCGGGATCGTGCCCCTGCTGGTCGGCCAGGCCCAGCGGCTCCGGGGCGATCACCACGGTGCTCACCTCCCAGATGCGCAGCGCATGGCGCACCGCGGCCAGGTTGGCCGCCGTCGGGCTCGGCTCGGTCATGGAGAACCCGAGCGACAGCACGTTGAGCACGTCGAATCCCGGCCCAGCCCGTCCGGCTCGGGCGCTCGTCCCTTCGGGGCCCGCCCCGCCGGCCTGGCTGTAGGCCATGCGGTTGACCGCCTGCCAGGCCAGGGCCACCTGGACCCCCGAGAACGGGACGGGGTAGGACAGCAGCACCCGGCCCGCCGGCAGACGCGGCGCCACCGTGGTGTACCACCGTGGCAGTACCACCGCCTCCATGGTGAACGGCAGGTCGGGCAGGAAGTTGACGGCCAGGGGGGCCAGGGCTACCACGCCCACGCCCAGCGCGCCCGAGATGCCGACCAGCCCGGGCAGGCCGGAGCGCGCCCGGTCCACGATCAGGGTCACCATGACGGCGGCCGCCAGGAAGCCCACCGCCATGAAGCGCTGGGGGAGGATGTTCTCGACCAGCGGGACGTGGGCGAAGAACCGGGCCGGGACCCAGGGGCCCGTGCGCAGGTCGAAGGAGCAGACCACGCACGTGGCCAGGAGGAGCCCGTAGAACCACAGCCGGCGGTCACGAAACCACACGGCGGTGCCGGCGACCACCACGACGATGAGCCCCCAGCCGAGGTAGCTCCCCGAGGGAAGTGGGCTCCCTTCGTAGCCCCCGTAGGCGGCGACGACGGGGAGCGCGCCGTTCGGCACGGGGTTGACCAACAACGAGCGGGTGGTGCCGTCGAGGGTGTCGATGTTGGGCCACAGGACGCCGGACAGGTGCGCGGGACCGGCCAGCGCGAAGAGGACCGGGTAGGCCAGGAGCACGGCGCTGACCACCAGCCCCACGCCCAGCGCCGTCCGGGCGTGGGGCACGAGCAACCCCAGCCGCTCCCGGTCGCCCACGTACCCCGCCACGACCAGGACGACGATGGAGAAGACGGTGAGCAGGACCACCACCGCCAGCAGCTCTGAGCTGAGGAAGAACTGGGCGAACAGCAGCAGTCCCAGGGCCACCCCCGCCTTGCGCGCGCTGTGCAGCTGGCGCACGAGGATCTCGTCGAGGACGGCCAGGATCAACGGCAACAGCAGGAGGGCGGCCGTCATGAGGTGGCCGTACTCCAGGCTGGCCAGCACGAACGGCGAGAAGCCGTACAGCAGGCCTCCGATGTAGGCGGCGGGGAGCCAGCGCACCCAGCGGCGCAGCACCACGAACATGGTGAGGGCGGTGAGGGCCGGGACCACGGTACAGGCCACGTTGAAGGAGGCGACCGGCCCGAACAGCCAGGTCACCGGCGTCAAGGGCAGCGTGATACCGAGCACCGAGGTTTGGTCCAGCAGGTTGATCCCCGCCGGGTGGAACATCGCCGTGGAGTAAAAGGGGTTCTGGAGGTGCGCCAGGGAGGTCGCCGGCGATTGGAAGAACCACAGGAAGAGAGCCGGATCGCCGCAGCCGCACAGGGTGTGGGTCGCGCCACCACCGGTCCAGGCGTGGGCCCACAGGGCGAAACCCAGGGCGAGGTAGGAGGCAGCGACGAGGATGGTGCCCCGGATCACCTCCCAGGCTCTAGGGCGCGGCGGTGGGCGCAGCGCGACGGGGCAGCACGGGGGCGTCGCGTCCCGTCCCCCCACTGCTGGAGCCGGCCTCGTGGTACTCCTCCTCCACGTTGACCGACCAGATGTCGTGGGACGCCCCGTAGATGTTCTCCACCGTGAGCATGGCGGTGTACATCGAGTGGTCCTGGTTGTTGTACTTGTGCATGCCATTGCGCCCCACCGGGTGGATGTTCGGTGCATGCTCCTCGAGGTACCGCCGGATGATCTCCACGTTGGCCTTGTACGAGAAGTCGTAGTAGGGGTAGGCCTTGCGCACCCGCACCACGTAGCCCGCCTCCACGTCGCCGGGCTCGACCAGCCCGAGCAGGTCCAGCTCCTTGGCCCCCATGGCGATGAGCTCGTCGTCGGGGGCGTCCCACATCTCGTCGCCCTCGAAGACGAAGTACTCCAGCCCGAGACAGGTCCGTCCGTCCTTGACCAGGTAGGGCGACCAGGACCCGTAGTTCTGTATCCGTCCCACGTTGACCTCCGGCGCGTGGATGTAGATCCAGTTGTCGGGGAAGCTGCGCGACTCGGGGACCACCAGGGCCACCGTGAAGTAGTCCCGGTAGTGCAGCTCGTCGGCCGCCGCCAGGACGGCGGCCGGGGGTGCCGGCCTGAGGGTGTGCACCAGCTCGCGCATGGGCATGGTCGAGATCACGTGGGAGGCCGCCAGCTCCTTCTCCACCCCGTCCTGCTCGTAGACGACCGAGCGGGCCCGTCCGTCGGCCACCTGTATGGCGGTGAGCCGCGCCCCCAGATGCAGCGTCCCCCCGGCGGCCTCCATCCTCTCCGCACAGACCTCCCACATCATCCCCGGGCCGTACTTGGGGTACTGGAACTCCTCGATGAGGCTGGTGATCTCCTTCTGGTTGCGCTTGGGCTTTATGGCGTTGAGGACGGCCTTGCCCAGGTCGAGGTTCTTGATGCGCTGGGCGGCCCAGTCCGCCGGCATCTGGGAGACCTCCACCCCCCAGACGCGCTCGGTGTACGTCTTGAAGAAGGTGCGGTACAGCCGCCAGCCGAACCGGGCCACCAGCCAGTTCTCGTAGTTGTCCTGGTCGGCAGGCGGCCGGATGCGGGCCCAGACATAGGAGAGGCCGCACAGGATGGACTCCCACAGGCCCAGGTTCCGGAGCGCGTTCATGGCCTTCAGCGGGTAGTCGTAGTACTTGCCCTGGTAGAAGATGCGGCTCATCCGGGGGCGGAGGAGGAAGTCGCCGTCGGGGAGGATCTCGTGCCACAGGGCCTCCACCTCGGGAACCTTGGTGAAGAAGCGGTGGCCGCCGAGGTCGAACCGCCAGCCGTCCCGCACGACCGTCCGGCTGATCCCGCCCACCACGCGGTCGGCTTCGAGGACCACGGGGTGCGCCCCCCGCTTCGTCAGCTGGTAGGCCGCGGTCAGGCCCCCCGGCCCCGCGCCCGCAATCACCACCGGTGCGTCGTCAAGCATCGGGAGCAGGATACTGGTTCACCGGGGTCAAGACGGGTTATGGAACCGAGATGTTCAGGAACGCCAGCAGGGCGTACCCCGCCAAGGCGGCGGGCAGGAGCACCAGGACCGTGCGCTCGAGCAGCGGTCGCCCGCAGACCATGGCGGCCGCCATGGTGAGGGGAAACGCGCTCAGCGCGTAGCGCTCGAAGGAGTCGAGATTGGACCCGGCCACGGCCACCAGCAGGACGGCCGCGGCGAACAGGGTGTAGGAGGCCGGAAGACGTTGCCAGCAGACGACCAGCAGCAGCACGGCCAGGAGGACCCACGGGACGTGCAGGGCGGTGCCCACGTGGCCGTGGAACATGCCCCGCGCGTCGTGCTCGAGGGTCACGAAGGGATCCGAGATCCCTCCGTGGTGGGACGACTCGAACTGCACCCGCAGCGGTGCCCAGAGGTCGCCCACCACGTGCTGCGCCCACAGACCGAAGCCGAGCAGGCCCACGAACGGCGCCGCCACCGCCCCCAACCCGACCAGCCGCCGCCGGCGGCCGATCCTGACCCACCAGCGCACCAGCTCCACGGCCACCGCGAGCGCCAGCAGCACGCCGATCGGCCGGGTGAGCGCCGCGGCGAGTGCCAGCACTCCCGCCAGGGCGAAGTTCGGTCGCGACCGTCCTGCGTCGCGCACCGGCCGGAGCGCCAGGAAGCAGCCGATGGCCAGGCAGAGCAGGGTCGACTCGGCGTAGCCCATGACCAGCACGTAGGCGGCGGGAGACAGGCTGAGAAACCACACGGCGCGGCGGGCCACCTCCGGGCTGGCGGTCTCGCGGCGCACGAGCACGAAGAAGAGCGCCGTCGCCAGGAAGGCGGCCACGTTGGCCACGACCAGCAGCGCCGCACCGTCCCCCACCCCCGGCAACCACGCCACGACGTGCGTCAGGATCGGGACGGCGGGGAAGAAGCGGAGCCCCTCCTTCCCAAGCGGGGCGTAGCCCACCCCGGCGATCGTCTTGTAGTAGCCGGCGTCCCAGCCGAGCAGCCCCTCATGCACACGGGCGGCCACGCCGGCGGTCGCCGGATGGATGCGGTCGACGATGAAGTGGGCCAGGCCCAGGGCGCCCAGCACGACGACCCGGGCGACGAGATAGGGCAGCACCGCCTCCCGGACAGACTGTCTCATCCCGGCGCGAACTCGGTCAGGTTCATGGGCTCGTAGTAGGTGGAGGGGTTGTTGATCACCCAGTTGTGGCCGCCCAGGTGGTCGTTGCCCAGCAGGGTGGCGGCGAGGACCTGGCACTTGGCCCCGTAGGTCTCGTACCCCGGCTGCCACACCAGCCAGATGCGGTGGTCGGTCCCGGCGTCGGCCACCAGCTTGTCGGCGAAGACGACCGGGTGGGCCGCGTGTACGACGCTGGCGTAGTTGACCCAGTCCACGAACTGCGGGCCGGTCCCACGGGGGAAGGTCACCATGTCGTAGTCCGACGGGTGGTCGATGACCCGGTAGACGGCCGGGCCGAGCTGGTCTGGGCAGAAGGCGATGATGTCGCCCGGCTGGCCGTGCGCGTTGATCACCGCGGCCACCTGGGACGCCTGGGTGCGCTGGGTGTTCACGTTCTGGGCCGAGCCGACGAACCCGGCCACCACCGCCACGGCCACCAGGCCGAGGCGGACCCGGGTGTCGAGGAACTTCGTCGTCCCGACAGCCACCAGCAGCAGCAGCGGCAGGAACACCACGGCGGCGTAGCGCGGCGAGAAGGCGCTCTGGGTGAGGATGCCGCCGGCAATGGCGGCGAACAACGTGCCCACCACGGCGACGGTGACCCCGCGGGCCGCCGGTCGGGTGTGCAGGTCGATCTCGATGATGCGCCGGCTCCGGGCGATCCCGAAGAGGGCCAGGGCCGACATGGAGAAGTAGATCAGAGCCAGCAGGCGCCCCTGATCGGTCCCCGCCGTGGAGAGGGAGCCCTGATTGGCGGTGAACCCGGTGACGGCGTTGATCACCGCCGCGAAGTTGGGCGGCGCCGCCCACGGGGTCCCGGTGTAGCGGGACTGGTAGATGAAGATCGGCAGCCACGGGATGAAGAGGACGCAGCCCCCGGCCACCGCCGCCAGGGCGGTCAGCGGCCGCTTCCACTGCCCGGGGTCGTTGCGATCGTGGCGCCGCGACCACCAGGCGGTGACGGCCAACCACAGCGCCACCACGCCCACCAGGTAGAGCGACCAGTACTGGGTGTAGAGGAGAGCGGCCGTCACCACCCCGACGGCGATCAGGTTGCCCGGACGGGGCGAGGCCAGGGCGCGGTCCAGCGCCAGGAAGCCGCAGCCGGTCAACAGGATGATGAGGCCGTACATGCGCGCCTCGGTGGCGTAGAAGACGGCGAAGGGTGCGCTGGCCAGGAGGACGAGCGTCGTCCAGGCCACGGTGCGGCCCCCGAAGCGGTTGCCCGCCAGCCAGGCCACGGGGAGCGTGGCGACCCCGATCACCCCCTCGAGGGAGCGGGTGGCCAGGTTGGACTGGCCGAACAGCTCCATCCAGAAGTGGAGGAGGTAGTAGTAGAGCGGCGGCGCCCCGTCCTGCTTGACCGAGCCGGCAATCTGGGTGAGGGGGAGACGGGAGCGGTCGACGGTGAGCGCTTCATCGAGCCACAGCGCCGAATGGGTCACGAAGCGCAGCACCACACCGACGGCCACCACCACGACCACGCCGATGGCCGCGGCCGTGCGCAGACGACCGGTCACGACGGGGGGCGCCTCAGACATGGGGGGGCATCGTAGGGCACTTACCCGGGGACAGTCCCGCCGTAGGCTCGCACCATGCCGATCAAGAACGTCTCCCATATCGCCATCGGGGTCCGGAACGTGGACGTGTCCCTGCCCTTCTGGACCGAGGTGGTCGGGCTCCACGTCTCCCTCGACTCACACGAGGAGTTCACCGTGGAGGGCACCGTGATGCGCCGCCGCGGGGTGTACCTGCGCGAGCGCGAGGGCGCCGACGAGCCGTTCGTCGTGCTCGACGAGGGCCTCACCGCTCCCTATGAGGGCGAGCCGAAGCCCCTCTTCCAGATCGGCGTGCACCACTTCGGGTTCTGGGTGGACGACATCGACGCCATTGCGGCGCGGGCGCGCGCCGCCGGGACCCCGATCGTGGTCGAGCCGAGCGAGAGCGGCTCGGACACGACGCTGTACGGCGAGCCGACCGGGGGCCGGGTCCGTTCCATGTTCGTGCGTGATCCGGACGGCAACACCGTCCAGTTCGATCAGCGGGTCAGCTGACCTCGGGCGCCTCGCCGGCTTCGGCCGCTTCGCCGGCCGCTCCGGTCTCGCCGGTCTCGGCCGGGCCCGGGCCAGCCAGCGACTCCGGCACGATCACCGGGGTGCCCAGCTCCTCGGCGAAGTCGGCCCATGCCGCCTGCGCCTCGGTCTCGGGCATGAACTCGCCCTCGGCGTAGTCGAACCCGATGTAGTTGCCCTCTGCGTCGTAGGCGTGCTCGCCGAAGGCCTCCCGGTACTCCTCGGAGACCTCGCCGCCCTCGGCGGCCTGCTTGATCGACAGCGAGATGCGCCGGCGCTGCAGGTCGATGTCGATGATCTTGACCCACAGCTCCTCGCCGGGCGTCACGACCTGCTCGGGGAGGTCCACGTGGTGCACCGCCATCTCCGAGATGTGCACCAGACCTTCGATCCCGTCGCCCACCTGCACGAAGGCGCCGAAGGGCACCAGCTTGGTGATGCGGCCGTAGACGAGCTGCCCGACGGCGTGACTGTCGGCGAACTCCTGCCAGGGGTCCGACTGGGTGGACTTGAGCGACAGGGAGATCCGCTCCTTGTCCAGGTCCACAT
>Ga0302181_10001108_pt1 | contig 20541 bp, 26 predicted proteins | sample I_Palsa_E3_3_FD_198786 | JGI IMG/M metagenome (GOLD analysis project Ga0302181, IMG submission 198786) | Peat permafrost microbial communities from Stordalen Mire near Abisko, Sweden - I_Palsa_E3_3 | ecosystem: Environmental > Terrestrial > Soil > Palsa > Peat permafrost | place: Sweden...
GCGATCGCGGGAACCCTGATGATCGCCCTCGGAGCCTTTTACGGACTCCTCGCGTGAGGCCGCTGACGCCGCCGCGGCGCGTCGTCGTTGCGGCCGTCAGCCTGTGCTGCTGCGCGCTGCTCTTTCGGGGCAACGTTGCGACCGCGCTCGTCTCGCGCGGTGACGCCCTGCTCACTTCCGGCGACCTTAGCGGGGCGGTACGGATCTACGGTCGCGCGCTTCGCATCGCAGGCAACGACGCCGATGCCGCCGACCGGCTTGCGTTTGCTTTCCTCTTACGTCGTGGTCCGGGCGACGCGTTGCGCGCCTACGCCGCTGCGTCGACCGGGCTGGAGGCCGCCCCGCAGGACGGGCGCCTGTGGGTCGATCGCGGCTTCGCGTCGCAGCGCTTGTCCCGCTGGCGCGATGCAAAGGCGGCGTTCTTGAACGCGGCGGCGATGACGCGCGACGCGCGTTACGCGCGCCTTGCCGCTCGCATGGCGAGCCGCGCCGGCGACCGGCCTGCGGAGGCCCAACCTTGATGCTCGCCTCGACCGTCGTTGCGATCGTGGGCACGTGCACGGCCGCGGTCATCGACGTACGCACCGGCTACATCCCCGACCGCATCAGCGGCGCTGCTGCGTGCATCGCGTTTGCCGTCGCGGCCCTGACCGGGACGTTCGCCGCGGCCGCTGCCGGCGCGGCAGCCGTCGCGGGATCGCTCTTGGCGCTATTCGCGCTGACGCGTGGACGCGGTTTGGGATTCGGCGACGTCAAGCTGGGCGTCACGATCGGCGCAGGGTGCGGCGCAGTCGCCGGCCTGTTCGCGCTCGGCGCCGCGTTCGTCAGCGGAGCGCTGTTTGCCGCATGCATGCTCGTATCGGGTCGCAGACACTTGGAGGACGCGCTTCCCTTCGCTCCCTTTCTCGCTGCCGGCACGATCGCCGCGGCGCTGCGAGCGACGGCATCGTGAGCCGGTTCGCGACGCTTCCGCTGGGCATCGATCTCGGCGCAAGCCGCACGCGTGTCGCGCTGATGGAACGGCGCGACGGCGGCGCCGCGCGTCTGGTCGCGGTCGCAGTTCGTCCAACGGCGTCTGAACCCGCGCAGGCACTCGTGGCCGCGCTGACGGAGCTGGGGACGCGCGAGCGGCGCTGCATCCTCGCCGTCGGAGCGCCGGCGGCAATGTTTCGCGCGGTTCAGTTTCCGGTGCTCGCGCGCCGCGAGCGCGATCGCGCCGCCCGCTTCGAAGCCGCACGTGCGATCGGTTCCTCAATCGACGCGGCGGTAGTACGCATCATCGAGCTCGACGGCTCGCGCTGCGTGCTGGCGGTCGCACCGCGGCGGCTCATCGCCGAGCGAGCGGCGATCGTGCGCGCGGCCGGCCTGCGTGCGGTCGCGATCGACGACATGGCATTCGCGCTGCGCCGCTGCGTCGAGCCCGACGCCGCCGTCGTCGATATCGGTGCGACGCTCACCTCGCTCGTTGTGTACGATGAACCTGTCCCGATGGCGCGCGTCTTTGCGACCGGAGGGAAGGCGCTCACCGAGGCCATCGCGCGCGGGCTGGGCATCGATGCCGGGGCCGCCGAGCACCGCAAGATCACAATCGGACTCGCCGGCGCCGGCGAGGCCGAGCGGGACGAACTCATCGCGCAGCTTGTCGCCGCGTTGACTTCAGCGCGCGCCTTGGCACGAGCCGCGATTCGCAGCGTTGTCCTCACCGGAAACGGCGCCCGGCTTGCAGGCTTCGCCGGCGCGCTCGAAGCGGCGCTCGCCATGCCGGTGCAGCCCGCGCTCCTGGCCGATGATCTCACCGCGGCACTGCCGGCCGACGTCGTGCGCGCCGCATCGCCGGATTGGGCGCTGGCGTGCGGTCTTGCGCTCTGGGACGCTGCCGCGTGAAACGTATCGACTACCTGCGGGCCCCGGCGCGGCGCCGGGTCCCCGCGCTTTTCGTCGATCAGCGGCTGCGGCATGCGCTAGCGGCATTCGGAATCGCCGTGCTGCTTGTTTTCTCCACGAGTGCAGTCGAACTTGCGCGACTCAATGCGGCTCAGCAGGATGCCGCATCGCTGACGCAGCGTCTGGCGGACGCCGAGACGACGGCAGCCGGCGCGAAGTCGCTCCGCCGCGAGATCGAGAAGCTGCAGGTGCTCGCGCGGCGCGTCGATGCGACGCGTCACCTCGCGGAGGCCGACGTTGAGGAGATCGCAGAGCTCGGCAATCGGCTGCCGCCTGACGTGTGGCTCACCACGCTGCGCCTTGCATCGGGCGCCGTCGCGCTCGAAGGACGCGGCGCTCGGCTCGAAGAGGTCGCTGCGGCGATGACCGCCCTCGCGCGACTCCCGCGCTTTACGCAGGCCCGGCTCCTTCACGTACGCGACGACGTTCTTCACGGCGGGTTCGATTATGCGATCGCCGTGGAGCGGGCTCCGTGATGCGCCGCCTACGATCGCTTCCCAGAACGTATGTCGCCGGCGCGCTGGCCGCGATCGCCGCCTCCGCGCTTCTCGCGCAGGCACTCGAACGGCGCATCGCCGAGCGCGTCGAGGAGAATGCGAGCTTGCGCGCCGCGATCGCGGCCGACCTCACCGCCGTGGCGGAGCGCGCCGCGCTGAGCACGCAGCGCGAGCGGCTGACGCGGGAACTCGGGCCGGTACTCTCCGTGCAGGATGCGACCGCGCGCAGCGCAGCGTTCGTCCGCGAAGCTTCCGCGATCGCACGTCGCCACCGCACCCGCGTCTCCGCGGTCGCGTCGGCCGAACGCGAAAGCGCCTTTGGAGCGCGGCCGAGTTCTGCCGACGAGCCCAGCGGCGGCCTGTCGTACGAGGTCACGCTGGAAGGCCGTTATGCGGACGTGCTGGCGACGGTGCGCGCCCTCTCGCACGCGCGTCTTCCCGCCGCAGTCGGGATCGCGTCGTTGACGCGCAAGAATCCGAGCGCGCTCGATGCGACGCTGGTCGCGGCGCTGCACGTGAATCTCGGCTGGTCCAGCGCGAGCGAGCGGGCGCATGAGATCGCTGCGCCGCGCTGAACGATCGGTGCTGGCGCTGCTCGGGATCGCCTTGTGCGTGGCGGCGGCGGCAACGTTGGCGCGCGATGCGCGCGGGGCCATCGGTGTGCCAACGCGCGGCAACTCGCTCGCAACGACAGCGCGCGCGACTCCCTACGAGCTTCCACGCCGCGACCCGTTCGCCGGCGATCCGGCATTGCGGGCGCCTGCGACACCGTCCGCCGCGCCGCTGGGCCTGCCGGCGCCGAACGTCGTCGGCGCGATGCCGCCTGCGATGCGCGCGGGTTCGAGTCCGCCGGCGGCCGAGCCCGCGCGGGTCGCCGCAACGGTCACGGGAACGCATCCGTTGGCGGTCATCGACGAGCCGGGATCCACAGCACGGATCGTGACCGTGGGGGACGCGGTCGGCTCGAGTTTCGTGCTGGCGATCGATGCCGGCGGCGTGCGCCTCGCGGACGGCACGAACCTCCGGCTCGTACGGGCGGACCATTCAGCGCGTGGCGGACGAGCGCTGTGAAGCATTTCTTCGCCGCGCTCTTGGCAGTCGTTTCTTTCGCCGCTCCGGGAGACGCACAGACGAGCCGCTTCACGCTCGACGCGCACGACGTTCAGCTGAGCGACGTGATCCGGTTGCTGGGTGCTGAATCGGGCCGGAACGTCCTCGCTGACGGCTCGGTGAAGCCGGTGCGTGTGACGCTGCTCCTGCGCGACGTCGATTTCGACGAAGCGCTCGCAGCGCTCACGAACGCGTACGGCCTGCAAACCCATCGTGAAGGCCGCACGATCATCGTCGGCGAGGCCGCGTCGATGAATCGCCGCTTCCCGGACGATTCGCTGCCGGGCGGCACGCAGACGCAGGTCTTTCCTCTGGCGCACGCGCGACCCGACGAGGCCGCCGCGGCGCTGCAAGCAGCACTCGCCCCCGGCACGGTGGTCGTCGGAGATAAACGTACGAGCGCGGTCCTCGTCACCGGCGGTCCGGCGACGATCTTGCGCGCGCGACGCCTGATCACCGCGCTGGACATTCCCATGTACGGTCCCGGCGGCAGCGGCGGCACCTCGACCGTGACGCTGCACAATCTGCGCGCCAGTGAGGCTATAAAGCTGCTCAAAGGCGTTGCTCCGGACGGAACCGTCTTCACCGACGACCGGCAGAACGTCGTCGTCGTCACCGGCAACGCGGAATTGCGTTCGACGGTCCACACATTGCTGGAGGCGCTCGATGCGCCCGGACGGCAGGTCGTGTTCGAAGTGCGCGTCGCCGATGTGCAGCCGGTCAACGACCAAAGCAACGTCGGCCTGACCTTCGGCGGTGCCGGTTATGCGACGTCAACGAGCGGGTCGCTGGGCGTCTTTCCGTATACGCTGACGCAAAGCTCCATCGTCGTCAACACGCAGATCAACGCGCTCATCCAGCAAGGCCACGCGACGATTCTGGCCGAGCCGCGCATCGCGACGCTCAACAACCGCGAGGCCTCGCTGCTCGTCGGCTCGCAGTACCCCGTCGTCACCGTGAACCAGCAGACCGGATATCCCAGCGTGCAGATCATCGACGTCGGCGTTCGGCTTCGCGTGACGCCGACGATCGGGGAGGGCGGCACGATTATCGCCGAGCTGCATCCGGAGTATTCGCAAATCTCCGGCTTCAACGCGAGCTTTCCGATCATTGCCAACCGCAAGATCGACACCACGCTGCGCGTACACGACGGCGAGACGATCGTGCTCGGCGGCCTGTTCGAAGACGTCGATAGCGAGACGGTCACCAAGTTTCCGCTGCTGGGCGATCTGCCGGTCCTGGGCGTGATCTTCCGCAACCGGCAGCGTTCTCACACGAAGGACGAAGTGCTGTTCTTCATCACGCCGCACGTCCTCGAGTCGACCGCCGACGCTTCGGTTGGCGAACGGTGAGGGTGCCGACGTGATCGGCGCCGCGGGGAGTGACGCGGATCTCGATGTCCGTCCCGAGGTTGCGCAGCACGGCCATGAGACGCTCTTGGGAAAAACGGTCGACCCTGCCCCGAGTGATGTTCGAGATGTCGCCTTGGCTCAGCCCCACTTTTTCGGCCGCTGCGGCCTGTGTCAGGTTGCGCCGACGAATCTCGAGCTCGATGAGATCCATCAGGTGAGACCTGACGAGGAGTCCGGGGGAATCGGGGAGTCCCAGGTCCGCGAAGACGTTGCCGCTGCCCTCTTCGAATGTGCAGGGTTCGGTCTTCTTAGCGCTCTTTCGCTTGCTGGTTTTCATGGTGCTCCCGTGCTGCTCGAAGGCGCTGTGCGATCAAGCCGAGGTCCTTTAGTGGCGTCGACAATCCGTGTTTCGATTTCTTCTGGAACACGTGCAAGACGTAGACGGCCTCGCCAATCACCGTCGTGTACATCGCCCGATACGTACCAGTGACGTCATCCGCGACTATCTCGACGACATCGCGCAGATTCCCAGCCATCCGTCGGGCGTAGCTCGCCGAATTCCCGGCCTGCGCTTTCCCGAGCGCACGACCGATCTGGACCTTGACACCGTCCGGCATCCCCCGGAGATCCTTGAGCGACGATCTCATCCATAGGATCTGTTTCTCGCTCACTGCAAATTTACCATAATCTTGCGTATGCGGCAAGATCCAGTTGAGGCATTGCTCGCTCGGAAAGTGCCGATTCCGATCACGCGATCTCGATCATCGAGTCCGCTGCGGCGGGCAGCTCCGCGTCCGCCGGCGTCGAGCGCAAGACAACCACGAAACGGGCGCCGCCGAGCGGTGAGGGGCCCACTTCGACGCGGCCGCCGGCGCGCTCGACGAGCAGCCGGACCAATGCCAGTCCGACGCCGTTGCCCGCCGCCGACGTTCTTCCACGAACGCCGAGCGCGAAGAGCCGCTCGCGTTCCTCAACGCAGATACCGGGCCCGTCGTCATCGACCGTCACGCCGACGTCGTTGCCTATCCGCTCGGAGACGACGCGCACGTGCCCTCCCGCGCGACCATGCTTCACGGCGTTCTCGACCAGATTGACGACCGCGAGAACAAGCCGGTCCGCATCGATCGCTGCAGTGAGGTCGGCACATGGTACGATCTCGACGTGAACCCCGCGTAGATGGGCCGCGTTCAGGGTCGCGTCGCGCACGGCGTCGAGGACGCTGCTCAGCGACGCGCGTGCTGCAGCGCCCGCACTCGGTCGCAGATCGAGCATCGAGATCTCGAACATGCCGTCGATCAGCCGGCTCAGGCGCAGTGATTCGCGATATGCAACAGCCGTGAATCGCCGGCGCAGCTGCGGCTCGATCGTCTCCTCGAGGACGGTCTCGAGATATCCGCGGATCGACGCAAGCGGCGTGCGTAGTTCGTGTCCCACCGCGGAGAAGAACGCAAAGCGTTCCCGTTCGTGCGCGCCCTGTGCGAGTGCGCGCTGCAGGAGCGCTGGAAGCGCGCGTGCGTCGCGCTCCCCGTCCCACGTCGCCCAGCCAGTTTCGACTGTCAGTCCAAGCGACGTTTCCAGCACGGCGCCAATGCGCGCGATCGCCGCGCGAGCGCCCGGATCGGCACGATCCGCGCGTGGCAGCCGCACTTTCGCCGCCAGGGCTGCGACGAACGTGTCGCTGGCCGGCTCGTGGGCCAGCAGATCGTCGGCTCGCAGCACGCGCCGCGCTCCCTGCGCGAACGCGCGCAGCGCGCGCCGCTCCAGACGCCGGGCGACGGCCCTGCCCCGGGTCCATGCGACGCGTTCGAGCTGAGGCAGCCGCAACACCAGAATGGGAACGTCTTCGGTGCTGCCGAGACGCTGCGCGAAGGCGTCAAGCGTCAGTGCGTGCGGCGGCAAATTTGTATCCGTGGCCGTGGACCGTGCGCAAGAGTCCCGGCAGCTTTGCGCCGTCTTCGAGCCGCGCGCGCAAGCGACGCACGTGAACGTCCACCGTGCGCTCGTCGCCCTCGAAGTCGTACCCCCACACGCGTTCGAGCAGCGTCGCGCGCGAAAGGGCGACACCGGGATTCGTCGCAAGCTCGAGCAGCAGCGCGAACTCGCGCGGCTTCAGTCCGACGTCGGTTCCATCGACGCGCGCTTCGCGGCCTGCCTCGTCGATGACAAGCCGGCCGAAGCGAAGTTCCGGCGTACCGCCGACGGGAACACACCCAAAGCGTCTTCCGACCGCCTTCACGCGCGCAACGAGTTCGCGAACGGAAAAAGGCTTGACGATGTAGTCGTCGGCGCCTATTTCCAAGCCAACGACTTTATCGACTTCGTCGGAGCGCGCGGTGAGGATGACGATCGGGAGATCGCGGCCTTCACGGCGCAGCGTGCGCACGATGTCACAGCCGTCGATCGCGGGCAGGCCGAGGTCGAGTACCATGAGCGCAGCTCCGGCGCGGGCGAGCCGAAGCGCGGCGGGTCCGTCGGCCGCCTCGTCACAACGAAAACCGCCGCGGTCCAGCTGGTGCACGACGAGGTCCCGGATCGCTGCATCGTCCTCTGCCACCACGACCCGCCCGCTCCGCACGATGCACGCGGTGCCCGGAGGCGAGGTTTTCAGTTGTTGCGCAAGGTGTCGAGGATGACGAATTGCGGCCGCGTTCGCAGCTGCTGCGCGAGGACGGGATCACGCGCTTCTGCCTCCACGCTCGGCTGCGGCTCGCCCAGCGCGGTCAGCCGGAAGCCGGTCGCGGCGAGGTCGTCGACCATGCGGGCGAAGGGGCGGTGATAGAAACGCACCGGCACCGGATCGTCACCGAAACCGGACCACGCTTCCTCGATGAGCGCGACGTCGTGATACGACGCGACGGCATCCAGCGTCAGAAACGGATGGTGCGTCGAGATAACGAGCCGGCCGCCGGCGCGCAGCACGCGCGCGAACTCGCGCAGGGTGGGCTGCCAATCCTCGAGATAGTGCAGCGTCAGCGATGACAGCACGACGTCGAACGACGCGTCGCCGAACGGCAGTGCCTGCGCAAGGTCGGCGCACACCACCTGCGCGCGCGATCCCAGCCGGGCGCGCGCTAAGGCGATCATGGCGGCGCTCGCGTCGAGCGCGGTGACCGTCGCGCCGGCGTCGACGAGCCAGGCTGCATGTTCGCCCGCGGCGCAGCCGGCATCGAGAACGTCGAGCCCGCGAACGTCGCCCAGGAGCGCGCGGATCGCGGGCCGTTCGTACGCTGCATTGCACACGTTCTCGGCCGTTACGCGGGCGTAGCGTGCGGCCAGTTCAGGATCCTCGTAGAGTCCGCTCAGCGTCGGTCCTTCTGCAAGATGGCTTCGCCGTCGAGCACGATCTTGCCGTGCTGGTTGACGATCCGCGTCTTGCAACGCAGCCGCCGGTGCTGCGGCAGCAGTTCGACCACTTCCGAACTCGCGGTCAGCGTATCGCCGATGAAAACCGGACGCAGAAAGTGCAGCGTCTGGGAGACGTAGATTCCTCCGGGAACCTGCAGCATCGCGCCGTTCACGGTCGACAGGAGGCTCGCCGTCAGCATCCCGTGGGCTGCGCGCTGACCGAAGCGCGTCGTTTTCGCATACTCCTCATCGACGTGCAGCGGATAGAGATCGCCGCTGACCCCGCAAAAGAGAGCGATATCGGCGTCGGTGATCGTTTTCGCGAACGTCGTGCGGTCGCCCACGCGAAACTCTTCGTACGCCTTTTCTCCCTGGAGGGCCATGCTCGTAGTTTCTCTCCCGACGCGAGGTGGCCGGACGTCTCTGCCGGGCAGGTCCTTGCGACCTGCCGACGGCGGTTCACCATCCCAACGCAAGGAATCGGACGCGAGGGCCCCCAAACCGCCTCACCACTCGACCCTCGTTTCTTCAGAAGAGAGGTCCGTGCGCCCGTGGCCGTGCGACACTATCGGCTGGCCGTCATTCTCGCTACTGCCGCGCTGGCTCTGGCTTCGTGCGGTGGGGGTAGCGGGAGCGGAAACGTGTACGCGCCGCCGTCGACGGTCGGGCCGATGGAGAACGTCGTCGTCAGCGCCGGCGGGACGAACGGGCAGCTCGCCGGTGGAGGCACGACGTCCACGAGCATCGCCTTCCCGGGCGCGACGCTTGGAGTCGGCGCGACGCTTACCCTCGACGCGTCGTCCACACCACCGAACGGGATCGTCAGCGCAGCCACGCGACGGGTCGCGCAAAATGGCGTTTCGGTGCTGGAATACCTGCTCGTCGAAGCGTCGCAAACGGTCAATTTTACCGGGACACCCGCCTTACAGTTCGTGCTGCCGGCGGCAGACGTCAACGCGCTCGGGACGTACACGCTCGAAATCTACAATTCGAACAGCGCCGGCGCGGGGTTCACGACGCTCTCGACCGGTGTCCTCAGCGGGAGCACGGTATCGTTTGCCGCCGGCACGACGGCCTTTTCGGTTCCGGCGACGCCGGCGTTCGTCGTGTTCGCGCTCGTTCTGACCCTGCCGGGCCCGAGCCCGTCACCGTCGCCGACCGCGAGCGCTTCGCCGACGCCGAGCGGCTCACCAACGGCAACTCCTTCACCGGGGTCGAACTCGTTGACGCCAAGCGCGACGTACCTGATCTTCGCGTCCGCCACCGCAGCGCCGCAAGCGTTCACGATCACCGAACTGAACGGTGCTGCGCTGACCGAAAGCGACACGTGCACGACCGCCGGTGTCACCATCGTCAGCGTCCTGCCGAGCGGTACGACGACGCCGACCGCAAACGTGCTCAACGTCTCGGTCACGCCGCACGCGGTCGGTACGTGCTCGATAACCTACCAAGACTCCGTCGGCAACTCGGCCTCCGTGGGCGTGACGGTCTCGAACCCGGCTCCGATCGTGATCCAATGAGGTACGCAGTGCCGACAGCGCGCATCGTCGCCGCAGTCCTCTCGAGCGCACTGCTCGCCGCGTGCGGCGGCGGAAGTGCTGCCCGCTCCGTCACTGCTGCGCCTCGCGACGGCAGCGCAACGATTCGTTTAACGATCCCGGCGCCTGCCACGCCAAGCGCATCGCAGCGGGCGCCGCGGTACGTTTCGCCCTCGACGAAGTCGCTGCTCATCGCCGTGCAGACCGTCAACGGGCAAGCGACGACGTTCCCGTCGATCGCGCTCAACGTCGTCGTGCCGAGCGCAGCATGTCCCGCACCCACCCAAGGCGGCGAATCCGAAGTGTGCACGTTCCAGGTGATCCTGCCGGTCGGCAGCGTCGCGATGACGATCACCACCTACGATCAGCCGCTGAGCGGCGGAACGCCGAGCGGCAACGCCCTCTCGTCGGTCTCGTTGACGCAGCAGCTGAGCGGGAACGGGGACCCGATCTTGCTGACGCTCAACGGCGTTCCCAAGAGCGCGACCCTGACGCTCGGTACGCCGATTGCCACGATCGGCACCGCCGCCAACATTGCTGTGAATGCGACCGCGCTCGATGCGGACGGGAACTTGATCGTTGGCCCCGGCAACTACGCGCCGCCGATCACCGTTGCGGTCACCGATCCGACGGGGCGCGTCTCCGTCTCACAATCCTCGATCGCCGCTCCCGGCGCAAGCGCAACGCTTGCATACAATGGCGCCTCAGGCCTGACAAAAGTGACGGTCAGCGGGAGCGCCTCCGGTGTAACCGTGCAGCCAGTGACGCTCGCGTTCGCGCCGGGGCTGGTGCGCTCGGACCCGCTGTCGCAGATTACGCTCCCAGTGCACTGGCTCACCCTGGCACCGGGCGGTTCGACACTTCATATCCCGTATCAAAATGCTGCGAACGCCAATGCGCCCACGCTGCTCGCGGTCAGCGCCACGACACGCGCCGTCATCGCCACCCCGCAGCTGGCAACGCCGGCGGCGGGGGCGACGCCAATTGCCGGCAACGTCGCCTATGCGAGCGGGAACGCGTACGTCCCGTACGCCGATGGCAACACCGTCAACGGGATCGCGCAGGTTCTGGTCTCGAGCAGCACGCTGACCGCAAATCGCAGCACCGCGTTCGCGCCGCAGTTTATCGCTACGGCCCCCGGCAGCGCGAACGGCTTCATCTACGGGACACCGCTCGGCGGCGGCGCCGGCGCGATCTACGACCTGACCGGCGTGATGGGCGGCATCGCCGCGATGAGCGCCTCGGTCACGTGCGCGCTGTGGGATCAGTGTCTTGCAGCATCGCCGGATGGGGCGCTCGTCTTCGGTGCCGACTCGTCGCAGCCGGGACTCGTGACGATGCACGTCGCGGACGGCAGCGCCGGGCCGACGATTGCGACGCCGGATGGGCCCGTCACCGCGCAAACGTTCTCGGCCGACGGCACGAAGCTCTATCTTGCCAGCGCTGAGGCCGGAAACACGACCGCGCTCGATGCACTCGCCTACCCCAGCGGCACGGTTCCGATGCCGTTCGTGACGCTGCAGTCGCAGTTCACGGCACTCGCGGCGTCAGCCGACGGCACGACGCTGTTCGCGTCGGCGAGCCTGAGCCCGTCGCCGATCGTGCTCATCGACATCGCCAGTAAGACGATCGTGACGTTCGGGCCGAACATCGCTCTCGGTTCGTTTGCCGGCGGTTTCGTGTCGCCGGTGCCGATCGCCAACGTCGGCGCGTCGCGCCGCTTCTTAGTGATCAAGGAATACCAGCAGCCCGCGGGCACGCTGCACGCGACGCTGGACGAATACCAGTACTAGGGCTGCGCTTGGAGGACGGCCAGGCCGGCGCGTCCGACGGCCAGATCTTCGTCGGAAGTTCCGCTGCTCACCCCGATTGCACCGACGACGTGCCCCTCGACGACGATCGGCAGGCCGCCGCCAATGCCGGTCACGCGGTCGGCCGCGAGGGCGAGCCGGATCGAGGTGATCGGATCCCCGCCGCCTTCTTCCGCCGTCGGCCGTTTGCGCGTCGCAGCGGAGATCGCTTTGGTCTGCGCGATCGAGATCGAGCCGATGCGGGCGCCGTCGCTGCGTCCGAAGGCCAAGAGGTGGCCACCGCCGTCCACGACGGCGACGCACTGCGGTACGCCGATTTTTTCGGCCTCGGCCAGCGCGGCGTGCAAGATTGCGTGCGCTCCGGCGCTGGTGAGGAACGGGGCGCTGCCGGTAAACGTTGAAGGCGAAGTGTTTGCCACGATGACGCCGCACTTGTTTGCCGCACCCATGGGACCCTGCGCACGCCGATGATCACCGCCGACGTCGCCTTTCGCACGACCGCCAACGCTGCCGCCGCGGCCTACGCGCAGGCACCGCAGTACCTGGCCTATCGCACCGACGTGCACGTGGACATCCCCTCGCTGGGCCAGCACAAGGTCATCGCGCGGGCCGTTGAAACGCGGACGCAGGACGATTTTGCGGTGCTTCAGGATCTGCCCCAGGGGCAGCGTCAGTACGCGCACAGTTTTCCGCTCATTCCGACCTTCGACGCGTTGTCGTACTTCCACCTGACCTACAACGGCGGCCGTCGCAACGCGTTGAGCTACGTGCAGCTCGAGAAGGTGCTCACCTTCAGCGACGTATCGGCCGCGCATTCGGACGTGGTCGTGACCTATTTGCGTTATTACCACGCGGTGTACGCTCCCGATACGAACGACCGCATCACGCATATCCAGATGGACCCGCTGCCGAGTTTGACGACGGACAACAGCTCGGACTTCTACCTGCACGACGTCTACGTCGACAATGCGACGAACTTGCCGACCCGCGTCGTCTATGCCGGACCGAACTCGGACTTTGCGGTCGACTACACGACGGTGGCCAACCACTGGCTGGTCCAGCACGTCAGCTTCGCGCGCACGGTCTACGGACCGCTCAAGATCGGCCGCGTGCACTTCACGGTCGACGCGACCAACAGTGACTTTTCGTTTCCGGCGACGCCCGCCGATCCAAAACTGGCGGGACCTCCGGCGACGCCGTCACCGGCGCACTAGCGCCAAACGACGAAGGAGCACGTACGGTTGACGGCTCCTTCGCAGACCTGGCGGAGAGGGAGAGATTCGAACTCTCGGAACGCTATTAACGTTCGCCCGCTTTCGAGGCGGGTGCCTTCAACCACTCGACCACCTCTCCACGGCCGATCGACGCCGAGTCCGGCGGGCGACCCCTGTATATCGGTTCTCGGCGGCGGGGTCCCTCCCGAAAAGACGCTGCCTCAGCGCGTAAGCTCGGCGTCGCCTGCGCCCGGACGGCGCTCGACGAAGAATGCGCGCAACTGCGCGGCGGTTTCGTCGGCGAGGATCCCCGCGGTAACCTCGACGCGGTGGTTGACGGCGTCCGAACCGAGGATGTCGATGACCGAACCGGCTGCGCCGCCCTTGGGATCGCTGCAGCCGTAGACGAGCCGCTCGACGCGAGCCGCCGCGATCGCACCGGCGCACATCGCGCACGGCTCCTTCGTCACATAGAGCGTCCCGCCGAGGCGCCAGCGGCCGAGCGCGCGAGCAGCGTCGCGCAACGTGAGCATCTCCGCGTGCGCGGTCGGATCGCGGCGCGCTTCCTTTTCATTGTGCGCCTCGAACGCACGGCCGTCCGTGACCAAAATGGCACCGACCGGGACGTCGCCGGCAGCAGCGGCTTCATCGGCGAGACCAATGGCGCGCGTCATCGCGCGCACGTCTTCGCTGGAAGAGTCGTGCTCCCGGCCCGGCTCGAACGGGCAACCCCTGCCTTCGGAGGGCAGTACTCTATCCAATTGAGCTACGGGAGCCGGGAGGTGTCGGCGCCTACCGTCCGCCTTCGGTGGTGGTCGGCGGCGTCGGCCCCGAGGTCGGAATGTGCTTGAAGAGATCTAGCTTGTGCTCGACGAGCCCACGATAGAACTTCCGGACGCAATCCGGATGGCCGAAGAAGTAGGTCCGCGCGTACGCGAGATCGTCCCCCGAACTGTCCGGAACGTAGTGGCTGATTTCGATTTCTTCCATTTGTGCCCGGTCGACCGGGTGTGGACAGAAATCGCAGGGGATCGTCGACATCATATACCTCGAGGAAAATGTGACTCGGGTAGGATTTGAACCTACGACCTAGGGCTTATGAGTCCCCCGCTCTACCGCTGAGCTACCGAGCCATTGCAGTGCACCGGCGCGCCGAACGCACGTCGATTATCCAGAACCCCTCGATCCCCTCCGAGGGTTCGAGGCCGCACGTTGCGGGCAGGTACCGCCCCCGCAGGCGCTAAGCGGTCTCCATGATCGAGCGGTTTCTTCGCACCACCGCGGCAGCGGCATGTGCCGCCGTCCTCGTCCTTCCGCCGCCGAGCGCGGCTGCCGGGGACGACGCCGCAGCGCTGCTTGCTAAGCATCAGGCGTACGTCGGCTGGCACATCGGCGACGGAGTCGTGAAGACGCTCCGCGCCACGGGCACGGTGACAAGAGACGGGAAAGTGGCGCAGACGATCACGCTCCTGCGCTTCGGCATCGCAATGCGCTCGACGTACGTGGACGACCAGGGGTTTGCGAGCGCGAGCGGATTTACGGGCAGAGTGTATTGGACGTCTGGCTCAAACGGCTTCACGTTGCAGCCGGTTGGAGAAGTCATCAGGTATCTCTACGATCGGGAGGCACTATCCGGCGAACTCACGAGTGAGATGACGCCGCAACTCCTGCGCCACGAACAGGTCGACGGCGCGGACACGGCTGTCCTGCGCCTCACCTCGCAAGTGGGTTTTCCAATCGACGTCTACGTTGATCCGGCAACGGGGGCGTACCGTCGCGCGGTGATCGATCCGGACGGGAAATACGCAACGACGCTCAATGGCATTGGCTATACCGAGGTCGAGGGAAAGCGCTTCCTCACGACGTATCATTTCGGTGATTCGAAATACATCGTGAGCTACACGAAGGTCGAACTCAACGTCCCCGGCCTCGCGCTCGACGAACTCCATCCGCCCAAACAAACAGCGACATGGACTTTTGCCGAAGGACCGACGCCGGTAGAGCTGATCGTCGGCCAAAACCCGGCCATTTACGTCGACCTCGTGATGAACGGCGTGAGGGGAAGATTCATCCTCGACACGGGTGCCGGAGCTACCGTGGTCGTGGACTCCTTCGCTCGTAAGATTGGTGCCAAGCCGATCGGCACGTCGGCCATTATCGGAGTCACCGGCACCGCGAGAGCGAACCTCTTCCGGGTCGATACGATCGCCGTCGGGCAATCGGTCTTGCACGACGTTGTCGTCTCGAGTGGGCTGTACGAGGAGTTTAAGAACTACCAGGATGCGGTGGGGATCATCGGGTTCGATCTCCTGGCCGGAGCTATAGTCGACCTCGACCTCGACGCCAACACCTTGCGCGTCTACGACCCGTCGCGCGTCGCGCCCGATCAAACGAAAGGGATCATCGTGCACGCCGACCTCTCCAACCATCTGATCCGCGTGCCAATGAAGCTGAACGACAAGTACGATGTCAACGCAACACTGGACTCTGGCAATGCGGGGAACGTCCTCTTCTCGAGCGACCTGGTTAACCGCGATCATATGCCTTTTCTCGTGGACCCCAGCCAGATCGGCTCAGCGCGTTACGGACGAGGCGTCAGTGGAGCAATCGTGATCGAGTACTGCGGAAAACTTAGCTCGCTACAGTTGGGTCCGATTAACTATAGACCGGTGCCTGCATGCGAATCGACCTACGAGACGCGCAACGACATTCTCGTCGGGCTAGACTTCATGAAGTCGTTCAACTACGTCTTCGACTACCCGGACGGCATCGTCATGATGACGCCGCGGAAGTAGCACCGGTCCTTGAACACCGGCTAGGTCGCCGATGCCGCGCAGGGCTGTTCGCGTGAGTAACGTTCCTGCGAAGCTGGATGCTCCGCCAGTGTCGCCGCTGGACGTATCGGGCGCTCAACGAGATTGCCGCCGCAGTTCGGACACACGCCGTTGAAGATCGCTGTCGCACAACCTGCGCAGAACGTGCATTCGAGACTGCAAATGCGCGCCTCGGTTGAATCCGGGCCAAGATCCCGATCGCAACACTCACAGTTCGGCTTGAGCAGCAGCATGCCGAGTACTGCTTGTTCCCACTGTCGGCGTCCTGCTGTGGTTTACGCGCCTCACGCCGACGGGGTGGAGGCGCCGAACCACGAAATCGTTGGCAGATGGTCTTGCGCGCACGAGATTCGCTTTGAATAGGAGGCGTCCGTTGCGAAACACCCTGGGTCTTCTTGCTTTCGCCGTTATCGTCGCCGCACCGAAGAGTGCCCAAGCGGCGCCTGGAGCAGCGGCCCTGCAATATTATGTTGGTACGTGGTCCTGTCAGGCTGGAGCCATCGGAAAACCCGCGAGCAAGTCGACAGTGACCTATACTTTCGATTCCGGCCTTCTCCGCGAATGGGTCTACGTGCCGGTGCAAGGAAAGATGTCACGTCCTTATCTGAACAGCATCGCGACGAGCTACGATGCAGAGAAAAAGCACTATGTCCAAACCGGAATGGACAACACGGGCTTCTGGTGGGTTTCGTTCGCAGAGCCGTGGACCGGGAACACGGAGGAGTGGGTGAACCACGCGAGCGCTGACAATCAGACTCGCCGCTATACGTGGGTGCGCACGGACCGGAACGCGTTTAGCTTCACCGAGTACCCTTCAACGACTGCAACAACGCCCGACTTTACGGGAACGTGCCACCGGTCGTTATAAAGAGGTGCGGATTTCTGGCGTGCCCCGCAAACGAAAACCCCGCTGTTCTTACCGCAGCGGGGCGCTTTCGTTGTACGTGCGGTCGGAGGGACTCGAACCCCCAACCTACAAGTTCGTAGCCTGTTGCTCTATCCAATTGAGCTACGACCGCGCGTGTTTGTCGCCGCTTGAACGGGCGACCTCGGATGATACGGCGCGCCGGTTGCGTTCCCTGCCGCGGCAACTTCGGAGAGAGAGGGATTCGAACCCTCGATACGATGTAACTCGTATAACGGTTTAGCAAACCGCCGCCTTCAGCCGCTCGGCCATCTCTCCGCGCCGGGTTGCGGAGTTCGGACCCTGCCTACGCCGGTTCCTCCGGCGGCGACGCTTCCTCGGCGAGAACGAAGAAATCGTCGAGAATCTCCTGGGCGAGTTCGTCGTTCTCCAGCAGGTCGCCGAACGCGTCGGTGACGACGAACTGATCGGACGCTTCGGTGTAACATACTGCGAACGCATTGCCCTCGTCGTCTTCGACCAGGCCGACGACCTCGAATCGCAGCGCGCTTCCGTCCTCCATGTGGAGTTCGACGGCGTCTTTCAGATCGAGAGGCTGTTTCTCGCCGCCGCGTCCGGGATCGCCGGCGGTGCCGTTGCTATCGATGGCGGTGCTCCTTACTTGAGGTATCGGGCGACGTTTGCGTTGTGCTCGGCGAGTGTCTTTGCGAAAGCGTGACGGCCGTCGCCGCGGGCTACGTAGTACAGATAGCTGGTCGTCGCCGGGTAGAAGGCGGCGTCGAGGCTCGGCTTGCCGGGATTTGCGATCGGGGTCGGCGGCAGCCCGGTGTGCAGGTAGGTATTGTACGGCGAGTCGATCTCCAAGTCACGCTTCGTGATCACATCGTGATGTTCCGGGAACGTGTATTCGATCGAGGCGTCCACTTCGAGCGGCATCCCCAACCGTAGGCGGTTGAAAATCACCGATGCGATCAGCGGCCGTTCGTCGTCCGCCTTGCCCTCGCGCTCGACGAGCGAGGCGATCGTCACTAACTCTGGGATCGTGCGGTGGAGTGCCCGGGCTCTCGACTCCGCATTCCTCGGCAGCTCCCGGCGAAATTGGTCGACGAAGATGTCGGCGACGCCACCCGGTCCGATGTCCGTCGGCACGAGGTAGGTGCTGGGAAACAAATAGCCCTCGAGACCATCGGTGCGCGTGCCCCCCAGTACGATCGAGCGGTGCTGAAAAATGGTGCGGTACGCGTCTGCGGAGCCGAGGTTGCGTACGTCCAGGACCGACGCGATCTGATCCGCCGTGTAGCCTTCGGGGATGGTGACCCAAACCGCAAACTCTTCCCCACGGACGAGCCGGTCAAGAATCTCGTCGCTCGTTTGGTGAGGGGGAAAGCGGTACGCGCCCGCTTTGACGTCCGAGTCGACGTGCCGGAGCCGCGCCAAGATGCGAAAGGCGACCGGGTGCGCGACGACGCGCGCGCGTTCGAGTTGGTCGACGACCTGCCCGAAGCTCGATCCGCTCGGGATGACCACGTCGACCTGCTGCGCGGGCAGCGAGTGGTCGATGTACACCGCATCGCGGAACCACAACGATGCGGCCGCGACGACGGCGCCCGCTCCGATGATGATCGCAATGACGGCACCGATCAGCGCGCGTCTAGCGCGCGCTACCGACCGTTGCGGGCTAGCCACGTTTCCAGGATACCTACTGCCGCCAGCTGGTCGACGACGCGCCTGCGCTTCGCGCGCGACACGTCGGCGGCGATGAGCGACTTCTGCGCGGCCGCCGTCGTCAGCCGCTCGTCGATGCGTTCGATGCGGCCGTCGAACGCGCGCTCGAGATGCGCCACGAAGGCATCGATCTTCTCGCTTGCTAGGCCGCGCGCACCGCTCAACGTGAGCGGGTCTCCGACGACGATCGTGCGGGCGGCCCGCTCGCGCGCCAGAGCGACGATCGCAGCGACGTCGTCGCGGACGTTCGTGCGCGTATGCGTCAGCAGCGGAAAGGCAAAGGTGCCTTCGCCGATCGCAACCCCGATGCGCCGCTCACCGACGTCGAGCGCAAGCACCGGCCCTCCGTCGCCGGTCATGAGAACTCGTGCATGAGCGCACGCGATTTGGGCCGCCGCCCAAGGTGCCACGTGATCAACTCGTCGACGGCCCGTGTCACGCGCACGGTGCCGTGCAGCACGGCTCCGGTTCCGCGCTCGGCCGCGAGCGCGCGAAAATTCACGACGTCGTCGGCGGTCAGCGCGTGGGCATCGCCACGCACGCCGTAGCAGCGCTCGCAGCCGAGTCCGCCGGCTTCGAGGTCGAGCCACGCACCGAGGCCGTCGAATGTGCCGCCGCAGCGCACGCAGACGTCTCCCGCCGGTGCGAGACCCAGCGCGTCGAGCAAACGGAGTTGAAACCGCGGCACGAGCGCCGACGGAACATCGCTGGCGGCGACGGCCCCGACGGCCGCCGCCAACAGCGCGTAGATCTCCGGCATCGCCAGATCAGGCTCGCAAAACAGATCGATCGTCTCAGCGAACAGCGCGGCGGTCGCGAAGGCTTCGGGACGCACGAGCCCGGTCCAATACGAACGGATCGTGCGGACTTCACGGATGACGTCGAGCGAACGGCCGCGATGCAGCGCCACCGAAACTTCCGCCAGCGGTTCCAGGCGGCCGCCGATCGCGCTGCGCGGCCGGCGGGCGCCCTTCGCGACCGCGTCGACTTTGCCGCGCTCGCGCGTCAGCAAGGTGTAGACGCGATCGGCTTCGCCCAGCGGTCGCGCGCGCAGCACGATGGCATCGGTGGTCGAGCTGCGCTCGGTCAGACGCGCGACCTCCCGGCGGCGACCGTCTTCGCCTCGGCCAGCTGCGCCGGCCCGAACGGCTCCGGGAGCAATTCCGTCAGCGAGATCTCGCCGGCCGTTCCGCCGTCGTCAAAGATCACGCGAATCGCCGGCGCAAACTCCGCCAACACTTGGCGGCACGCACCGCAGGGCAAGGTCCGAACACCGTCGGGCCCCGCGACGGCGATCGCGCTGAACTCACGCGCGCCTGAGGTGACGGCGTGGAAGACTGCCGTTCGCTCGGCGCACATCGACAGGCCGTACGATGCGTTCTCGACGTTGGCACCGGTCCACACCGTGCCGTCCGTATCGACCAGCGCCGCGCCGACGGTGAACCCCGAGTACGGTGCGTAGGCGCCGCGGCGTGCTTCCACGGCGCGGGCGAGGAGTGCGTTCGGTTCAGTCACCAGCGGCGGCTGTTTCGGCTTCGCGCGCCGATTCCGCCTGGTCGGTCAGCACCCGCACGCTAATGATCCGGCGGCCGTGCGTCCGGTCGACGCGCAAGCGCACGCCGTTGCCGGCTTCCACTTCCTCGCCTTCCAGCGGCAGGCGGCCGAAGAGACCGACCGTGTAGCCGCCGATCGTTTCAAACTCCTCGTGCGGAAGCGTGATGCCGAGCGCGGCGTTGACGTCTTCGATGTTCGTTCCGGCCTCGACGACCGACTCGCCGGCCCCGATCGTGCGAATCGATTCTTCTTCGCCCTCGTCGTGTTCGTCGCGAATCTCGCCGACGATCTCTTCGAGCAGATCCTCCATCGTCACCAGACCGGCGGTGCCGCCATATTCGTCGACTACGATCGCCAGGGAAAACTTCCCGCGCTGCATCTCGCGCAGGAGCTCCGAGACGCGTTTGTTCTCCGGAACGTGCGCGACCGGGCGCATGAGCGTCCGCAGGGTGACGGTCGCGATCGTCGCATTCGACAGCGCGATCAGCAGCTCGCGGTCGTGCACGACGCCGGTTATGTTGTCGATCGTCTCCTCGTAGACCGGGATCTTCGAGTAGCCTTCGGCGATCACAAGGTCGAGCGCGCGGCGCGGCGATGAGTTTTCGGAGACCGTCACCATGTCGGTGCGGGGCGTCATTACCTCGCGGACGATCGTGTCGCCGAACTGGATGATCGAGTGAATGAGCTCGCGCTCCCCCTCCTCGAGCACGTTCTGTTCAACGCCGACGTTGACGAGCGTCTTGATGTCTTCT
>Ga0302181_10001122_pt1 | contig 20436 bp, 20 predicted proteins | sample I_Palsa_E3_3_FD_198786 | JGI IMG/M metagenome (GOLD analysis project Ga0302181, IMG submission 198786) | Peat permafrost microbial communities from Stordalen Mire near Abisko, Sweden - I_Palsa_E3_3 | ecosystem: Environmental > Terrestrial > Soil > Palsa > Peat permafrost | place: Sweden...
GAAGCGCTCCTGCGCGTCGGACCCACCCTGGTACCCGAACTCCCCCGCATCAGCGCCTGACCACCCCCGGACCGGGACCCACCCCCGGACCGGGACCCACCCCCGGACCGGGACCCACCCCCGGACCGGGACCCACCCCGGACCGGGACCCACCCCGGACCGGGACCCACCCCGGACCGGGACCTACAGTGGTCCGGGCATGTCAGCACCGGGGAACCTTCATCACCAGGGCGACGGTGTCATCACTGTGGCGCCCGCCGCTGAAACTCAACGTGGCCAGCTGGATGGCCTCCGCCATGGCGATCGCGGTCAGGTCATCGAGCCCGGCGACCAGACGGCGGAGCCGCTCGTCGCCGTACAGCTCACGGTCAGGACCGCGAGCCTCGGTGACACCGTCGGAGAACAGGATCAGGCTGTCGCCGGCCCGCAGCAGCCGCTGCGAATCGTGCAGCTCCGGGTGGGCCAGCACGCCGAGCAGGTCGCCCGGCCGGCCGAACTCACGCACCTCGCCGTTCGCGCTGCGCACCAGCGCCAGCGGGTGACCTGCGGAGCTGACCCGCACCATGGTCCCGCCCGGGACAAGCCGCACCGCGGCGTAGATCGCGGTCAGGAACCGCGGGTCTTCGGTCGGCCAGTCGAGCAGCACCTGATTCAGGTCGGCCAGGAGCAGGCTCGGCCGGGTCTGCCTGCGGGCCGCGGCTCGGAGGGCGTAGCGGGCCAGCGCGGTGCGCTTGGCGGCAGCCGGCCCCTTGCCGCACACGTCGCCGACCACGATTCCCCATGTCTGCCCAGCCGACGGAAAGACGTCGCAGAAATCCGCGAGCACCTCGGCCCCCACCCCGACCCCGACCGCGGCGTACCGCGCGGCCACCTGCAGGCCGGGGATATTCGGCAGTCGCGGCGGCAGCAGGCTCTCTTCGAGAGTCGCCGCCAGGGCGGCTCGTCCGGCGCTGTGCGCCAGCGCGGCTCGCAGCGAAACCTCGCTCCAGGCGACCTGGGCCAGGGTTTCCAGAACCGAGACGTCGCTGGCACTCCACTGGCGTGCGACCTGGTCGGCGACCCAGAGCACCCCCATCACATGGTTGTCCTGGTCATGGACCGGGACCCCAGCCCAGGCGAGCATGCTCGCCGGATGGGACCGGGTATTGCCGCTCACGCGGCTGTCCGCCCGGACGTCACCGATGATCAGCTTGCCTTGCGACCGAACGACATCCGTGCACAGCCCTTCTTCAAACGAGCTCAGCTGGCCCTCGATACACGCGGCGCCGTTCGTTCCCGGAATTAAATATGTACCAGCGAACATCGCGGACGCGCGCGGCGTGCTCAGCGCAGTACACGCCAGCAGCGCCAGCCGGCCGAGCGACTCCGTCAGCCCCGCCGCCAGCCGATCCGCTGGCCCGGCCGCCAGCCGATCCGCTAGCCCGGCCGCCGGCAGTTCCGCCGATCCGGCCAAGGCCAGTGCGGTCCATCGGTCCGGATCCACCGGGGTGGGATCGCTCACGATATCGGCCCGGCTGACGACGGGACCTGATTGATGCTCGGGAACTGGCATTTCACGCTGCTTTCGCCCAGGATTGTGACATTCGCGTCAATATGGGCGAGGCGGGGTCCCGGCCTCAACGGGCCAAGTCTAACCACAGAAAGATTGGGAGAGATGCCGTATTGGCGAGAATTCAAGGCGGAAGATTTTAAGTCCGCACCTGCTTCATAAATAACTGAATAACATAATTGCCAACGCTTTGTCGTACTACACCGCTATGCGGTGGAATGCGTATATTAAAAAGCCCGCGGCAGCGACGCGAGCTCTGCACCATCAGCGTCCCGCGATGCGAGCGTGCGGGCCGCGAGCGTGCGTCCGGGCCGCGAGCGTGCGGGACCCGAGCGTGCGCGATGCGAGCGTCCGGCGCGCTGAGCTCGGAGCTGGGCAGGTGGTCGAGCCGGGACCGTTCGGTAAATATAACGAGGGTCCGCGTTGATAAGGCTGCAGGGTTGCCTTATCGACGCGGACCCTTCCACGGCATCCGCTCCCTGTCATCCGCCCGGACCGCCGTAGGGGGGCGGGCCGCGCTTCGAGCAAGGACTCTGATTAACAGCATGCCCAATTACTTACTAGAAGCCACCCCTGAACAAGTTCAGGTATGGCTAAGATTTGCCGCCCGCGGGTTCCCCCCCCGGCGGGTTCCGCCCCCCGCGGGTTCCGCCCCTCGCGGTTCCGGCTCTGGCTCGCATCTCGGGATGGCCACACAGCCGCTCTGCTGGTCCGGGCCCTGAAGTCATCGCCGGGTTGGCCGCTAGGCCCCGGTTCCGGCTGCTTCTGGCGGGGCCGGCGGCGTCCCGCGGGCCTCCAGCTAGCAGGCCCGTCGGCTCGTTGGCCAGGGCTTCTATCCGCGAAACCGTCAAATTATCCTTAATATCCCTAAAACCGGCATGGCCGGGCTGCTGTCGCCGCCTAACCTGGCCGGCACGATGGACGGTTGAGCCGGCTATAGCCGGCACAATGTGCCATTATGCCGGCTGAAAATGGTTCTAACCGGCCCTTTGTTCTATCGGTGCATGCCGACGCGGCCCGCGGGTGGCCGCGCGGGACGGATGGTGGAGGCAACCGCGGGTTGCTAGCGGGGCTGCCGGGTTTGGAGGGGCCGGAGAGGCTGGGGAACGATCTGAGCGGGAGGACGTGGAACAGGTGGCCGGTCCGGAGCTCCGGCTGACATGTCAGTAACTGCTGTGTTACGGTAGCTTAGTTGTTACCAATACCGGGAACGGGAGGGGAGCCGGACCAGATGATCGAGGCCACCCCCTCCGGGGATCCATTCGAGGCGCTCGGCGATCCGAACCGGCGGGATATCCTGCGCCTGCTCAGCGACGGCGACAAGCCGGTGCGGGAGATCGCCGAGGCGCTGCCGATCAGCCGTCCGGCCGTCTCCAGGCACCTGCGCCTGCTGAAAGAGGCCGGCCTGGTGGCGGAGCACGCCCAGGGCACCCGCCGGATCTACCACCTGCAAGAACAGGGGATGCACGCGGTCCAGGCTTATCTCGAGCGCGTGTGGGGAGACGCGGCCCGCCGATTCCGGCTGCTGGCCGAGAACACCGGGAATGCCGGGAACGCTGAAGATACCGGGAATTCTGAGGACGCCGAGAACACTGGGGACGCCGCGAGCGCAGGGAACAAGCCGCGGAATGACTGACCCGCTGCGGCTGTCCTTCGACGTGGCCTGCTCCGCCGGGCACGCGTTCAGCGTCTGGACCTCGGGAATCGGCACGTGGTGGCCGCCCGATCACACCGTGACCGGGCAGGCCGCGCTGGTCGTCCTGACCGGTGGCGTGGGCGGCCGGATCTACGAACGAACCCCTGACGGCACCGAGCATGAGTGGGGCGAGGTGACGGTGTGGCAGCCCCCCGCCCGGCTGGCCTACCGGTGGTACCTCGGCACCGATCGCGCTCATGCCACCGATGTGGAGATCCGTTTCCTCCCCCAGGGCGCGGCCGCCACCCGGATAGAGATCGAGCACCAGGGCTGGGAACGGCTGGGAACTTCAGCCGGTCAGTGGCGTGACCGCAATCGCGTCGGCTGGCAGACGCTGCTGCCGCACTTCGCGGCGGCCATAGTGAAAGGGGACACCTGATGGCAGCTGGCACCAAGGACGATCCGTGGGAGCTCAAGACCCCGCCTGGCACCTCGAGTTACACCATGTACAAAGACGAGCACGCTGACCCGCCGGCGCTGGTATGCCAGGTCGGTTCCACCACCTTGAAGTACCGCCTCAGCGCCGTGGATGACCTGCAGGCCTGGCTGAAAAAGCAAGGCGACTGGGTCCCGCTCGGTGCGGCCGACGAGAAGAAACCCGCCGCCGAGGGCACGGTCGAGGCGTGGGGGCGATCAGCCGACAATCCCGTCGGAGGCTGGTACGGCCTGCGCAGTGGCTACCGCGGCCGGTTCGGGATGTATCTGCCCCCGCTGCTTGAGGCGCTCGGCCTCGCGGAGGTTAGCCACGACCCTCGCAACAACCGTATGCGAGCGATCTGAGCCAGGTTAGAAACCAGGAGATGACGTCATGGCAGTCAGTAAAGTCATCCGCTATACGACCAAGCCGGAATGTGCGGACGAGAACGAGCGCCTTATTCGTGCCGTCTTCGCCGAGTTGGCGGCACACGATCCGGAAGGATTGCGGTACGCCGCGTTCCGGCTGGAGGACAAGGTCAGTTTCGTCCATGTCGCCGTGATCGAAGGCGCCAGCAACCCCCTGGCTGACTCCGCCGCGTTCGCGGAGTTTCAGCGTGGCGTCAAGGATCGGTGTGCCGACGGCCCGGTGGCCGCCGACGCGGACATCATCGGCTCGTTCCGGCTGCCGTTCGCCGGCTCCTAGCCGGGTGTCGTAAGCCGGCTCCTAGCCCCGTCCCGGGTCGGCCGCGGCGACGTGGGACAGCTGAACCAGGTCCAGCACGACCTGAGCGGAACTGCCGGGCGCGGTGAGCAAGGTCAGGTCCTGCTGATGGACCGTCAGCCGGTCCCTGACCTGATAGAGCGCGCGCACCCCCGCGCTCGCCAGCTGGGTGACGCCGGTCAGGTCGGCGACGAGGGGGACCGTGCCGCCCCGGCTGGCGGAAAGGAGCCGCCGGGCCAGCTGGCCGGCAGTGACGATGTCCACCGCACCGGTCACCCGCGCCCGGGCCACGCCGGTTTCCTCGATTGAGGTGTCCACGGTGAAGGGCGGGTCGGGCGGGTAGGCGGCGGCGCGGGCGCTTTCGTGGCGCCAGTCTAGGAAGGCGGGCCTGCGCAGCCTGAGCCGCAGCGACACAACTGTGCCCCGGGTGCCCGGCGAGCCGTTGGCTGCGCCCGCAGACCACGGCGGGTGGCTCACCAGCAAGGTGTCGACCACGTGTCCGGCCACCATGAGCCCGTGACCGCGGTCGGCATCTGAGGCATCGGGCCGCCGCCAATTTCCGTGGTCGGTGATGCGGCACTCCACGTTCCCGTCGTCGGCTAGCGTCGCGTCCAGGGCCACGATCCCGGGCGCGTCCGGCGGGTAGGCATGCTCAATGGCGTTAGTGACGACCTCCACCATGGCCAGGTGCAGCGCCTCGGTGTCCTCGGCGGTGGCCCCGAGTGAGTTCAGCCAGTCGGTGAAGGCATCCCTCGCCACGCTGAGGCTGGCCCTTTCGCTGGGCAGTTCCAGGTGCAGGGCCGGTATCGGATCGGCCAGCCGCTCGACCGCAAGGGCGGTGACGTCATCGGCGTAGCCGGTACGGGTCAGCAGTTCCACCGTGAGCTGGCACACTCGTTCGGCCGCGGTGGCAGCCGCGCCGGCGCTCAGCGTCCGGTTGGCGGCGGCATCGGCGGCGACCTTCGCAAGCTCGACCATCCCCGCCTCGATGGTGCGGTTCGGCCGTTCGATGAGGCCGTCGCTGTAGAGCAGCATCACCTCGCCCGGGGCGAACGCGCCGGCCGCCAGGTGCGGCGCTGAGCCAGTGCCCAGCGGCCCGGTGCCCGTGCCCGCCAGGTATCTGACCGTCCCATCAGCCCCGACCACCAGGGGCGGAGGATGCCCGCAGGTGGTGTAGCGCAGCGCCCCGTCAGCCGGATCGAAGACCGCCAGGGTCAAAGTCGCGGCTCGCAGCGCCGGGGTCCGGGCGGCGTAGGCATCAGCCCGTTCCAGGACCCGGGCGAGGTCGGGCTCGGCGGCGAGCAACTCGGCCAGCACGGCCCGCATTTGCCCCATCGCGGCCGTGGCCTCCAGCCCGTGCCCGACCACGTCCCCGACGACGAGCGCGACGCTTCCGCCGCCGAGGGGGATCGCGTCGAACCAGTCGCCGCCGGCCATCTGCTCGTGCCCGGCCACCAGATAGCGCGCCGCGATCCGTACCTGCGGCAGCACCGGCAGTGCGGTCGGCAGCAGCGCCCGCTGCAGTTCGGCTACCACTTCGCGGGCCGCCTCGAATCCGTCCTCCGCGTCCGTCGCCCGCTGGTGGGCCGCCCGCCGCTCCGCCACGTGCTCGGTGACGTCGGAAACGATGACCAGCAGGCCGTTTACCGTCCCGCCCGCGGCCCGCCGTGGCGCCACGGTGAAGTCGCCGTAAACCTCCTGGATCCCGCCGGGATCACGGTCGATCTGCGCCCGCCACTCCTTCCCCGTCTCCAGCTCCCCGGTGGCGTATACCCGGTCAAGCAGCTCATAGAGCTGCTGCCCCTCGATCTCGGGGAAGGCTTCCCGATACGACATGCCGATCACGTCCGACCTGCCGGTGAACGCCCGGTAGGCCGCGTTCGTCGCCACGATGCGATGGTCGGGGCCCGCCAGCGCCAGCAAGACGACGGGCATCTGGTCAAAGGCATCCCGTACGGTTTCTGCGTCGCCGGCCAGCCGGCCGGGCACGTCGCCGTGAGGGGCACTCGCCAACGCGACCTCCTCCCCTCCTCGCGTGGCATGCACCTACCCCGCCAGCGTGCGTCAAACGGGCACCACCGGCAGCAACGTCGCGCCCTGCGCGCAGCCGAGCCCGTCCAGACGCCGGGCCAAGCCGCAGACGCCGGGGGAAAGCCGCAGACGCCGGGGGAAAGCCGCAGACGCCGGGGAAAATTCGCAGGGGCGGACAAAAAGCAGCTGCGGGACGTTATGAACGCCGTCCCCCGGGCAGTGGGGTCCGGACACAACAAGTCTTCGATGGAAAGGAACGGCCGTGAGCACTGCTGACAAGGCAAACAACAAGGCCGAGCAGGTTAAGGGCAAGGTCAAGGAGACGACGGGCCGGGCCGTTGGTAACGAGCGGCTCGAGGCCGAAGGCGTCGCCGACCAGACGAAGGGCAACCTCAAGCAGGCCGGCGAGAAGGTCAAGGACGCGGGTAAGGCCCTGAAGCCGTAGCCGATGGAAGCTTCCCGGCTATCAGCTTATTTCTGTACCGGCCCTGCTGGTGTGGATCGCTGATAGCCGGGTACTCGGTTCCCGTCCTGAGCGGCCAGATAGAAAGAAGGAACCCACTCATGGCCCTAATCTTGGTTGTTCTTCTGCTCGCCCTCATTCTCGGCGGGCTCGGATTCGCCATCCACATCCTGTGGTGGATCGCCCTAATCGTCTTGGTGATTTGGCTACTAGGCTTCCTGGTCCGGATGGGTGAAGGCACCTCTCGAGGCCGCTGGTACCGCTGGTTACCGGGCCACCGTCGCTAAACGGCGGTGGCGTCTGGCCCGGCTGACCCGTTGGCGCTGCCCTTCGCGGCGTCACCGCCAGGGTCAGCCCGGGCAGCGGTAAGGGCCTCGTCGACGTTGTCGTACATCGGCAGCCGATCGGCGAGGCCCGTGATCCACAGGGCCTTGGTGTAGCGATAACGGGCACCGGCGAGCAGGAACATGCCGTCGGCCTCCACCTGGCGCCGCCAGTGACCGACGATGACGGCCAGCGCGCTCGTGTCCATGAAGTCCACGCCCGACAGGTCGATGATCATCCGGTCGCTGCTGCTGCTGGCTTCGGACAAGCACTCGTCAAACTGCTGGCTGGACGTCACGTCAAGCTCGCCCGCAATGGTCACCACCACGCAAGCTTCCACAGACTCCATCGAAAAGCGGGGCTCTGGCACCCTGCGCTCCAACATGTCGGCTTGGACGGGACGGTCACTCGAATCGTATGCCCGATCCCGGTCCTGCTGCCTGTCTCCCGACAGACCGCTCCGCTCTCCCGCCGAGACCGCTCCGCCCGTTCCGCGGGGCCCCGCTCCGCCAGCACGGCCACGGTGCCGCCCGGGTGATTGAAGCGAGGCGTCCAGGCCATCGGCTCAGATGTACTGTTGGCCCGTACGGGGGGAGTTAGTAATCCGCAACCGATGCATAGGAATGCGTAACTCATGGACGTTGACGGTAGCCAGGCGCGGATGGCCGCATTTCTGCGCGACCATCAGGACAAGATCGTCGGGCGCTGGAGTGAGCTGGTTGTAGCGGCCGTCCGCGGCCGGAGTTCGGCGGTCGAAGCGCGGAGCGAGCTTGAGGACATCTACTCACTGGTCGTCGGGGTGCTGTCTGGCCCGGGTGAGCAAGCTCGGGTGGAACTGCGGGCCGTCCTGACCGAATTCTCCCGGTCCCGGGCCAGGGGCGGGTTCACGCCAAGCGAAACGGCACTGGGATTGTTCTCGCTCAAGGAGGCCGTCTACGAGCAGATCGCGGACTCGGCTGAGCTCATGCCCGAGTTCCTCGCCTTCTCCCGTCTGATCGACGAACTCGGCCTTTACACCTTCGAGAGCTACGCGGCGGCCCGGGAGCGGATCATCACCGACCAGGCCACGAGCATGCTCGAGCTGTCGACCCCGGTGGTCCGGCTGTGGGACGGCATCATCGCGGTGCCCCTGGTCGGCACGCTTGACTCGGCCCGGACGCAGCTGGTCATGGAGAAGCTGCTCGAGACGCTGGTCGCGACCGGGGCGGACCACGCGGTGCTCGACATCACCGGCGTGCCGACGGTGGACACCGAGGTGGCGCAGCACCTGCTGAAGACGGTGAGCGCCGCGCGCCTGCTCGGGGCGGAGTGCACCGTCAGCGGTATCCGGCCGCAGGTAGCGCAGACGATCGTGGCGCTCGGCATCGAGTTCGGCGACATCGCGACCAAGGCGACGCTCGCCGACGCGCTCGCGCACGCCCTGAGCCGTGCGGGCCTGAAGGTCGGACCGGCCTGATGGAGCGAGTGCCGATCCTGAAGATCGGGTCGACGCTGTTTGTATCCATCCAGATCGACCTGCAGGACGAGACCGTCATCCGGCTCCAGGAAGACCTGGCTGAGGAACTGGTCGCGACCCATGCGACCGGCGTGATCATCGACATCACCGCGGTCGAGATCGTCGACTCCTTCATCGGCCGGATGCTGACCATGATTGGCTCTATCTCCCGGTTGTTCGACGCCGAGACCGTTCTGGTCGGCATGCGCCCGGCGGTGGCGATCACCCTGACCGAGCTGGGACTGTCCCTCCGCGGCGTGCGCACCGCTCTGAACGCGGAGAAGGGCCTGGCGCTCTTGAATGGCAGCGCTTGATGGATGAGCTGCCGATTCAGTCGGGAGACGACGTCGTCCGCATTCGGCAGCAGGTCCGGGTGCTGGCCGCGAAAAGCGGGCTTTCCCTAGTCGACCAGACCAAGGTCGTGACCGCCGCCAGCGAGCTCGCCCGCAACGCCCTGGTGTACGGCGGCGGCGGGACGGCCCGCATCGAGGTGGTCACCTCGGGTACCGGCAGGAACGGTGTCCGGATCGACTTCACCGATGACGGCCCGGGTATCCCGGACGTCGACCTGGCCCTGACCGACGGCTGGACCTCGGGTTCAGGCCTGGGGCTGGGCCTGTCCGGGGCACGGCGGCTGGTCGATGAGTTCGAGCTGACGTCCAAGGCCGGGGTTGGCACCAGCGTCGTGGTTGTCAAGTGGTCGCGCTGAACTGGCCGTTGCAGGCCCCGTCGCCCCGGGACATGCGCTGGCTCGCGGTCGAGGACGCCAGCGCGGTCGTGGCCTGCCGCAATGCTGGGCTGGCGATGGCGAGCCGGCTGCAGTTCCCAGCCGCCCGCGCCGACGCCCTCGCCCTGGCCGTGACCGAAGCGGCCTCGAACCTGCACAAGCACGCTCGCCAGGGCGCGCTGCTGCTGGCCGTCAACCGGGATGCCGACGTGCCGGGGATCGATCTCGTCACCATCGATTCCGGTCCGGGGCTGCGAGATGTCGGTGCGGCCATGCAAGACGGCCACTCCACCGTGGGCACGCTGGGCATCGGCCTGGGCGCGATCAGGCGGCTGGCTGATTTCTGCGACCTGTACTCCGTGCCGGGCCACGGGACGGCGCTGGTCGCCCGGTTCTGGCCCGTGCCCCGCGCGCCCGCCATCCGCTGCGCCGGACTGATCAGGCCTATCACCGGCGAAACTGAATGCGGTGACGCGTACGGGGTACTCCGGACCGGTGACACCGTGACCGCCGTCTTCTGCGACGGCCTGGGTCATGGCCCGCTGGCCGCGGCGGCGGCCGCGGCCGCGCTGGCCGCGGTCCTCGGCGAGCCGGCCACCGGACCAGCCACCGCCATGGGGCCGGCCACCGGCTCGGCCAGCGCGAGCGGCCCGGCCAGCGGGAGCGCGAGCGAGCCCGTCGCGTTGCTCGAACGGGCGCATCGGCGGATGAGCGGCACCCGGGGCGGGGCGGTCGCCGTGGTGCAGGTGTCCGGGCAGCTGGCGCGGTTCGCGGGGCTCGGCAACGTGGCGGCGTTTATCTTGTCTGCGGGGAGCCGCAAGAGCATGCTGTCCGTACCGGGAATCGCCGGCTACCAGGCGCGCGCTTTCCGGCAGTTCGAATACGAGGTGCCACCGGGTGCGGCCGTCATCCTGCACTCCGACGGCATCAGCAGCCGCTGGGAGGTCGCCGCCGTGCCGGGCGTGGAGACCAAGGATCCCTTGCTCATAGCGGCCGTGCTGCTGGCCGAGGCGGGAATCCACCGCGATGACGCCGGCGTTGTGGTGCTCGCGTCATGATCAGCGAACTCGCGCGCCTCGACGTCCGGGATCTGGCCGGCGTCTACGCGGCGCGTCAGCTCGGCCGTACCCTAGCCGCCAGCCTGGACCTGGAACCCCAGGATCAGATCCGGGTGGCCACCGCGGTCAGCGAGATCGGCCGCAGTGCGGTGACGGCCGGCCAGGGCGCCGTGCTCGCGTTCGGGATAGACGGCTCCGACCTGCTGCTGACCGCCACGTTCGACGGTGAGCCGCCGGACGAGGGCGTCGCCGCGGCCAGCCGGCTCATGGACAAGGCGGTCACCGACGGGAAGGTCGTCCGGATGACCAAGCGGCGGCCGCCGGATGTTCAGCTTGATGTGCGCCTGGTCAAGGAGCAACTGGCCGCGGTGCTCCCGCAGTCCGCGACCGACGAGCTGAGGCGCCAGAACCAGGATCTGATCTCCGCGCTCGACGATCTCAACCGGCAGCAGGACCAGCTGCGCGCGCTCAACTCCGAGCTGCAGGAAACCAATCGCGGCGTCATGGCCCTGTACAGCGAGCTGTCCGAGGAACTCGAGCAGACCAACCGCGGCGTGGTGGCGCTGTACGCGGAGCTTGACGAGAAGTCCGAGCGACTTCGGGCCGCCTCGGAATCCAAGGACAGGTTCTGGGCCAACATCAGCCATGAGCTGCGGACGCCGCTGAATTCCATCATCGGCCTGGCCAAGCTGCTGGCCGAGCCCACCGCCGAAGGCAGCCTGGATGCCGAGCGGCTCTACCAGGTGGACCTGATCAAGAACTCGGGCGCCGTTCTGCTCGCTCTGGTCAACGACCTCCTGGATGTGGCCAAGGCCGAGTCGGGGCAGCTCCGTATCGACCCGGCCCGCGTTAACCTGCGCGCGCTGTTCGGCAGGCTCAGCGCGATGGTGCGCCCGATGGCGGAAGGCAAGCCGGTCGCCATCATCGTCAGCGAAGACGGCGCCCCGGACACCATCTTGACCGACGAGGTCGCGCTGACCAGCATCCTGCGGAACCTGCTGTCCAACGCTATCAAGTACACCGACCGCGGCGAAGTCCGGCTCAGCGCGCGCGTCGCCGGACCGAACCCGTCCGCCACCGGACCGTACCCGGCCAGCACCGGACAGAGCCTGGTCATCACCGTCTCGGACACCGGCATCGGCATCCCCGCGAGCCTGCACAGCCACGTCTTCGAGGAGTTCTACCAGGTGCCAGGCATCCGCCGGGGCGGCACCGGACTTGGCCTGCCCTACGCCAGCCGGCTCGCCCGGATCCTAGGCGGCCACCTGGAATTGACCAGCGCGCCCGGCTCCGGAACGACGGTGGTGCTCGACCTGCCGCACGGCACTCCCGCCATCGGTACGGTCCTAATCGCCGATGACGACGCGAGCTTCCGGCAGGGGCTCAAGGGAATGCTCACGCCCCTGGCGGACCGCCTGATAGAAGCCGAGGACGGCCGCCAGGCCCTCGCTCTCCTCGCCGCGAGCCCCAGCCCCGGCCCCGGCCCCGGCCCCGTCGATCTTGTCCTGGCCGACATGCGGATGCCGGGCCTGGACGGCAGCGGCCTGCTGGCAGGACTGCCCGCATCGGTTCCCGCGATCATCATCACGGGCGCTGATGTGCCGGCACCGCCGCGCGCCGCCGCGTTGCTCCGCAAGGACGAGCTCACCCCGGACCGGCTGGAATTCACCATCCGCGGTGTCCTGCGCGGGGCCCGCGGGGCCCGCGGGTCCAGCCGGGTGGCCCCATGACCGGCCCGGTGAGCGGCGCGATGAGCGACGCCCCGGCCACGCTGCTCGTCGTGGACGATGACGAGGCCAAGCGCTACATCCTGACCACCTGGCTGCGCCGGGCTGGCCATACCGTGATCGAGGCCCCCACCGGCGGCGAGGCCCTGGAGAAGGTGGCCGCCGTAGAGCTCGTCGTGCTCGACGTCAACATGCCCGACATGAGCGGCTACGAAGTCTGCCAGCGGATCAAGAGCGACCCGCGCACGGCGGCGATCCCGGTGATCCAGGTCTCGGCGACCGCCATCACGGTCTCCGATCGCGCCCATGGGCTGACCCAGGGCGCCGACGCTTACCTGACCGAGCCGACCGAACCCGACGAACTGCTCGCCGTCGTCCTGGCCGCACTGCGTTATTCCCGCGCCCGCCAGCGCGCGGAGCGGACCGCTTCGCTGCTGGCCGCGCTGACCTCCTCGACGTTGCGCATCAACGCGGCCGAGACCTTCGACGGGCTGGCCCGGGCCGCGGCCGCCGGGGCCGCGCGGATCTTCGTCGCGCAGGCCGTCGTCATCCTGGAGATGCCCGACGGCCAGGTGCGCCGGATGTCGGCCTCCCCGCAGCATCCCGAGCCCGCGCAGCGCGGCGGGCCGCTCGGCCTGGCCGACCAGGTGGCCGGGCACGTGCTCAGCGCCGGGGCGGCCAACGCGGCCACGATGGTCTCGCGCGAGGACTGGCTGCGGCTGGTCCCGGACAGCACGCTGCGGTGCGATGTCTGCCTGGCGGCGGCCAGGGTCAAGCCGGACCGGCCGCCGGTCGCCATCGCCGTCGACCGCGGCGGCGTGCCTGGCGAGGAGGAGCAGCAGATCCTCCGCCAGCTCGTGCAGTCGGTGGCGCTCGCGGTCGCGGCCCTGCGCTCCTACGCTGAGGAGCACCTGGTCGCCCTGACGCTGCAGCGAAGTTTCCTGCCCGCGGCGCTGCCCGAGGTACCGGGCCTGGCTATGTCGTACCGGTATATCCCGGCCAGTGATCAAGCCGAGGTCGGCGGCGACTTTTACGAGGCGCTCTGGTGGCGGGACAAGGTGCTCGTCGCGATCGGCGACGTGCAGGGGCACTCGCTGCACGCGGCGACCGTGATGGGCGAGCTCAGGCACGCGCTGCGCGCCTTCGCGATCGAAGAGCACTCACCGCTGGCCATCACCGGCCTGGTCAACGAGGTCCTGATGCGTTACCACCCGGGCATCATCGCCACGCTGTGCCTGGCCCTGCTCGATCCCGCCTCGGGTGAACTGCAGATCGTGAACTGCGGGCACATGCCGCTGCTTTTGGTCGACGGCACCTCCGCGACCTACCTTGGAGAAGGGGGTCTCCTACTGGGGGTGCCCATGCACGAGCCGCACGTAGAAATGGCGTTCCTCCCGGTGGGAGGGACCGTACTGCTGATGACCGACGGCCTGGTCGAGGAGCGGAACGTCTTCCTCGACGTGAACCTGGAGAAGCTGCGCGTCGCCGCTCAGGAGGTAAGCGGTGCCGACGTCGAGGCTTTCAGCAACCATCTGATGTCCATCTTCGGCCCCCGGCAGGACGACGTCGCGATGATCGCGCTGCGCCGGACCCCTTTGCCGCGGTAGGGAAGGACTTTTGATGGACCGAACGGCACGGCCTCGCGCGAACACCCAGCTTACCGAGCTGGAGGCGCGGTACGCCGCGCTGCGGCAGGCGGCCAGGTCGCCGGGTGCCGAACCCGGCGACGTGCTCGACGCCGCGTTCACCGAGCTTGAAGGCGCCATCGACCTGCTGCGGGCGGACGGGGCCGGGCCCGGCGGCCCGGCCCCGGACGCCGCCGCCGGCGAGCAGCGCCCGGGCAGCGGCGGCGGCGACAGCGCCGAGCGCAGCTTGCTGCGAGCGGCGTTCCAGGACACTCCCGTCCCGCTGTTCCTGCTCACCCGCGACGGCACCGTGCAGCGGGTCAACAAGGCGGCGGGCGACCTGATCGGGGCCAAGCCCGGATACGCCACCGGCCGGCCGTTCACCGCCTTCGTCAACCTGCCGTCCCGGGCGGCGGTCAACTCCCAGCTCACCGCCGTGGCCAGGACCGGCAAGCAGCGCGGGATCCGGTGCAGCCTGCTGGCCGCCGGCGGCCTGGTACCCAGCGAGCTGATCATCGGCACGGTAGCCGTCCGTGGCGAGGCCGATCCCCTGATGGTCGCCGTCCGCGCTACCGCCGCCCCCCCCTCCAAGCCCGCCGCCCCCCCGTCCCAGGCGCCCCGTGACGCGGCAACCGGCAACAACGCGCCCCGTGACAACGCGCCCCGTGACAACGCGACCCGTGACAACGCGACCCATGACGATGCGGCCCGCGGCGAGGCGGATGACGCGGGCGGCCCGGGCGGTGACGGGACCCGGCTTGGCGCCGTGCAGGCCATCACCCGGCGGCTTGACCTGGTCACCGCGGTGGCCAGGCTGCTGCTTGAGAACCAGGGCTTCAGCGAGTCCAGGACCTTGCAGCGATGCGCCCGGCTGATCGCCGCCGAGCTCACCACCTGGGTGATCGTCGACCTCGAGCGCAGGCACCGGCTCCGCCGGCAGTTCGTGCTCGGGCCGGACGACGCCGGGCTGGCCGAGCTGACCAGCGCCATCGCCGCCGTCGATCCGTTGCCGGGATCCGTTCCGTGCACCGTGCATGAATCGGGGCGCCCGGCTCTCATCGCCCATGCGGAGGACACCGGCGTCCTGGGCGATGGCCTTGACGGCGAGCCGCTGCTGGTCAAGATGGACGCCACCTCCGTCCTGTCCGTGCCGTTGGCGGACGGCGAGAACCGGTACGGCGTTCTGACCCTGGTCCGCCGGGCCGCGGACGGGCATTTCAAGGTGGCCGACCTCGCGCTGGTAGAAGAGCTCGGCGAGCAGATGGCGCTGGCGATCCGGGTGGACCGGACGTTCCGGCGCCGGTCCGATACCGCCGATGCGCTGCACGCCAGCCTGCTGCCGCGGCGAATGCCGGAGATCGGTGGCCTGAAGATCGCGGCGACCTATATCGCCTCGGCCGAGGATCCGGAGGTCGGCGGTGACTTCTACGACGTGTACCAGACCCCCGATGGCTGGGGCCTGGCCGTCGGGGATGTCTGCGGGAAGGGCGAAGAGGCGGCCGCCGTGACGGCCGCGGCCCGGCACGCGATCCGCGTCCTCGCACGTCGCTGCGCCGACCCCGGTGAGGTGCTGGCCGGCGCCAACGAGATCGTGCTGGCCGAGGAGTTCGCGCTTGACGGCGGCTTCGTTACGGCTAACGTCGCGCACCTGAGCTGGCTGGACGGCAAGTTGCGGGTGGTCATCGGCAGCTCCGGCCATCCCGCCGCGATCTTGCTCCGGGCAGACGGCCGGGTCCGGGCGATGAACGGCGGTGGCCTTCCGCTCGGGCTCTTCCCGGACGCCTCCCCGGCCACGCAGGAACTGACCCTGGACGCCGGCGACGTCCTTTTTCTCTACACCGACGGGGTGGCCCAGGCTCGCGGCCCGAACAACACCTACTTCGGCGACCGGCTGGCCGATGAGCTCGCCGGGCTGGCCGGCTCTACGGCCGCCGACCTGGTCGCGTCGATGCGCCAGGCCATGCTCGCCTTCAGCGCCGGCAACCTGATCGACGACGTGACCATGCTGGCGGTACGGGTAGGCCGGGTCGCCAAGGGCAGCGGCTCAGTATCCGGGACCGGCACCGCCAGAAAGACCTCCACCCCCCTCGCCTAGCCCTCATTTCCTCAGCGAACCTGGCTCCTTACCCTCAGCGAACCTGGCTCGCCGCCCCAGCACCCCGGAACGGTGCCGCAGTTACTACTGGTGCGCGAGAGACTGGTCGCGCATGATCGTGGATCGCCACCGTCTTCACAAGATGGTGACGATCCACAATGACGCTATCTCCGCTCCGCCTGCCTGAATTGTCGGGTTTGGCGCACGACGGTGACATACGATCGCAACCGCAGCCGACATGCCCCATACGAAATACACCTTTTGTCCGGCTGGAAGCGGGCCGAGATGATTATCGTGTGTCGCCAGCCCCCTTCCAGGGGAGTTTTTGACACACCATCAGCGAGAGTCCGGCCCGCGAGGACGAAATGCTCCTAATGGCCCGACCGATGTCGGCCATCGCCACGTCGTAACCGCCTTGGCTGAACGCTCCCCACCAGGTCACGGCGTGCAGGTAGTTGCTGTCCACCAGGGTGCCGTCCACGTCGAACAGTACGGCCGTCACAGATTCGCTGATCGCCTACAGCTACCCGGATGGCTAGGTTCAAGCGTGCGTTTCCTGGCGCCTCCCGACGGATAACTCAGCCGAACAGCCCGGCCGGACTGACAAGCAGCCCGGCCGGACTGACAAGCAGCCCGGCCGGGCCTTCCGTGGGCACTCCGCTACCGGGCGCGGTGCGATCCATGCGCTATTGTCATCTCCCGCGGAGACCAGGCACGATGTGCGAGTGATCGAAGTACCGGAAGTGGAGCCCGTGGCGAGTGCCTGGGTAGACGGCGCGGCCGTCACGTTCCGGTTCCCCGATCCCGGGCATAGGCTCGCGGGCGTCCGGCTGAGCCAGGATGTCCGCATTCCCGGCGACCTGCTCGACTTTCACCGTACCGCCGCCGCCGCCAGTGACCGTGCCGCTGCGGGCGCCGGCGACGCTGCGGGCGCCGGCGACGCTGCGGGCGCCGGCGACGACTGGGAACTGATCGTCGCGCGGCCGCCGGTGACCCGGATGGAATACCTCTTCGAGCTGCGCTATCCCGACGGCGGCGTCGAGACGGTGACCGATCCAGGTAACCGGCGGCAGGTCCAGGGTGCGTTCGGTCCTAAGAGTGTCCTTGAGTTCCCTGCCTACCGGCCGCCGCGGTGGCTCATGGCCGACGCCGAACCTGGCCGCTCGGCCACCTTCGAGGTGCCCGACGCGTCGCTCGACGGCGCTATCGCGGTGCGCACGTGGGCTCCGGCCTGCGCCCGCGATGAGGACGTCCTCCCGATACTCGTCGCGCACGACGGGCCGGAGTACGACGCGCTGGCCAGCCTCACCGGCTACCTGGCGGCGGGGGTGGCGGGCGGGTGGCTACCCCGGCTGCGGGCCGCGCTGCTCAGCCCGGGACCGCGGGATCGCTGGTACTCGGCCAATCCGCGGTACGCCCGGGTCCTGGCTCGCGCGGTCATCCCGGCCCTCGACCGCCGGCTGGCGACGAGCGTCCGGATCGGGATGGGCACCAGCCTGGGCGGGCTGGCCATGCTGCACGCGCACTGGCGCTACCCGCAGGTGTTCGACGGGCTGTTCCTGCAGTCCGGCAGCTTCTTCTGCCCGCGTTTCGACGACCATGAGCGGCAGTTCCCCTATTACCCCCGGGTGGTCCGGTTCGTGGCCGGCGTCCTCGACCACCGCGCTCACCACGGCGACGCTAAGCACGGGGCCCGGCCGGTGCCCGCCACCCTGACCTGCGGGGCCATCGAGGAGAACGTCGACAACAACCGGCTGATGGCCCGGGCCCTGCGGGCCGACCGATACCCGGTGGCGTGGCACGAGGTACCCGACATGCACAACTACACCGCCTGGCGGGACGCGTTCGATCCGCATCTGACCCGGCTGATCAGGCAGGTGTGCGGATGAACCGTGAGGCGGCCGAGCTGTGGTCCGAGGCCATCGGCGCGCCGGGGACCGTCATCCGCTACGGCCACTGGGGACGCCCGGCGCTGGTGTTTCCTACCGAGAGCGGCCATGCCGTCGATTTCGAGAACAACGGTATGGTCGGCGCGGTGGCCGACCTGATCGACGCCGGACGACTGAAGCTTTACTGCGTCGACAGCTACGACGGTGCCTCCTGGTCCGACCGGGACATCCCGCTCGAGGAGCGGGCCCGCCGGCACGGCCGGTACGAGTCGTGGATCATCGATGATGTGCTGCCGTGGATTCACCGGGACTGCGGCGGCCCCACCGAGGTGATCACCCTCGGCTGCAGCATGGGCGCCTTCCACGCGGCCAATTTCGCGCTCAAACGGGCCGAGAAGTTCCCGCTGGCGATGTGCTTTTCCGGCAACTACGACCCATCGTCATGGAACGGCTGGGGTGAACGCGGAAACGAGGCGTATTTCAATAACCCCATGGATTACGTCGGGAACCTCGACGGGGACCACCTTGGCTGGCTGCGCGACCACGTCAGCCTGCTGCTGGTCTGCGGCCAGGGCCAGTGGGAGGACACCACCGGCGCGCTGCAGAGCACGAAGCAGTTCGCCGCGCTGCTGGCCGCCAAGGGCATCAAGCACGAAACCGATCTGTGGGGATACGACGTCCCGCACGACTGGCCGTCCTGGCGGGCCCAGCTAGCCCACCACATGCCGAGATTCTGCTGACGACGGGAGCCTGAAATTGACCGCGACCAGGCACATCATCGGGTTGCTGCTCGGTACGGAAGAGGACTGGCCGAGGGCGTTCGAGGAGATCTTGCTCCGGCTCGGCCCGGTCGAGGGCGCCGGCGGCAGCCGCCACAGCTTCGACTGCGAGCGGATCACCATCGAGCCGTTCCGGCTGCGCGACCATCCGCGTTACGACCTGGTCATCGACCGGCTGGCGTACTGGTACTACCACCCGAGGGAATGGCTGAAGAAGGTCGCGATGATGGACGGGGTGTACCTGCTGAACAGCCCGTTCACCTTTCAGTCGATGGAGAAGCACGCGGCCTACTGCGCGATGATGCGGCTCGGCCTCAAGGTGCCCGAGACGGTGCTCGTGCCGTACAAGAACCCGGTCGACAACAATCGCTACGCCTACACCTCGGCCCGCTACAACCAGCCCTTCGACCTGGACGCCATCGCCGAGCAGATCGGCTATCCGCTCTTCATGAAGCCCTACGACGGCGGTGCCTGGCGCGGCGTCTCCCGCATCAGCAACCCCGAGGAGCTGCACGCCGCTTACGACGCCAGCGGCGAGATGCTCATGCACCTGCAGAAGGCCGTCGACTACGACGTGTTCGCCCGCTCGCTGTCCATCGGGGCCGAGACCATGGTCATGCGCTTTCAGCCCGACCAGCCCATGCACCTGCGCTACGCGGTGGACCACAGCTTCTTGTCCGCGCAGGACGGCGCGGAGGTGGTGACGATCGGCAAGCTGGTCAACGCGTTCTTCAAGTGGGAGTTCAACTCGTGCGAGACGCTGGTCAAGGACGGCGAGGTCTATCCCATCGACTACGCCAACGCCTGCCCGGACGTGGCCCTGACCAGCCTGCACTACTATTTCCCCTGGGCCATGAAGGCGCTGGTCAAGTGGTGTGTCTTCGCGCTGGTGACGGGTCGCCGGGCCAAGCTGGACCTTGAGACCGACCGGTATTTCGCGATCGCGGACGAGCCCGGGATGTCATATGAGGAAAAGCTCAAGGGCTACCGGGAGCTCGCCGACGCCTACTTCGACTCCGAGCGGTACCGGGATTTCTGGGCGGATAAGCAGTCGCGGCTCGACGAGATCGTCCTGGACTGGGTGGCCGGGCCCGACTTCGACCAGCTGCTGATCCGGACCGTGCAGCTGGTGTACCCGGTGGACGAGCACGACAAGTTCATCGCGCACCTGCGCGGGCTGCTCAGCCTGTGGGTCCGCGACGAGACCGTCCGGCTGGCGGTGGCCTGAGGTAAAGCGGAGGCTAAGCGCCCGCGGGCAACGCGAAGCGGTCAAGGGCGGTCGCTGGCGCCTGGGCCGACGTCGTGCGAATGTGTGGATAAGGCAGCTAGAGGGGCATAGGTCCCCGTCTACCTCAACTGAGCGGAGACCTTCATGGGCCGTGACATCCAGGCCATCAAGATCAGCGGCGAGGACCGGCGCAACTACCGGGACAAGTTGCGGCGCTCGCTTGACGTTTTCGCCCGGATGCTCCGCGAGCGGCTGTTCGACGAACATCCGTCGACGGTCGGCCAGGAGATCGAATTGAACCTGGTCGACGACCGCGGGATGCCCTCCATGCGCAATGACGACGTGCTCAAGGTGATCGCCGATCCGGCCTGGGCGACCGAGGTCGGGCAGTTCAACCTCGAGATCAACGTGCCCCACCGGCATCTGGACGGTGACGCGCTCGCCACCCTGGAGGCCGAGCTTCGCGCCGACCTGAACGCGGCGGACGCCAAGGCGCAATCGGTCGGCAGCCACCTCGTGATGGTCGGCATCTTGCCCACGCTGAGCGAAGCTGACGTGCACGAGGGGACCATGTCGGCCAACGAGCGATACAAGGTGCTCAACGAGCAGATC
>Ga0302181_10001127_pt1 | contig 20352 bp, 17 predicted proteins | sample I_Palsa_E3_3_FD_198786 | JGI IMG/M metagenome (GOLD analysis project Ga0302181, IMG submission 198786) | Peat permafrost microbial communities from Stordalen Mire near Abisko, Sweden - I_Palsa_E3_3 | ecosystem: Environmental > Terrestrial > Soil > Palsa > Peat permafrost | place: Sweden...
CGCCGATCTGCGAGCCGAGGTTGCGGGACCGCACAGTCAGCCCAAAGGCCTCGCCCAGCACCTCTTCGATCTCATAGCCCGGCAGGTCATTCATCGTCGAGATGATCATTCGCCAACGCTATCAGCGTCACGGTCGGCTGGGGCTAAAACTGCCCCAAGAGGCGCGGTCACGGTGACTGGGGCAGCTTGCGCGAGCCCCGATCGAGGGCTGGCGCGGACGGCGGCGGCACGACCGGTCCGATGTCCCCGTCCGGGGCCTCGTCCAGATCGACGATCACCGGGGCGTGATCACTCGGCCCCTTGCCCTTGCGGGCCAGCCGGTCGACCCAGGCCGCCCGAACCCTGCCGGCGACGGGAGCGCTGGCCAGCACCAGGTCGATCCGCATGCCGAGGTCTTGGTGGAACATGCCGGCCCGATAGTCCCAGTAGGTGAACACACGCTCGGTCGGCCAGCGGTCACGGACAACGTCGCGCAGACCAAGCGCCTCCAGCTCGGCGAGCGCCGCTCGCTCCGGCGGCGTGACGTGGGTCTGGCCGATGTAGGCGTCCGGGTCGAACACGTCCGCGTCGGTCGGCGCGATGTTCATGTCGCCGCAAACGATCGCGTCCGGCGGGCCGGCGCGAACCACCTCTCGCAGAGCGGCCAGCCAGGCCAGCTTGTAGCGGTAGTGCTCGGAATCTGGCTCGCGGCCGTTCGGTACGTATACGGAGTGGATTCGGACGCCGCCGCAGGTCGCGGACACCGCACGCGCCTCAGGATGTGGGAAGCCCGGCCCACCAGGAATGCCGAGGACGATTTCCTCGAGACCGATCCGGGAGAGGATCGCCACCCCGTTCCACTGCGCCTCGCCATGGAGGGCAACGGAGTAGCCACGGCCGGCGAGCTCTGCGCCGAGCAGCTGGTGGAATGCGTCGTCGACGAGCTTGGTCTCCTGCAGGCAGACGACGTCCGGCTGGCGCTGCTCGAGCCAGGGCAACAGCCGCGGCATCCGCTGCTTGACCGAGTTCACGTTCCAGGTCGCAACTCGCACGGGTTGAGCTCGATTGTCAGTCGACGATGCGGAACGCAACCGTCGCAGCGCGACCTCAGCGCAGCATCGGGCAGTCGACGGTGCCGGTGGCTGTCGATGTGAGCGTGTGTCCGCCGGCTTCCACGGAGGCCGTGAACGAATAGGTGCCGTCGAATTCTTCGGCCGAGGGACCCTCGTACTCGCCGGCTTCGTCCGAGTGACTGACGATCAGCGTGGAGAAGATGTCCGTCTGATCGCCGGGAGGGGCACCGAAGTCGAGCTTGTTGGAGCCAAACGCCTTTGACCAATTGCCATATGGCGAGAGGGTGGTGATGTCGAGTTCCTCATCGCCTGCCGGGAGGGAGTCCTGAACCTTGACCGGCGCGTCGTCGGGAATGTTCGTCGCGCGCAGGTACACCTGCAGGTAGACCTGCTGGGGAGGCCCAATCGGCGAGCCTCCTTGGCCGTCGACCATTTCGCTGCATTCGGCGGTCGAGGTGATCGTCTTCCCGTCCGCGAGGAACAGCCGGTTGACGCCAAAGCCCAGCACAGACATTGAGGGACCCGTGGCCTTTTTCGGCTCGGCTTTTTTCTTATGCTTACGCTTCGATTTGGCCTTCGCCGCCACTGCCCCGTGGCTCGCTGTTTGGCTCGCGGTCGATGCGGCGAACGAGGGCGCACCGCACACAGCAATCAGCGCGAGCGCCGTGGCGAGCATGAGCGTCAGGAGGCCGGTACGGGACATCACGTGGGGCATGGCTGGCCACCCTAACATCTGGTGAGCAGCCAGGTCAGCACCCGCAGCGAGCCCACCTCAAAATCTAAGCACCTGTCAATGGAGCCAACCGGGATCGAACCGGTGACCTCCTGCTTGCAAAGCAGGCGCTCTCCCAGCTGAGCTATGGCCCCGAGCAAACGCGAGTTTAGAGAAGTAAGCCCAGAGGTCCGAGCAGATACCCAGACCAGCCAACGTCCCTACCCGTCAAAGTCAAAGTCTCGCGGCCCCTGCTGCTCGAACCATAGGCGCTCTTGCTCGGGCGTATCGCGTAGGAACTCCGGGGTCTCCTCCAACACATCCTCGACCGGCTCCGGATCCTCCTCGTCATCCTTGGCGCTCAGCCCCGCGGAGTCGATCTGGCCGGCACGATCCGCGACTTCGTGCTGCTCGTCGAGCACGGTGCGCATGTCGAGCTCGGCGGTCTCCTGGCCGACGTTGGTGAAGTCGGAGCCGGCTGGGTGAGCCGCGGAGGGGCCGGACTCATCGCCGGGGAGATCCCCGTGCCCGCCGTTCCCCAGGGCGATCTCATGCCCGCCTTCGCCGTCCTCGAACGTCTGCTCCTCGTCCTCGCTCTCCCGCACCACCGGCCCCAGCGCGTCTTGCTCCTGCCGCGCGAGCACCGACGGATCGGCGCCGCGCAGGCGCTTGAGCTCCATGTGTTCGCGGATGGCGTCGTCGAGCAATCCCATAGCGCTGCCAAACGATACTGCGCCTCGCAAAGCGCGCCCGGCGACTACACTTCTGGGCAGTCGCGTCGTCCCCACGGCGTGAGCATGCGGGGCTATAGCTCAGTTGGGAGAGCGCCTGGATCGCACCCAGGAGGTCGGGGGTTCGAGTCCCCCTAGCTCCATCTTCCGCACGAAGGTCGAACCTGTCACCGCGTGGTTCTACTGTCTTCCGCTGCCGTCCATCAGTCGACGATCATCAGCGCGAAGCCGTCGTAGCCCTTGCTGCCGACCATCTGAATCGCGGTCGCATCGACTCCGCGCTCGGCGGCGAGCAGCTCGAAGAAGCGGCGTATGCCCCGGATGCCCTCGTTGCCCAGCGTGGGATCGTCGGCGTTGGGGTCGAGAATCGCGCCGCCGCGGACGACGTTGTCGACGATGATCAACGTACCGGGGCGAGACAGCTTTAGAGACCATTCGAAGTAGCCCGGATTGTTCTTCTTGTCGGCGTCGACGAAGATCAGATCGAACGGCCCCGCCCCCTCGGCGACGAGCTGCGGCAACGTCTGCAGCGCCGGCCCGACCCGCAGCTCGACGCTCTCCGCGAGCCCGGCGCGGGCAATGTTCGCGCGGGCCAACTCTGCGTACTCGGCCTCGGCCTCGAGCGTGACCAGGCGCCCGCCCGCCGGCAGCGCCCGCGCCAGCCAGATCGTGCTGTAGCCCCCGAGCGTCCCCAGCTCCAGGATCGCCCGCGCCCCCTGCACCCGCGCGAGCAGCCCCAACAGCTTGCCCTGGTTCGGCGTCACCGCTATCGGTGGCAATCCCGCGGCCGCGCTATCCCGCAGCGCGGCTTCCAGTGCAGCGTCCTCGGGCACGAGCAGGTCGGTTATGTAGCGATCGACAGCCGTCCAGCGCTCCTGAGTGTCCGCGGCTCTGTCAGTCGTATCGGCCATCAACGGCTTAGGCTATCCGACCCCTCGGGAGCTGGCGGAGAGATCCTGCTCGGGGTCCGAACCTCCCCTTGGTGTATTGGGGATTTGCCGGTTTAGAAAGCGCTGCTTATTGTCGCCCAGTACAGGCCGGGTCCTAAATCTGTCAAATCGATTTATTGGGCTTGTCCCTACTATCGCGTCAAAAGGAAGCACTGCGTCGTAGGCTTACCGTCGATGCTCGACTCTCATCTGCTCCATGCGCTGCACGTACAGGCCGTGCGCCACGCGGAGCTTTCCGCCGGCGGCGAGCGGCATACGCTGTTCCAGGTCTCGACGATCGAGGCGCTTTTGCACGGCGCCTATGACGGCGATGTGAACGTCGCCGAGCTCGCGGGGCGTGGAGATCTGGGGCTCGGGACCTTCAATGCTCTCGACGGCGAGCTCGTTTTGGTCGACGGGATCGTCTACCGTGCGGCCGAGGACGGGTCCGTACATCCGGCCGAGTCCTCGCGGCGTAGCCCGTTCGCGGTCGTGACTTCCTTTCAGCCCGGCACTGAGCTGTACGTGGGTGTCGCGCAGGACGTCGATGCGTTGTTGAAGCAGCTGGCGCCGTCGTCGCCCACATGCACGGCGGTGCGGATCGAAGGTCGCTTCGAGCATGTCCGGCTGCGCTCGGTGGGCGCCCAGCGCCGCCCCTACCCGCCGCTTGCGGATGTGCTCGCGGGCCAGCGCATCTTCGAGGAAAGCGACGTCCTCGGCGTGGTCGTCGGCTTCTGCTTTCCGGCTCACAACGGCCGGCTCAACCTGCCCGGCCGGCACCTGCACTTCCTGTCTGAGGACCGCTTACGTGGTGGCCACGTGCTCTCCTGCCGCCCGGCCGAGTGCGTGGTCCACGTCGACCACGAGGCTGAGATCGAGGTCGAGCTGCCGCCTGGGGTCGAGCTAAAGGTGCATGCCGGGAGCGGCGAGGACGCCGAGGAATTGTTGGGGTTCGAGCGGGATTGAGGTGTGGTTGAGCTGGCGCTCAGACCCTGAACGCTGCCAGCAGCGCCGGATCGCGGTATTCGACCGCGTCAGGCATCCGCGCCAGTGGGTGCTTCACCAGAGTTAGGCACCGCACCCGCATCCGGCGAGGACTCGGTCTCGCGTTCGCGGCCCAGTACGCGCAGGAGCTCCTCGTAGGGGCCGACGAGGTAGGCCTGATCCCCGGCGGCGAAGCGCGTATCGCGGCGCGGGGGGTGCTCCATTGCGCCGCCCGACTCGGCTCGCACGATCGCGACAACGCGGATCCGTGCCGAGAGCTCGCGCATCGCCAGCCCGACTAGCCCGCCATCGAGACGAACCGTGAGACGCGCCACGAGGAACGGCTGGTTGCGGACGTAAAAGGTTGCGAGCACCTCCAACCCGAGCACCGCGCCGACGAACCAGGGCGCCGCCAGGGCCGAGGTCGACCAGACGTGGTGGAACTTGAAGGTCTTCTCCAGACGGTGCCCGAGCGCGCGGTCGAACACGCGCAGTACGACCGGCACCTCCGTCCAGCGCTCGCCGAGTAAGTCACGCACCGCGAGGCCGGTCTCGAGGTTGACGAGGTCGTCGCTCGTCAGGATCGCGACGGCGCCCGCGTCGGCGATGTTCACCGAGCGCAGCGTCTGCCCAAGCGTGGCGTCCCCGTGCACGATCGGGACGCCGAGCGAGCGGGCGTGCTGGACGTACCGGTTGCGCTCGTCGTACTCGATCACCACCACGTCGCGGCCCAGCGCACGCAGCCCTTCGAGCACGCGCAGGCCGACCGCTCCCAGGCCGACGAGGACCACGTGGTCCTCCATCCCATGGATGCTCCCCTGGCCGAGGGCATTCTCGATGCGGCGGCTGACGAGCACGTTGGTGAGCAACGCGAAGATCGTCGTCACGAGCGTCACGCCGGTTACGATCAGCAGCACGCCAAAGCCCTCCATCAGGGCCGACTGACCCGCGAAGGAGAAGTCGCCGAAGCCGACAGTCGCGACGGTCTCCACCGTGAAGTACACGGCGTCCTCGACCGACAGGTGGTGGTGGGTGACCGGCTGCACGTATCCGAGCCGCAGGATCACCGTTGAGATCAGCAGGAGCAGAAATCCCAGCAGGATCGTGATGACCAGTGCGCGGTCGGCCTCCTCGGCGAGCGTGCGTGAGACGCGCCGTACGGTCCGTCGCACCTGTCCCACACCGTGAGACCGTGCGAAGTCCTTTCCGTGAGCTACCCCGGCGCCTCCGAGGTCCTCGGGCTTGCCGAGCACAGTCACGCGGTCGCCGATCCCTACCTCGTGATCGCGGCCCGGGCAGACGACCAGCTCGCCGTCGGCTGTGATGATGCCGACCGGGGCGAGGTCGCCAAACAGCGTCCGCAGGCTTCCCGCCGTGGTGACGGCAACCTCGGCGGCCACGAACAGCTCCTCGCCGAGCATCACGTCGTAGGTGGTGCGCCCCATGCAGGCATCGACCACGGCCGGAGCGAACAGGCCGGCGACATCGAGCGCGCTGCCGGCGCCGGTGGCGTCTTCGACGGCTCGCCCGACGGTCGGATTGTCGAGGTGAACGACGACCGTGACGTCCTCGCGCATGTCGCGCACCAAGAGCGAGGTCTCTACGTTGCGCAGGTCGCTCGCATGGGTACAGACCACCGCGCGTGCCCCGGCCAGTCCGGCTGCCCGGAGCTGCGTGCCGGGATCCCCCTCACTGGACATGTGCGCAGCGCCCCAACTCTCCACAAGCGCCGCCATTCGCGCGGATGGGTCGTCGTCAAGCACCACCACGGGCACTTCCGCCACGCGCAGCTGCTCGACGGTGCGTAGACCGACGCCCTCCAGGCCACACACGATCACATGACCCGTCCAGTGCTCGTAACCGCCGGCCGCCGGTGCGGCAAGCGGGCCGGAGATGCCGTCGGGAGCGCCCGCCCGCACGGCATCATCGGATACCGATCCAGCGCCAGGTTTATGTGTCGTCGAAGGTTCCGTACCGTCCCCGTTCGCTGACCCCCCCACGCCATATTCGGTTTGTGGCGCCGCACTCTAGCTGAGCGGCTTGCGGCGCGATCGGGCTCTGGGGAGGTCTCTCTGAATAACCTAGAGGCCATGACGTACACCAATGCACAGGCCAGGCAGCAGTTACTCGACGCGCTCGCACAGGCGATCGATGAGATCGCCTTCGCGCTCGCGGCCCTCGGCGAGGCCTACGAGCAGCTCGACGAACAGAGCGCGGACAGGCTCGAGCAGGAGCTGTTCAAGCCCGTGCAGGCGGCCTACGGCCGCGCGCAGCGCACCTACAACGAGTTCGCCGCACGCCACGAGCTCCCGGACCAGCAGTTCGGGTCGGCGCCCTCAGGCGCTCCCTCGCACGGCGTGAAGGGCTTCCTCGACAGCGCCGTTGACGGCGTCGCCAGGGCGGACGGTGCGCTTGCGACTCTCCAGGATTCGATGCTCCCGGTCGAGGTCGGCGACCCCGAGCTGCGGGCAGGCCTGGAGGACGTGCGCAAGCTCCTCGGCGGGGTTCCGGGGCACGCCCGTCAGTTCGTGCGCACGCTGGGGCGCTAGCCCGCCTGCTTAGCGTGCTTAGATACCACCTGCGCGCGCCCGTAGCTCAGTGGTCAACGGTTCTCTTCGGGGAGCCAAAGAGCAGCGGTCTTTCAAGCCGCAGGCCGCGGGTTCGATTCCCGCCGGGCGCATTTTCCAGCTGCGCGACTCAAACGGGCAGCAGCGAGCCGGCCGTCGCCGCGCCCGCGGGCGTCGTGTCGAGGGCCACAAGCGCCCTGTCCGACTCGGCTGAGGGCCGCGCGACCCTGACGTCGGGCCACGGCCGTCCCGGGCGCCCGGTGTAGTAGCCCTGGGCGAGCGGGACGCCGAGATCGCCGAGCACGCGCAGCTCAGCGCTGTACTCGATGCCCTCGGCCACGAGCAGGCTTCCCACCTGCTTGGAGTAGCCGACGAGTGCCCCCACCAGCGCGGCGCGGTCGGAGTCGTGGTCGATGCCGCTGATCAGCGAGCGGTCGAGCTTCAGGTAACCGGGATGCACGGTCGTGATCTGGCGTAGACCTGAGTAGCCGGCCCCCATGTCGTCCACCGCCAGGCACGCGCCGCGCTCCTGCAGCGGAACGATCACGCTCCGCAGCTCTGTGTCGCTCTGCACAAGTGTCTCCTCGGTGATCTCGACGATCAATCCCCGTAGGTCATGCTGCTCGTCGAGCATCTCCAGAGTCAGCGGATCGAGCAATACGGGCGCCGAGAGGTTGACCGACAGGCTCACGCCGGCGGGGCGTTGCCCGAACAGGTGAAGCGCCGCGCGCAGGCAGGCGCGCTCCAGCGCATCACGTTTGCCTAGCGCCGCGGCCATCGAGAACCAGTGCAGCGAGCCTTCCGTGCTCCCGGCAAAGCGGGCGAGCGCCTCGTAGGCATGCACCGACCCCGTGTGCACGTCGACGATCGGCTGCACCGCCATAGCCAGGCCATCCCCCGCGATGAAGCGGGCGAGCGCTTCTTCAGCGAGCTTCTTCTCCTCCGCGCTCAGCGGATCCCCCGATTGCCCGTGCTCACGGACGCCGGCCGCGTCGCTGCGCTTGGCCACGCGCGAGGAGATGTCCCCGGCCAGCAGCAGCGTCTCGGCACTTTCGGCGTCGTGGCGAGCCTGCCGGAGCAGGTGGTTGAGCTCGCGTGTGAGTCGTCCGCTCGTCAACAGCAGACCTAGCGAGGCCAGACACAGCGCCACGTGTTCGGCGCTCAGCTGGCCCTGCCTGATCACCGGCAGCGCCAAGGCGGTGAGCACGACCGTGCGACCGATCCAGTGCACGCGCCCGCCACGTGCCATCACGCCGCTGCCAATCGCCGCCAACCACAGCAAGCTCAGTGCCGTCACCCGTTGATCCTGCAGGCCGATGATCAGGATAGCCGCCGCGCCGGCAAGCGACTCCTCGATCCTCAGCCAGCGCATCCGTGGTGCCCACAGGTGCACCAGCGCCGTCAGCGTGATCGTGAGGAAGCCCGCGATTCCAAGCGTGGGGTGAGCCAGCAAGCTCGGCTGGACGAGGATCAGCGTAATGCCTCCCAGCCCCACCGTCGCGCGGGTGGTGGCCGCGGTTCGGCGCGCACGCAGGATGTGATCGTCGCTCTCGATAGCGACCGCACCTTCGAGCAGGGCCATGGCCGGGATCTCGGCTTATTCTTATTTTTACTTTATGAAGAAGGTAGTCCTTGGACCGGTGGTAGTCCGATTTCGATATGGGGAACTTTGAATCCCGATAAAGGGAATTTCGTGCTCTGAGAGCGCCTGTGGATGGCCTCAGGCCTGTTGCAGCGCGGTGCCGTTCTCGATGAGCTGGTCGGCCTCGGCGGCGTGCGCGGCGAAGGCGTCGATCAGGCGCGGCCACAGCATACGCGGTAGGTCATGGCCCATGCCCTCGATCATCATCAGCCTTGCCCCTGAAATCGCGCGGGCCGTCGCGCGGCCCCCGGAGGGCGAGACCAGCGGATCGACGCTGCCGTGGATCACGAGCGTTGGCGCGGTAACACGCTTTAGCTCCGCGGTGCGGTCGCCCGAGGCGATGATCGCGGCGAGCTGGCGCCCGGTCCCCGTGCGGTCGAGCTCGCGGTCGAAGGAGAGCGCGGCGATCCGGCGCGTGCCCTCGATGTCCTGAGGGATGCCGCGGGAGCCGACTTTGGCGAACAGGCGCGCGGCGTGCTCAATAAACGCATCGCGCTGCCGGGGAGCCTTGCGCAGGAAGATCGCATAGCTCGAGAGCGCCGGCCGCCCGACCCAGCGCCCGCCGGTGCTGGACATCATCGATACCAGCGAGCGCACCCGCATGGGATGCTTCGCCGCAATGCTCTGCGCGATCATCCCGCCCATCGAGGCCCCGACCACGTGCGCGCTGGCGATCTCGAGCTCGTCCATCAGGCCGATCGTGTCCTGGGCCATGTCCGCGAGCGTGTAGCGGGCGGGAACGGAGTAGCGCAACAGCTGGCGGAGCGAGGGCGGCGGACCCTGCAGATGGGTCGAGCGGCCGATGTCGCGATTGTCGAAGCGGATTACGTACAGCCCGCGCGCGGCGAGCTCCTCGCAGAAGTCCTCCTGCCAAGCGACCATCTGGGCGCCCAGGCCCATGATCAACAGCGCCGCCGGATCGGTCCGGTCGCCGAAGGTCTCGTAGCAGAGGGTGATCCCATCGCCGACGTCGCAGAAACGCTCGGGCATAGCCAACGACTGTAGCGCCGCGCCGCGAGGGGCTCTGCGGCCCGCCGTAGATCCACAGACGAAGCCCGGTGTTTCGGCGGCGTGACTTTCCTGTCAGCCGCCGCCGCGCGGCGCTAGGATCGGTTCGATGGAGCAGCCCGAGATCAGCAAGCTGTCGATCGACACGATTCGCGGTCTCGCGATGGACGCTGTGCAGAAGGCCGACTCGGGCCATCCCGGTACCGCGATGGCGCTCGCGCCGCTGGCGTACACGATCTTCGAGCGCTTCCTTCACGTCGACCCGGCCGCGACGGACTGGCCCAATCGCGACCGCTTCGTGCTGAGCTCGGGCCACGCGTGCGTGCTGCAGTACTCGCTGCTGCACCTCACCGGCTACGAGCTGAGCCTCGAGGACCTCGAGCAGTTCCGCCAGTGGGGCTCGCGCACGCCGGGCCATCCCGAGCGCGGGCACACGCCCGGGATTGAGGTCACGACCGGGCCGCTCGGGCAGGGCTTCGCCAACGCCGTCGGCATGGCGATCGCCGAGCGCTTCCTCGCCGAGCGCTTCAACCGCCCGGGCCAGAAAATCGTCGACCACCACACCTACGCGATCTGCTCCGACGGGGATCTGATGGAGGGCATCAGCCAGGAAGCCGCCTCGATCGCCGGGCACTTCGGGCTCGGCAAGCTGGTGGTCTGCTACGACGACAACCGCATCACGATCGACGGCTCGACGACGATCAGCTTCGACGGCGAGAACCACGCGGCACGTCTGGAAGCAGACGGCTGGCACGTGCAGCGGGTTGAGGACTCCGAGGATCTCGACGCGCTGCAGGACGCGCTGGCGGCCGGGCGCGACGAAGCCGAGCGCCCGTCGTTCATCGCGATCCGCTCGCACATCGCCTACCCCGCGCCCAACGCCGTCGACACGGCCGCCTCGCACGGATCTGCACTCGGCGAGGATGAGGTGCGCGCGACGAAGGAGGCAATGGGCTTCGACCCCGACCGTCACTTCTGGGTAGACGAGCGCGTCTACGAGCACATGGGCCTGCGCGACTCGGGCGCGAAGGCGCGAGGTGAGTGGCAGGAGCGCTACGAAACCTGGCGGGAGGCCTCCCCCGAGCTGGCCGCGGACTGGGACCTCGCCTGGGCGGGGCGCCTGCGCGACGGCTGGCACGACACGCTGCCGAAGTTCGAGGCCGGCGAGAAGCTCGCCACGCGCGCGGCCGGGCAACAGGTGATGGCGGCATTTGCCGAGCACGCTCCGACGATGATCGGCGGCGCGGCGGATCTGGTCGAGTCGACGAAGACCCTGTTCGAGGGCGCCGGCGAGTTCTCGAAGGTCCATGCTGGACGCAACGTGCCGTTCGGCGTCCGCGAGCACGCGATGGGCGCGATCGTCAACGGCGCCGCCGCCCACGGCGGGATCGTCTCGCCGTACGGCTCGACGTTCCTGATGTTCTCCGACTACATGCGCGGGTCGGTGCGCCTGTCGGCGTTGATGGGGCTTCCGGTCGTCTGGGTGTGGACGCACGACTCCGTCGGCCTCGGCGAGGACGGGCCGACGCACCAGCCGGTCGAGCACTATGCCTCGCTGCGCGCGATCCCGAAGCTGTGGGTGATCCGCCCCGGCGACGCGAACGAGTGCAGCCAGGCGTGGCGCGTGGCGCTGGAGCGCGAGGATGGGCCGGTCGCGCTGCTGCTCTCGCGCCAGGGGGTGGAAACGCTCGATCGCTCCGAGCTCGGGGCCGCGGAGGAGCTCGAGCGCGGCGGGTACGTGCTGTGGGATACCGGCGACGGGTCGGCCGCGCCCGAGCTGATCCTGATCTCCACGGGCGCCGAGGTGCCCCCGACGCTGCAGGCTGCTCGGAAAGTGGCCGAGGAGCAGGGGATCGGGGTACGCATGGTGTCGATGCCGTGTATCGAGCTGTTCGAAGCGCAGACGCAGGAGTACCGCGATCAGGTGCTTCCCCCGGAGACGACGGCGCGGCTGGCGGTGGAGCCGGGTGCGAGCATGAGCTGGTGGAAGTGGGTGGGCTCGGGCGGAGACGTGCTCGGGATCGACCGTTTCGGCGCCTCGGCGCCGGGTACGAGGGTCTTGGAGGAGCTGGGCTTCACCGTCGAGAACATCGCCGCTCGCGCCGGCGCGCTTTTGGACGGGAAGGCGCGATCGCGATGAGCTCCTCGCCGATGACTCATCTGTCAGCGCTCGGCCAGAGCGTGTGGATCGACTTTCTCTCGCGCGAATCGATCCGCGAGGGTCACCTGCAGCACCTGATCGACGAGGACTCCGTGGTCGGAGCCACCTCGAACCCGACGATCTTTCAGAAGGCGATGACGGCGGGGAACGCCTACGACGAGCAGCTGCGCAAAGAGGCCGGGCGGGGGAGCAACGTCAGGGAGACGTTCTGGGCGCTGGCCGAGCGCGACATCGAAGATGCCTGCGACCTGTTCCGTCCGGTCTGGGATGGGGGGGCCGGCCGCGACGGCTACGTCTCGCTTGAGGTCGACCCGGGCCTGGCCTACGACGCGCTCGCGACCTACCGCGAAGCGATCCGCCTGCACAAGGCCGTCGATCGACCGAACCTGATGGTGAAGATCCCCGCGACCAAGCCGGGCCTCGCCGCGATCGAGGACGTGATTGCGAAGGGGCACTCGATCAACGTGACGCTGATCTTCTCGCTGCAGCGCTATGCCGACGTGGCCGAGTCCTACACACGCGGGATCGAGCGGCTCATCGCCGCGGGCGGTGATCCGAGCACAGTCGCCTCGGTGGCGAGCTTCTTCGTCTCGCGGATCGACACCGAGGCCGACCGGCGGCTGGACGAGATCGGCGGCCACGACGAGCTCAAGGGCAAGCTCGCGATCGCCAATGCGAAGCTCGCCTACCAGCACTACAAGCGCGCGTTCACCGGCGAGCGCTGGGAGTACCTCGCCGGCAAGGGCGCCACGCCGCAGCGGGTGCTGTGGGCGAGCACCTCGACGAAGAATCCGGCTTACCGGGACACGATGTACGTGGAGGAGCTGATCGGAGCAGACACGGTGAATACGATGCCGGAGGAGACGATCTCCGACTTCCAGGATCACGGTAAGCCGGCGCCCCGTTTGGAGCGGGGAGTCGCTCAGGCCAAGCGGCTGCTGGAGGAGCTTGCTGCGGTGGGCGTCGACTACGATGATCTGACGGACACGCTCGAGCGCGAGGGCGTGGAGAAATTCTCTGCATCCTTCGACGAACTGCTCGGGGCGCTGGGCGAGAAGCGGGCGGCGCTGGCCTGAGCACTCAGGAGTAGGGGATTGGGATCAGGACCGCGATCCGTAGTGGCCCCGCCGGGAACGAACGGGCGTCGAGCGTGAACACGCGGAAGGTGTGCCCACGATAGTGATAGAGGCCGCTCGCGGGAACTGGGCTTGGGTCTGGGCCGAGGCTGTTCTTTACCAACGTGGGATGAGGGGAGTTCAGGGAGTTCATATACATGAGGACGTCGAGGCCGACCAACCGCTTGACGAGTCGTAGGTAGCCTTCGTCGTCCTGGATCGAGAGCACGAGTTCACCGATCCGCTTGCCGTGCAGGCGCAATGGTGTGTGCACGGGCGCGAGCACGTACGGGCCGCCGACGTCGGCAAGCAGCTGTCCACCGCTGCCGAGCACGCGCAGACGCACGATGTGGCTGTGGTTGTAGACGAGACTGACGACCGCCTTGCGGGTGGTGACCGGGTTGCGTTCGGCCACCGCGTTCAGGAGGGTGCTGTTCTGTTGAGCGCGGCGGACCTGGATCAGCGCATGCGACCCGCCCTCGCCGGCGTAGATCAGCGCCGCCACTCGGCTGAGCGTGTTGACGAGCGTGTCCTGAGTGGTGGCCCCGCAGATACGCGCGGTCGAGTTGACCGACCTCAGCAGGTAGACCCGCAGCGAGCCGGAGGGGTAGACCGAGGCGGCGAACGAGGCGTACTGAAAGACGGTCCCGTGCTCGGTCAACGTGCCCGCCGGCGGAAGTTCGCCCGCCGGCATCGCAAACGAGCCGTCAAGGCTGTGGTTGCCCTCGCGCAGGGCGATGTCGCCCTCGACGACGCCCTTCAGCTCGGAAAGGAAGCCGCCATCCGCCCACACGCTCGTCACGAAGCTCGCGATCGGGACCCCCGTGGCGCTGAGGATCGACCCGTGCAGCGGCGCGAGCGCGCCTTCGGAACCGACGTCGGCGAGGGTCTGACTACCGCGGAGCACCGTCAGGTTCGTCAGATGCCCGCTCGCGAGCAGCGCCTGTGCGGCCGCGCGCGCGGCCGCGGCGTCGCCACTTTCGACGCCTTCGCGCAGCGCGAGCGAGCCCTTGATCAGGCGCATCGCGATTTCGGTACGTTCGCTGGAGACGCCCTCGTCGTAGACGCGCTGCGTTACCTGGTTGAGCGCTCCGAGCACGGTCGCGCCGCAGGCGCTGGAGGCTCCGCCCAGCTGGGGATTGCCGCTCGCACGCGCGGGGGCGCCACCCCCGACACTCGCTGCGTAAACGATCGCGAACGCGACGAGCAGCGCGAACGCGACCGCAGCGCGCTTGGCGCTCAGATGTGTGGCCATCCGCGAGAACATCCCCAGGACATCCTACGGCTCGAACATCGACAGGGCCGCAATCGGGTCATACTCACCGGGTGCCCACCGTTCTTCTCACCGGGGCTTCGACGGGCATCGGACGCGCGACAGCCTTGGGGCTAGCCGCGTCCGGTTGGACGGTGCTAGCTGGGGTGCGCAAGACCGCGGACGGCGAGGCGCTGCGAGCCGGTGGGGGTGAGCGGGTGATTCCGCTCGAGCTCGATGTGACCGACACCGAGCAGATCGAGCGGGCCGCTGAGCGAGTGGGCGAGCTCGCGCCCGGCGGTCTGGACGCACTCGTCAACAACGCCGGCAGTGCCGTCGGCGGGCCATTGGAGCTGATCTCCATGGATGATCTGCGCCGCCAGTTTGACGTGAACTTCTTTGGACACGTCGCTGTCACTCAGGCGCTGATTCCGGCGCTGCGTCGCGCGCGCGGGAGAATTGTGCTGATCTCCTCTGTCGGCGGGCTGCTCACCACGCCATACCTGGCGCCCTATCACGCCTCGAAGTACGCACTGGAGGCGGCGGCAAACTCGCTGCGCTTGGAGCTTGCCCGTTCTCACATCCAGGTGGCGCTGATCGAGCCAGGGTCGGTCGCCACCCCTATCTGGGAGAAGAATCGCGGTCAGGTCGACGAGTTCAGCGTCCCCGAGGAGTTGCGCGAGCAGTACGGCCACGTGCCGGCGGCGATGGCCAAGGCGCTCCACAACACCGCCCGCCGCGGCATCCCACCCGAGCGGGTGGCGCAGACGATCGAGCGAGCGCTGAGCGCCAGGCGGATGCGGGCGCGTTATCTCATCGGCCGCGACGCGTACGCGATGGTATGGGCGAGTCGCCTGCTCCCGGACCTTCTGTTTGATCGCCTGCTGCGCAGAGCGGTTGGGGTTTGAGCCCGGCCCCGGCCCGTCGGCCGGCAGTCGCCGGGGCCGAGCCCTTGGACAGCGATTCGGCTCTGGACGGCGCTCACATCTAGGACGGCGGCGGCGGGTACACCGCCAGCCAAGCGAACAGGCTGGTGGTGGCAGCCTGTGTCTGCAGGCTGCCTGGCAGGGCGTCGGCCGTGGGCAGGGTCGCGCCGCTCCAGGAGAGCAGGTAGAGCCCTTCGCCGTCGAGCGCGTGCGCCTGGGCTTCGCGGGCGTTATCCGCGGCGAGTGCGTAGAGAGCCGGGTCGTGGTCGAGCGAGTACAGCGCGAGCATCCACTGCAGGTAGATCGCGTCGTACTGCGGTGAGAAGTCGAGGATTTGGCCGAAGCGCTTCAGCGCGGTCGCCGTGAGCGGCCCGACCCGTTCGCAGTCGGCGGCGTTCGCAGTCGCTTCGCAGAGCAGCGCCTGGGCGTAGATGAGGGGCGACTCGATGTAGTCGATCGGGGTTGGGTTGAGGTTGCTGGCGGCGTAGAGGCCGTTGGTTGAGCTGAAGCCGAGCGTGTTGCCCCAGAGCAGAAACTTTTCCGCCTGGCCGAGGGCGAAGGAGGAGTGCGTCTGCTGGTAGATCAGCGTCGCCAGGAGCGTGTCCGCGGCGAGCGCCTCGCCGGCCTTGTATGGGTGCTCGGTGTTCCACCAGATCCCGCCCCCCTGCGGATCCCAGCCGGCAGCCGCGACATAGGCGAGCGCGCGCTGCGCGTCGGTGAGCCAGCGCCGCGTGCCGGTCGCGCGGTAGGCATTCATAAACGCGAGGCCCCACCAGCCGTTGTCGTCGAACCACGTCTCGGTGTTTGTTTCGCGGTCGCCGGGGTAGGGCGAGTAGCCGGGCACAGGGCGCAGGCCCCGGTTCAGGTAGCGCTCGGCGCCTTTCGCAAAGCGCGCCACTGCGCGCCGGTTGGCGGGGGTGGGTTGGGCGATCGCGATCGCGTCGAGCGATTGGAACAGCGGCACGATGTCCCAGATCGTCGCCAGTGGATACTTTTCGCGGTCCCGGAGCTGTGCGTCATACCACCCGAGCCGGCGATCGCCCCAGCGCTGCTCGGCGCGTGACACTCCCGTCTGGGCGAGTGAGAGGTAATGCTGCTGGACGGCCGACAGCGGCGCCGCACGGGCAGCTCCGCTCAAGGAGAAGAGCGCGAGCGTCGAGAGGATCGAAGCCAAAGTGAACCTTGCCATGTTGATCACAACCCGAGCGTGGGCCGATCGACGCGCCGCGGGACCGCGGGACTGCGAACTGGCTGCCTGGTGGCTCTGACCTGGATACGGTGTAACGGCAGATGAAGATTGATGATTCAACTACACCAGCTGTCCCCGACGCCCAGGTTCCAGGGGCCCACCTGCCGACCCCGCCTTCTGAACGGGGGGCGTGGCTGCTCGCGCTAGCGCTCGGGGGACTCGGTCTGGCTGTGCTGGTAGCGGTACTCACCGGCGTGGTCGGGCGCACGAGCACCGAGGCGCCGCATATGGCGCCTCCCGCGGTGCTCGTGGCTGCGGTCACTCCGACGCCGAGCGCGGCGCAGTCCGCGAGCGTGCTCGCCGGTGTTGCGGTCGGCCAGGGGTCCGTGGCCGGATCCAACACGGGTAGTTCGCACGCGGCGCGTGGCGGAGGAAGTGCTCGGCGCTCGCACAGGACGGCGATTGTCGCGCAGCCGTCGTCCGCACAGCAGCAGCTGGCCGCGAGGCGTCTAGTCGATCAGACCGAAACGGCGATACCGACGCGCTGGATGGAAGGCTTCTATCCGATCTACGCGACCGCGCAGAGCACGTTCGGCGTGAACTGGCTGCTGATCGCCTCGATCCACAAGCAGGAGTCGGCGTTCTCGACCGCGCCCACCACCTACCACGGGCTGAACTTCGCCGGTTGCTGCGGCGGACCGATGCAGTTCAACGTGACAAATGGGAACGGGCGTGGCACTCCTTCCACCTGGGATCTCGTGAGCGACTCCTACAAGTACGGCAAGCGCCCCGCGGTCTATGACCACATGACGGCGACGCACCCGTCGATCTACGACGACTTCGACGCGATCATGGCCGCCGCGCACCTGCTCTCGGCCGACGGCGCGGAATACGCCCTGAACGGTGCGGCGTGGGACGCGGCGTATGACTACTACGGGCACGACGCTACCGGCGTGAGCTATGCCGACGAGGTGCTCGCGCGCGCGATGGGCTGGTCCCAGCACTCCTTCTGCATCAACTGCGGCGTTGAAGCGGCGATGGTCGAAGCGGTGCAGGCCGCCTACGGCGCGCCAGTGCTGGCAGCGCTCGAAGCCGAAGCGAAACCGCAGGCGGTCACCGCCACCCGAAGCGCAAAGCGCCGCAGGCGCGGCGGATAGCGCCGGTGCTCCCGGCCCGGTGAAATTCCGCCTCGCCCGCCTCGGCTCAGGCGGCGCTTGCCTGGGCGATCAACTCGCCCGCGACACGGTCTGTCGCGCCGGCGGTCCCACCGAGCAGTCGTCGCGAGAGCTGCGCGCGGCGGAAGTACAGCGGCGCGTCGTGCTCCCAGGTGGCGCCGATGCCGCCGTGTACGGAGATCATCGTGCGAGCGGCCTGGTCGAGCGCACGACCGGCTACCGAGCGCGCGGCCGACGCGGCGAGCGGGAACTCATCCGGCTTGCCGGTGCGCGACCAGCCGGCGTAATAGAGCAGCGAGCGGCCGTTCTCCAGTTGGCGTAGGACCTCCGTGAGGGAGTGCTTGACCGCCTGGTAGGAGCCGATCGCCCGGCCGAACGTGTGCCGCTCCTTGGCGTAGGCCACGGATACGTCCAGCGCGGTCTCGACGCTGCCCAGTGACTCGGCTGCGATCAGCGCCTGAGCGAGGTGCCAGGCGCCGGCGAGCGACTCGGTCGACGCGTCGAGCACGGTGGCTGGGACGTCCTTGAGCGTGATGTGCCCGAGCGAGCGGGTGGCGTCGTAGCCTTGCACCGCCTCGATCGAGACCCCGGACGCAGAGGCGTCGATTGCGACGCCGGTGGGCTGGCCGTCGAGCAACGCCACGCCGACCAGCAGATCGGCGCCTGGTGCGTCCGGCACGAACGAGAGCGCTCCGTTGACGCGGGTCTGAGTATCGCCCCCCTCGTTGACGGCGCTGAGAGCGGGCGGGCGCCGTAGGCCGTGGGCCGGGTCGAGCGTCCACTCCTTTGCGAGATCGTCGGGCGGGCTGGTGGGCAGGTAGGCGGCCCGCCGCTCGCCGGTGGCAAGCTCCTCGAGTTGATCTTTTGCCGCGCCTGGCGAGTCGTTGAGGATCGCCGTCGCGGGCAGGTGGCCGAGCAGTGCTACGCCGGCTAGCACGCGGCCGCACTCGCCGAGCACGAGCATCGCGTCGAAGGCGTCCAGGCCGGCGCCGCCGGCGGACTCGTCGATCAGCAGGCCGGGCCAGCCAGCCTCGCAGGCGGTCGGCCACAGGTCGGGCAGCGGTGCGTTGCCGTCGAGCGCCTCGCGTGCGGCTTCGATTGTCTTGAAGCGAGAGAGCGCGCCTCGTGCGGCCTCGCGCAGGAATACCTGCTCGTCAGAGAGTGCGAGGTTCATACCGCCGCTCCTTCCTTGGAGCGTAGCTCCGAGAATGGGATGCCCTTGTCCAGGCGCGGCTCGGGCGGCAGCCCGAGCACACGCTCGCCGATCGTGTTACGCAGGATCTCTTCCGTCCCGCCGGCCGACTTCAGGCCGGGGAGGAATGAGATCATGTAGGCCCACTCGCTGTCCTGCGCGAGCGCGTCGGGTCCGACCACATCGGTGATCAGATCACCGGCCTTGATCGCGCCGTTGACGATCGTGACCTTCGCCAGGCCCGCCTCGGGGCCTGGGATCTGGCCTTTCTGAAGTGCTGTGAGTGTCCGGTAGCCGGTGAAGCGCACGGCCAGTAGCTCACTGACGATCTCGCCGAGCTGGTGACGTATCTCGGGGTCGCGGCGGGCGTCCTCGTCATCGGCGATCGCCTTGGCAAAGCGAGTCGCGTTGTAACCGAGGCCCTCGCCGCCGAGGCCGATCGTGACGCGCTCGAACATCAGCGTGGTCAGCGCCGTGCCCCAACCGTTGCCGACGCCGCCGACGACCGCGTCGGAGTCGAGCGCGACGTCGTCGAAGAACACCTCGTTGAACTCGGCCTCGCCGGAGATCTGGCGCAGGCCGCGTACGGTCACACCGGCGCCGTCCATCGGCACGATGAACATCGTCATGCCCTTGTGCTTGGGCACGTCTGAGTCGGTGCGCGCGAGCAGCAGCCCGTAGGAGGCGAACTGGGCGTTGGTCGTCCACACCTTCTGACCGCTCAAGCGCCAGCTGCCATCGTCCTGCAGGCGCGCGCGGGCCTGGACGGCCGCCAGGTCGGATCCGGCCGCGGGCTCGGAGAACAGCTGGCACCAGACCTCATCGCCGTGCAGCATCGGCCCGAGATAGCGCGCCTTCTGCTCGTCGGCGCCATGGGCGATCAGTGTCGGGCCGAGCATGCCCACGCCGATCGCGTCGAGGATGCTGGGTACTTTCGCCTGGGCGATCTCCTGATTACAGATCAGCTGCTCGATCGGGCCAAGACCCTGACCGCCGTACTCCTTCGGCCAGGTCACGCCCGCAAGGCCGGCCTCGGCGAGCTTGCCTTGCCAGGCGCGCCGCGCGGTGACGATCTCGTCCTCGTCCTTCAGTGCTTCAGGGCCTGTGAGGACGGGCGCCTGGGACTTGTGCTCCGCGAGCCACGTTCGCACCTGTGCGCGGTAGGCGGCCTGCTCTGGTGTGTCATCGAGATCCACGGCTTCCTCCTTGGGCTGACTGACTAGTCAATCGATATGAGCAACGGTACTCCCTTACGGGCCGAGAGGTGTTCCTCTCATGTTGCCGCTCGGGCCAGATGACAGTTCGACGGCCAGTTGACAGTGCCAGTTGACAGTTTGTGGGGTAGGTGCCAGTGGATCGCCGTTCAACCGACACCGCAAAGACCTGCTACTGGCGAAAGCGCGGTCAGTGCCGCGGGGGGCTGACAGAGGGCGATGCTCGCAGGCGGGTGCGCTACGCTGGCAGGGTCAGATAGCGATGGCAACCAGAGGGCGAGACCTTCATCTGAACGTCCCCTTGCCGCGAAAGCCGCCTGATCTTCTGATGGCCGAGAGTCCACCTATGGGTGGGCTTTCCGCGTTTAACAGTGCTCGCAGTCGACCCTTGTTGCGTGGCCCTCGGAGGGCGGCGGGTCAGGGCAGGATGTCGTTCAGCGTCGCCGTGAATCGCTCGCCGGACTCCTCGAGCTCGCCCTCGATGTGCAGGCGTGCTGGGCCGG
>Ga0302181_10001136_pt1 | contig 20231 bp, 17 predicted proteins | sample I_Palsa_E3_3_FD_198786 | JGI IMG/M metagenome (GOLD analysis project Ga0302181, IMG submission 198786) | Peat permafrost microbial communities from Stordalen Mire near Abisko, Sweden - I_Palsa_E3_3 | ecosystem: Environmental > Terrestrial > Soil > Palsa > Peat permafrost | place: Sweden...
CCTGTACCTGGACCGCTACTGGCGCCTGGAGCGGCGCTTGGCCGGGGCGCTGCTGGGGTTCGCGACGGCGCCTGCGCGCGCCGTCGAGCTGGAGGCACTCGCCGGGTCGCTCGCCTGGCTGTTTCCGGACCGCGAGGACCTCCCGCAGCGTGCGGCGGCGGGCACGGCGGCGCTGCGTGGCCTGACCGTGATCGCCGGCGGACCGGGCACCGGCAAGACGACCACGGTCGCGAGGATCTGCGCGCTGCTGCTCGGGGCTGCTGCCGGCGCCGGGGAGCGGCCCCCGCTGATCGCGCTGTGCGCCCCCACCGGCAAGGCCGCCGCGCGGCTCCAGGAGGCGGTCCACGCCGAGGCCGGCAGGCTCGAGCTCGATCCTGGGCGCCAGCGCGAGCTCCTCGGCCTGCGCGCCTCGACGATCCACCGCCTGCTCGGCTGGCGGCCCGACGCGCGCGCCCGCTTCCGCCACGACGCCGGCAACCGGCTCCCGCACGACGTCGTGATCGTCGATGAGACCTCGATGGTCTCCCTCACGCTGATGGCGAGGCTCGTCGAGTCGGTGCGGGACGATGCCCGGATCGTGCTGGTCGGCGACCCGGACCAGCTGACCGCAGTCGAAGCCGGAGCCGTGCTGCGCGACATCGTCGGGCCGGCCGCAACGGGTCCGCGCCTCGGGCCGGGCGCACGGGCGCTGCTCGAGCGGGTCGCGGGCGGCCCGCTCGGTGGGCAACCGCAGCCCGCGGGCGGGATCGGTGATGGGATCGTCGTGCTGGCCCGCGGGCACCGGTTCGGCGCCGCAATCGGCGCGCTCGCCGACGCGGTCCGGCGCGGCGACGGCGATGGCGTGCTGGCGGCGATCGACGCCGCGCCGGAGGACATCGAGTGGATCCGTGCCGATCTCGGCGACGGCGAAGGCGCGGCCGAAAGCGCCCCTGCGGCCGCGGCGGCGCTCGAGCCGCTGCGGGCGGCGGCCGTGCACGCCGGAGCCGACGTCGTCGCTGACGCGGTTGCGGGCGACGGCCGGGGCGCGCTCGCGGCGCTCGGGCGCTTCCGGCTGCTGTGCGCCCACCGGCACGGGCCCTACGGGGTCGGCGTCTGGGGCGGGCAGGTCGAGCGATGGCTGGCGGACGCGATCGACGGATTCGTCCCCGACGCGCGCGACCAGCCGGGGCGGCCGCTGCTCGTCACGCGCAACGACCACGAGCTGCGGCTCTACAACGGCGACATGGGCGTCGTGATCCGGTCCGGCGAAGCGGATGTGAGCGCGGTGTTCGAGCGCGACGGCGAGCTGGTCCGGTTCGCGCCTTCGCGGATCGAGGCGGCGGAGACGCTGTATGCGACGACGATCCACAAGAGCCAGGGGTCTCAATTCGAGCAGGTCGCGGTGCTGCTCCCCGACCCGAGCTCGCGGCTGCTGAGCCGCGAGCTCCTCTACACGGCGATCACGCGCGCGCGGCGTCAGTTGCTGGTTGTGGGCAGTGAGGCGTCGTTGAGGGCGGCGGTGGCGCAGCCGGTCGCCCGGGCGACGGGGCTGCGCGAGCGCCTCTGGGGAAGCCCTCCAGAGGATGCTTGAAGCACGACAACGGGATTAGGGTGTATCTGGATCCGCCCTAAGTACTCATCTCTGCATGGACCGATTACGCACCTTTCTTCGGGTGTGTCAAGCGACCCATGATTCCAGCCGACCCTATGTCTATGGTCCACACCATGTTCCACATTCAGCGTAAGCCAGAGTTGCGCGATTCGACGTCCAAGTCGGAGCGACGCAGCGAGCAGCCGCACCGGCGACGGAGTGGCGAGCAGGCTCAGTTGTGCGATGTCTCCTCGCGCGAGCCGTTCGTCGATCCCGTCCACGGCCGCCACTGCATCTGCGCGCGCTGCCTGCTGCACCGCGCCGCCTGACGCCGCTCAGCTGCCCGCGTCGATGTATGCGGTCAGCGCGGTGCCCAGCCCGAGCTCGATCGAGACCGAGCCGCCCACCAGTCGCAGGCGGTTGTGGTCATCGGTGATCGTCGCCTCCCAGCCGTGCGGATCGACGCCGCGCACGGCGGCGGCGACGACCTGGCTGTCGCGCCCTTGGCGGGTGTTGGCGCCGGGCAGGTCGAGCGCGATAGCGAGCTCGAGCTCGATCTCCTGCTCGGTGCGGTCGCGCAGAGAGGCCAGGTTGAGGTCGACCTCGGCGGCGACTGGGGCCAGCATCAGGTCGGTTGGGCTCTTGGGGTGCAGCGTCATCGTTCCTCCATCAGTCTTCGTGGTGATGTGATCACCCCGATCAGACCGCATCGCCCGGTCGCGCGCATCTGGTCAAACCCGGCCACCGGATTCGGTCGGCTACGGATTTGCGGAGGCCGCCCCGGAGCGGGCCCGCCCGGCGCGCACAGCTCCGCCGGATCCGGGCCGCCCCGTAAGCGACCGGCTCGATCGCCTCTGACTTCTTACGTCCCAGGACTTTTAGTGTCTGCCTGGGCGGCGTGACACTCCCGACCACCGGGACTGGCCGCCCCCGTTACACGCGGGAGCGCGTGGCGCCGGTTGGGCCCGCCGGCACATATCTGTGCCGGGCTGATGGCCCGCTGGTCGAGTGGGCGATCCGCCGGACCACCAAGGTTAACAGCTCACGGCTCGGAGTCTCGGACCGGCAGCGACTCGTCGAGCGCGAGGATCACGGCGACGGCGGCCGCGTTGCTGGTCGACGATGCGGCGGACGGCCCCAGCCGCGCCGAGTAGATCGACGCCGCCCCGAGCCGGCGCGAGAGGATCGTCGCCTCGACGACGGCGATCAGTGTCGGCACCATCAGCGCGTCGAAGTTGCGGGTCAGCTCGAGTACGAGCACCGCGCCCGCGAGCGGCCCCTGCATCGCCGCCGCGAGGAACGCGCCGCCGCCGATCAGCGCGTAGCTGCCGACCTCCGCGCCCGGCCAGACGTGCGCCCAGAGGTGACCGAACGCCCCCGCGAGCAGCACGCCGATCGCGAACGTCGGGGTGAACAGGCCGCCGGGCGAGCCAGAGGCCACGCACGCGGCAGTCACGAGCGGCTTGAGCAGGAGCAGTATGAGACTCACGCCGACCGCCAGCTTTGCGACGATCGCGAGCTGGACGATGTCGCGACCGTTGCCGAGCAGCTGCGGGTACTGGAGCGACAGCAGCCCGAGCACGCCGAACGCCGCAAACGGGGCGAGCCACTGGCCCCGGCGTTGTGGCTTGGCGCTGTTCGCCGCGCTGATCAGCCGCGTCCAGCACACCCCCGCAAGGCCGATCACAGGGCCCATCAGGACCGCGAACGCCAGCTGCGAAGGGTGGAAGGCGTACGCCCCGACCCGGTAGGTCGGCCGCGTTCCGAGGAAGATCCAGGCGGTCGCGGTCGCGGTCACCGACATCAGCAGCGCCGGCAACACGAGCGGCAGCGCCAGCGTTCCCAGCATCACCTCGAGCGCGAGCAGCGTCCCGCCCAGCGGGACGTTGTAGACAGCCGCGAACCCCGCACCTGCCCCCGAGGCGACCAGCAGCCGCCGCTGCCACGTGGGCAGCTTGGCCCACGTCGCGACGGTGCTGGCGGTGGCGGCGCCGAACAGCTGCGGTGCGGCCTCGCGGCCGAGCGAGACGCCCATCCCGATCGTGACGATCGACAGGGTGGCGCGGGCGACGCTCGCGAGCCAGTCGAGCCGGCCCGAGCGCGTCCAGATCGCCTCGGTCACCTCACTCCCGCCGGTCGGCAGGCGACCGAGCACACGCAACCCGACGACGACGATCGCCGCCGCCCCGATCAGCGCCACGATCCGACGCCAGCCCGGCGACTGCCTGACGATCGACAGCAGCGTCGGGCCGTGATGGCCGTATGTCAGGTGCTCGGTCAGGTGCAGCAGCCCGATCGTGGCGGCGGCGCCGGCCCCGGCGCTGATGCCGAGCACGATCACGATCGCCCAGAACCGTGCGCTGTAGGAGGCGATCAGCCCCAGGCCGCTGATGTTCGGCTGCGGCGACTGCCAGCGGCGCGCGTCATCGTGCGCATCCGGAGGCAGTTCGGAGCCGCTCACAGTCACCCGGACTCTAATCGCGCCGGGCGGTCCAGCGCCCGGCCGAGCGGACGTCCGGAGCGCCGCTAACGTGCACCCGGAGCCCGTGCACACCGTCCCCGAACAACCCAACGTCACACTCCGGCCGCTGCCCGACGGCGAGGCCGAGGTCGTGCTCGCCTTCCCATACGACGGCCATCTGGTCGCCGCCGTCCGCACCCTCCCGGGCCGTCGCTTCGACTGGGACCTCCGGGAGTGGTCGGCGCCCGCCAGCGACTGGGTCGCGGCGCGGCTCGCCGAGATCCTCCGGGTGTATCCGGATCTGACCCGCAGCGACGAGCTGGATGCGTGGCTCGACGCGGCCGAGAAGCGGTGGGTCGGCTACATCCGCACCGCGCGCCACGACGGTCGTGGATGGTGGGCGCTCGACACGCTCGCCGGGACCTTGCCGCCGGCCCTGCGCGAGCGCGCGATCGAGCTCGGCGGGCGCCGGCTCGTCCCGCTCACGCCCGAGGTCGCGGACGCCCTGGGCGAGCTGCGCGAGCCGCGCCTGAACGTCGCCGCCCAGCGCTGTCTCGAGGCGGTCGCGCATGGCGAGCAGCCGCCGCCCGCACGGCTGATCCTCGCCCGCGGCGTTGCCGGCTTGCGGTTCGTGCTCGAGGTCATGTGGGATCCTGAGATCGCCGTCGCGTTCGAGGCGCTGCCGGGCGCGTCGCGCAACGAGCTGAAGCTCGATCCGTGGATCGCCGACCAGCTCGACGCGTTCATCACGCTTCACCGGGTTGCGGTCGCGCCGGCGGCGGCCGAGGAGCTGGAGCGGCTGGCCGAACAGCATCGAGCCGCGCAGCGCGCGATCGCCCGCTCCCGGGCGCTCGCGGCCGATCCGATCCCGGCGGTCGCGAGCGTCCTGGGCGGCGAGCTTGCGCCGTTCCAGTGGGCCGCCGTTCGCTACGCGCTCGACGCGCGGGCGACATTCCTCGCCGACGAGCAGGGGCTCGGCAAGACCGTCGAGGCGCTCGCGACGGTCGAGGCGGCGGACGCGTACCCCGCCGTCGTGATCTGCCCGGCGTCGATGAAGCTGACGTGGGAGCGCGAGACGGCGCACTGGCTGCCGCACCGCTCGCTGGTCGTGTGCCACGGGCGCAGCGCGCCGCCGCCGCCGGCCGACATCACGATCCTCAACTACGAGATCGTCGAGGCGCACCGCGAGCTGCTTGTGCGCCGGCGCCCGCGCGCGCTCGTCGCCGACGAGTCGCACTACTGCAAGAACCCCCACGCCAAGCGGACCAAGGCCGTGCGCCGCGTTGCCGACGCGGTCGCCGCCGACGGGCTGCGGCTGGCGCTCACCGGGACGCCGGTCCTCAACCACGCGGACGAGCTGATCGCGCAACTGCGCGTGATCGGGCGGCTGCGCGAGTTCGGCTCGGGGGCGAGCTTCTCGCGCCAGTTCGAGGGCGAGCTGAGCGAGGAGCGCCTCCACTGGCACCTGCGCCGCCACTGCTTCATCCGGCGCCTGAAGCGCGAGGTCCTGCCACAGTTGCCGGCCAAGCGCCAGGTCGTCGTCCCGGTCGCGCTGACGAACGAGCCGGAGTACCGCGTGGCCGAGGACGACGTGATCGAGTGGCTGCGCTCGCAACCGCTCGACCTCGCCGAGCTCGACGCGAAGATCGCCGCGACACTGCGTGCCGAGCGGCTCGCCCAGCTGACGACGCTGCAGCGGTTGGCCGCCCGCGGCAAGCTGGCGGCGGCGCTGACCTGGATCCACGACTTCCTCGCCTCGGGCGAGGCGCTTGTCGTGTTCGCGCGGCACGTGGAGGTGCAGGAGGCGGTGCTCGCGCGGTTCCCCGATGCGCTGCACCTGCTCGGCCGGGATTCGCTCGCGAGCCGCCAGGCGTCGATCGCCGCCTTCCAGCGGCCCGACGGGCCGGCGCTGATCGTCTGCGCGACCCGCGCAGCCGCCCAGGGGATCACGCTCACCCGCGCGTCGAACGTGTGCTTTCTCGAGCTCGAGTGGACGCCCGCGATCCACGACCAGGCCGAGGATCGCTGCCACCGGATCGGCCAGAGCGACTCGGTCAGCGCCTGGTACCTGCTTGCGGCCGGCACGATCGACGAGACGATGGCGCGGCTGATCCAGCGCAAGCGAGAGATCGTCGATGCCGTCACCGACGGCCGCGGGCTGCCCGACGGCGGCCTGATCGACGGCGTCGTGCGCGAGCTGCGCGACGGCCGGCCCTTCCGCCACCTCCGCGCGGTGGCGGGGGACGCCGGCGCCGACGCCGTCCGCGCCGCCGGCCGTAGCGCGCGCCGGGGGGCTTGAGTAACCTGCGGGCGTGAGCGCTGAGGCCGTCGAGCTCCAGGTCGGCGAGCGGACGGTCCGGATCTCCAACCCGGATCGGGTCTACTTCTCGGCGCGCGGCGAGACCAAGCTCGATCTCGCTCGCTACTACATCAGCGTCGGCGACGGAATCGTCCGGGCCCTGCGGGCGCGCCCGTGCATGCTGCACCGGTTCCCCGACGGCGTCGACGGCCAGAAAGTGCACCAGAAGCGCCTTCCTCGGGGCGCGCCCGACTGGGTCGAGACCGTGCAGATCCACTTCCCGCGCTTCAACCGCACGGCGGACGAGCTGTGCGTGACCGAGCTCGGGTCGGTCATCTGGGCAGTCCAGATGTCGACCGTCGAGTTTCACCCGTGGAACTCGCGGCGCGCCGACGTGGAGCGCCCGGACGAGTGGCGGATCGACATCGATCCGGGCACGAAGTGTCCGTTCGAGCGGGTCCGGCGGGTCGCACACGTGGCGCGCGAGGTGCTCGACGAGCTCGGCGCGACCGGCTGGCCGAAGACCTCGGGCGGAAGCGGGATGCACGTCTATGTCCGGATCTCGCCTCGCTTCGACTTCGGCGAGCTCCGCCGGGCGGCACTCGCGTTCGCCCGAGAGGTCGAGCGTCGCGCTCCGGACGACGCGACCACCGTCTGGTGGCGCAAGGACCGGGACCCGGCGAAGGTGTTCGTCGACTACAACCAGAACGCTCGCGATCACACGATCGCGAGCGCCTACTCGGTGCGAGGCGTACCCGAGGGAACCGTGTCGACGCCGATCGCCTGGGACGAGATCGACGACGTCCACCCGGCCGAGCTGACGATCGCGACCGTACCCGAGCGCTTCGCGCGGCTCGGCGACCTGCACGCGGGGATCGACGACGCCGTGTTCGAGATCGATCCGCTCATCGGCTGGGCAGACCGCGACGCGCTCGAGGTCCCAGGCGGCGAGCAGTAACGGGGCGTCGCCCCCGGGCGAGCGCGGCGCTCAGAGCCCGGTCTCGTTGCGGCGACCAAGCACGATCTCGGGCACCACGCAGTTCGGCGATAGCGCCAGCACGAACCTGACCGCCTCGACGACGTCTGACACGGGCAGCATCTCCGCGGCCGGGATCTCGTCCTTGATGAAGTCGGCCATGTCGGTATCGACGAATCCGGGCGCCAGCGCGACCGACTTGATCCCCTCCGGCGCCAGCTCCTTGTTCATCGAGCGCGTGTACGCGATCACGGCGGCCTTGCTTGCCCCGTAGACCGACAGCCACGGCGGGGACATGACGGCCGAGATCGACGACATGTTGACGACGACCGCGCTGCCGTGCTCGGCGGCCGCGGCCCGCAGCAGCCCGAGCGCGTGCCTGTAGAACAGAACCGGCGCGACCAGGTTGACGCTCAGCTGCATGTCGATGAGCTTCGGCTCGTGCTCGCCGGCGCCGGCGCCGACCCCGACGCCGGCGTTGTTGACCAGCACGTCGAGCCTGCCGAACCGCGAGCGGTGGGCCTCGACGACCTCGGCGACCGCATCGGCGTGGGCGAGATTGGCGGCGACGGCCTCGACGTTGAACCCGCGCCCGCGCAGCTCAGCCGCCGCCTGCTCCAGCGACTCGGGCTTGCGCGCCACGATCGTCAGGTCGTATCCGTCCTCGCCCAGCGCCTCGGCGATCGCGCGGCCGATGCCGCGCGAAGCTCCTGTCACGATCGCAGCCCTGTTGCTCATACGCCGGCGGCAGTCTACGGATCAGGCGACGGTCGAGGAGCGGCTCACCAGTGCCCGCGGTGCACGACCTCGTCGAACGGACGGCGGTCGGGCTTGCGGATCGGCGCCAGCGGGCGGTCGCCCGGATACCCCATGTCGATGATGTACGCGAGGCGCTTGCCGTCGGGGAACCCGAGGATCTGCCGGGCCTTGTCCTGGTCACCGACGGCCGAGTGTCCGGTGCCGATGCCGCGGTCGGCCGCGGCGATCATCATCGCCATCGTCGCCTGACCGAGGTCGTACTGCGCGGTCATCCGCTGGTGGTCGTCGTCGAAGCCGTCGGTCACGAACGCGACGGCGGCGGCGGCGCCCGCGATGTGACCGCCGCCCCGCCACACGGTCGAGAGCTCCCGCAGCTGACCGCGGTCGGTCACGAGCACGAAGTCCCACGGCTGCCAGTTGCGCGACGAGGGAGCACGCCGGCCGGCCTCGAGGATGCGGTCGAGGGTCTCCTCGTCGATCGGTCGGTCGGCGAACGTGCGGATGTTGCGGCGGGCGGTGATCGCGTCCCAGGTCTCCAACATGCGCTCCTTTTTTTGTTAGCGGTGCGTTACGGCTTGATGATCATCGCGCACACCTCCCCGGCGGTCGGCGCACGACGTAGAGCAGCTTGTCGTGCCGATCCTCGTCGATGCTGTCGTGAAGCTCGCAGCCGCTCGTCTGGCCGAGGGCGCGGAAGACCTCCAGCCCAGCGGCGGCGCAGGCGTCGCGCACCTCGTGCTGGGCGTGGTGGCGCTGCAGGTGCACGCTGCGCCTGCCCGCCTGTCCTGATCCCGGCACGGGCTCGACCACGGCCGTCCAGTGACCGGCCGCCGTCCGCCCCCCACCGCGCCAGCGCAGCCTGCCGCCGGCGGTTTCGATCTCGCTGCCGGCGGCGAACGCCGTACGGTAGGTCGCGAGCGTGTTGACGTCGAACACGGCGACGCCGCCGGGCGCGAGCGCCCCTGCGATGCTCGCCATCGCGGCCGCCAGGTCCTCCCGGGCGAGCAGATAGTTGACGGCGTCGTCCAGGCAGGTGACGAGCTCGAACTCCGACCCTCCGGGGAGCCGTCGCATGTCGGCGACGAAGACGGTCGCGGCCGGACCGAGCCGCAGGCGCGCTCGTCGCGCCATCGCGGGCGAGAGGTCGCACGCCCCGACCTCGTAACCGCGGCGCACGAGCGGCGCCGAGCTCTTGCCGGTGCCGCATGCGACATCGAGCACCCGTTTACCTGCGAAGCCCGCCTGTTCAGCTAGTCGCAGGATCTGTTCGAGCCATGACTCGTGATCGTAGTCGGCGGTCAGCAGGTCGTAGTACTCGGCGCACCGCTCATAGGCGCCGAGGGCCGGTCCCGGAGCTTGCTCGAGGTCGGCAGGGAGGATCTGAGCCAGCGGTGCTTGTGTCATCACCTCCTAAGACCCGGCATATGCTCAAGATCGTTTCATTGCAACGATCCACCTTGAGGGTCATTGGCGCTACGACCGCTTTCCCAGGTCGGGCCTGCCCCGGACTGGGAGGACCTCAGACGCTCTTGCCTGCGCGAGGCGATGGCCGTCCTCGGCCACCGCGAGGACGCCGAGGAGGCGGCGCAGGAGGCGCTGTTGCGCTCCTGGCGGCGGATCGAGCAGTGCCGCGCCGACCCGCTGCCGTGGGCGCGGCAGATCAGCCGCAATGAGGCGCTGAGGATCGCCGCGCGCCGAACGCGGCGATCTGCCGAGCTGCCGACGGACGCGCTGCCCGAGGACGGCGAGCACGACGCCGAGCTGGAGCGCCTGCCCGCGACCGAGGCGATCCGTGGCGCGTTGCGTCAGATGAGCGCGGCCGACCAGCTGATGATGCGGCTTCGCTACGCGGAGGATCTGACGCAGCCGCAGCTGGCGCGGGTGTTCGATATGCCCGAGGGAACGGTGAAGATCCGCCTGCACCGTGCGCGCGAGCGGATGCGCGCGCTGCTCGCGACCCCCGAGGCATGGCAGGATCACTGATACCAGCAACGAGGGCCTGGCGACCGCTCAATTTCTGATGATCACTAAATCAGGTTGCTAGCCCCCGCCAGCGCCGCTACAGTTCCGTCCCCATGACCGCCGAGACGATGAGGCAGACGATGCCGGCGCGCGCCGTCACCGACAGCCGCATCATCAGGGCGCTCGCGCATCCGTTGCGAGTGGCGGCCCTGACGCTTCTGGACGAGCGCACGATGAGCCCGAAGGAGCTGGCCGAGCAGCTCAACGTCGCGCTGCCGCTCGCCAGCTACCACATCCGCCGCCTCCACCAGCTGGAGCTGATCGAGCTCGTCCGCACGCAGCAGCGGCGCGGCGCCCTTCAGCATTTCTACCGCGCCCGGCAGCGCCCCAAGATCACCGACGAGGCCTGGGCGCGCGTCCCGCCGATCGTCAAGCGCGAGCTGATCGCGGCGACGCTGGCGCAGACCAATGCCGAGGTCGCGACCGCCGCGTCGGTGGGCGGCTTCGACCGCGAGGACGTCCACGCAAGCCGCACCACCTTCCGGACCGACGAGCGGGGCTGGCGCGAGCTATCGAAGTTGCTCGCCAAAACGCTCGACCAGGTCGAGCAGATCCAAGCTCGCGCGATCGAGCGCCTCGATGGGCACGATCACGACACGATCCGCGCGTCCGCCGTGCTGATGCTGTTCGAGGGTCCGGTGCCCGACGTGACCGACTCGCGCGTCGGCGACGGCAGGCCCCACCTGCAGGCGCGCCGCCGCCGGCGCGTCTGACGGCCCGCCGCGCGGCTGCTTCTCCCGCCGCCGGCGCGTCTGACGGCCCGCCGCGCGGCTGCTTCTCCCGCCGCTGGCACGGGCGCGGCGCCGCTCGCATGAGCGATTTGCGAAGGCCGCGCCATTGACTGCCGCCAATACTCAGGATATCCTGACCAATGCAGGCCTTCCCAGCATGCCGGGCCCTCGCCCCCCCCGCGGACCGGCCAAAGGCGCTGCCTAGCGGGGGGCGGCTCTGCGGGATGAGCCGCCCCCCGTTCCCCTGCAGCCCCTAGGAGGGGGGCGGCTCCTCGAGATAGAGCCGCCCCCCTCCTTCTGTCCCTGCCCGTCGGCTTAGCCGAGATCGCGCCGCCCGCGCGGCACCAGGTACACCGGGCGCGGGAGCGGGATCCGGATCACCAGCGGCTCGGGCGGGTCCCGCGGCTTGGCCCGCGCGAGCGCGAGCCCGCGCACGCGCCGCTCGCTCGACCGCGCGATCCGGGCATTCAGCCCGGGGCTGGGCCGACCGGTGCGGCTGAGCAGCAGGTATTCATCGTCGATGAACCGCATCGCCGTGTCTCCGATCGTGGTGTGAATGAGAATGTGTAAGTGTGAGTGCCGATCAGGCACTCCGATGTGACGCCGCCTGCGGCCGCGCGATATCGACACCCGCTGTGCAGGCCCGAGTCCGGCGTCGCGCTTGGCGGCTCAGTTTGTCTGTGGGTTCATCTGTGTCATCAACCTCCTGAATCGCTCGTGTCCGTCACCAGTACCGCCGCACGAAAAAGGGCGGCCCGCTGGCCGCCCTCGCAAATCCCGGGAATATGCCCCTTGTGCTAGCAGGCGATCTCCCTGGCGAGAGCGAACTGGTCGGCATTCGTCGCTCCGTCGACGGCCGCGCGCAGCGTCAGCGTGACGCACGTGAGGTGTGCGTGGAACAAAGTGCCGATGTTGAGCGTTGCTGGCTTCATAATGGATCTCCCAAAAGGGAACGGGCACAAGGGTAGACACTTTCGCGTCCAGGCGCAAGGGAGGAAGTGAATTTTTGCTGCAATGGGAGGGTGACTGTGCCTTTGCCTCGTCACCAGTCGGCTCCAAGCGGTCGCACCGATGTGGTGAAAGCTGCGGTGAACTGCTCGCCTGGCGACGCGAGGCGAAGGCCGCGCCCCGATCGCAGAGCGTCGACCGGGGCGGTCATCGGCTCGAGGCAGATGAAGTCCGAGCCGCCCGGCGAGTAGACCTGCGCGACCGCAAAGCCGGCGTCGAACGAGACCGCGACGCGCCGCCGCCCGTCTGCCACCGCGAGCGTCGGCGGCTCGCCCGTGAGCTCGTCGAAGCTGTCGTCGAAGGCGCGGTCGCCGAGCGGCCCATCGAGCGCGCCCGCCTCGAGCTCGACGCTCTCGCCGGTCGGGATCCCGCGGTCTGACAGAAGCGCGTGGCGCCGGACGGTCAGCTCGAGCTCCCAGTCGGTGCGCGGTGCGTCCGGCAGGCTGATGTACGGGTGGAACCCGAACGCGATCGGCACCGGCCGCTCGCCCGTCGGCGTGATCGTCAGTGAGATCGTCATCGCCGCGGACTCCAGGCGGGCTTCGTAGGAGAGCCGGTGCGGGAACGGAAACGCCGCAATCAGCTCCGGCCGCGCCCCGAAGTCGAGCTCGGCGAGGACGGTCGCGCGATCGTGGTCAAGCACCCGCCAGTCACGGCTGGCGGCCAGCAGCCCATGGCTCGGAAGACCGGTGGCGGCGTCGCGATGGATGACCGCCGAGGCCGGATCGAGCTTCACCTGGATCCCCCCCACGGTGTACTCCCAGCCCGACAGCCGGTTGGCCCACGGGTGCAGCAGCGGGATTCCGAACGTCGACCCCTTGAGCGCGTACGCCTGCGGGCCGCCGCGGCCGGCGAGCAGCTCCACGCCGCGGTGTCGCAGCGAGCTCACCACCATCCCGAGCGAGGTGAGGAACGTCGCCTCAAGCTCGCCCACCGCATCGGTCAGCGTCAGCTCGCCGTAGTTTCCGCCGGGGCCACAGCGCGGCGCGCTCAACTCGCGCCCCCGCGTTCGAGCAGCGCGGCGGCAGCGCGCAGCAGCCGTTCGTCCGTGTGCGGCGCGCCGACGAGCGCCAACCCGACCGGCAACCGCGGCGATGCCGTCCACGCGAGCGGGAGCGAGATCGATGGAGCACCGATCAGCGTCCACACCCGAGCGAACAGGGGGTCACCCGTCGACCGCGTGCCGAGCGGCGGGACCCCGGTGGCGCTCGGCGTCAGCACACCGTCGAACTGCTGCAGGACCCCGATCAGCGCCGGGGCGAAGGTGTCGCGGGTGCGCAACGCGTCGTCGCGGGCTCTGATCGACAGCGCTGCGCCGGCGTCGAGTGCGTCGCGCAGCGCGTCGCTCAGCAGTTCCCGGTGCTGCGCATGCTCGCACGCGAGCGACCGAGCGGCCTCGTACATCTGCAGCGTCGCCTGGGCGGTGACGAGCTCGGTGTACGTCTGGGGCAGCTCGACCGCCTCGGCGGCCAGCCGCCGCGCCACCGCGAGCAGCTCGGAGCGCGCTTGAGACTCGACCTGATCCCACAGTGGCGTCTGCGCGAACGCGATCCGCGGCCAATCCCCACCGCTGACCGCGGCCTCGCCGGGGCCGGCGTGCCACGATCGACCGGCGAGCACTGCGGCTAACTTGACGACGTCGTCGAGCCGGGAGCCGAGCACCCCTGCGGTGTCGAGCGACGGCGCGACCGGCTTGATCCCCTCGACCGGGATCAAGCCGAACGTCGGCTTGAAGCCGATCACCCCGCAATAAGAAGCGGGCCGGTTGATCGAACCGGCGGTCTGGGTCCCAGTCGCGACCGGGACGTGCCCGGCCGCAACCGCGACGGCCGACCCGGTCGAGGAGCCGCCGGGCGTGCGCCGGCGGTCGATCGGGTTGAGGGTCGAAGGTGGGTGGATCGTCGCGAACTCGGCGAGCGCGGTCTTGCCGGCGACCAGGGCGCCCGCGCGTCGCAGCCGTGTCACCGCCTCCGCGTCGGTGGCCGGACGGTGGCCCTCGTAGATCGGCGAGCCGTAGGTGGTCGGCGCGTCGGCCGTATCGAAGTTGTCCTTGACACCCACCAGCATCCCGAACAGAGACAGGCGCTCGCGCGCCGCGGGCGCGAGCGCGTCGAGCCGCTGCGCGTCGGCTAGCAATCGGTCGCCGTCGACGTGCACCCACGCCTGCAGCGGGTCACCGTCGACGGCGTCGAGGAACGCCTCGACCTTGGCGGCGCAATCGGTCATCCGGTGTTGCGCAAGCCGCTCGCGATGCCGTTGATCGTCAGCAGGCTCAGCCGCTCGAGCTGCGAGGCATCCGCAGTGGCGGGCTGCGAGCGGCTGCGGCGCAGCAGCTCGATCTGGATGAACGACAGCGGGTCCACGTACGGGTTTCGCCGGTCGATCGAGGCCTGCAGGACGGGCTCGGAGTCGAGCAGACGGCGCTCGCCCCGGATCTCGGCGAACTCGGCGCGCGCGAGCAGGAGCTCCGCCTCCAGCTCGTTCCAGATCCGGACGCGCGCCGGACCGTCGTCCCACAGCTGCACGTAGCGCCGCGCGATCCCGAGGTCGGCCTTGGCGCAGGCCATCTCGGCGTTGGAGATCAGCGTCGTGAAGAACGGCCATTGCGCCGTCATCTCCTGCAGGACCTCGAGCCCGTGCGCCTCGCGCGCCGCCCGCAGGGCCCTGCCGAGGCCGAGCCAGGCCGGCAACACGATCCGCGACTGCGTCCAGGCGAACACCCACGGGATCGCCCGCAGGTCATCGATCCCGGTGCTCCCCGACCGCCGTGACGGTCGCGACCCGAGCCGCAGGCGCGAGACCTCCTGCACGGGGGTGACCCGCACGAAGAACTCGACGAAGTCCGGATCGTCGTGGACGATCCGCCGGTACGTGGCCGCTGAGGTGGCGGCCATCTCGTCGACGATCTCCTCGAACCGGGCCCGGCGCTCGCGTTCGAGCCGCGGATCGCGGATCCCACCGGCGACGAGCGTCGCGCTCGTCGCCAGCTCCAGCTCCCGGTGCGCGATCTCGGCGACCGTGTACTTGGAGTTCAGGACCTCGCCCTGCTCGGTCATCTTCAAGCGGCCCTCGACGCTGCCGGGCGGCAGCGCGATGATCGCGCCGTGGGTCGGACCGCCGCCACGGCCGACCGCGCCGCCGCGGCCGTGGAAGAACATCCAGCTGATCCCACGCTCTCGGAACAGCTCTGCGAGCTCGCTCTGAGCGCGATAGGTCGCCCACCCGGCCGCGAGGTAGCCGACGTCCTTGTTCGAATCCGAGTAGCCGACCATCACCTCCTGCTCGTCCCCCACCGCTGCCAGGGCCGCCCGGTAGACGGGTGTGTCGAGCAGCGTCCGCATCATCCGCGGCGCGGCGGCGAGCGTCGCTCCGGCCTCGAACAGCGGCACGATCCGCAGGAGCGCCTGCTCACCACCGGCGCGGGCGAGGCTTGACTCCTTCATCAGCAGCAGCGTCTCGAGCACGTCGCATGGGCTCTCGGTGCCGGAGATCACGTAAGCGACGATCGCTCCGGGGTGCGCGCCGTCGAGCGCCGACTTGATCCCCCGGAAGGTCGCGATCACCTCGCGCGTCTGATCTGAGAAGCGGGAGATGTCCATCGGGATCAGCGGCCGGCGATCCTCGATGTGGCGGCACAGCAGCTCGCGCCGCCCGTCCTCGCCGAGATCCGCGTAGTCCGGAGACACGCGCAGGTTGCGGAACACCTCCGCGAGCGCGGCGCGGTGGACCCGCGCGTGCTGGCGGACGTCGAGCGTCCCGAAGTGAAAGCCGAACACCTCGACCTGGCGGATCACGTCGTGCAGGTCGCCCTCGGCCGTGAACCCGCCCCCATGCTGCTCGAGCGACCGTTCGACCAGCCGCAGATCGTCGAGCAGCTCGGCGGGCGCCCGATAGCCGTGCGGGTCGAGTGTCGCGGTCGCACGTACCCGTTCGCGTACGAACGTCATCGCTCGCCGGTACGGTTCCTCGGGGTTGAGCTCGGCCAGCTGCGCCGCCAGCGCCGGAAACATCTCCTCGCCCGCGGCGAGGATCGGGGCGAGCAGCGGCGCCGGGCCGCTGACGCGCTCGGACAGCGACAGCCGCCCGGCGACCAGCTCGACGCGCGACTCGAGCACGCGCACGCAGTGCTCGCGCATCAGCTCGAGCGTGCCGGCGGTCGTCTCGGCGGTGACGAACGGGTTGCCGTCGCGGTCGCCACCGATCCACGAGCCGAACCGGAGGATCGGCGGGACACTGATCGCCGGGCCATCGGGAAAGCGCTCGGCGAGCGCTTGCTCGAGCTCGCGGTAGACGACCGGAATCGTCTCGGCGAGCGTGCCCGCGAACGCGACGAGCCCACCGCGCACCTCGTCGAGCACCGTCAGCGTCACCGCCCGCAGCTCGTCCGATCCCCACAGCTCCTGCACGGTCGCGCGAATCCGCTGGCGCGCAGCGTGCTCGTCGCGGCCGAGCTCGTCGTCCAGCCGGCGCAGCTCGCGAAACACGCGGGCCTGCTTGTCGATCGTCGTCCGCCGCCGCGCCTCGGTCGGGTGCGCGGTCATCACCAGCTTGACCTCGGCGCGCCCGAGCAGCTCGGCGAGATCGCCGGGCGTGTAGTCGAGCTCGATCAGCTGAGCGATCGCGTCGGCGAGCCCGCCCCGTCGCGGGCTCGGCCGCTCGCGCTCGGCGCGCCGACGGATCCGCCGGACGCGCTCGTTGTCCTCAGCCAGGTTGATCAACTGGAACCAGCGCGTCAGCGAGCGGATCAGCAGCTCGAGCTCAGCCAGATCGAGGCCGGCGACGAGCTCGGCGAGCTCATCGCCCGCGCGCTCCTCCCCCGCCCGCGCCCGCCGCGCCAGCTCGAGCGCCCGGTCGCGCAACTCCAGCGTCCGCTCGGCGCCGTCGGCGCGGATCACGTCGTCGAGGATCTCGCTGAGCAGCGCCTCGTCGGCCTCGAAGTCGCGCAGCGCGGTCTCGCCGCCCGTGCCCCCACGGTTGTGGCTCATGCAATCAGTCGTGTCCGTTACGCGCCCATGCGCGAGAGGGCCTCGTACTGATCGTCCGACAGTTTGAGCGCCGCCGCGGCGAGGTTCTCCTCGAGGTGCGCGACGGACGAGGTGCCCGGGATCGGAAGCATCGTCGGGGAGCGCCACAGCAGCCAGGCGAGCGCCAGCTGCGACGGCGTCGCGCCATGCGCCGCGGCGAGCTGCGCGAGACGCCCGCCGGGGGCCGCCAGCTCGCCGGTGGCGAGCGGGAACCACGGGATGAACGCGATCCCGTGCTCGGCGCAGAGGTCGACGAGGGCGTCGGCGCGGCGATTGACGAGGTTGTAGAGATTCTGGACCGAGACGATCGTCGCGTAGCGCTGAGCGTCGCGAAGCTGCTCGACCGTGACCTCCGACAGGCCGATGTGGCGGATCAGGCCCTGCTGCTGGAGCTCGACCAGCGCCCCCAGCTGCTCGGCCAGCGGGACATTCGGATCGATTCGGTGCAGCTGGTAGAGGTCGATCCGATCGAGCCCGAGGTGGCGGAGGCTGAGATGACACTGCTGGCGCAGGTACTCGGGGCGTCCGACCGGCTCCCAACGCCCGGGTCCCGAACGGGCAAGGCCGCCCTTGGTGGCGATCACGAGTCCTTCGGGATAGGGGCTCAGCGCCCGGTTGATCAGCAGCTCGGCGACGAACGGGCCGTACGAGTCCGCGGTGTCGATGAAGTTGACGCCGAGCTCGGCCGCGCGGCGCAGCACGCGCACCGCCTCGTCGGGATCCTTCGGGTCGCCCCAGACGCCAGCGCCGGTCAGCTGCATCGCCCCGAAGCCCAGGCGGTTGATTTCCAGATCGCCGCCGAGCGCGAAGGTGCCCGAGGCGGAGACGAGCGTCGTTGCCATGGTCAGCGGTCTCCCCGATCGGCGGTCATTGACGCATGTCGACCGCGTAGACCCGCTTGGGCACCAGCGTGATCATCACACGCGAGCTGCCGGGCTCGTCGTAGCCACGCAGGTCGGCCCCGTACTTGGCGCCGACGCGCCCGGCGAACTCGTAGTCGTCGTCGGGCTCGATCTCGGCCGTGCCGTGCAACTCCAGATAGCGCATTTGGCTCTCGGGGTCGGGGATCAGCAGGCTGCACTGCGGGCGCTTCTGCAGGTGCTTGGTCTTCAGCCGCGCGGTGCTGAGGGACACCCTCACCTCACCGTCGTCGTACAGAAACCAGATCAGCGTCGCCTGCGGGATCCCGTCGCCGCCGATCGTCGCAAGCGAGGCGACCGGGGCGTCGAGCAGGTCACGGTGGGTATCGGGAAAGTCGGTCATGTCCGGAATTGTTGCGGACCCGCGCGAAAAAGCCGGCGTACCCGCGATTGGCGAGGCGGTTTCGTTCGGACGGATGCGCTAACCCGGCGCCCGGGCCGGGGCGACCCGCGAGCGGCTGGCCAGGCCCTGGCACGACCACAACTCCGCACACCCCGTCGATCAACAGGGGGGTAGTGGGATTGAGGTCGTCTGAGATACCTTAACTCCGCACACCCCTCCGAGCAGCTGGCGGTGTGCGGAGTTTTGGTCGTAGTGGCGATCACAGCGCCAGCCGAACGGCGGGCCGCGGTCAGGCCCGCAGCCGGCCCGCCCGCGTCTTCGGGGGCTCAGCGCCTCGCGGCGGCGTCGGACGCGAGCGCGAGCGCACCGAGCACGCCGGCTCGGTCCCCGAGCGCCGGCCTGACCAGGTAGTCATCGACCTCGACGCCGAACGCCGGCGACTCGATATATCCGCCGTTCAGCTCGACGAGCCGGGCGCGGACGCGCTCGAGCAGCCCGGGACGCTCGACGACCCCGCCGCCGACGATCACCCGGTGCGGCATCCCGATCAGCGCGATCGCGAGGATCCCGCACGCCAGGTAGTCGGCCTCGAGCTCCCAGGCCCGGTGGCCGTCGCGCAGCTCGCGCGGGTCCGCGCCCCAGCGCGAGGCGATCGCAGGGCCGGCGGCGAGCCCTTCCCAGCAGTCGCCGTGGAGCGGACACGCGCCGTCGAACGGGTCGCGCTCGCGATCGTGCGGGATTCGGATGTGTCCGACCTCTGGATGCCCGAGGCCGAACAGCGGCCTGCCGCCGGAGATCAGCCCGGCGCCGATGCCGGTGCCGACGGTCACATACGCGACGCTGGGGAGGCCGCGACCGGCGCCCCAGCGCTGCTCCGCAACTCCCGCCGCGTTCACGTCGAGGTCGATCGCGACCGCGACGCCGAGTCGCTGCGCGAGCGGCGCGGCGAGCGGCGCGTGGCTCCAGCCCGGCTTCGGCGTCGTCAACACCGACCCGTACGCAGGCGATTCGTGGTGCAGCTCGAGCGGCCCGAACGAGCCGATCCCGAGCGCCTCGATCTTCACCGGCGCTTCCTCGAAGAACCGCGCGATCCGGTCGATCGTCTCGGCCGGCGTGGTCGTGCGGAACTCGTGCAGGTCGCGGAGATCCTCAGGGCCCGATCCGAGCGCGCAGACCGTCCAGGTACCGCCGGTCTCGACGCCGCCGTACACCCCGCTCGCGCCCGCCGGCCCCCGGCCGCCGGTCATCGCTGCTCGTGCACGACCGCCAGGACACGCTCTCCGTGGCGCTCGACGAACGTCGGGCCGACCCCGCGAATCGCCTCGAGCTCAGTCAGACTGCCGGGCCGCTGGGCGGCGATCGCGGCGAGCGTCGAGTTGTGGGCAACCGTGTAGGCCGGCTTGTCCTCGCACGCCTCGGTGCGCCAGCGGCGCAGGGCGTCGAGCAGCGGGCGGTCGGCCTCGGCGACGTCGAGCGCGGCCTCGCGGGCCGGCTTGGAGGCGGCCCCGACCGACCGACCCCGCGGCCGCACAGCCGCGGGGTCCGGCAGCCCGATCGTGTCGGGCTCGCACACGTCGCAGCAGCGTCCGATCGGCGCCGTCTGGCGCGAATCGCCGAAGTGGTCGAGCAGCATCCGCCGCCGGCACTCCCCGGCCTGAGAGCTGAACCGCTCGATCGCCCGGTACGCGCGCCAGGCGCGGTCGGTCGCCGCCCGGCAGATCGCGGCAACCTCGGCTGTGTGCCTGCCGGGCAGCCGGGTGATCCGCAGGCGGCCTCCGGCCGCGGGCTCGAGCGCGACCAACCCGGCCCGCTCGGCGATCCCGAGACAGACGCGCTCGCGATCGTCGCGCGGCGCCTCGACGACCGCGTCGTCGGCCAGCGACCGCACGTAGGAGAGCACGTCATCGGCGCCGAGGGCCCGCTCCTTGATGAACGTGATCAGACGCCCCAGGTCGGCCCGGCTCGCGAGCAGGATCGCGCGCGCCGGCAGCCCATCGCGCCCGCCGCGGCCGGCCTCCTGGTAGTAGGCCTCGACGCTCGTCGGGATCGACCAGTGGATCACCGCCCGAACGTCTGCCTTGTCGACCCCCATCCCGAACGCGTTGGTCGCGACGACGA
>Ga0302181_10001137_pt1 | contig 20221 bp, 22 predicted proteins | sample I_Palsa_E3_3_FD_198786 | JGI IMG/M metagenome (GOLD analysis project Ga0302181, IMG submission 198786) | Peat permafrost microbial communities from Stordalen Mire near Abisko, Sweden - I_Palsa_E3_3 | ecosystem: Environmental > Terrestrial > Soil > Palsa > Peat permafrost | place: Sweden...
AGAGCATGTCCCCCAGCGGTGGCGGCGAGCCGAGCGGCGAGCTCGCGCAGGCGATCGACTCGACGTTCGGCTCCTTCGCGGACTTCAAGACAAAGGTCAAGGAGACCGGCGTCGGCCAGTTCGGCTCAGGCTGGTCGTGGCTCGTATATGACGGCTCGGGGCTAGCGGTCGTTGCAAGCGCCAACCAAGACAGCCCGCTCTCCGACGGCAAGACGCCGCTGCTCGGCGTCGACGTGTGGGAGCACGCCTACTACCTGAAGTACCAGAACCGCCGTCCCGACTACATCGATGCATGGTGGAACGTCGTCGACTGGTCGAAGGTCGCAGAGCGTTTCTCAGCCGCCAAGGACTGATCGAACAGGACCGGGTCGAGCCGGCGCTCAGTTGCGGCTGAAGCGCCGGCCGGCCACCGGTGAGACGGCCTCGTCGAGCGCGACGGCCGGCTCGAGCATCGCCTCGAGCACCGCGTCGGCCTCCTCGGCCGCGGCGGCCTCCATCGCGGCGACCCGCTCCGGGGTCATCTGTGTGTCGTCCTCGTTCTCGGCCAGCCACTCGCGCGCCTCGGCGGCGGCGGCCTCGTCGCGCTGGACGGTCTTGCCAGCCGCGTAGTAGCGGTCGATCTCCTTGAACAGCTCGTCGACGAGCTGCTCGGTGGGGACCTTCTTCAGGGGCTCGCCCTTGGAGTAGATCATCCCCATGTCTTTCGCGCCGGTGATCCCAAAGTCCGCGTGGCGCGCCTCGCCGATGCCGTTCACCGCGCAGCCCAGCACCGAGACCTCGATCGGGTCCTCGTAGGCTTCCAGACGCCGCTCGACCTCGACGACAACGCTGTCCATGTCGAATTGCAGCCGCCCACAGGTCGGACAAGCGATCAGATCGGGGCCGCGCTCGCGCAGCTTCAGCGCCTTGAGGATCTCCCAGGCGACCTTCACCTCCTCCTCGGCGTGGAAGGTGGACAAGGAGATCCGGATCGTGTCGCCGATCCCGTCCGCCAGCAGCGTGCCGAGCCCGACCGCGGACTTCAGCGAACCCGACCACTTCGTGCCGGCCTCGGTCACGCCGAGGTGCAGCGGATAGGGGATCCGCTCGGAGAGCATCCGGTTGGAGGCGATCGTGTTCGGGACCGAGGTCGACTTCATCGAGACCTTGAAGTTCTCGAAGTCCAGCCGCTCCATCAGCTGAACCGTCTCGATCGCGGCGGTCACGAGCGCCTCGACGGGGTTGTCGTACTCGAGCTGGCGCAGATGCTTGGGCAGCGAGCCGGAGTTGACCCCAACGCGCAGCGGCGTGCCGGTGGTCCTCGCAAGCGCGATCACCTCGGCGACCTTCTCCGGGCCGCCGATGTTGCCGGGGTTGAGCCTGACGCAGTGCGCGCCCGCCTCGATCGCCTTCAGGGCGAGCGTGTGGTTGAAGTGGATGTCGGCGATCACCGGGATCGGAGATTCCGCGACGATCGTCTTCAGTGCCTCGGCATCCTGCTCGCGGGGCACCGCCACGCGCACGATGTCTGCGCCGGCGTCAGCCACCGTCCTGATCTGGTCCATCGTCGCCGTCAGGTTCGCCGTCTCGGTCTTGGTCATCGTCTGCACCGCCACGGGCGCACCACCGCCGATCGGAACCGAGCCGACGTGGATCTGACGTTTGGAGGACATAGGCTGATTCTACGATGCCCGACGTCTACGCCACCGCGCATGGTCCGCTCGCCCGCCTCGCCTCACCCCTGGCCGCCCGCGCCCGCGCCCGACGCCACGCGCATTTCTTTGCGCTCACGCGGCTGTCGGAGGGAGCGCGGGTGCTGGATGTCGGCTGCGGGCGAATCGGACTGCGCGCGCTCGAGCCGTCGCTTGACGTGACCGGCGTCGACCTTGCAGAGCGCCCCGACTATCCCGGGCCGTTCGTCCAAGCCGACGCGTCAGCGGGCCTCCCGTTCGCTGATGGGGAGTTCGAGCTCGTGTATTGCTCGAGCGTGATCGAGCACGTCCCACCGGCCCGCCGAGCGGCGTTCGCGCATGAGATCCGGCGTGTTGGCAGAGGCTGGTTCGTGCAGACGCCCGCGTGGTCATTCCCGATCGAGCCCCACGCGCTGCTGCCCGGAGCTCACTGGCTGGCGCCGAGACTGCGTCGCCCCTACTGGACGCTGGGAGCGACAGGCGAGTGGGAAGATATCTCGCTGCTACGGCGAAGCGAGGTGGAGGCGCTGTTTGGCCCAGCGCTCCCAGAGCGGGTCGGGCCGCTCACGAAGAGCTGGGTCTGCGTCACCCCGCCAGGCGGCTGATGTCGTTGCTGACACCGTTGATCACCAAGAACAGCAACAAAATGATCCCGACCGAGCTGTAGCGCCACATGGCCATGACCGATACCGGCCTGCCACGTACCTTCTCCGCCACCGACCAGAGGATGTGCCCACCATCGAGCGGAAGAAACGGGAACAGGTTTAGGACGGCGAGCACGAGTGAGAAAAACCCGAGAAAGACCAGTGCGTAGCCGGCGCCGGCGACGACCGTTTCGTGCGCGATTTCGGTGACGCCGATGATGCTGTGGAACTGATGACGCACTTTCGCGCTCGTGAAGGCCTTGCCGATGTTCGAGAGCATGCTTGTGGTCGTGCCCCACATCTCGCGCAACGATGTCCCGGCGGCGCTCAGGGCGCCATAGTGTTTGGCCACCGCCGTGAAGCCAAAGCCCACCAGCATCCGCCCTTCGGTCTTGTTGTAGCGGGGATAGACAGAGAGCTTCAGCGTCTGTCCCGCGCGCCGGATCGTCAGCTGCACCGGAGTGGCCGCGCGGCAGCCATCGGTGAGCGCGCCCGCACAGCGGTGGGCCCCGATCCTCTGCATTGCCTGTGCGACCGTGCTCGGATACCCATCGACCGCAACGATCCGATCGCCCACATGCAGCACGCCGACAGCGGGCGCTCCCGGCACGATCTCACTGACCGAGCCAGTCGAGGTCACCGTGGGAATCGAGGGGTTGAGGTTTTCCAACGTGCGCGCGCCGCTGAGGCTGCCCGAGAACAGGATCGCCCAGAACAGCAGGAACGCGATCGCGATGTTCACCCCCGGTCCGGCGAGGATCACCGCGATCCGCTTCCAGGGCGCCTGCGTGTAGTAGGCGCGCCGCGCGATGTCGGGGTGGAGGTCTTTGATCTCTTCGGGGTTCATCCCCGTGATCTTCACGTAGCCCCCCGCTGGGATCGCGCCGATCGCATACTCGGTCTCGCCCCGGCGTACCTTGAAGATCGTGGGCGGGAAGAACAGCGAGAAGCGCTCCACGCGCATGCCGACGGCCTTGGCCACGGTGAAGTGCCCGAGCTCGTGCAGCACCACGAGCGCGCAGATACCGAGGATTGTCAGGACCCAGCTCACGGCCCCCAGTTTGACAGGCGACGCCGGGAATCCTGCCGCTACTGGACGATCGTCGCCGCCAATCGCATTTCAAGGACGATGCGTGATTGTGGGCCCGAGCAGGTCCGCGGCTCCTGTGCCCTGTCGTGTGGGCTCAGCGCAGGAAGCCGCGCTTGGCTTTGAACGGCGCCTGCAGATCGCTCTGCGCGAATGGACCCTGAGGCGAATTAGTCGTAGCGAACTGGTACAGAGCCACTGCGAACGTTTGGCGAACAACCGCGGTGATCGCAATCACCGCGACGAACGCGAGCGCCACGAGGAATACCACGAGGTCGCGGACCGCGGGAGCGTTGTGCCCGATCGCCAGCGCGGCAACGAACACGATCACGAGGGGAACCATCGCGAAGATCGTCCACGCACTGATCGTCACGTTGCCGCTGATGCCCTCTCCCCAGCGCTTCCTGACCACCTGTGCCGAGCGCTTCAGGCATTCCGGCGCCGAACGATCTTCGAGCGCGAGCACGGGGATCGCGAACAGGCTCGCGAGCGACCAGCCGACGCCGACGAGGCGCGCGACGATGCTGCCTCCCAGCGGCAGGCGGCTCGCGAGCTGCTCGAGCACCACTCCGACGACAGTGGCGATCAGCGACCACAGCGCGATCTGGCCGATCCGGCGCATCGGCACCGCGAGCGCCTGCCCGAGCGACAGATGCCGCCCGTCGAGCGCAGCCGCGGCGGCCGCGGCGATCGCGGTGTTCAGAAAGACGCTCACGAACATCAATGGATAAGCCAAGATCAGGGCTGCCAGCAGGAAATGGTTCCGGTCGAAGTGACCGTGCCCCGAAAGCAGACCGCCCAGCGCGACGATCGCGACGATGCTCGCCACGCTGAACAGACCCGACCATGCAGCGAGCACGCGCAGGGCCGTGTCGTGGCGCACAACCCGCCACGCCGCCGCGGTCAAGCGCCAAGAGCGGGCGATCCGGCCCTCGTTCGAAGGAACTTGCTGCTGACTGGGCTCGCTGGGTTGTATCTCCTCGCCGCTCATCGGTCTCCTTATCCGGTCGTCGGTTTGCCGCCCAAGCACGATCGTTCTTGGGCGCTTCTAGTCAATTATCCGACCTGTCACCGTCTTTACCTTCGGAAGCCAACACCGAGTAATGCGCCGGCGACGCATCTCTCAGATCTCCAAGCTCGCCACAGCCTCGCCGGCCACCTCGCGGGCCTCGCGATCGGCTTCGTAGAGCGACTCGAACGCACGCACCGGCGCGACGGGCAGTCCGGCGAGCGTCCTCTCGATCACCTCAGGAATCCCGTTGAAGTGCAGTCGGCCCTCCAGGAACGCGTGCACCGCGACCTCGTTCGCGGCGTTCAGCACGCACGGCGCCGTCCCCCCAGCCAGCGCCGCCTCGCGCGCCAAGCTCAAACACGGGAACGCGTCCACGTCAACCGGCTCGAAGGTCAGCTCCCCCACCGCGGCGAGGTCGAGCGGCTCGATTGGCAGATCCACGCTCTCGCCGCCGTGCAGGGCGTAGGAAATCGCGATCCGCATATCCGAAGGCCCGAGATGCGCGAGCATCGCCCCGTCGGCCAGCTGCACGAGGCCATGGACGAGCGACTGCGGGTGCACGACAACATCGATTCGCTCGTAGGGCGTGCCGAACAGGTGGTGGGCCTCCATCACCTCCAAGCCCTTGTTCATCAACGTCGCCGAGTCGATCGTGATCTTGCCGCCCATCGCCCACGTCGGATGGTTCAAGGCCTGCTTGACGGTCACGTCCTGGAGCTCCGCGTGGGTCCTGCCGCGAAAGGGACCACCGCTGGCGGTGATCGTCAGACGCTCGACCGCCGCCGGCGACTGTCCGGCAAGCAGCTGGTGCAGTGCAGTGTGCTCAGAGTCGACCGGCGTTATCTGCGCTCCCGTCGCTTCCGCCAATGCGCTCACCAGCTCGCCGCCGACGACCAGCGACTCCTTGTTCGCAAGCGCCAAGTCGATCCCCTCGCCAAGCGTTGCGACCGTCGGACCGAGGCCCGCTGAGCCGACAAGCGCGTTCAGCACGAGATCCGCGCCGGACTCGACCACAAGCCGCACGAGGCCCTCGGGCCCGCCCAGCACTTCCCCGTCGGTCCATGCCTCCGCGGCACGGGCGGCGGCATCCCCGTCGACGAGCGCGATCCGCTGTACATCGTGCGCGCGGGCCTGTTTGACCAGCGCCTCCCATGAGCGCTCGGCGGAGAGGCCGATCAGCTCCAGGTCGTCACTGCGGCTCAACACGTCGAGCGCCTGGGTGCCAATCGAACCGGTGGAGCCGAGGATAAGGAGTCTGCGCACGGTGGAGAGATGCTCGCAGAGCGGCGCCGAGAACGTCTATATGGAACGTCTATATGGATACCGCGATGTGTGTGGATCGGTCGAGGCCGGCGACTCAGCCCGCGAAGCCGAGCTGCTGGCGCCTGAGGCCGAACATCTTCGCCTTGGCCTCGGCCGCAAGCTGCTCGAGCCATGCATCTGGAGAGAGCTGCTCACCGAGCATGTTCGCCTGACGCTTCACCGTCGCGAAGTCGCCCGGGGTCAGGTCGGCAATTTCGGAGAGCTGCTCCTCGAGCTCTTCGGCGCGCTCCGGTTGGGCCCCAGCGTCGAACTCGGCCTCAGCGCAGAACATCGACCACGCCTGCTCTGGTTCGAGCGCCTTAAACTCCAGCTTCCACGTGAAGCGACGCATCGCTGCCGCGTCGACCGAGTCCATCAGGTTGGTGGCCGCAATAAAGACCCCTTCGAAACGCTCCATGCTCTGCAGCAGCTCGTTGACCTGCGTGACGGACCACTCCGCGCGGGCCAGCGTGCGGTCGCGCAGGAACGAGTCGGCCTCATCGAGGAACAGCAGCGCCCCCTCCGCCTCGGCCTCGGCGAACATCCCGGCGATCTGTTGCTCGGTCTCACCCAGCCACTTGGAGAGCAGATCCGAGGCCGAGCGCATCAGAATCGGCAGGTCGAGCTCGACGGCTATATGCTCGGCCAGTTGCGTCTTGCCGGCCCCCGGGATGCCCCAGAAGCAGAGCGAGCCCTTTGGGCGCTTGCGCAGCGCCGCGATGATCTGCTGTGGCGTGAAGCGTCCCGCGATGTTGAGGTGATCGAGGCTGTAGCGGGTGACTGACTCGCGCAGCCCCTCGGTACGATCGCGCCCGAGCACTTTCTGACTCTGAGCAACGGCGCGCTTGATGACGCGCTCGCGCTCGGCGACAGAGCCTCCGTCGGTCTCTTCCTGTGCCACAGACAGCAGGCGGGCGAGATCCGCCGCTTGGCGGACCTGCTTCTCACCGAGCAGGCTGTACTTCGTCAGATGCCGCTCGAGCTGCTCTGACAGACCGAAATCAGAGATCACCTGGGTGACGCGCTCGCGGCGATCGGCACGCGAACCCGGGAGCGCCTCGCAGTGGAATAGGAAGGCGCCGAGGTTGCGCTCTGACAGGAGCTTGGCGCGGTCGGTCAGCCACACGCAGCGCACGCGGCTACCGGTGAGTCCTTCGTCGGAGGCGCGACCCTCCTCCTCTTCCGCGGCGTCCTCGTCCTGCATGCCGAAGATGGTAAGCATGCTGATGCGACGCGAGGCGAGCGCTTCATGGGCCCGGTCGACGACCAGCACGGCGTCCGGGTTTGACTGCTCCAGATAACGCTGAGCGATGTAAACCCAGGTCGGTAGGTCGCCGGCCGGGACGTGCTTGGCGACGACCATATAGCCGTCGATGCCCTCGTCCAGCAGGAGCCTGGAGAGCATGTCACGCTTGTCCACCGACTTCGGGCCGTAGATGAGGGTGTGCAATCCGTGATCTTTGGGTAGCTCCAGCCCCAGGATGCCTCGTAGGATCTGCTCGTCATCCTCATGCAGACGCGCGAGAGAGCTCGTCGAAGGCGACATTGTCAGCGGTTTGACGAAGCGCTCCAGGAACTGGGCCGCGCCGTCAGCGGCCTCGGTCAGCGTCGCGCGCAGATGGATCGACAGTTCACCGATACGCAACGGGCGCTCCTGAACACGCAGCAGCCCGGAGCTCACGAGCTTCGAGCTTTCCGCCAGCGCCGAAACGACCTCGAGCTCATCGACGTCGAAGGCATCGGCGAGAATCGCCGCCGTGACGTGATCGGAGCCCAGCAGCAGGTCGAACAGCTGCGAGAACCCGGGCCGGTGACGGTTGAGCTGGAAGATGAGCAGCTTGCGCTCGACCTTTTCGAGGCCCAGCAGGTCGGCGACCCAGGTGACGTTCTGCTCCTGCGCAGTCAGGAATCTGGATGCCTTCCTCTCCGCTGCTTTCCGCCACGACCGCATGGCTCTGCGATAGGAGCCGTCGTCTCCCTCGACGAGTGGGAACACACTGACACCCTGCAGATAAAGGCGCGCAAACCGACCGCTGGTGTCATCTCCGAACTGGCGCTGCAGGTCCTTGAGGGTCGGCAGCAGCTGCTCGGAAACCAGGCCCCCGATTCCAGGCTCGCCCGCGAGCGCCCCAGGAGCCGGGACGGCCGCCGCGCAGGTTGCGTAGAAGAGTGCGAACAGATGCGGGTCGGTGGCGAGCAGCCAAGCGAAGCCCTGGTTCTCTGCCAGGCGCAGCGTCCAAGCCGTCATCTGATGCGCGCCCGGCGTTTCGAGCGAGTTGTGAGCGGGCTCGTCTTCGTCATCCATGAGCAACACGGTAGCGGAAAATGATGACAATAGTCATCATCGATAGAGATCCTGATCTACGTGTAGGCAGCCCAGATGTAATACCCCACCACAGCCGCGAACAGCACCGCGTCCAAGCGATCCAAAGCCCCCCCATGTGCCCCGAACATCCGCCCGGTGTCCTTCGCGCCGGCCTCGCGCTTGACGAACGACTCGAACAGGTCGCCGATCGGCGCCACGATCGCCACGCCGAGACCGAGCACGAGCGCGTGGGTGCCGGGCAGCCAACCCTGGTAGCGCCCGGCGAACCAGACACCGAGGACCGCGCAAACCATTCCGATCAGAAGGCCCTCGACCGTCTTGTTCGGGGAGATGTGCGGTGCCAGGGGACGCTGCCCGAACATCCTGCCACCGAGGTAGGCACCGGTGTCGCCGAGGAACGTGCCGACGAGCACATCGATCACAATCCCCAGTCCGTGCGGCAGACCGCGCAGGAGCACCGCGTGGGCGAGCGCGAAGCCGATCCAGTAGATCCCCAACAGCGTCACCGCCATCCCCCCCACGCTCGGCCGGGTCTGGAGCAGCGTCAGCCCGAACAGCATCGGCAGCGCCGCGACCGCGACGAGCAGGATCTGGAACTGGCCGCCGTACAGAGCCGCCACCAAGAGGCCGGCCAGCGCGATGAAGCCGGCCAGCCGGACCGGGTGTGCGCGGTCGTACATCGCGTAGAGCTCGTGCATACAGATACATCCGAGCACGAACAACCCGAGCGCGAACACCAGGCCACCCTCGATCACGAGGAACAGCGCGACGGCAATCGCGGGCACGGCGGCGAGCAGTCGCGCGTTCAGATCCGAGCGCTGCCCCACTGGCGGCCTACGCGCGCCCGCACGTCTCCGAGCGGCGCCGTCCCGGGCTGAGCGTTGTGGCGCGCGTCCTCTCGCGGGACGGCCCGAGACCGCTCGTCGCGAGCCACCTGCGGGTGTGTGGGGGCCGCCGGCCATTGCGCCCGTTCAGCGCCCGCCGAAGCGCCGGCGGCGCTCTGCGAACTCGGCCAGCGACTCTTCGAACGCGGCGCGTGTGAAGTCCGGCCACAGCTCCTCGCGCGAGATGAACTCGGAGTAGGCCGACTGCCACAGCAGGAAGTTGGACAGCCGCCGCTCGCCGCTGGTGCGGATGATGAGCTCGGGGTCGTGCATCTCCGGTGCGTAGAGGCATTGTCGAAACTCCTCCTCGCTGCTTCCAGTAAAACGCTGCGCGGCGTCGAGGATCTCCGCGCGGCCGCCGTAGTTGAAGGCCACGAACAGCGTGATCCGCTCGTTGGATGCCGTCAGGGCTTCGGCCCAGTCCATCTGCTCCACGAGCTGATCGCTGACACCAGCACGGCGCCCGATGAAGCGCATCCGCACGCCTTCCTCGTGCAATTCGGGGGTTTCGCCGGCTATCCGCTGCGAGAACATCTCCATCAGGCCCGCCACCTCCGCTGCGGGGCGCAACCAGTTCTCGGTCGAGAACGAGTAAACGGTCAGCTCCTCGATCCCCAGCTCCGCGGCGTCGCGCAGGCGCGCCTTGACCGTGTCGGCCCCGGCGCTGTGACCATCGTTGACGGGCATGCCGTGGGCGCGCGCCCAGCGACCATTCCCGTCGGTGATGATCGCGACATAGCGCGCCGCCTGAGATTCCCGGCCGTCGGAGTCACGGACCTCCGAATCGGCGCCCTCCAAATCGCGACCTTCCAAATCCCGGCCCTCCAAATCCGCCGTGGGCGGCATCAGACCTCGAGGATCTCCTCTTCCTTGGCCTTCAGCACGCCGTCGAGGTCTGCGACCTTGCCGTCAGTGAGCTTCTGCAACTCGACCTCGGCGCGGTGCTCATCATCGGAGCTGGCTTCTCCTTCGGACTTCAGCTCGCGCAAGTGCTGCATTACGTCGCGACGAACGTTGCGGATCGCCACGCGCCCCTCCTCTGCCAGGTTGCGCACCACCTTGACCAGCTCGTGCCGGCGCTCTTCGGTCAGCTCGGGCACCGCCAGACGGATCAGGTTGCCGTCGTTGGATGGGTTCAGGCCGACGTCGGACTCGTTGATCGATTTCTCGATCTCCTTGATCGATGACTTGTCATACGGCTGCACGGTAATCAAGCGGGCCTCCGGAGCGGAGATCGTGGCGAGCTGATTCAACGGCGTGACCGCGCCGTAGTAGTCGACGACAATCCGGTCGAGCAGCCCCGGGCTGGCGCGCCCAGTGCGCACGGTGGAGAACTCCTGGTGGGCCGACTCAAGCGACTTAGTCATACGCTCGCGCGCGTCGTCGAGCAGCTGGTCGATCACGTTTTCAGTCGAGGCCATCACCGTCTCCTTGCGCTGTCGAAACCAAAGTGCCCACGCGTTCGCCTGAGATTATCCGCAGGATGCTCGTCGCATCGTCCATGTTGAACACGTTCAAGGGCATCGAGTTCTCCATGCACAGCGCCAGCGCCGTCGAGTCCATCACCCGCAGGCGGCGCTCAAGCGCCTCCATGTGCGTGATCTCAGGGATGAACTCCGCCTCAGGATCGAGCGCCGGGTCGGCCGTGTAGACACCCTGCACGCCGTTCTTGGCCATCAGGATGATCTCGGCATGGATCTCCGCGGCGCGCAGAGCGGCGGCGGTGTCGGTCGTAAAGAACGGGTTGCCGGTGCCCGCGGCGAAGATCACGACGCGCCCCTTCTCGAGGTGGCGCATCGCGCGACGGCGGATGTAGGGCTCGGCGACCTCGGAGATCCCCAGTGCCGACTGCACGCGCGTGGGGCTGCCCTGCTTCTCCAGTGCGTCCTGCAGCGGCAGCGCGTTGAGCACCGTGGCGACCATCCCCATGTAGTCGGCGGTCGCGCGGTCCATGCCAGCGGCAGCGCCCTTCATGCCGCGATAGATGTTTCCCGCGCCGACCACGATCGCGACCTCGACGCCCTGCGCGCGCACGTCTGAGACCTGCCGCGCTACCGCCACCACGCGCTCGGGGTCGGTGCCGTAGTTCAGCTCGCCCATCAGGGCCTCGCCGGAGAGCTTCAGCAGGATGCGTTTGAAGACGGGGTCGGCCATGCGGCCGGAGCCTACTGACCTACTGCAAACCGTGTGAAACGGCGGATGACGACGTTCTCGCCGGTGGTCGCGGTGAGCTCGTCGCGCAGCTGCTGGACGGTCTTGCCCTCGAACTTGGGGTTGTGCATCTCCTGCTCGAGCAGCACAATCGTTCCAAGCCAGGAGTCGAGCTTGCCCGAGACGATTTTCTCGCGCACGTTCTCGGGCTTGTCGGCGGCCTCCTGCTCGTAGATGCGAGCCTCGGCGTCACGCTGCTCGGCGGGAACGTCCTCGCGACTGACGTATTTGACCGTCGGGGTCGCGGCGATCTGCATCGCAATGTCGCGCGCGAAGCGGACGAAGTCCTCATTCGTGGCCACGAAGTCGGTGTTGCAGTCGACCTCGATCAGCACTCCCACCTTGGCGCCGGCGTGCACATAGGACTGAACCGTGCCCTCGGTGGCCACACGCTCGCCGAGGTCCTGGACCTTCTTGCCCTGCTTGACGCGCAGGATCTCGATCGCCTGCTCAATCTCGCCACCAGCCTCGGTGAGCGCCTTCTTGCAGTCCATCATGCCCGCGCCCGTGCGCTCGCGCAGGGCCTTCACGTCCTGTGCGCTGATCTCAACGGTGCTCATGACGGGCTCGACGCCTCCTCCGGGACCGAAGTAGCGACCGGCTCCGCAGAGGGCTCGGGCGCTGGACTCTCGGCAGGAGTGCTCGCCGGCGCTGGTGGCGGGGACGTGGCCGCGGCTGGCGCGGGGGGCTCATTACCGTCCTGCGCCGGGGTAGCAGCAGACGCTGCCGGAGTCGTGGTGGCAGCCGCTGGCGCCTGGGTCTGTGCAGGCGGCGGAGAGGCGACCGCAGCCTGAGCCGCGGCGGCAGCGGCACGCTCGGCTGCCTCACGTTTGACCTGTTCCTCGGCCTCGCGCTTGACCTGTTCCTCGGCCTCGCGCTTGGCGCGGGCCTCCGCCTCGATGCGAGCCTTCTCCTCGGCCTCTTTTCGGGCACGATCCTCCTCGGCACGGAACACCGAGTGCCCCTCGGAGACGACCTGGCCGATCGCCTGGGTGATCAATGCGCAGGAACGGATCGCGTCGTCGTTACCGGGGATCACGAAGTCGATCCCATCCGGGTCGCAGTTGGTGTCGACCAGGCCGATTATCGGGATCCGCAGGCGCCGAGCCTCTTTGACGGCGATCTCCTCGGTCTTGAGGTCGATCACAAACATCGCGTCGGGCACGCGCTGCATGTTCTTGACGCCGCCGAGGTTCGCACGCAACTTCGCGAGATCGGCCTGCGCGGCCATCCGCTCGCGCGTGGGCAGCAGCGCGAGCTGGCCGTCGGCCTCATAACGTTCGAGGTCATGCAGGCGGCGGATACGCTGGTTGATCGTCTGAAAGTTCGTCAAGAGGCCGCCCAGCCAGCGATGGTTGACGAAGGGCATGCCGGACGCTTCGGCGACATCCTTGACCGTGTCGCGGGCCTGCTTCTTGGTGCCGACGAACAGTACGGTCCCGCCACGGTGGGCGAGCGTCCCGGCGAACTCCTGCGCCTGGTTCAGCGCGGTGGAGGTCTTGAGCAGGTCGATGATGTAGATGCCGTCACGCTCACCATGGATGAAGCGGCGCATCTTGGGGTTCCAGCGGCGCGTCTGGTGACCGAAGTGAACGCCGGCCTCCAGCAGCTCCGCTATGCCTACTTGAGCCACGAGGTACTCCCTTTGTATGCGATTGGATGCCGTGCGGGGGAAGCGGACCCGGTTACGCGGCGAAAGTCGCGATCCGGGCAGGGCCGCAATCCTGGACCCACACGGGTCGAAGATCTTCTGGTTAGCCGTTCAGGATAGCTCTTCGGCCCGTGCGAGCGCCCGCTGGAGGTCGGCCGGTAGCGGCGAGAGCACCTCGACGGGCGCGCCCGTGAGGGGATGCTCGAAGGAGAGGCGCGCGGCGTGTAGGAACTGGCGCTCCAGCCCGAGCAGGCCCGGGGCTCCGTACTCGGGGTCCCCGCAGACGGGATGGCCGATCGCCTGCAGGTGCACGCGGATCTGATGGGTGCGACCCGTGTCCAGGTGCAGCCGCAGTAGCGATGTACCTGGAAGGGCACGGTCGAGCGTGAAGTGGGTGCGCGCCTCGCGCGGCCTGGAGCCGCCGACGGTCATGCGCGTGCGCACGCGCGGATCGCGTCCGATCGGCGCCTCGATCGTCCCGCTGCGCGCCGGCGGGCGCCCCTCCACCAAGGCGATGTACTCGCGCTCGATGCGCCGCTCTGCTAAGGCGGCCTGCAGTAGCCGGTGGGCCTCGTCTGAGCGCGAGACGACGAGCAGGCCGGAGGTGTCGCGGTCGAGCCGGTGCACGATCCCCGCCCTGCCCTCCTCACCACCGGCCGGATTGAGGCCCGCCTGCCCAAGCAGCTGCGCGAGCGTTCCCTCGCGATGGCCCCGGGCGGGATGGACGACCAGGCCGGGCGCCTTGTCGATAACGAGGAGGTGAGCATCCTGGTAGACGATCTGAAAGAGCGGTGAGTCGGTCACGCCGAGTCCTTACGTGGGGTCTCCAGGACGAACAGCAGCAGCAGCACGCCGAGCGTGATTGAGGTGTCGGCGAGATTGAAGGGAGGCCAGCCGAGCGGGAGCTTGATGAAGTCGGTGACCGATCCTTCGTGCAGGCGATCGAGGATGTTGCCGAGCGCGCCGCCGATCAGCATGCCGGTCGGTAGCCAGATCAGCGGACGCGTGACGTGCAACGCGAAGTAGACGAGCAGCGCGAGCAGCGCAACGCCGATCACGATCGTGACCGCGGCCCGGTTTCCGGGCAGAAAGCCGAAGGCGACGCCGTGGTTGCGGGTGTTGACGAGCTGGAGTCCAGGCAACACCTTGCGTTCTTCGCCAGGGACGATCGACTGGCGGATCAGGTGCTTTGAGAGCTGGTCGGCGGCGATCACGACGATCACGACGAGCCCGGCGCGGACCCAGGCGCCGAGCGCGCTGACGGAGCCCATCCCCGCGGCTCAGCCGCCCAGGAGGCCGCGGACGATCACGCTGTTGATGATCTCCAGGGTGAAGATGGCGAGCAGCGGGCTGAAGTCGATCCCACCGAATGACGGCAGAAAGCGGCGGAAGATACGCAGGAACGGCTCGCAGACGTCGCGCAGGAACCCCATTACGATGTCGGTTGCGCGCCAGTAGGGAGGGTGCACGCCGAGGGAGAACAGCAGCTGGATCACGATGTAGAGGACGATCAGGAGCGTGTAGACGTAGATCAACGTCGACAGGTATTCAGCGAGCTGGGTGGAAATGCTGGCAAGGATCATCGCGGGCGGGGGTGCGTTGGTTCCAGGACCGCGTCGAGGGCGTCGCTGAAGGCCGCGCGCAGCCCGGCGCGCTCCAGGGCCGCGAGGCCGCGAGCGGTGACTCCGCCCGGGGATGCCACCTCGCGGCGGACGGCGAGTGTGTCGTTGCCACGACGGCGCAGCAGCTCGGCGGTCCCGGCGAGTGTCTGTACGACCAGCTCAGCGCTCTGGGCGGCAGGAATGCCGCGGCGCACACCCGCGTCGATCTGCGCCTCGGCGACGAGCGCCACGTAGGCGGGGGCACACGACATCAAGCCCATCGCGACGTCGACGAGCGCATCGGAGAGCACGACGAGCGTGCCGAGCTCGGCGAACAGCTCGGCGACCGGCGCGTCGAGCGCATAGCGATCGTCAGGCGCGGCCTGGACGACCGCGCCCTGGCGAACCTCGACGGGGAGCGAGGGGATGAAGCGATAGACCGGACGGTCGGGGTAGGCGTCGTGGAGCGCCGCAAGGGATGTGGCCGCGAGAATCGAAGCGACCGCCTTGGCGTGCGGCGCCACCTCCTGCGCTACATCGGCCAGCTGAGCGGGCTTGTGGCAAAGCACGACCAAGTCAGCGCGCTGCGCCAGCTCCCCGTTCGTGGCCAGCACCTCACCCCCAACCTCCTTCGTCAGCGCCTGTGCACGATCGGTGACGGGATCGGCCACGAGCACGGGCCGATTCCATCCGCGCGCAAGCGCCCGCGCCATGTTCCCTGCGCCGATCAGACCTATCTGCATAGTGCGCCTAGGCTACCGACCCGACCTGCTCACGACTGATTGAAGAAGCCCTTCTCGATCAACCTTGCCCGCTCCTCAGCGGAGATCTCGACGTTGCGCGGCGTGAGCATGAACACCTTGTCGGCGATCCGCTGCATGCCACCGTTGAGCGCGTAGGTGAGGCCGGAGGCAAAGTCGATCAGGCGCTTTGAGAGATCAACGTCGGTGCCCTGGAGATTGAGGATCACCGGGATCGAGTCCTTGAACTTGTCGGCGATCTGCTGGGCATCGTTGAAGGACTTCGGCACGACCAGATGCACGCGGACATCGCCGTTGCCGTTGCCACGACCTCCGACGGGGCGCAGCGCAGTCGTCGCGCGCCCTCCCCTGGGCTCGTCCTCGGCGAAGATGTCGTCGTACTCGTCGCGGCGGCGGCGCAGACGGCGGACGTTCGGCCGCTCGCGGTAGCGATCCTCCAGATCAGATTCAGTACCCGCACCCCCCGGCGCGTCGTCGTAGCCGTCGTCGTCGTGGTACTCCTCGGCCAAGCCGAAGTACACGAGCGCGCGGTGCCAGGAATCACGGAAGGCCATAGTAAGTAAGTGAGTTTTCGCCCGAAGGGCGGTTTTCCCTGCTCATGCTAGCTATATGGCTCGGCGCGAGCGAGAGCGCTAAGAGTACAGTCTCGTGCCGATTCGCACGATAGTCGCACCCTCTGCCACCGCCACGCGGTAGTCCTGTGAGGTGCCCATCGACAGTCGCCGCAGGCCACGATCGTCGGCCAGCGTACGCAACGCAGCGAACCAGCGGCGGCTGTCCTCCGGATCCTGGGCATACGGAGGCATCGTCATCAATCCCGCCACGGGCACAGGCGCAAGCTCGATGAACGCGTCGAGCTCCTCGGGGGCGACGCCGTCCTTGCCGGGCTCGCCGGCGACGTTCACCTCGATCAGGATCTCCAGGTCAGGGTGGGCATCGGCCTGATGACGGGCCAGCTCACGTAGTACGGAGTCGGAGGCGACCGAGTGGATCAGCCGCACGTGCGGCACGATCGTCTTGACCTTGCGGCTCTGCAGCCGGCCGATGAAATCCCAATCAAACAGGTCGCCATGGGTGGCGACCTTTGCGATGAGATCCTGCGACCGGTTCTCGCCGACAAGCTCGATGCCGGCCTCGGCAAGCGTCGGCAGGTCCTCGGCGGACACGTACTTGGTCGCTGCTAGCACCCCGACCTCTCTAGGGTCCCGCCCGGCGGCCTTTGCAGCAGTCGCGATCTCCTCGCGCACTTCGGCCAGGTTCGCCCGCACGCTGTCCAGGCGCAGGTCGGAGATCAGCTCAACCACGCAACTCCCCCCTGCCGCCCGGCGCGAGCGCCTTCGCGACGGTATGAAAAGAAGCGCTCGTCGCAGATCGTGCACGCGGCAACGTCCCGCACCTCGCTCACTCCTGCCACCAGTAGCCGGTCGCGCGCGATCGCCTTCAGGTCGATCCGCCGGCTGGGCGGGGATCCAATCCCGTGGGCGCCGCCGAAAGCCGCATGAACCTCCTCGCCGACCTCGTAGCAGCAGGGCCCGGCGCCGGGCCCGATGACCGCAACCAGATCGCCGTCGCCGTCCAGCTCCCGCAGCGCGCGCACGCCCTCCTCGAGGACGCCCGCCGCGAGCCCGCGCCAGCCGGCGTGCACCATCGCCACCGCGCCATTGGCGCCCAGCGCGACAGGCAGGCAGTCGGCCGTGAGCACCGTCGTGCCCAGGCTGAGCAGAGCGGTCGCCTGCCCATCGGCCTCGATCTCAGGCTGGGCCTCGCTGTCAGGCGGCACAGCGTCGCCCACTCGCTGAATCGTTGTGCCATGAACCTGATAGCCGCGGAGCAAACGTCGCACGCCAAGCTGCTCGCGCAGCCCTTCTCGTGACTCTAAGCCGTGCTCGGCACCCACGCCGCCGACGCTCGAGAGGTTGCCGTGCGCGCGCGTCGTGAACAGCACGTGGCCGCCCCCGGGCAGGTCGAAGGACATCTCAGCTGCGCTCACGCCAGCCCGCCCGCGCCATTTTCCTCGGGCATCGGCAGACCCAGCGCCGCCTGTAACTCGGCCTCGCGCCCGTCGGGAAGCCGGCCGTCGAGGCGCAGCTCGAGCACCGCCTCCAGGCGCCGTCCGATCTCCGGCCCCTCGGGAACTCCGGCCATGAGCAGATCATCACCTGTGATATCCAGGTGGATCTGGCGCGTGTTCTCTAGCCAGCGGCTGGCGGACTCCTGAGCGCCCAACGCGCCCGCCAGGGCAACGCCCTCCAAGGGCACACCTGCAGCAATGGCACGGAGCACCGAAGGACGCTCGGCCGCGGGCAGCTCCTCGATCAGACGCGGTACAGCGACCGTTGCCGCGGCCACGCGGTCACGATCTGCGCCCGGGAAGTCCCAGCGGTCAAGCAGGGCCACGATCTCGGTGCGCGGGTCATCACCCGCGCACAGCGCCAATGGGAGCAGGAGCGATGCAAGCAGCACCAGATCGGACCGGCCATCCTCGGGGAGCAGCACAAGCGTCGCGCGGGCCGCGCGCTCCTCGAAGCGGAGCCGCGGATGCAGCGCGCCGAGCAGCCCGAGATCGTCCATCGCGGCAAGCGATGCGACCGCGTCGTCTTCAGCCAGCGCGAGTCTCAGCTCTGCGCCGATCCGCGCACCGGACACCGTTCCGAGCGCACCCGTGGTGATTGCCTCTCTGGCCAGCGCGGCGGTACCTGGCTCCACCTCAAAGCCGAGTCGCGCCTTGTATCTAGCCAAACGAAGGAGACGCGTCGGATCCTCGAGGAAGCTGCGCACGTGCAGCGCCCGCAGTCGGCATTGTGCGAGATCGTCAAGCGCATGGCGGACCGCGCGCAGTTTGCCTCTATTCGGACCACCCAGTGGGACGGCGATCGCGTTGATGGTGAAGTCGCGCCGTGCGAGATCGTTCTCGGGCGAGCCTTTAGCGACATCGGGAAGCGCGCCGTCTGCGGAATATGACTCGGAGCGCCGTGTCGCGATGTCGATCCTCCCCGCCTTCCACCACACGCGCGCGGTGCGAAAGCGCTCGTGAAAGGTCGACTCAAAGCTTTCATCGGGATTTTCGCCCGCGAGAGCGCCGATGCTAGAGGCGGCGAGCTTCTGGGCAAGTGGCAGTGCGTCGTCGGCCACCACGTCGAGCTCCCGTGGTGTTCGCCCCAGCAGCAGGTCGCGCACGGCGCCGCCGACCAGCTCCACGTCCCCCCGGCCCGCGGCCACGTCGAGCAGCGCCTCACCGCCAGGCAGATGACGCAATTGCTCGAGCACGACCTCTGGGGCGCCTGCCGACATACGCTCATTCTGGACGATCGCGCTACGCGGGTTGTGGACTGACCGCGCGCACATCGATTCCGGCGGCCGCCAGATGGGCCTTCGCCTCCGGAATCGTGTACTGCCCGTAGTGGAAGATCGACGCGCACAATGCCGCGTCGGCTCCCGCCTGCAGCGCCTCGGCGAGGTCCTCTAGCTCACCCGCGCCGCCGGAGGCGATCACTGGCACGCTCACCGCTGCGCTCACCGCGCTCGTCAGGGGAAGGTCGTAGCCGTTATTGGTGCCGTCGCGGTCCATGCTCGTCAACAGAATCTCCCCTGCCCCCCGCTCGACGGCCTCGGCTGCCCACTCGATGACGTCGCGGCCGGTGGGCGTGCGCCCGCCGGCGAGATAGGCCTCCCAGCCAGTCGGGGCGCTCGGATCTGGACCAGGAACCCCACCCACCCGGACCTCACCGACCCGGACGGTGCGCGCCTTGGCATCGATCGCCAGCACGACGCATTGCGCGCCGAAGCGCATCGCCAGCTCGTCGAGAAGTTCCGGGCGCTGCAGTGCCGCGGAGTTGATTGAGACCTTGTCCGCGCCCGCGTCGAGCACGGCCTGGGCATCCGCCACCGAGCGGATGCCGCCGCCGATCGTGAACGGCACGAACACCTCATCGGCGGTGCGTCGCGCCAGCTGCACGATCGTGTCGCGCTTCTCGTGCGTGGCGGTGATGTCGAGGAACACCAGCTCGTCCGCGCCTTCGCGGTCATAGTGGGCGGCCAGCTCGACCGGGTCGCCGGCGTCGCGGATGTCGAGAAATTCGACGCCCTTCACCACACGTCCAGCGTTCACATCCAGGCAGGGGATTACGCGCTTCAGGTGCATCCGCCCACCGTAGCGGCCGGGCGATTATCTACCGAGCGCTGCTAGGGCCTCCGCCACGGTGAAGCGCTGCTCGTAGAGCGCCTTGCCGACGATCACGCCGTCGAGGCCGTCGAGTTGCTGCTCGGCGCGCAGCGTGGCGACGGTCTGCAGGTCGTCGATCGTTCCGATACCGCCCGAGAGGATCAATTGCCCGTCGCCGGCCGCACGGGTCATCGTGGCGACCTCCTCACGATTGACGCCGTCGAGCATCCCGTCGTGGTCGATGTTCGTGAAGACGAAGTGCTTGACGCCGCCTTTGCCCTCGCTCCAGCGTTCGATCGCTTCCCGGGCCGGCACCTGGGTCGCCTCGAGCCAGCCGTGCGTGGCCACATAGCCGCCGCGTGCGTCGATCGACACCAACACGTTCTCGTGACCGTGCGTCTCCATCGCGCGATAGGGCAACTCGGGATCGGTGAAGATTGCCGTACCAAGGATCACACGCTGAGCGCCAGCCTCGAAGGCCGCAGCGATCGCGGCGTCGGAGCGCAACCCGCCGCCGTACTGCACCGGCGCGCCCAGCTCGCCCACGATCCGCCGTAGGTGCTCAAGGTTCACTGGCTCGCCCGTTTTCGCGCCGTCGAGGTCGACCACGTGCAAATAGGTTGCGCCTTCCTCCGTCCAGCCGCGCGCGGCGGCGAGCGGATCCTCGTCATAGACCTTCTTCGCCTCGAAATCGCCCTTCACCAGGCGCACGGCGCTGCCGTCGAGGATGTCGATCGCGGGGTAAAGGATCACGCGGGTACCACGGCGCGGCCGCACAACCTGGTGAAGTTTCCAAGTAGCGCCAGCCCGTGCGCGGAGGACTTCTCCGGGTGTGATTGCGTGCCGAACACATTTCCCCGCCCCACGATCGCTGGGAACGGCTCGCCGTAGTCGGCGGTGGCCAGCACCA
>Ga0302181_10001138_pt1 | contig 20217 bp, 18 predicted proteins | sample I_Palsa_E3_3_FD_198786 | JGI IMG/M metagenome (GOLD analysis project Ga0302181, IMG submission 198786) | Peat permafrost microbial communities from Stordalen Mire near Abisko, Sweden - I_Palsa_E3_3 | ecosystem: Environmental > Terrestrial > Soil > Palsa > Peat permafrost | place: Sweden...
CTGCGGGGTCCTCGTGTTCAGCCCGCAGGCGTTCTGCGAGTGGCAGGCCAACCCGGTCGCCGAGCGGGAGTGGACCGACGCGCACCTCACCAACGCAACGCGGCGTGCTCCGGTCTAGCGATGGCCGTGCAGGTCGTCCAGGAAGCTCCGCGCGGCGGAGACGGCGCCGGCCGTGCGGTTGACGGCCTCGGCGGCGGCGCGGGCCGCGGTTCCCTTCGCGCCGGGCATGACCGCGACGGCGTCGGCGAACAGGTTGCCGGTCTCCACCACGGTGCGGTGCCGGGCGGGACGTGCACCCGGAACTCCTCCGGACCGGCGGGCTCGGTGCTGATGTCGTCCAGCTCCGACCAGATCGCGAGCGTGTCGCGACGTAGGAGATCGGCGGAGCAGGCAGCCGGTCTCAGCGTCCACGATCGCGTCGGTGGGGGCGTCCACGACCGCGTCGGTGGGGAAGGTCATCAGCGGTCCTAGGGCCACCTCCGCGCCGCCGGGGACGGGAGTGACCCGGAGATGGCGGGCGGGCCGACCACGGTAGGTGAGCTCCGCGCCGCCGGATAGCCGGCGGCGGAGCAGCCAGCACGAGTCGGCCAGGAATGCGATGTCGTCCCGCAGCGGTGCGGCCCGGCCGATCAGGATCCGGTCCTGGTAGACCCGCCAGCGGCGCTCACCGTCGCAGGCGATCGTCGTCGAATCTATGCGGCGTGGGCGGGACGAGAAGTCGAGGCGGTACCGGTCCGGGCCGCTGACGCGCAGCCGGGCGTCCGTGCGGGCCACGCTATATCCGCGGGTCATCGCGTCGAGGAGGGAGGCGAGGCCGCCGCTTCCGGCGGCGCGGATTCCTTCGGGTAGCCATGCCCGCCAGGCGTAGTCTTCCCGCAGGACCGGGGAAGGTACGCGAGTCGGTTCCGGCGTAAGCCTTGGCACGCCAGGATCCGCTCGGAAGTTGCTCTATGTGTCCGCTCGGTGCCAGCCATGACGTGACGGTACACCGGACCAGCGACATCGATCCGGTCCACGGAACCAAGATCGGAATAGGTAAAACCGCTGGTGGGGCGGGTGGGGCTCGAACCCACGACCGGCGGATTATGAGAAGTACGGCCCGGCGCTCCGGATGCGCTAGCTGCACTGATGGCACGGGTTATCGCACTGATGGCGCTCGCCGCGCTGGAATTATCTGGAGCGCCGGTCCACGAACCGGTCCACGGGAGGCGGCAGGCAATATGTGTGACCGTAACCCAGCGTAGCGACCTGGACTCCAGTACAGCGATGGCCGATCTGACGATCTGGCTCGGGGAGAACCGGGACGAGGTCAAGAGGCCCACTTTGCACTGCCGAATTAAGCCGCATTTAGATCGAGGCGGCGCCGCTCTGCGGCACCGCGTCCGGCGCTCCCCGCGCCCGGCTCAGCCTCGGCAGGCCCGCCCCGCGCGCCCGCGCCGTTCGTAACCTTGTGGCGGCGCTGATCTTTTAGTCGATTCGCGCATTGAACCGTACGGGACGCAGCCATCTTTGCTCGGCTTACGATTGTCCAGCCCGTAACCACCGCGTCAAAGCCGTCTGCGGACCGCTGCGCGGTCGGCAAGCGCCAGCATTGACCCGGCAGCCACTGGCTTTGGGAGTCGGTGCGTGCGAGGAAGATGAGATCGAACTAGGAACTGGACCTGCTTATGGACCGCGACACTCGCCGCCAGGATGACAGCAATGCTCGCCGCCTCATCGAAGCCGGATCTAACCTTGCGGGCACCACGGGCGCCGCTACGCTCGGGGTAATCTTTGGAGCCGGAGCAAGCGGTAGTGCCTCAATCGGCGTCGTTGGGGCTGGAGTTGCGCTTGCTTCAATCCTCCGCGAGGTGGGCGAAAGGCTGCTGGGACGCCGCGAGCAAATGCGGGTTGGCGGAACGGCGATTTTTGCAGCTAGAGCTTATCAGGAAAGAACCACCGCAGGGCACCATCTAAGGAATGACAATTGGTTCGAGGAGCGGCCACATGGACGGTCTATCGCGGCAGAGATCTGTGAGGGGACGCTTCTCATTGCGCAGCGTGAACATGAGGAACGAAAGATCGAGTTCTACGGGTATCTGCTCGCAAATATTTCTTTCGAGCCAAGCGTCGACGAATACCTAGCGAACTGGCTGCTTCAAATAGCAGACCAACTTACATGGTCGCAGCTGGTACTTCTGACTGTGATCGGCCGCAAGGACGAGTTCACGTTGCCCTCAATCAAAATCGGCGACTTCGACGGCGATTGGACCTCTTGGGGGTTGCACAGACAGTTGGCGAATCTAGGGTACGGCCAGCGTGATCTAATTGGAGTACCTCGACCCGTTCCTAAGAATAAGCCTGCAGCCGGTACGTTTAATATTCCTCAGATAAACCTTTCTCTGCCAGATCAGGAATTGGTTAATGCTGGAGCATGGCTCTATCCGCTAATGTGGCTAGACCGAATTCCTACCGCAGACATCGAACTCTTTATTGAACTTCTCCAGACATCTAATGAGGCAAACGACTAACAACCTGGCCGGAGAGCCTTCCCTCCCTAGCTGGCGATCCGCCACGGCGCCTTTCGTCTTCGGCTTCGAGGAAAGTTCCCTCCAACGCACATACGAATGCCAAGCTCCTCAAGATTGGTCGACTCGCCCACTGTCCCCCGTTCATGGACCCGCCACAACCAGCGGTGCAGATGTTTTCGCATCTATTGATCGTATGGTGGCTGCCGGGCAAAGCGCCAGGCGTGAACCCAGGCTCGCGGCATGACGCGGTTGAGACCGGCCGCTGCACGGTCAACGGCATCGTGACCGTTAGCGACTCCGCGGCGGCCCAGTCTCATTCGTAGTCTCATACATCTACGTACACCCGGCGTCCATCAGCGTGTACCGCAGCTAGCTGAGCAGGCAAGTGGACCTACGTGGCTAGTCGTGCACGGTGATCCGTAATCCTGATTAGCGGACAGTCGGAAGGCCATTAGCCCCGGCCAGGGCCAAGGTCGCCGTGCCATTAGCGTGCCATCAGCCCCCGTGAAGACCGGTCTTTCACGGTCAATCACGGACAACCCGCCTTGCAGCTCAAACCATATAGAAGCCCGGAGGGCACAGATTCCCCAGCTGACAGTGCGGGTTCGATTCCCGTCATCCGCTCCATGTTTGAGTAGTTCAGAGGCTTCTCGTTGCATTCTCGCCCGTGCGCGAGCACAACCGTCGACCCTGCGTGCCATTAGATCGGCAAGTCCCGTGTGCTGTGCTTCGCAGAGTTCTATTGCGGGCCAAGCTGACAGCGCGGAATGTCTTGATCTGGTCTCGAGGTCAGACCCCGGTTCGGCCTAACCTCGCGTGAGGAAGAGCACCTGGCCGGGCTGAACCTTGTCTGTGCCGCTAAGCAGAGCTTCAAGAGCAGCTGTTATCGCGGTGGTGAAGCCGCGGTCTTGAGGGAAGGTCTTGGTGGACACCAGGATCAATCCAGGGTGAGCCTGCCCAGCAGCGCGGTAGCGGCTGTCTAGCGGCATGAAGTCTTTGATGTTGGCGGTGACCAGTGCCCGTCCCTCGGCCGTCGCGTAGGCGAGGATTTGGTCGTCAGGGAGTGCCACCAAGGCTGGCTGGGCAACGACGGAGGCAACATCGTAACCCTTCGTTCGGAGTTGCTGAGCGATGGCGTCGGAGAACATCTCGTCGAGCAGCAAGGGATGGCTCATCCTTATCCGCCCATCAGCTGACGTTCACGCAGCCATGCCTGCTCGGCGGCCTCCTCTGCCGTATCGGCGACGGCAATCTCTGCGTCGATCTCCTCGGGGTATGCGGCCCAGTAGCGGACTGCGGTACTTAGCAGACGCGGCGATATTCCCGTGTTGCCGCTAACCAGGCTCAGTAGGTCATCGTCATGAATTCCGGACTCGGCCACGCGAGCCGACTTGATGGCGCGGATCACTTCCCAGATGTCAGGACCTCCGGATAGGGCCGCACGCCGCCCGGTGGGGCCGCGCCGGAAGATGATCCCAGGATGCTCTGTCGTGCGGAGGGCCTCGTCGACCAGCCGGTTGGCGGCGGAGGACAACGACAAGCCGGGATTCGCCGCCACGAAGGAGCCCAGCCTGTCTGCTACGGGTGGATCAAATCTGACAGGTGTTGCGGCGCGCTTGCTCATGACTACAGTGTAGTCGGTGAGAGTCACTGCGATGATCCGCTGATGTGGTTTTCTGGCTGCACAATTAGGTCAGTCGCGCCCGCCCGTCAAGACCAGCTGGCCCTCCGGCTGCTGCACAAGCATCGACATGTCCGTCCTGACCCGAGGGGGCCAACTGTCGAGAACGAACGCTCGAGACACCGCGCCGGTGCGGGTCAGCCCCGGCCTGCCTTGCCATCAGCTGGCGGGCGCGAGCATTCCGATCAGGCCGTCGTCCCCGTCGTCGTGCCGCTTCTCGTCGTCGACGTGGGCGTCGATGGCGTCGGTTATCGCCTTGTCCGCGCCGCACGCTTCTCTGGCGCCCCGCTCGCTGTCATGGCCCAGCAAGCTCGACGTTTGACATCTAACCCCTGGGATGTCTGCCGCCCGCATTAGCCCGGCTTGGTCGCCGGGGTTGTCCGCAACGTGAAGGGGCCGTGGTCGTGGCATTACTTTCGCTGCAGGGTGAAGGAAAATGTCGCGCCACAGTCGACGGCACCTGCGGCCCAGACGCGGCCGCCGTGGCGTTCAATGGTCCGCATGACGCTCACCAGGCCGATACCGGTGCCGGGGAACTCGGAGCCGTGGAGCCGCTGAAAAGGCTGGAACAGCTTGTCGGCATAGGCGGGGTCGAAGCCGGCGCCGTTGTCGGTCACGAAGTAAATGACCGGGTCGCCAGGAACGGCGGTGCTGCCGAACTCGATCACCGTGTCGGGGTGGTGGCTGGTGTACTTCCATGCGTTTCCGAGGAGGTTTTCGAGGACGGCGCGGATGAGAGTCGGGTCGGCTGAGCCGATGATGTCGGGCGCGATGCGGAACGTAACATTGCGGGCCGGGTCGACGGCCCGGAGCTGTTCGGCGACGTCCCGGACGATGGCACTGAGGTCGACCGGGAGGCGTTTCGGTTCCGCAGCGGCGAGGTGGGCCAGTTGGAGGAGGTCCTCCATGAGGGCTGACATCTTCCGGCCGGCGTCGCGGATACGGCTGAGGTACTCCAGACCGGTGTCGTCGATGTGGTCGCAGTAGTCTTCGCGGAGTATTTCGGCGAAGTTGATTATGGAGTGTAGCGGCGCGCGCAGGTCATGCGAGACGCAGTTGGTGAATGATGCCAGCTCAGCGTTGGCTGCTTCGATGTCGCGGACAAGCGCTCGTTCCGCGGCTAGTAGGCGTGCCCTCTGCAACGCCTGCCCGCATTGGTCAGCCAGCGTCTGGAGTAGCGCAATCTCGTCGTCCGTGAGCGTCCGGTCGGATAGGAACGCCAACTCAAGCGCCCCGACCGCATTTCCGTCGACCAGCATAGGTATGGCGACCACCAAGCCGTACTCTGAGAACGCTTTGACCCATTCGCTGCCGTAGGCAGCCTCGCGTTCGGCGGCCGTGTGGAGTACGACCGGGGCAGCGCGGCGAATCGCCTCGCAGGTAGGAACGCGCGCGTCGAGCGGCCTGCGTTGGAAGCTATCGGTATCCTCGGAAAGAGGCGAGTCGGGGATGTGCTCGGCCCAGCCATCAACGACCTTCGTCACGCCTCCGACCGACGCGCCCAGGAGCGGTCGTGCCTCGCTGAGCACCACCCTGGCGATCTCGGCGTCTGTCATGGTCGCCGCGAGGTGCTGGGTGAGCCGCTGAAGAATGCCGAGGCGCTCGGTTTGCTCGCGTAGTCCCCTTTCGGCGGACACGCGCTCGGTTGTCTCCACCACTACAGAAAACACTCCGACGATCGCCCTCGACTCATCGGCCAGAGGGGAACGTCCGTAGTTGAAGTAACAGTCCTGAATGATGCCGTGACGACGCAGCGGCAACAATACGTCGGGATAGACAGTCCCTACGCCAGTGGCGATCACCTCTGCGATCGCAGGCCCGGTCGTATCCCAGGCTTCCCAGAACACTTGCGGATGCGACGCACCGAGCGCATCGGGGTGCTTGTCGCCCAGGATCGGCACGAATGCTTCGTTGTACAGCAGTGTGAGATCCGGTCCCCACGCGATCACGCTGGGGAGCGCGTTCGCCAGACAGATCGACAACGCTGTCCGCAATGACTGGGGCCAGGCCAGTATCGGACCCAGCGGAGTAGTAGCCCATTCGACGCCCACATATTCGTCACGCAGGCGGCCGGCCCACCGAAATACATCGTCTGCACGCTCATCCACCGGGGAGTCACGCTCGGGCATCGTCGGTCTCACCTGCCGTCGGACGCTCGCTGCTGAAGTGCAAAATGCTTGCAGCCCACAGGCAGGCTCAGGGGGCGCCCTACAGCCGTATGCGCGTGATCTGTAGCAGTGCCTGACATCCCCTGGGCCATCATGGCTTCTTGCCTCCCGCGTCAAAACCGCCACGGCATGCTGCCGCCCAGCTAATAACCTATTGTAGCGTATTCGACACCTAGAGTTTAGATGTGGAGGCCCTCACCGACCATGCGCGCAGCCACAGCCGTCGACCACGCAGGCATTGTCTTGTGCTGCTACTTGACCGACAGAACGGACATCAGCGGTGTCTCACCGACACTCATGGCAGCTGGTACACGGGCTCCTAGCCCGGGTTGCGGCAGCTCGGGTCGTCACGGTCCGCCGCCTTCTAAGCTGGTGCTACATCCCCTCGCTGCACGATTGCCTCGGCCGCCTGATGGCAGCTATCGAGGGAACGGGCGAGGAGCAGGGCACGCACCGGTACAGGTCAGCCCCGTCCGGTCGTGCCATTAGCGTGCCATTAACCCGGTTATCAGGGGTGTCTCAAGGTCACTCACGGGAGGTTCGCGCCGCTGGTCGGGCGGCGTATCGGGTCAAACGGGGCAGCTTCCCAAGCTGACAGTGCGATGACTTCCATGCCACCGGCGGGAACCTCAGGCTCCAGGATGGGACAAGCTTCCAGGTCGTTGTGGCAGGGACCGGAAGCCGCTTCGCCTGCCTCGGCAAAGCTGGGCAGACCAGGCCCAGCGGGTCCGCTACGCCAGCGCAGCCTGATCTCTCACAGCTCCATTTCCATGTCGTGAGGTGTTTCGGCCTGCAGGTCGGCCTGGGCCTCGCGCTGGATCCGCGCTGCGTGCTCGCTGCTGGCGGCGAGCTCCGCCCGCTGCGCGTCGATCTGGCGCGCGACCTCATCCGTGCGGGCTTGTAGCTCATCCAGCCGGGCGGCGCGGCAGCCGTCAGCAAGCCTAAGTTCGGTGGCCTCGGCGTCCGGGGTCTCCGGCTCGGATGTGTCTGGCTCGGGTTCCGTCTGGGATCCGGCTGCTCCCCACGGGGACTGCTCTACCTGGGAATCGCGCCGGGGTGCAGCGGCATGCCGTCCCTCATATCCGGCTTCCGGTTTCCGTTCCGGCGGCCACGGCTGGCCATCGGAGACGGCGGCCTGGTGCTCGCGCCCGATCGCGCGGTCCACAGCGTCGGCGTCCGTCTGGAACCTCTGCCACCAGTCCGCCATGCTCCGCTGCCCTGTTGCTTTCCCAGCGGACGGGTGCTGACCGCGGCGCTGGAGCTCGGCCCTGGCCTTCCCGGCTAGCTCCCGCGTGTTGGCAGTCCGGGCGGACCATTGCTCGTACCGAGCGTTCGCGGCTTCGAGGCGGCTTGCCTCCGCGGCTAGCGCGGTAGCCAGCGACCTGGCGTTCTCTGCCCGCACCTGGTCGTGTTCTGCTTCGGCGTCGGCCGACTGCTGCCACGCATCGGCCTCTGCCTGCGCAGTCATGCGGAGCTGGCTGCTCGTGTCCGGCGGTGCCGTCGCCTGCGCGCGGCCGCCTTCGAGGACCTGGGCCTCCAGCTCACCCCGGCTCATGGTCCGGATCTCGGCGTGTTCGTCAGCGATCTCCAACGCCCGGAAGGTGTCGTTGCGCAGCGCCTCAAGCTCGGGCTCGGGGTGCGGGCCGAAGCTCACCCCCTGCTGCGGATCGGTGATCCCCCGCGCCTCCCGGTACGCCGCTGCCATGCCGGCCCGCCACGCGTAGTCTTCCCGCAGGACAGGAGAGGCATCCGGGCCGGGTGGTGCCCCGAGATGGCGGGTCAGCCACGGCTCAGGATTTGCCAGCGCCCGCTCGCCGAGTTCGCGGCGCCGGTCATCGAGCTCGGCGGCCAGCTGGTGAGCCAGCGCCGGAGCGTTTCCCGGTGTCCGCTGCGCCCAAGTCGCGCTGTACCCTTGCGCCGGGCGCTGCAGGCGCTGAAGGCGGCCGTGCAGCGGTTGGCACTACACGAATGACCGGGGAAAGCGCGAAGTACGCCAGTACCCACCACCCCGGTAGCCGGGCAAGCAAGCACTGCGGTTGACGCGGCGGGATACCCCCAGGATGTCAAGCGCTCACGAGCGCTTGACCCGGTCAGCGAACCTGCGCCATGCAGTCGGGGGGAACCGGAGCACCGTTCCGGCGCGGTCCTGCGAATCGCGGACGAGGACCCGGCCACCAGCGGCAAGTTCTACGCAGTTGCCGCCGCCGTTCCCGCTATAGCTGGACTTGCGCCAGCGGAGGTCTATCTTGTCTTCCATTGCTGTGCTGCCTCCAAGATCAGAGCCCGGCTAGCGGCACGGGGGAGCGCGTCAGCCTGGATGCGAACAAAAATATCCGTTGCCGTGCGGACCAGCGATCTGCTCTCGACGGTAACGTCCTCCACGGCTTCCATACGGAGCACCTCCGGCGCGCCGTCGCCGCTGGCCAGGTCGAACGCTCCGCTGAGTCCCGCGTTCGCGCCAGTATCGGAGGGAATCACCTGAACACTGACGTTCGGCTGCTCCGAGATCTCTGCGATATGGGTCAGCTGGTCAGCAATGACCTGCGGTGAGCCGATCAGGCGATGCAGTACCGGCTCATCCAGCACGGCGACCACATGCGGAGGCTTCGGCCGCTCCAGGATGGCCTGGCGGCCGAGTCGCACTGCGACGTGCCCCGCGGCGGCGTCCTCGTCCAGCCCGGTCGCCAGGAACAGCGCCCGCGCATATTCGCCCGTCTGAAGCAACCCTGGTATCAGCACCGGCGACCAAAGCCGGAGCATGTGCGCTGCCCGTTCGGCCTCCAGCCAGCTCTCGAACCAGCTCGGGATCGGCTCGTCGGCCCGTCGCGCCAGCTGCGCCAGCCTGATGACCAGACCTTCCGGCCCGGCGGGGAACAGCTCCGCCTGCAGCGCGTCGGCAACCTCCGGACTGGGCGGACGCTCGCCAGTCTCCGCCTTGGCGATCACGCTGCGGTCATAGCCGAGCTTGGCCGCCAGCGCTTCCTGGCTGGAAAAGCCACCCGCCACCCGCGCACGGCGCAACTCGGCACCCAGGAACGAAGCCGGATTGCTCTCTGGGTCGTCCATCGGGACACCCTTCCGTCCAGTCGTGGCCGATCGTGGCATGCGCCCGCGCCACATAGCCAATTGTGCTCTGTAGCTGCCACGTTAGGAAGCGAGATGACGCCCGCCCACCCCGCTCGAGGACCGCCAGCCGATGCCATCCACCGCCGCCTCACAGCAGGCCCCAAGCGTAAGCCCGCCGAAACACCCTTTGCCCGCCATGACTACCTACGAGTTGCGGGATTACCGCCGCGACCTGGAAACAGCCATCGCGTTCTTCGACCGGCAGACCCCTCTGCCCCCAGACCGGGACCGGCTCCAGGCCACGCTTAATGACCTGATCGCCGAGCAGAACGACCGTAAGAGGCTATCCGGTGCGTGACCACGACGTGACCACGCTGACCGCCGCCGAACTGGACCGCGCCCGCCGCGAGCTGGCTGCCAGTTTGGCCCTGGCCCGGCCCGGCTCACCCGTCCGCGCGCCGATCCTGGCTCGCATCAGCGCCATCGACGCCGAGCTAGCCGTGCGTGGCACCCCGGCCCGCCCGGGAGCAGCACGCGCATGACTAACCAGCCCCCACCTGAAGACGCTGCGCTGCTCACCGACGTCGTGCGCGAGCACCAGCAGTGGTCGGTGTTCTGGGACCCGAAGTACAACCTCTGGCGCGCCGCCGAAGACGATCCCAACTCCGACCTGTATGCCGAGAGCCCCGACGCGGCTACCGTCATCCGGTACATCACCGCGCACTCCTGACCCGCCGACTACATCGGGTCTACCAGCCGCCACGTCTTCACCGCCGGGACGACGCGACGTGCGCTGCACTGGCCAAGCTGGCGAGGACGACGCGTGATGCCAGCCAGAAGTGGAGATCGCTGATGGGAACACCGGGGAACACCGGGGTAAGCCGTCTATCGCCCCTTCGGCGCCTAGGTCCAGGTGATGGTTAACGGTTTCTAGGGTCTGCCAGAAACAGGGCGGAAACCAGAGACATTGAGCTGTAGCCAGACGACGAACAACCACCTGCGATCAGGAAAAGCGGCAGCTTGAGCCTACGTGAAACGACCTTCCAAGCAGCTGGTCACTTGCGCCAGCTCGCCAGCTTCGCGTTGCCGAGTTGAGCCGTATTTCGATCAAGGCGGCTCCGCTGAGCTCCGCCGCGGCCCGTCGCCGCGCCGGGCTCTGGCCTTGGGAGGCCCCGCCCGGCGCGCGCCGGGCCACACTCGCGCGGGCACGCAGATCAACACGGCTCACACCTCACGCAGAACTCACACGAAGCGCTGCAGCTTAAAGAACGCGCTGGCGGCCGGGCGCCAGAGCAGCCACACCGCGGCCAGGCCGACCAGCCAGGTCAGCACGAAGATCGGGCTAGGCTCCGTCACGCCGACGGCACCGAAATGGATCGGCGTCCCCAAGACGGTGGGCAGATCCAGCGTCGCCAGGCCGAACAGCACCGTGGACAAGATGCGCGCCCAGTCCCGGCCCCGGCCGTTCGCCCGCGCCATCCACAGCCACAGGGCGGGCACGACCAGGCCGCCCACGATCGCCACCGTGATGATGAGCGGTCTCCATTGGCTGAGCTGGGCCGCGGTGAGGCTATGGTCATTCCATCGCAGGTGGTAGGACTTGATGTCGCCGATGGAGGCCAGCGAGATGATCAGGGACACGGTGCTGACGGCGGCGCCTGCGTACATGAGCTTGACCGCGGTTCGCACCGGCGCGGGAGCAGGAGGCCGCAGCGGCTCGGCCGGCTGGCCGCTGGACGGGTAGGGCTGGTACATGGTGACCTCACCTAGGGGAGCCCGCCGAAGCAGGCGCAGTCCCTGTCATAACGCTATCGCGCTTAAACAGCAGCGTGACAGCGCGGCCTTAACCCGCGATTAAGGCGCTCCGGAGCCGTTAGCCTACATATGCAGTCGACCACGAGCCGGATTCTGATCCGGCTTTCGTCGGTTGAAGTCGTATGTCGTCGTGATCACTGGAAATGGTTGTTGTTATACAGCGCTGCGATGAGTGCCACAGCATTCAGCAAGGTGCCTATTGCCGCGACGGGGATGGCCGCACCGGCCAGGTGCCGGGCCCACTGAGCGCACCGCGCCTCGGCCTGCCGGAGAACTCTGCTGGCGAGCAAGATCGCGCCGAGCGCCATAGCGAGCGAGATAGCGCGCCCAGTATCTCGGAACGCAGGTCACCTGGCCCGGTGGGTTGGGGGAACACCGACGCCGCGACCAGCCCCCAGTTGCCGAAGCCAGTCGCGCTGATCAGCGCGATGCTGAACGCGGTGATGCTCGTGGCCTCCGGAGTCAGCAGGGAGGACGGCGACCACCGGACGGAAGTCGGCGGGTCTTCGTCGTGGCTGAGGAGCAGGTCTTCGTCTTGGTTGGTCATTCACGCCCCTAGTTGACTGTCTTTGCTTGTACGGAGTAATCCCCAGGCCCGCTGATACGGATATCTGCTAGCGATGCCGACTCGCGAGCAACCGAGTAACCAAGTGAGCCACCGATTTCGCTGCGCGCGACGCCGTACTGGCGTGAAAATTGCGGATGGTGCCGCTCGCGACGTCGTTGTTACTTGGTGCGGTTGAGGCCGCAAGTGAGCCTGACGCTGGGAGCCGGTCTTCAAGGGGCCGTTCATTGTTGCTTCGAGCACGCGGGTCAGTTTCTTCCGCTCGCCCCCGGTTCCCCGGGCGGCACCTTCTCGCAGGCTGGCAGGTCCGGGAAGGAAGGGACAAGGATGGAAGAGGTGACCGACGAGCCGCTGTACCGGGACCGGGTGTGCGGCATCGACATCGGCAAGGCTGGCATGGTGGCGACGATCCGGGTGCCATCAGATAAGGATCCGTCACGGCGTGCCCGGGAGACCCGCAGCTTCGGCACGACGAAGAGAGAAGTGCTGGCGCTGGCGGACTGGCTGCGGTCCTGGCAGGTGCCCGCAGTGGTGATGGAGGCGACCAGCGACTGGAAGGGGCCGTTCTACCGGCTGGAGGCCGAGGGGTTCGACTGCGTGCTGGCCGATGCCAAGCAGGTCAAGAACCTGCCGGGCCGGCCGAAGCGGGACCCGTCGGATTCCCGGTGGCTGGCGGCGTGCTTTGAGCGCGGCGCGGTCACGCCGTGCTTCGTGGCCACGCCGGAGTTCCGGATCATCCGGCTGCACACCCGCTACCGGCGGGAGCTGACCGAGGAACGCACCCGGGAGAAGCGGCGAGCGGAGAAGCTGCTGGAATCGGCGGCGATTAAGCTGTCATCCGTGGTCAGCGACCTGCACGGGGTGACCGGCCGGGACATCATGGACCACCTGATCGCCGGGCAGCGCGACCCGAAGACGCTGGCCCAGCTGGCCCGCGCTCGCGCCCGCCGCAAGATCGCCGAGCTGGAGGAGGCGCTGGAGGGTGCGGAGTTCTTCACCGCCGAGCACGCCGCCCTGCTGAAGGTCATGCTGGAGCGCATCGACCGGGTCGCCGAGGAGATCGCCCGGCTGACCTCGGTGATCGAACAGCTGCTGGCCCCCTACGAAGAGCAGCTGGAGCAGGCCGAGTCGATGCCCGGCTGGGGTCGCCGCGCCGCTCAGGACACCGTCGCCGAAACCGGCGTCGACATGACCCGCTTCCGCACCGGCGGGCACCTGTCCTCCTGGGCCGGCAAGACCCCGCTGGACAACCAGTCCGGCAACCGGACGGGACGAGCTAAGTCCAAAAAAGGCAACCGGTACCTGGCCGCCATCACCGGCGAGACCGCCGCCGCGGTCAGCAAGACCCAGACCCGCGAAGGCGCCCGCTACCGGCGGCTGGCCCGCCGCCGCGGCAAGGCCAAAGCCCTGGTGGCCACCGGGAATACCCAGCTGAAGGTCTACCACAAGCTGCTGTCCAACCCCGGTATGCGCTATCAGGACCTCGGCGCGGACTACTACGAGCGCCAGCGCGACATCCGCCGCCAGATCTCCCACCACGTCGGCAAGCTCGGCGCCCTCGGCTTCGAAGTCACCCTCTGCCGCCTCCCCGAACCTGACCCAGACGAGACGGGTACCACCCAGGCCGCCTGACCCATACCGCAGCCCGAAGACCCAGGCAGGTCCGCGCCAGCCCGGGTCCGCTGCCGCCTGCCCAGATTAGGTTCTATTTTCGGGTCAGTAACAATCACCACCGACAGCAGTGGACGCTAACATGCATCGACGGACGGGACTTCCCAGGTCAGGCATTCCGCAGCCCTGGTAGTCCGCATCGGCACTTGGCTTCGGGACGAAGAGGCCGATGCCGGCCTGGCGAGCGCAAACTTTAGCCGCTTTGAGGTGCGGATCCGGCGGTTAGCTGCGCGAGGTAGGCGGCGGCGCGCCGGTCGACCTCGGGGACCGGGTCGGCGTAGTGCCGCAGCGTGGTCGCGCCGCCTCCGCTGTGGCCGAGGCGGGCGGCGGTGTTCCGCAAGTCGAATCCTCCGGCCAGGAGCTGGCTCGCGGTGTAATGCCGTCCGCCCTTGATGTCGAGCTCCACCCCGGCCGCGTCCGCAGCGTCCGCGACCCTGTGCGTGACCCAGTCCGGGTTCCACGGCCGGGCGTGCGCCGGGTCGTTGGAAAACAGGTACGCGTCATCTCGCAGCCCGGCACCGACCGCCGCGAGCTCTGCCTTGATCTCAGCTAGGTAGCTCACGATCAGCGCACAGGTGACCGGGTCGATGGCAAGCCAGCGGTCCTGGTGGGTCTTGGTGTCCTTGCGAACGCGGCAGCCGCCGCGAACGACGTAGTTGAACGCAACATGCACCAGGGCGCGGTCTAGGTCGACGTCACGGATCTGCAGGCCGCACAGCTCACCGCGGCGGACACCGGTGACCATCACGAGCCACAAATACAGGCCCAGGGCAGCGCTTCGCGCGCGGGCCTCGGCTATCACCTTGGCGACATCTTCCGGCGAACTGGCCAGGATGGTCTGACGGCGGGGGGTGGGAGGCTTGGCCGACGCGGCCGGGTTCCGGTCCGTCCACTCCCACCGCATCGCTGCCTCGAAGGCCCCGGACAGGATGGCGTGGATGCCGCGAATGGTGCCCTTGGCCATGGGCTTGCAGACGTGCGGGCGGCAGCCGGACAGCGTGCAGTCATGGCCAGGAAGCGGGCGAGGGATCGGGAGGCGTGGACCAGGCTCGCCAGCGGCCGATTCGCCTGCGATCGTCGTCGTCCGTCCGTGCCGGATGTGCACAAGCCCTTCTTCGGCGAGCGCTAGGAACATGTGCCGCACGGTGCCGGGTTTCAGTCCTTGGAGCCTGGCGAGGTCGGGCACCGACGGCAGGGCGTCACCTGAGACCAGCTGGCCAGAACGGATCGCTGCCCGCACACGATCCGCGGCCTGCTCCCATTCGAACCAGGGGTCGGCCGGGTCGGGCCTGAGGTCCGGGATGTTGCGGTGCTCGGTGAATGGCTTGCCGGTGCACGCGAGGTTGCCGCATCGCATCAGCCGCGCGTACAACGTGTCCAGCAGCGGGCCGCGGACCTTGCGGACCTGCGTGGACCCGAGGGCGGGCTTGATGGTCCGGCGGATATACCCGAGGTTGCTTTCCCGGGTGGACATGTCCCACTCGGCTGTTGACACGTACTGGTCGAGCAGCTGGCCACGGTGACGTCCGAGTCGGGCCGGCGTCCCGCTGCGGCATGCTCTAGCAGCTTGCCGAGCTCGATCTGCGCCGCCCGCTCGGTCTTGCAGGTCTTGCGAAACCGGATTTCACGGCCCGTCAGCGGATCGGTCCCGGCGTACACCTTCACGCGCCAGGATCCGCTGGGAGTTGCTCTATGTGTCCGGCCGGTCCTCTAGCCATGACATAACGGTACATCGAACTACTGACATCGGTCCACGAACCGGTCCACGGAACCAAGATCGAAATAGGTAAAACCGCTGGTGGGGCGGGTGGGGCTCGAACCCACGACCGGCGGATTATGAGTCCGCTGCTCTGACCGGCTGAGCTACCGCCCCGCACCGGTGCAGGTTACCAGTTTGCCGTGCCCGAAGGCGCGCCGGAGGGCCGACCGGGCGTTGGTGCTGTGCCGTCGCGGGAGACTACCTGTCCTCACTTGGCGGAGGCGACTCGGCAGCGTCTTGGGGCGGCTCGGTGACTTCTTGGGGCGGCTCGGCGGCGCCCTCCGGTGGCTCGGGGGCGTCTTCGGGTGGCTTCGGGGGAGCATCCGGTTCTTGCGTCAGAGTCACCAGTAGGTCGTTGAGCTTGGCGACGAAGGCGGCGGGCTCCTCGATCCGCGCGCCGAGGGTCAGCACAGCCTGGTCGTACAGCAGGTGGGCCCAGTCGGCCAGGTTCGGATCGGCCGGCTCACGGTTCAGGCGCCGCACCAGGGGGTGCTGCGGGTTGATCTCGAGCACCGGCTGCCTGGGCAGGCCGGTGCCGGTCAGCCGCCGCATCGGGCTGATGCCGGTGTCCGGTTCGTTGGCTACGATGCAGGCCGGCGACGTGGTCAGGCGGCTGGTGACCCTGACGTCATAGGCCTGGCCCGCCAGGATGGCCTTCAGCTTGGCCACCAGGTCGGCGAACTCGGCGCTGGCCTGCTGTTTGGCCTCGGCCTCCGCCTCATCCTCCAGCGGGCCAAGATCAGCGGTGCCCTGGGCGACAGAGTGCAGTCGCTTGCCGTCGAAGTCACGCAGGCTGTCCACCAGCCAGTTGTCGATGTCCTCGGTCAGCAGCAGGACCTCGATGCCTTTTTTCGCGAACGCTTCCAGGTGCGGGCTGGAGGTCGCCGCGCCCAGGCTCGGCGCCAGCAGGTAGTAGATCTTCTCCTGGCCCTCCTTCATCCGGCCGACATAATCGCTGAGCGAGACATCCGCCTGCTCGCGGCCGGAGGTAACCGAGGTGAAGCGCAGCAGCTTGGCGATCTCGTCGCGGTTGCTGAAATCCTCGGCCATGCCCTCCTTGAGCAGGGCACCGAACTCCTTCCAGAAGGCGGCGTACTTGTCAGGATCGCTGGCGGCGAGCTCGGCGAGCAGCTTCAGCACCCGCTTCGTCGCGGTGGAACGGATCTGGTCGACCACGCGGCTGCCCTGCAGCAGTTCCCGCGACACGTTGAGGGGCAGGTCGTTTGAGTCGATCACCCCGCGGATGAAACGCAGGTACTGCGGCAGCAGCTGGCCGGTGTCCTCCAGGATGAAGACCCGCCTGATGTGCAGTTTGACGCCCCGGCCGGACTGCGGCATCCACAGGTCGTAGGGAGCGCGGGCCGGGATGAACAGCAGCAGCGTGTACTCGTAGGTTCCCTCGATCTTGGCGTGCACCCAGGCGAGCGGGTCGCTGTAGTCGCCCGCGACGTGCCGGTAGAAGTCTTGGTAGTCCTGGTCCGTGAGCTCGCTCTTCGAGCGCGCCCACAACGCCGAGGCCTGGTTGACGGGCTTTTCCCCGGCCGGCGCCTCCGTCTGGTCACCGGTCCCCTCCCCCGGCGGCGAGGGCATCAGGATGGGCAGGCTGATGTGGTCCGAGTACTTCTGGATGATCGAGCGCAGCCGGTAGTCGTTGAGCAGGTCGTCCTCGCCCTCGCGGAGCTTGAGGACGATCGTGGTGCCCCGGGACGGCAGCTCAGCCGCCTCCAGCGTGTACTCGCCCTTGCCGTCGGACTCCCACCGCACGCCCTGATCGGCGGCCAGGCCGTTCCTGCGGGTGGTCAGGCTCACCCGGTCCGCCACGATGAAGGCGGAATAGAAGCCCACGCCGAACTGGCCGATCAGGGTCGCGTCCTTGCGCTGGTCACCGGTCAGGGAGTGCAGGAATTCGCGGGTACCCGATTTGGCGATGGTTCCGATGTGCTCGATCACCTCTTGGCGGCTCATGCCGATCCCGTTGTCGGCGACGGTGATCGTGCCTGCGTCGGCGTCGAAACTGACCCGGATCTGCAGCGGGCCCTCGTCGGTAGGAGACTCGGAGCGGGACAGCATTTCCAGGCGCAGCCTGTCGATAGCGTCCGACGCGTTCGAGATCAGCTCGCGCAGGAAAATGTCCTTGTTGCTGTAGAGCGAGTGGACCACGAGGTCCAGGATCTGGACCACTTCGGCCTGGAAACCGAAACGCTCCTGCTCCGCCTGGACGCTCACCGGTGTCTCAGACATCGACCCAGCCTCGCTTCCTGGCGAACTCCATCATGCCCTGCCGGACCTCAAGAATCTGCTGGCCGGTCAGCGCGGGCGCCGTATGCAAGAGTATTTCGGTGATCTCCTGGCTGAATTCGGCCCGCGACAGCACATCGCACATTTGCTCATCCTCCGGCGGGGAAAGCGCCTGCGCCGACGGGAACGGCTGCCTGGCCGCGGCCGAGTCGTCGTCGGCGAGACGAACGGCGAACGCTTTCCGGCCGCGATCGCCCGCCATTACCTGAAATTCGACTTTCATCCCCGGGACGAGCCCGCTCGGATCCCCATCGAATACCGAGGCGTGCAAGAAAACATCTTCGCCACCATCATCGGCAGCGACGAATCCGTAACCGCGACCCTGATCGAACTGCAGTACCCTGCCCGTAGCCAATTGGGCTACCTCCTACCCCTGGACCGATCGCCACCCATGTAATCATTACTGTAGAGCCCGCGGGAATTACACGCCGGGCAGCTGCACGCTGATCACGGCGGAACGGCCGCCATGCACGACGGCTAGCGCGTCCTTCAGGACGCCGGGCAGCTCACCGGGATCCGAGACGGTCACCCCGTACGCGCCGCCGGCCGCCTGGGCCACACCAGGCAGATCGGCCTCGGGCTCGAAGCTGACGTGAAAGTCTCCGGCCGTGGCCGCGGCGCCGTCCGGGTGGACCGCCAGCGTGGACAACTTCGGCGACGCCCAGCCGCGGTTGTCGTAGATAACGGTCAGCGCGGGGGTGCCATAACGCCGGGCGACCCACTGAGCCGAGGACGGCACCCCGAACAGGAACGAGCCGTCTCCGACCAGGCATACCACGGTCCGTTCGGGAGCGGCGAGCTTAGCCCCGACGGCGCCGCCGCCGGTCCAGCCCAGGGAACTGCCGCCGGACCCGAGCAGCGATCCTGGCCGGCTGGCCCTCAGGTGCTCGGCCACTACCTGATAGTTGGTGATGGCTTCGGTGAGCACGAGCGCGTCCGTGCCGTGCAGCGCGTCACGGACGCACGCTGTCAGGTAACTGGGCGTGATCACGCCAGCCTCAGGCTGCTCGAGGGAATCAAGCGCAGCCCGGCGGGCCGCGTTGGCGGCGGTGATGATCATCCGCCGGGTCTCCACCTCGCCGTCGGCGAAAAGGACATTATCCCGAACGAACCTGGTGATCTGCTCCACCGCCACCTTCGTGTCGGCGCCGGCGACGCGCCGCGCGGGTACGTGCCACATCGACATGCTGGCCTTGAGCGGATCGATGTCGACGGCGTAGATCGCGGCGTCGGGCGAGGGCCGGCTGGTGGCGTGAATCCACGGCACGTCGCTGTCGAGCACCAGGATCACGTCGGCCTCGGCCAGCAGCTGGTTCTGAGCGGAGGTGGTGAACTGATAGCCGGCGTGCAGGGGATGGTCGCCGGGGAAGTTGACACAGAAGGCGGCCGACTCCAGCACCGGGATCGCCAGCAACTCGGCCAGCTGCACGAGCGCGGGCACCGCGTCCGGGTTGCGGCCCAGGTAGGACGTGACGATGAGCGGGTGATGGGCGCTGGCCAGCGCGGCGGCGATGTCACGCGTGGCCTCGTCGGTCAGGGCCGCGGGGCCGACGGGCGGGTATTCCGCGGGATCGGCGGCGTAGGGCTCGACCGGTTCTTCCATCACCTCACGGGGACCGACGAGGTAGACCGGACCCGCGGGCTCGCTGCGGGCAATCTGCAGGGCCCGGTGGACCACTTGCTTGACGCTGCGGCCAGTCCGTATCTCGTAGTCGTACTTGACGTAGCCGCGCAGGATGCCGCGCTGGTCGGGCACGTCCTGGAGCCAGTGGATGAACTCGTTCCGGCCGGCGGGCAGCTCACCAGCGATCGTGACCGGCGCGGCGCCGGCGAAGATAAGCACCGGGACGCGACCGCGCATGACGTTGCTTACAGCCCCGCCGAGGTTCTGCGTACCCGCGTCGACGTGCACAAAGACGGCCTGCGGCTGCCGGCTCACGCTGGCGTACGCGTGCGCGGCCGACAGCGCCACGGTCTCGTGCGGGCACACGATGAGCCGCGGGACTCTACTATCCCGGGGGGGCGACCCCCCGGAACCCCCCGCTAGGGCCGCGCCGCTCTCGGCGCTCACTTGGGCCAGCGCCTCGATCAGGCCAGGGTGGTCGCTGCCGAGGTTGGCGAAAATATACCTGACCCCGGCCTCAGCCAGAGCCTCGAGAAACGCCGTGCTGGTCGTGTAAGAACCAGCGCTCACCTATCAGAACCGACCGGCGGTCTGCATGGACATGGCGTGCTCGACCAGTGTGACCAGGGTGGCCTTGGTCGACTCCCGGTTCCTCGCGTCACACGGGATCACCGGCACGTCCGGCGAGATGGCCAGCGCCTCGCTCACATCCCGTGACCGGTGCGGGAACTGCCCGTTGAACCCGTTGATCCCGATCACAAACGGGAGCCCGGACGCCTCGAAATAGTCCACCGCGGGGAAGGAGTCAGCCAGCCGCCGGGTGTCGACCAGTACGACCGCGCCGATCGCGCCCTGGATCAGGTCGTCCCACATGAACCAGAACCGGTGCTGGCCCGGCGTCCCGAACATGTAGAGCACGAGGTCCTTATCCAAGGTGATCCGCCCGAAGTCCATCGCCACCGTGGTGGTGGACTTGTCCGGCACATGCGACAGGTCATCGACGTCGGTGCTGGCCACCGTCATCACGGCTTCGGTCGTCAGCGGAGTGATCTCTGATACC
>Ga0302181_10001139_pt1 | contig 20205 bp, 16 predicted proteins | sample I_Palsa_E3_3_FD_198786 | JGI IMG/M metagenome (GOLD analysis project Ga0302181, IMG submission 198786) | Peat permafrost microbial communities from Stordalen Mire near Abisko, Sweden - I_Palsa_E3_3 | ecosystem: Environmental > Terrestrial > Soil > Palsa > Peat permafrost | place: Sweden...
GCCCAGGCCGCCTCAAACCGCGCCACCATCTCGGCCTCCGACCAGCGGTTGGAGTCGAGGACCTCGTCAATGAGCGCGTGCAGGCGCGCACGATCGCGGTTGTCGAACCCGATCGCGAACCGGGCAAAGTCCGGAACGCTCTGTTGTGAGGCGGAAGCGGTGGTCATGGATTGGAGCGCCGATGAGCGCGGAGCACGCGCGTTCAGATCGCCGGCCGGCGGAGCTGAATCCCGCGCTCAGATTGCCATCCTGTCAGTGATTGTGCGCACGCGGCAAGCCTGTCAGACACCTAGGACGGTACCGAGTTTGTTCCGCTTTAGCTCATCGAGGATCAATGACAGCGCCGCAACGGTGCGCTTGTGTGAGTCGCGCGCACTATAGAAGTCCGCATCGTGCAGGAGGATCACGTCGCCGGCCTGCACCCCGTCGGTCGCGCGGGCGGCGATCCGATCGGGCGTGGTGAACTTGCGCCAGTCCTTGCCCCAACGCGACCACAACAGCGTTCTCAGGCCAGCCGCGCGCGCTGCGCGGTGCCCGGCGGGGCTGTAGATCCCGTACGGCGGCCGATGCCAGACCAGCTCGACCCCGATTGCGTCCTCGATCGCGGCGGCGCCGCGCACCAGATCCGATTGCACGGCCGGGGCGCTCAATCTCAGCTGCAACTGGTGCCGGTGACCGTGCAAGGCGACCACGTGGCCCGCTGCGGCGATATCGGCCGCCAGGCCGGGCCGGCGTTGCACCTGCTCACCAACGAGAAAGAACGTCGCGTGGGCGCTCGCGCGCGCGAGCAGCTCGAGCACCGCGGGTGTGCCTTCGGGGTGCGGGCCGTCGTCGAACGTCAGCGCGACGCCGCCGCTCGCGGGCAGTGTGCGCGGGAGCGCCAGGCCCCGGGCGGCGCTCGGTAGAACGGGCGCGAGCGCATAGCGGATGTGGAGGGGCACGAGGGGGTGGCGCGGGGGCACGGTGGCGCGAGGTGAGGGCACCACAGGATCATGACGCCGACCCGGAAGGATCGAGGGGCAACGGCGGTCATACCCTGCACATCGCGCCCGCCCGCCCGCCGGCGGAGAAAACTCATGTGCGCGCTACAACACGAAGATGCGAAGAGTGGCCGAGCTCAGCGATCGTCTCGGGCTGAAAGGAGCCGAGCAATGACGCCTGACCTCGACGATTGGCTCCCCGCGCCCGTCCTGCGCGTCGCCCATCGGCGCGAGAGCCGGGCTGACGCGGACGATCTGTGGAGCGCAGCCGGCAGCGTCAAGGTGTCTGACACCGGGTTGCTCGGGCGGCTCATACGCTTGCGCATCCCGGGGGTGGCGGCGAACGTCTCGTTCGACGATCTGTTTCGCCACCCGCCGTTCACCGTGCTCGAGGAAGGCGAGCGCGTGCTGGTCTCCGGTCTGGTCGGCCGGATCTGGACGCTGCGGCGTGACTACCCCCAGCTCGCGGCTCCCTCAGACTTCCATCAGTGGTCCACGCCCGGCACCGCGCGGGTCGTGTTCGCGAACTGGGTCGAGTCGGGCGGCGACCGCCAGGCTGTGCTCAACGCCGAGATCCGCGTGCAGCCATTCGGCGCCCAGGGAAGATTGGGCGTAGCGGCGGTTCGGCCCCTCGTCGCGGCGTTCGGAAACCTGGTGGGCAGCGAGGGGATCGCGGCGGCGGTGCGGCGAGCGGAGGAACGCTAGCTTCCCGGCGGCGGCGGCGGCGGCGGTGCGGTGAGCGGAGGAACGCTAGCTTCCCGGCCGCGGCGGCGGCGCCGGTGCAGTGAGCGGAGGAACGCTCGCTTGCCGGCGGCCCAGAGTGAACGTTGCCGTTTGGCGTCCGACGGGTGGACGTAGATCGGCAAAGTTCACGTGCCAGGACCGAGGCGTCTACCGTCATGGGTTATGGATCCGCAGTTCGAGGCGGAAGTCACGGTTCGCCAGGTGCGGTACGCCAGCGACACCACAGGGTGGGCGGTGCTCGATGCGGCGGCGAAGGACGGCACCCCGGTCGTGCTTGTGGGCCCATTGGTCCACCTGGAGGAGCGCGAGCGCGCTCACGTGGTGGGGACGTGGGTGCAGGACAGCCGCTACGGCCCGCAGGTGAAGGTCACCGAAGCCCGGCCGCTCGCGCCCGACGATCCGCAGATCCTGGTCGCGTACCTGCGCCGGGTCAAACACGTGGGGGCCAAGCGCGCGGCCGACCTGGTCACACATTTCGGTGTGGAGGGGGTGTTCGACTCGATCGACCGTGATCCGCCGAGCGCCTTCGCCGCGGTCGGATTGCGACACCGGCGCGCCGAGGAGGCGGCGACATCGTGGCAGGCGCTGCGGGTGACCCGGCAACTGCACCTGTTGCTGGCGCCCCACGGCTTGGCGTATCTCGCCAATCGGATTCACGACCACTACGGCCCCACCGCCCACACCGTCGTCAGTCAGAGACCGTACGAACTCACGAGCGTGTTCGGGGTCGGGTTCCTGATCGCCGATCGCATTGCGCTGCACTCCGGAGTCACCGTGGCCGATCAGGATCGAGCTCGGGCGGCGATCCTGCACGTGCTCTCGGAGACCGAGCGCAACGGCAGCACCTGTATGCCGCTCGAGTCGCTGCTGGCGAGCACGGGCGAGCTACTCGGCTCTGAGATCTCAGAGACGGTGATCGACCACCTCGTCGCGGCTGGTGACCTGGTCCGGGACGGGCCATGGGTCTATCGAGCCCCGACGGCCGCGCTGGAGGCCGAGCTCGCCGAGCGGGTGCGCGACCTCATCGCCGGGCCGCTTGGCCCGCGCCTGCGGGAGCCCGACGTCGACGCCGCCACGGCGGGAGGCTCCGAGCTGACCGCCGAGCAGGTGGCCGCGTTGATGGGCGCCTTCCGGCACCGTCTGTCACTGATCACCGGCGGGCCCGGCACCGGCAAGACCGCCTCGATCAGGACGATCGCGTCGCTGGCCGTCGGCCAGGGCGCGCGGGTGCTGCTGGTGGCCCCGACCGGACGGGCGGCGATCCGGATGAGCGAGGCGAGCGGACTGAGGGCACGGACCGTGCATTCGGCGCTCGGGTGGATTCCCGGCGAGGGACCCACCCACGACGAGCAGGATCCGCTCGCCTGCGACCTCCTGATCGTGGACGAAACCTCGATGGCCAACCTCGAACTGCTGGTCACACTGTTGCGCGCGGTGGCCGACGGAACACACGTCGTATTGGTGGGTGATGCCGATCAACTCGCGCCGGTCGGGGCGGGCAAGCCGTTTGCCGAGCTGATTGCCTCACGTACCGTGCCCACGGCCCGCCTCACCCACATCTTCCGCCAGGCGGCGGGCAGCATGATCGTCCAGGGCGCACACGCGATCCGCCGCGGGGAGGTGCCCGAATTCTCGCCCTCGGCGGACATGCGCCGCGACCTGTTCCTGATCGAGCGGCGCGATGCCAGCGCCGCGCGGGACGAGATCGTCTCGCTGGTCAGCAATCGTCTCCCGGCTCATTACGGGGTCGATCCGATCCGCGACATCCAGGTGTTCGCGCCCGTGTACCGCGGCGACCTCGGAATCGACGCCCTGAATGCGGCCTTGCGCGAAGCGCTCAACCCCGACGGCCAACCCGTCCGCGGCGGCAGGTTGCGGATCGGCGACAAGCTGATGATGACCGGACGCAACCTGCACGACCTTGGCCTGATGAACGGGACGCTGCTGCGACTGCTCGACGAGGTCTCCGGCGTCCGGGCCGGCGAGGACGGTGAACCTGACGACGCGGCACTGATCCTGGGCGGAGAGGACTCGATCTTCCGACTCCCACCCGAAGAGGCCGATCGCCTCAGGCTCGCCTACGCCTGCTCGGTGCACCGCGGCCAGGGAATCGAGCTGCCGGTCGCGGTGATCGTGGCCCATCCGGCCGCCGGCGCGTTCTTCCTGCGCCGCGAGATGCTCTACACCGCCGTCACCCGGGCAAGGATCGCCACGGTGATCGTCGGGACGCGGGAGGTCGTGGCCCGCGCCGCCCGGACACCCGACACCGGCCGCCGGCATGGCCGGGTGGCGGAGCGACTGCAGGCTCTCTCCAACGTGACCGGTGCGCCGCCGGTCAGGCAATGAACGAACCGCGCGCGTAATACACGGTGTAGAACACCAGCAGGATCGAGCCGGCGGCCACGGCGACACGCTCGAGCCGCCGCTGGGCGATCCAGGCGCCGGCGGCCATCCAGAGCGGGAAGATCGTCAGCACGTAGCGGTCGAATGACACCAGCGGCTGACCCACCGCGGGGCTCGATACGCACATCAGCAGCACCGCCGCGCCATACGCGCCGTACGCCAACGGGAGCCGCCGAAAACAGGCAACGAGGAACACCACGGCGATCACCAGGACAAGCAGGAGCAGCACGCACTCGGCCTTCGGCGTGAATATCCCGTCGAGCGTGGGGGCAAAAACGGGCTCACCATGGAAGACGATTGACACGGCGGACTTGACGGCGGTGACGAGCGCCGCGGCGATCCCGGCGACCGGCCCGACGGTGAGGCGCTGCCATGCTGCCTGGACCCGGAATGGCTCCAGCCACGGGAAGCCGTTGGCGGCCAGAATGGCCAGATATGCGCCCAGTGCAGCGACCGGGCTGAGCGCCCAGGCCAGCTGGCGATCGAGCCGCCGTTGGCGCCCCAGCCGCATGATCACGAGCGGGACCACGAGCAGGATGCCCGTCGGCCGTGTCAGCGCCGCCAGACTGGCCAGGATTCCGGCCAGCGCCCAGCGCTCGCGCCGGGCCGCCAGCACGGTGCCCACGGACAGCAGCAGGAACACAGACTCCGTGTAGATCGCGCTAAAGAAGAAGGACAGCGGGGCAAACGCCACCAGTAGCACGGTGGCGTCGGCCGCCCGGGAGCCGAGCTCCAGTTCGGTCAGACGGTGCAGCAGCATCAGCGCCAGCGCAAACGAGGCCGTCGAGATCACCAGACCGGCGATCACGTCAGACCCGGTGAGAAAGCCCAGCGCGCGGATCAGCGACGGGTAGAGGGGGAAGAAGGCCAGATTGTTCGGCGCTGCAGCCACGTAGCCGTGGCTGGCAATGGCCAAGTAGTACGACGCGTCGAAGTGACGAAAGACAGCACCGGCCGTCGTGTTACCGATCGGCCCGACCGAGGCGATCGTTCCGGATGTTCCCTGCCCGGCAGCCTGAGCCCGGACGGTGAGCACGCCCGCGACGCCGCCGGCGAGCACCAGCAGGCGGGAGCAGGCAAATGCCTTCAGCGGCAGGCGGCAAGCGGTGACGCGGTCCGTCACGTCTCGAACCGCCCGACCGAGGAGGCCGACCGCGCTCGTTCGCAGCCGGGGCTCAGAGGTCGCCTGCAGCCTCACGGCACGTCCGCCAGCACGTCTCCCGCCCCTCGCTCATAGATCGCCGTTGTCCGGTCTCCACCGTCCGGCGCGAACCCCGGCGTGTGCGCCATCAGGGTCTGTGCCGCCGAGCCCCGGGACACGAGCACGACTCGGACCCCGGGGACCAGCGCGCGGCGTCCGGACGGATCGCCGGCCAGCCAGTCGAGATACACGGCCTGCTCAGGCCGAGAGAAGGCGTCGATCGGATTGCCGACCTCGATCCTGCCCCCGGCGAGCGCTACCTGCTCGTCGATCGCCCCGTTCGCGAGCACCGGGGAACCATGGGCGAGCACAATCGCGCCCGCCACCAGCGAGCGGCTCGCCCCGGCGGAAGCCGGGCCACGCAGAACGGCAAAACAGATCGCCCCAACCGACGCAACCGTGGCAATCGGGACCAGCGCTGGCCATGAGCGTTTCGGAATGATGGCTCGCGCCGCTGGGGCGACGAGGAAGAACAGCAGCCAGACGCCGTTGCGGCTGGCGTGGATGGTGAGAGCGGCCAGAGCGACAATCACGCACCATTCCCATAGCTCCGGATGGGCACGCCACACCCGGATGACCAGGAAGAGGGCCGCCGCGACGAGGACCAGATCCAGCGAATCGTTCAGCGATAGCGGGCCCCACTGGCCCTCACCCCGCTGCGCAGCCAGATTGGTGACCACGCCGTGGTAGTAGGCCACCGTGCGGGCCAGCGCCGGAGTCAGGCCCAGCGCCACGATCGACGCGCCGGCCACCCCCACGGCGAGCAGCCGGTCCCGGCGAAACCGGCACACGAGCAGATAGGCGACCACGACGCCAGCTCCCAGCAGCGCGGCTCCGTGCAGGTTCGACCACAGTGCGAGCAGGGGCACGACGAGCCAGATCGCCTTCGAGGGCTGCCGCGTTTGCGCCCTCAGCAAGGCGATGAGCACGGGGAACAGCACCAGCGAGAACAGCTGCACGCGTGCGATGGCCAGGCTCGGCATCGCGCCCACCGCAGCCAGTAGCAGAGCGGCGCAGGTTCCGGCTGCCGCAGCGCCTCCCGCCCGGGCATCGCGCGCCAGCACCACCATCGCGATGGCCACGGCGAGCAGTTGCGCGAGCATCAACCCGCGATCCCCCAGCGCACGCTCGAGGCCGTTGAAGATGAGCTCGGCCAGAACGAGCACATTTGGCCAGTGGCTCGTCGGTGCGGCCGCGAACGGGACCCCGGTCGGGATCGCATGCCGGGTGGCGATCACGTGCCCCAACGCCGCCAGCCACTGGGCGTCAGCCCCGATCCGTCCTAGCAGCGCCGCGAACGCGACGATCAATGCCACGGTGGTGGCGAGAATCAGGTTCGGGCCTATGCGTGAAAAATCGGTCTGCCTAGACACAGCACGGATGTATCGCCCTCCCGGCGGCCCTCCGACCTAGACGTTCGTCTAGGTCGACCTACCGCATCGTCGTATCACGGATTTGGCGTCTGGCGACGATCCACTTTCCATGTCTTCGTTGGCGCTTCCGCGCGACGCTGCTCGCACACGGCCCACCGGGCGGGGCCTGCCGGCCGTGTTCTCGCAGCGGGGCACCGATGTGCTGCTCGCCATCGTGCTGATGGCGCTGGCGGCGGCGCTGCTGGCCAATATCGCCGGCGGGTTCGGGGTTGACAGCTGGCTGGCGCTCGTCGCCGGACGCGACGTCTGGCAGAACGGCATCCCGCATCACGAGACGCTCACCGTGGTCGCCCACGGCGTCACCTGGATCGACCAGCAGTGGCTCTCCCAACTCGTCAGCTACGGGATCTTCCGGTTGGGCGGCCTCGGCCTGTATGGATTGGCGAGCGTGGCGTTGTTTTCCTGCGGCCTGGCCGGAGCCACCATTGCCGCCCGGCGCCTCGGCGCTCCGCCGCGTTCGGTGCTGTTGGTGCTCCCGATCTGCCTGGTGCTGATCGCTCCCCGGCACGAGGTGAGGACGCAGGACTTCGCGATGCCGTTGTTCGCGGTCTTGGCCTACCTGCTGGCCAGCGATAGCCGCACGCCGTCGCGGCGCGTGTACTGGTGCTTTCCGATTCTCGTCCTGTGGGCGAACCTTCACGGCACCGTGACGCTGGGGGCGGGACTGGTGGGGTTGCGCGGGCTGACGGTGGCGTGGGAGCGCCGGCACCGGCTCACCCATTCCCTGCACCAATGGAGGCGCCCGACTGCATTGATCCTGGGCGGCGTGATCTCGATCCTGATCACGCCCTATGGGGTGGGCATCCTCGGTTACTACCGATCAACGATCTTCAGCAGCACGCTCAGGCACGCCGTGACCGAGTGGCAGCCGATCACCACCGCGCCGGCCACAGCCGTGTTCTTCTTCATCCTGGCTGCGATTGCCCTGTGGTCCTTCGGACGCTGGCCGGCACGGACCACGACCTGGGAACGCCTGGCTCTCCTGACACTGGCCGCGGCAAGCATCTCGGTGATTCGCAACGTTCTGTTCTTCGGCTTGCTCGCGGTGATGATCCTGCCCCTCTCGCTCGCCGCCCAGGGGCGCGCCGCAGCGCAGCCGGCAGACCGCAGTCGGGGTCGGATCAATGCGCTGCTCGCGATCGGAGCGCTCGTGGCGGTCATGATCGCCACCACCGCCACCCTCCTGCGGCCGGCATCCGGCATCGAGCTGCACTTCCAGCGCACCGGCGTCCTTGACGCCGTCCAGCGGGTCACCCAGGCAGATCCATCACTGCGCGTGCTGACCGACGACCGCTTCGGTGACTGGCTGCTGTGGCGCGACCCCGCCCTGAGCGGGCGGATCGCCAACGACGTTCGCTTCGAGCTGCTGACCGCCACGCAGATCAACCGGATCGAAGCGGTGTTCGCCGTCAGCGGCCCCAACTGGAAGCAGGGCGCGGACGGATACCGCGTGGTGGTGCTCGACCAGCAGGACGACCCCAACGCGGTGTACGCATTCACCCGCGAGCCCGGGAGTCGCGTCCTCTACAACGACGGCGTGCGCGTCGTGATCCTCCGGAGCGCGAGCGAGGCCCAGTGAGGAACCCGTGACACCGACCCACAAGCCGATGACGAGAGCGCTCACGCGCCGCCGCGACGACGAGCGCGGTGTCGTACTGGTGCTCGTGGCGTTCATGATGACCGTCTTCATGGGCATGGCCGCGATCGCCATCGACATTGGCTACTTCGACCAGCAGCACACCCAAGCGCAGAGCGCAGCCGATGCGGCGGCGCTCGCCGGGGCTGCGGTGCTGGCGACCAGCCAGAGCGCGGCCACCACCAACGCCGAGAACTACGTCGTCACAAATGCGCCCAACGTGCCGCACGTGTACACGGTTGCCCCTACTGTCTGCTCGACGTCGTTCAAGGCGGGCGTCTGCATCCAATTTCCTACTTCGAGCACCGGCCTGCCCGAGGTCCGTGTCACGGTCAGCCAAACGGTGCCGAGCTTCTTCGGGCACCTCTTGACTGTGAGCGTCGCGTCCGCGAATGTCGGCGCTAGCGCCACCGCGGCGGTAACGCCAGGAGGGCCGGCGATCTGTTCAACCCCGGGGTCGACCTGTTACGCGCTCTTCGCCAAGGACAGCAACTGCACCGCCGGGCATTACGGCCTCCAGTTCACGAACGGGAGCACAACGATCACCGGAGGCATCCTGAGCAACGGCAACATCTGGGCAGACGTTGGTGGTTCGAACTACGGCGCCACGATAATCGGTCCCGCTTCGCCTACACCGGCCTGCGCGTGGACCAGCGAAGGCGGAGGCGGCACCTGGGCCTCGGGACCAACGAACGAGTCGTCGATCATCGCCAGTTATCCGATCGATTACACGACCGACTTTCCCTCCTGCACCGGGGCTGCCTGCACCGGGCCGAGCGGCACGCCGAGCTTCTGCACTGTTGCCAACACATCAACGAGTTGGAGCCTGAGTTCCGTCGCCGCGGGCAACATCTACTGCGGGGTCGGTACTGGTACCCCTGGCACGCCGAGCACGTGGAACGACGCGATCACGGTAGGGGCGGGAGGAGTCGGATCGTCGAGCGTCCCACTGTCGGCCACGTATGTCGGCGGAAGCGTGTCTCTGGGCGGGGGCGGCGACTACCTCTCATCGTGCGGCTACGCCGTCACCGGATACAAATCGTCGCTATGCGGTGGAGCGACTCCCGCGCTCACCACGCCCAACTATCCGCTGGTCTACGCGACCGGAACAAGCGCGACTGCGATCGGCGGCGGAGGGGGCGGGAGCTACTTCTATGGCGACCTGTTCGCGCCTTTTGGAACCATCAATTTCAATGGGGGTGGCAACGCGACCAGCTTTCTCGAGGCCGACGACATCGTCTACACGGGCGGGGGGCTGATCGGCGACGGCCCGTCAACGTCTGGATCCATCTCGGGTCCGCCCGGTTCCGTCGCCTTGATCCAGTGATACGAGCGCCCGGCGCGACCGCTGATCCAGTGAGCCATCGCGGCCATGGGCCCGGGGATGCAACCGCGGGCGAGCGCCCGCGGCTCGGCGCTCGTGGCCTGCTGGCGACAGCCTGGCGGATGCTGCTGATCGCTGCGCTGCTCGGCTGTGTTCCGTTCTTGATTCTGGCCTTGGCGCGCCTGCCCAGCAGCAGCGTGCTGTTTGATTTCCGGGGGGGCTTGTACAACGCGGGCCGCGACATCATTCACGGCCTGAGCCCCTACCAGCCCGGGTTCCTGGCCCATCAAGCCGCGATCATGCGCGCGGGTGGGATCGCGCAGGGTGAGACCCCCCAGCGCGCGTTCTCGATTCCTGTCTACCCCGCGCCCGCCAACCTGGCCGTCATCCCGCTCAGCCTGCTCCCGTTCTGGCTCGCCGGAACGCTCTACACGCTGCTCTCGATCGCGGCGATGATCCTCGGCCTGGCGCTGCTCGGAGTCCGCGACTGGCGCTGCATCGCCGTCGCGCTGATCTCCTGGCCGTTCACCTACGGGCTCTACCTCGGCGCGCTGGGACCATTCCTGCTGCTGGGCGCCGCGATCGCCTGGCACCGGCGAGCCACGCTCTGGCCACCCGCGATCGCGATCGCGTTACTCGTCATCACCAAGGTGTTCCCCTGGCCACTGGGGATCTGGCTGCTGATCACCAAACGCTTCCGCACGCTCGCGCTCGCGATCGCCATCGGCGCCGTGCTCACCCTCGCCGCCTGGGCCGCGATCGGCTTCCACGGACTCGCCCAATACCCACACATGCTCTCGGACCTCTCCTTCATCCAAGCAGGACGAGCCGTCTCACTCGTCGCCGTGCTGATCGCCATCGGCCTACCTTCCGGCGCCGCCAGCGCCGTCGCCATCGCCGCCGCCGCCGCCCTCCTCGGCTTCGCCTGGCGCATCGCCAAACGCCCCGACGGCGACCGCACAGCATTCGGACTCGCCATCATCGCCGCGCTCACCGCCACCCCCATCGTCTGGGAGCACTACATGGTGCTCCTGTTCATCCCCATCGCGCTCATCACACCCCGCCTCTCCGCCATCTGGTTCCTCCCCCTCTGCACACCACTCATCACCGTCACCTCCGCTGTCATCGCTCCCTTCAGCAGCAACGTCCAAATCGCGAACCGCGACACGCTCAGATCAGCCGTGCTCTGGCTCGTCTTGGAGAGCCTGGTGCTCCTCAGGCTGTGCTTGAGCGACCCTGAGCTTCAGAGGCTCAAAGCTCGCCTGCGGCTCCGTTCCCCGTCACCGCCGACCGGCGCGGCGCTCAAACGGGCATAGGTGACGTCTCTGTCGGTCCAGGCCCTGGCACGCGACCGACCGCATCCGGCCCGGGTCGCCGAGTCACGGAGATCAGGTCGGTTTCGCAAAGCCGTGGTGGCGCAGGTCGCGCTCGCCGTGCTCCTGTTCCACGCGCTGTGGCTGGTTGCCTTCCTCGGCACTGGTCATAACATCCGTGGATTAATCAATGTCGGGCCACACTTCATCTTGGGTGGCAAGACCAGTTCAGTCATCGACCACGACCCGAGCTATCGCGCGGTTGCTCCACTGACTCGCAAGAATGCTGACGAGGCTGGCTACGACGGCCAGTTCTCTTTCTACATCGCGCTCGACCCAACCCGCGCGCGGTCCTACATCGACGGGCCCTCGTATCGGTATGAGCGGATCCTGTACCCAATGCTCGCGCGCTTCACGGCGCTGGAGCAACCCGCGGCGATGCCATGGACACTCCTGATCATCAACTGGCTGGCGTGTGGAGGTGGGGTTCTGGCGCTCGCCGCCTGGCTGAGACGCAAAGGCGCGTCGCCCTGGCTGGCGGCGATCTACGGTCTGTATCCAGGCATGCTGGTGGCAATCCAATGCGACCTCACCGAGCCGCTGGCCTACGGCCTCGTCGCGCTCGGGGTCTATCTGTTCGATTTCGGCGGCCGGCGTGGGGTGATCGCTTCGGCCGTCGCGTTCGCATTGGCGGCGCTGACCCGCGAGACGACGCTGCTGTTCCCAATCTTGTACGGCGTCTCGATCCTCGGCGCGCGACCAGGCGCGAACCCTCACCGTGAGCTGGCCACGCGAATCCGTCATGCGCTCGGATTCTTGGCGGTGTCGTGTCTGCCGTTTACGCTCTGGCTCATCCTCGACTACTCCTGGCTGGGCGTCCCCCACACGGAGCCGCTCAGCCCGGTGCCGCTCAGTGGGCTGTTCTCCCCGGGGCTCAGCCTTCCCCTCAGGTCGCTCGAGTTCGTCTGCGTGGCGCTGCCGGCACTCCTCTTCTCAGCCGTGGCGTTGCCCGCTCTGCGCAGGCGCGACGGACGGTTGGAGCGGCTGTGCCTGCTTGCCAACACCGCGATGATGGTTGTCTTCTCCGCCGGCGTGGTGTGGGCGGGCTACGCCTCGATCAGCCGCCAGGGGATCGCGGTTGTCCTGGCCGCGCTGCTCTGCCTCCCGTACGTGCGCGCCCCAGCGATCGGCAGGGCCGGGGCCCGCCAGCGGCGTTCGAGGTTGGTGCTGACGGCGGCATTCGCGCTCTGGATCGTGATGCTGCCGGTGGCTCTGTACGGCGGCTTCCACCGGGGTCTCACCTCCCCGCCTGAGACGATCGCCGCTGGGCGAACCGTCGCCGCTGACGGATAACCGCCTCAGGCTGCGGGTCGATCAGATTCCGGCAAAGTTGTGCATGACCGAATAGGCCGCCGGATAGAGCAGCACGATCATCAGCGCCGGCATGATCAGGAACATCAGCGGGAAGATCATCTTCACGGGCGCCTTCTGCATCTTCTCCCGCGCCGCCATGCGGCGACGGCGGCGCATGTCGCCCGAGAGCTCACGCAGGATCGGCCCGATCGACACCCCCAGCGACTCACCCCTCGTGACCGTGCGGACAAACGCTCGCACCGATTGAGTGTCGCAACGCTCGACCATGTCCTCGAGCGCCTCTCGCGTCGAGATCCCGAGGCTCTGCTGCTGCATCGTCAGTCGCAACTCGGCACCGAGCGCACCGCGGAAGCGGTTCGCGACCAGGCCCAGCGACGCGGCGAAGCCCATGCCCGCCTCGACGGTGGCGATCAGCAGGTCGATCAGCTCGGGGAGCTGGCGATCGATCTCGTCCAGACGCGCGGTGCCTCGTTTGCGGATCACGAACGAGGGCAACTGCCACCCTGCCGCCGCCGTCACCACCACGAGCGCCAGTTTGAGTAGGGTCAGAGGGCCACTGGCCAACAGCAGCAGCAGGATGAGGCTCGGGAGCAGGACGGCCGCCATCGCGCGGTAGCCGTGCAGCGCTTCGGGGCTGATGTCGTAGAGGCCGGCCGCGGTGAGCTCTCCAGGCTTCAGGGGGACGAGCGATGGGACCTTCCTCATCATGAACTTCCCCACTCGCTCCGCCAGCCGGGCGGTCGACTCCTTGAGCCGCGCGCGCGAGCCGATGTCGTCTTCCTGTCCGGACTCAAAGCCATAGTCCTGGATCTCCCGCAGGTGGACCTTCAGTTGGAGTCTCGGCACAACGATGGCGTGAGCGAATAGCCGACCGCTCACTCCGACCATCACCACCCCAAGCAGGCATAACAGGAAGGTCATGTGATCACGCCTTCACGTTGATGATCTTCTGCATCACACGCCAACCCCCCAGCACCATGCAGGTCGCCACCACCAGCAGCACGATCCCGGCCGTCGAATGAAACAGTGGATGCTCGTAGGCGGGATCGACGAAGTGCATGGCGACCAGCAGCAGTGGCGGCAACCCCGTCAGGACGAGGCTGGACAGCTTAGCCTGGCCGGTGAGGGCTTTAATCTCCCGGCGCAAGTCGGCGCGGTCGCGTGCTCCCTCGGCCACCCGGTCGAATGCCTCGGCCACATTGGAACCCGACCGGCGGTGCAGCGCCGCGATCAGCGACACCTGCTCCATGTCCTCGGCCTGCATGCGGCGAGCGACGGCGTCGAGTGACTCCTCGAGCGGACGGCCGAGTTGCTCGTCGGTCACGGCGCGCTCAAGCTCGCTGCGAATCGGCTCGTCGGCGCTCTCGGCGACGGCGGAGATCGCTCCCACGACGCTGCGCCCAGAGCGCATCGCACCCGAGAGATCCTGCAGATGTGACGGGAGCTGATCCCTGAACAGGTCACGCTGCTTGCGCGCGCGACGGTTCATCACCGCTCGCAGGACGAACGGCCAAGCCAGCAGCGCGACCAGGCCGACCAGGAAAGTGCCAGACAACAGCGTGGCCAGGATTGCCACAATCGCGCCCGCCGCAGCCGCGCGCTTGACGAGCTGTAGCGGCGAGTGCTGACCGCGCGCTACCTGGACATTCTCCACGAATGGCGCCCACCAGCCGCGGCGCTCGAGCAGCCGCAACAGGCCGCTCCCGGTAGCGGGGGTTTGCTGGCCCGCGTTGTTCTGCTGATCCAAAGCCCCCGGAATGAAGCTACCGACACGTGCCTGCACCGCACGCTTGGACGGACGGCGGAAGACCATGGCGACGGCACACACGATCAGTAACGCACAGATCACCGACACCAGCAGCATCCCCAACGACGAGGCCCAGAACGAGTGGCTGCGAGCCGGGGCCGCGATCGCTGACCCGTGGTCGAAGGCCGGCAACGCGGCGAGCAGGCCGGATTGCGAGACGCTGAGCGTGACCGGACGTGGGGCTGCCGGGGGCGGCGCGAGCGCCGGGGCCGGCACGGGTGCGGCGTAGCTCGCGTTCACGGTTCCGTGCACTCCGTCGGCTTGCGCCGTGACCGCGATCTGGTGACCGGCCGGCTGCTGTGAGCGATAGCGAACGACATAACCCCGAGTCAGTCCGTCCGCGATCGTCGTGACCGCCTGCGAGAGCTTGGTCGGGCTGGTCTGCGCGAAGGTGCCACCCGCGACCTGGGCGAGCTGCTGCATCGCGGCGGGCGTCGAGGCGCTGTCAGGCAGTCCCAGGGTGAAGATCGGCACGTGGGCCGCCCGAGCGAGCGCCGTGACCGACTGAGTGGTCGATCCACCACTGCCGGCCTGGACACCGACCCCGTCTGAGATCAGGATCACCCCGCCGCTCGCCACCTTCGCCTCCGACAGTTGCTTGAGCGCCAGCGTCAACGCCGACGGAACGTCGGCTCCTGCGCCGGTCCATGGCGTCACCGCCAGTTGCTGACTGATGGTCAGCGGAACACTGGTCACGGGCAGGATCACGTTGGGGAGGGCATCGAACGTGATCAGTCCGAGCTCCTGCTGTGCACTCCGCTGGGCGGCCAGCGCCCGAGCTGCCGTCATGGCTTGCGCGAGCGGCGCGCCGTGCATGCTCGGGCTCTGGTCGATCACCACCACGACGCCGAAGTCGCGGGCGTTGGCCTGCGTCAGCGGCGTCAGCGTCAGACCGGTGACCGGACTCCCGTTCTCGGTCACGTGCACATGTCCGGCGCTCAGGGTGTCGCCCGACGGCGCAAACAGCACCAGCGCGCGAGCGGGAAACGTGGTGCCGTTGCCGAGCCAGCCGACCAGCGGCCGGGCGGCCTTGATCGCGGCCGCCTTGGCCTTCGCGGCCGCCTTGGCCTTCGCGGCCTTCGCCGCCGCGGCCTTGGCCGCCGCAGCCTTGGCCGCCGCAGCCTTCGCCGCCGCAGCCTTCGCCGCCGCAGCCTTCGCGGCGGCAGCTGCCTTGGCCGTCGCAGCCGCCTGAGCAGCGGCTGCGGCCTTGGCGGCAGCCGCGGCCTTGGCGGCAGCCGCGGCCTGGCTGGCCGGAGACGTTGCGGCAGCCGCGACCTGGGTGGCCGGAGACGTCCCGGCAGCCGCGGCTTGGGTGGCCGCAGACGTCGCAGGTGCGGCAGCGTTGGTTGGGGTCGCCGAGTGTGCGCCGGCAGGCCCGGCCAGCAGCAGCGCGGCGGCGAGAACCAGTCCTACCCGTCGAAGGGCGGCCGCAGGCGCTCGGTCAGCCACGACCGTTACCGGCGGATGCGAGCTCCGGCTGGTGAGCGGCCTTCAAATCGGGCGGAAGCTCGACCCCTCGCTTGGCAAACTTCGGCAGGAAGGACGGTCTGAGCCCAGACCCCTTCAGCGAGCCCACGATCTGGTTGGTCGCGGACACGGCGTCCACCTGGAAGGTGTAGAGATCCTGGAGCGTGATCACGTCCGATTCCATCCGCTGAACCTCGGTGATCGCCACCACGCGCCGACTGCCGTCGTTCATCCGCTCGATTTGGATCAGCATGTCGATCGCCGAGGCGATCTGCTCGCGGACGGCGCGCAGGGGCAGGTCGTATCCACCCATCATGACCATCGTCTCCAGCCGGGCCAGAGCATCCCGGGGGGAGTTCGCGTGCAGCGTCGACAGCGAGCCGTCGTGACCGGTGTTCATCGCCTGGAGCATGTCCAGGGCTTCGGTGCCGCGAACCTCTCCGATCACGATTCGATCCGGGCGCATGCGCAGCGAGTTACGCACGAGATCGCGGATCGTGATCTCACCTTCGCCTTCGATGTTCGTCGGCCGAGCCTCGAGTCGGAGCACATGCCGCTGGGAGAGGTAGAGCTCGGCGGCGTCCTCGATCGTAATGATCCGCTCACCGTCCGGAATCGACGCGGAGAGCGCGTTGAGCATCGTCGTCTTGCCGGAACCGGTACCGCCGGAGATCAAGATGTTCAGACGCGCCTGGACACAGCGGCCGAGCAGGTCGGCGGTCTCGGGCGTCAGCGCGGCTCGCTTCACCAGTGCATTCATGTCGAGGCGCTGGGTGCCGAACTTCCGGATCGTGAGCAGCGGCCCGGAGAGCGATAGCGGCGGGATCGTGGCATTGATGCGGCTGCCGTCCGGGAGCCGAGCGTCGACCATCGGTGAGGACTCGTCGATCCGGCGCCCGACCTGAGCGACCATCTTGCTGATGATCCGGCGCAGGTGCCCGTCATCGGTGAAGCGGACGGGCGTCTTATGCAGGCGTCCGGCGCGCTCGACCCACACGTCGTAGGGGCCGTTGACCATGATCTCCGTCACCGTGTCATCCGCGAGCAGACGCTCGAGTGGTCCGTGGCCGAGGATGTCGGCGGTCAGCTCTTCGGCGATCCGCTCGCGATCTTCACCGGAGATCCCTGATTCCTGCTGGAGTCGCTCATGCAGCTCTTCCTTCACGCGAACTCGGAGGGTCAGCGGGTCAATCTCCGTGTTGAACAGCTGCCGCCCGAGGTCTTCGATCAGTTGTAGGTGAATCCGGTTCTTGATGTCCTCGAACGGAATTGCGAACCGGTCGGGGCGCACCTCGGCTTTCTGGGACAGACGCTCATAGAGCTCCATCACGCGGCCTTACGACCGCGTTTGAACACCGACTGTCGAGGGGGCCGGGCAGGTTCGCGCGCAGGCACGAGAGGAACGTCCGCGACGACGGCAGGTGCGGCATGTGCCGCCCGCCCGGCCGCCTCGTCCACATAGAGCTGGGCCAGCGCCCGGAATGCCTTCGCTGCCTCGGACCCCCGCTGGCTGGCGATCGGAACGCCCTGGTTGATCGACTTCGTGATGTCGCGATGGCTGGGCAGGAGGACATCGACATCTCTGCCGAGGATCGCGAGCACGTCTTCGCGCTCGATGCCGACGTTCGTGTTCGCTCGGTTGAGGATGATCTTCACCCGTCGGCGGTCGTATTCCATCCGTTCGAGCGTCTCGAGACCGAGCTTGGTGTTCTTGAGCGACAACGTGTCGCGCATCGCGACCACGAGCACGTCGGTCGAGGAGTCGATGGCGCTGATCACTTCGGGGGCGAAGCTCGGGGGCGTGTCGATCACCACGAACTCGAACATCGCGCCGAGCAGTCGCTCGACCTCAGCCAAGAACGGGACGGTGATCATCGCCGACTGATCGGGCCGGACCGGCGCCAGCAGCGCCCGGGCGCCCGACTCATGCTCCATGAGGAAGTCCTCGAGCTTGCCTGCGTCCAGCGAACCGCCCGACCGGACGAGGTCATAGATCGTTCGCATCGGGGTGAGTCCCATCGCCAGCGCTACGTCGCCAAACTGGAGGTCGAGGTCCAACACCACGACGCTGTGGCCTGACTCGGCCAGCGCGACAGCCAGGTTGACCGCGGTCAGCGTCTTGCCGCTCCCGCCCTTGAGTCCGAGCACGCAGATCACGTTCCTGACCGCCGCCGCCTTCGGCGCGTCGCTGCCGCGCTTACGCATGACGGCCTTCTCCAGCGCGAACGCGAGCTGCCTCGCGACCGCGGGATCAATGTTCGAGCCCTGCTCCGTCGGCAGCGCGACGATGTCGTCGACGCCGTTGTTGAACGCGTCACCAATGTCGCCGTTGCTCCCGCTGGGGCACAGGAGCACGATCGGCCGGGTCGGATGCTGCCGATGCGCCTCGATCACGAAATCCCGCACCTGCGCGGTGTAGTCGGCAACGGCGACGATCAGGGCGTCGCCGGCTCCGAGCCCGCTCGCCGTCGGACCGTCGAGCTCGAGATAGTCGAGCACGTTGACCTTCGGATCGCGAGACACCAGCGTCTCGATCAGCCCGCGATCGACTTCGCCGTCGAGTGCGACCAGTGTCTGTAGTTCTCCGCTCATGGATGAGTCCCGGTTGTGGTTGCCGTAGCGCTGCTGAGGATTGAGCTGAGGGTGGTGAGCCCTGGGCTCGGGTTGGCGGCGTCAGCTGGGCGCAGGAAGATCCAGAGATGGCCGTTGTCGGAGGCGAACGCGAGCGCCGGCGCCTGCGTCGTGCTGACGGCCAGCACGAGGCTCGCGCCGGAGGCCGCCGGCGCAGCCCCCGCTGCCGGAGCCGCCGCGGCGCCAGCTGCGCCGGCGGGCTTGATCACGAGCGCGTCCGGAATCAGCAGGCTCAGCACCTGCGTGCCCCTGTCGGTCAGGGCAGCGTAGACATCGACGCTGTCGCCGGCCTGCAGAACGTCGGTGTCGCCGTGAGCTTCGTCAATGGTGAGCGACACCGCGCGCTGGTTCGGTCCCAGCTGGCCAACGACACCGGCCACGGTGGTGAACTCCGCGGCTGTCAGCTGTTGTCCGGGCAGGATGTCGCTCACGGCGACGCTGCCCTTCAGAGAAGCGGAATTGCTGAGGGCGCCGGCCGTGACCTGGGTCGAGATGACCGGCGTCGACTTGAACAGGTTCTGTGCGGCGATCGCCTCGCCGGAGGTTCCCTTATGGATCTCCGCCGTGGCCACGAGGACCGTGGCCTGCGGAATAACGGCTTGGGTGGTGTGCTTGTAGCTGCTCAGCGCGAACACCAACAGCCCAGCCGCCACCACGGCGCACACAAGGGCGAGCGTCACCGCGCCCGCGCGCGTCGCGAGCAGGCCACCCAGATTTGGCCTGGAGAGTCGTTTCTGACTAAATTTCACGTCGGTGTTCCTTCGTGGTCACGAGGTCTAACAGGGCGCTGTACCGGTGCTGGGATTCCACACCGCCGTGGTTTCGGATTGCTCGACCAGCATCGTCGACCTTCCGACCAGCGTGGAGGTCCCGCCGCCGATGCCCAGGACGCCCGGGTAGCTGACCGTGGCCGTGACGCAGGCGGTGACGGCATTGGTGTTGTTCGCCACGCACGTCGTGGTCGGGCTGCAGGCGATGTAGACCGACGCGGCCTTGGTCACGTCGCCGGTGGCGGTCTGGAGCTCCGAGGGCGCCTGCGCGAGGATGTATGCCTGCAGCGTGCCCGATCCCGGGTTCCCGTTCACCGATGCGTAGCGCGCGGCCTGTTCGGCGAGTTGCGTGACTTGACTCGAGTAGTTCTCGTAGCGACCGAAGTAGAGGATGCCGACGATGATCAGCAACAGGACTGGGAGCACGACCGCAAACTCGACCAGCGCCTGACCGCGCTCCTGGCGCATGCGCCTGAGGAGCCGCTGAGAGAATGTCGGGAGCGAGGTCCATTTTTGCATTGCTGTGTGTCGGTTCGGCACCGTGCGAGTTGTTCGCGCACTACTCCTATCGTTCGCTCGCCCAACCAACCCCCCTGAGAGAACCTCTAGTTAGACCTAGACCAAGGTGCAGGCCTAGGCTCCGTCAACCCCAAAAGCCCGCGGATATTCGGCTAGACCTTGTGGGCGGCGGAGTTAAACAGGTCGCTGATGCTTGAGCCGAAGACGGTTGCGGCGACGACCACGACGAGCGCGATCACCGCGATCAGGATTGCGTACTCGGCCATCGTCTGACCTCCGTCAGGACGGACGCGCTGCATGAAGGAGCCCGCGAACACGGAAGCCGTTCTCATCATCAGTTGCACTTTAAGTTAATCGGGTTAGACGCCGGTTCCGCGTACTGCAGGAAGGTCTAACGTCACCTAGACGAAGGTGGGGAACCGAGTCGCGGCAGGCCTCGCACCCCCGAGTCGCCCACGCAAGAAAAGAACGCCCGCCCAGAACTTGCACAGAGACAAGATTCCGGACGGACGCTGATGCTCTGTCGAGCGCACTTACACCTTGCTGGCCGCCGAATTGAAGAGGCCGGTGATGCTTGAGCCGAGGACGACCGCTGCGACGACC
>Ga0302181_10001141_pt1 | contig 20185 bp, 21 predicted proteins | sample I_Palsa_E3_3_FD_198786 | JGI IMG/M metagenome (GOLD analysis project Ga0302181, IMG submission 198786) | Peat permafrost microbial communities from Stordalen Mire near Abisko, Sweden - I_Palsa_E3_3 | ecosystem: Environmental > Terrestrial > Soil > Palsa > Peat permafrost | place: Sweden...
GAGGCGTCGCCATCGGGGCACGCCGGTCGTCTGTCGCTCGGTGAGCGAACTGGTTTCCACGGATGTGGCGCCTTCGACAACGCGGCCACTCAAGTCCTGGAGACCACTGCATTGACAGCTTTGCCTGCCGAACAACCCCCGCTCTTGCCTGCCGGGCCACCCCCGTTCTTGCCTGCCGGGCCACCCCCGTTCTTGCCTGCCGGGCCACCCCCGCTCAGGCCTGCCGGCCAGCCGCGAGCAGCCCGGCGGCGGCGCGAACCGCGCCCCGCGGCGGGGCGCGAACCGCGCCCGGCGGCGATTGCGGCGCCCGTCGTTACGTTCGCTGATCCGGGCGTCCCGACCTTCGCTGATCTGGGCGTCCCGCCCGTCCTGGTGGCCGCCCTGGCCGAAGGCGGCATCACCGTGCCGTTCCCCGTGCAGGCCGCGACGCTGCCCGACGCCCTGGCCGGCTTCGACATTCTCGGCCGGGCCCAGACCGGCTCCGGGAAGACGCTCGGGTTCGCCATCCCGATGGTGACCCGGCTGGCCGGAGGGTACACGATGGCGTGCCGCCCGCGGGGCCTGGTGCTGGTGCCGACCCGCGAGCTGGCCACCCAGGTCGAGGCGGTCCTCGCGCCGCTGGCACACGCCATGGGGCTGAGCGTCGCCGCCATCTTCGGTGGCACTCCGCAAAATCCGCAGGTCGCCGCCCTGCGTAACCGGGCCGATATCGTCGTGGCCTGCCCGGGGCGGCTGGCCGATCTCATCGGGCAGGATCACTGCCACCTCGGCGACGTCGAGATCACCGTGCTCGACGAAGCCGATCACATGGCCGACCTCGGGTTCCTGCCGGCCGTCCGGCAGCTGCTTGACACCACCCCGGCCGAAGGCCAGCGGCTGCTGTTCTCGGCCACCCTCGACAGTGCCGTGGACGTCCTGGCGCGGCGTTTCCTGACCCGGCCGGCGCGGCACTCCGTCGACGATGCCTCCCCGCCGGCCCAGATCGTCCATCATCTGCTTACCGTGACCCCGGCCGACCGGGTCGAGGTGGTCGCGACCCTGGCCAGCGGGGACAACCGCGTGCTGATCTTCACCAGGACCAAGCACGGAGCGCAGCGGCTGGCCCGTCAGCTGAACATGGCCGGGGCGCCCGCCGCCGAACTCCACGGCAACCTGGCCCAGGGTGCTCGCAGCCGTAACCTGGCGGCGTTCGGATCCGGCGAGGTGCGCGTCCTGGTGGCGACCGACATCGCGGCCCGCGGCATCCATGTGGACGGTATCGACCTGGTGATTCACGCCGATCCGCCGACCGAGTACAAGGCCTACGTGCACCGGTCTGGCCGGACTGCGCGCAACGGCGCCGACGGCGCGGTGGTCACCGTGCAGACCGCGGCGCAGGCGGCCGAGGTCCGCATCCTGATGCGCAAGGCGGGCGTGACGCCGCAGACCGCGACCACCGGTCCAGGTTCGCCCGTGCTGCGCTCGATCGCGGGCCCTCCGGTCCGGCACATCGCTCCGGTGACCAAGCTGGCCGTGGTCCCGGCCGCGGACAGCGCCCGGGCCACCGGCGGCGGCGCCGCGGCCGCGTCCGGCAGCTTCCGCGGGCGGGGACGGCGCCGCTGAGGCGGCGTGGGGAATTAAAGCGCAAAAGCAGGGTAGTATCGAAAACGTTGCTCCGGACCTTGGCAGCGGTTACGCCCGAGAAATAGCGGGCTGCCGGCGGGATCCGGAGTTTTTCATTGCCACCAGCGTTACGTTTCGTCAGCGAAAGGCCGGCCCCGCGGCAGATACTCCCGCCGCGACGCGCATTTTCCCGGCTTGGCCGTTGCATCGTTCCCGGCAGCTCCGGCCGCGCCCAGAAACGGAACGATCGCGATGACTGACCTGCTCACTGTCGACTACGAAGGCACCGAGCCGTTCCCCGGCGGCGACGCGCCGCCGCGCACCTTCGAAGGCGGGGTCCGGGTCGCGGTGACCGCGGCGATCGTCCTCGTGCCGTTCGGCGGGCTGGCGGTGGCGGTATGGCTCGCCTGGGGCCACGCCCTGAATCTCACCGACATCCTGCTCGCGGTAGCGTTCTACCTGGTCACCGGGCTCGGGGTGACGATCGGCTTCCACCGGCTGCTCACCCACCGCAGCTTCACCGCGGCGCCGGCGCTGCGGGTCGCGCTGGCCATCGCCGGGTCGATGAGCTTCGAGGGCGACGTCATCGGCTGGGTCGCGATCCACCGCCGTCATCATGCGTTTTCCGACCGGCCCGGCGACCCGCATTCGCCTTACCGGTACGGAACCAGCCTGTCCGGGCAACTTCGCGGTCTCGCCCACGCGCACGTGGGCTGGCTGCTGCGCGACGACCCCACTCCAGTCGAGCGCTATGCCCCCGACCTGGCGACCGACCCGGCCCTGCGGAAGATCTCGGCGGCGTTCCCGGCCTGGTGCGTCCTGTCGCTCGGGCTGCCGTTCGCCCTGGGCTGGGCCATCGGCGGTAGCTGGCACGCCGCGCTGGCCGCCCTGCTGTGGGCCGGACTGGTCCGCGTCACCTTGCTGCAGCACGTCACCTGGAGCGTCAACTCGCTGTGCCACGTGATCGGCACCCGCCCCTTCACCACTCGCCGCCACGACCGCGCCACCAACTTGTGGCCGCTGGCTCTGCTCTCCCTCGGCGAGAGCTGGCACAACATGCACCATTCCGATCCCAGCTGCGCCAGGCATGGCGCCGATCCCCGGCAGATCGATATCTCCGCCGGCGTCATTCGCATCTTCGAGCGCTTCGGCTGGGCGACCGGCGTGCACTGGCCGGCCCCCGCCCGCCTGGACTCCCGCCGTCGCGATCAGGTTCAGCCCCAGCCGCGGCCGGTCCTCCAAGACAGCGTGGCGCGGACCTCGGCAGTGTCCCGCCTACCGGTGAACGCCGAGTTATTTCGTCATTCTGACGGCGGGGAAATACAAGCGCCCCGCCGGGAAATACCAGAAGGATCATCATGAAAGCCCTGATCGTCGTCATTGTCGTCGTCATCGTGCTATTCCTGCTGGCGCTGGCCTTGTCGGCGCGGATCGTGAAGCAGTACGAGCAGGGGGTGCTGTTCCGGCTGGGCCGGGTGCAGGGTCCGCGGTCTCCGGGGTTCCGGCTCATCATCCCGTTCATTGACGTGCTGCACCGCGTGTCGCTGCGGATCGTCACGATGCCGATCCAGTCCCAGGGCATCATCACCCGCGACAACGTCAGCGTCGATGTGTCGGCGGTGGCCTATTTCCGGGTGGTCGACGCGGTGAAGTCGGTCGTTGCGATCGAGAACGTGGGCGCGGCCATCGACCAGATCGCCCAGACCACCCTGCGCAAGGTCGTCGGCCAGCACACCCTGGACCAGACCCTGTCCGAGACCGACAAGATCAACCTGGACATCCGCAAGATCCTCGACGTCACTACCGTCGACTGGGGCGTCGAGGTGACCTTGGTGGAACTGAAGGACATCCAGCTGCCCGACACGATGAAACGCGCGATGGCCCGCCAGGCCGAGGCCGAGCGCGAGAAGCGCGCCAAGATAATCAACGCCGAGGGCGAGTCCCTGGCCGCCGCCGCGCTGGGCGAGGCCTCCGACATCATGATGGCCCACCCGCTCGCCCTGCAGCTACGCAACCTGCAAAGCCTGGTCGAGATCGGCGTGGACAAGAACACCACCGTGGTGTTCCCCGCCCCGCTGATGACCACCATCGCCGAACTCGGCTCCTTCCTGGCCCGTGAGCAGGCCGCCGCCACCCCGCCGCCGCTCACCGCCGCCGCAACCATCCCGCCGCCGCAACCCGCTGCCGCCAACGGAACGGCCGTCAGCTAGCCGCACGGTCCGGGAGCGGATTGCCTCTGCTGCCGATTCGTGCGAGAGTAGCTTTACTTAGCGAGCCTGGATCCGTCCGGACCATGTGCGCCCTTGCCGCTAGCGGTTTCCGCGTTGAAGGCGGCGAGACTCATGATGGATTCTGCTGTCAGGCGGCGCAGCGGGAACACGGCGCAACCTGAGCAACGATGCGATGCGATCCGGCCCGTGCTGTGCATCTACTGTCGCACGGACAAGTTTGTGTACTGGCCGCCCGCGATCAGGCCGTCCTCGCCTGACTGTCCCGGCTGCCAGCAGCGGATAACCGAGCCCGCCGCGACTTGACCGCTGGAACAGTGCAATCTTCCCCACCGCGACCGGTCCGGGCCCGCCCGCACCGGATGTCCCGGCTGGTGCGATGGCTGGCCGGGCGGAACACGCTGCGGCGGCCGGTTGACCGGATCGAGGGCGCGGTCCTGGTGGCGTTGACCGCCGCCTTCCTCGTGGCCATGGCCGCGGCGTCCGTGCTTGGCGTGCACACGTATCAGTCGCAGCGCGCGGCCGCGGCTGGCCTGCGCCCGGTGGTGGCCGTGCTCAGTCAGGCTGGGCCGTTGGTTTACGGGAGCACGGCCCAACTCGGGCTTGCTAAGGCGCGCTGGCCCGGCGCGGGCCGCGAGCAATCCGGCGTGCTGACCACCGCGATGGCGCCCGGCATCATCGGGGCGGCGGCGGGCGCCCGGGTACCGGTCTGGCTGGATCGCTCGGGTCAGCCGGCCGGGCCTCCCGGCGGCCACGTCGGCATGATCGTCGACGCGCTGGCCGCGAGCGCCGCGGTGGCCGCGGTGGCCGGGATAACGTTGCTCATCTGCTATGGGCTGTGCCGGCTCGTGCTCGACCGGCGGCGGCTGGCGGCCTGGGAATCCGCGTGGTCCCTGACCGGGCCGCGATGGACCACCCGTCGATGACCCGCGCAACTCCTTAAGGATCGCCTCGGCTAAGCAGATCGTCGATCGCTGCCGCGCGCGCCTTCATCTGCTCGGCCCGCTGTTCGGCAGACAGCGTGAAGCCGGTGCCCGGCGTGCCGCGGCGGATGCCTGGCGTGCCCCGGCGGATGCCGGGCGCCCGGTAACGGATGAGCCGCCGCTGCCTGGCCGTCGGCCCGTGGCCAGTCAGCACGTGGCGCCAAGCCGAGTGGCACCACCACCCGGTAACCGCGGTCGACACCGGATTGACCGCTGCGTTTACCCGACGCCGGATCCGATTCATCCTGCCTCCTGCCTGAGCGCGGGCCCGTCTGCATTCCATGGTCCGCCCGTCACGACGAAGATGCGAACCAGCGCGGCGATCATCGGCCCCAGGGCGCCGGGCACGAGCTAAGCCAGGCCCCGCTGCCTGCGTCCCTGCCCCCCTGCCTGCCCCCCCTGCCCCCCTGCCTGCGCCCCTGCCCCCGCCCCTGCGCGGCCCCGCCTGCCGGTATGTGGAGTTTGATATTCTCCTGCAGACGCTGTAGGTTTACTTCGTAGGTCTACTATGTAGACATTTGCGCAGGTGCTGACTGGCCCGCCATCGGGCGGTTGCCTCCACCACGCAGCCAAGGGAGATGACCATTACATGACCGTGACCCTGGATCGCGACGTCGAAGCCTTCATCGGCTCCCCGCGACAGCTGTTCATCAACGGGCAATGGTGCGACGCGGCGTCGGGCAAGACGTTCGAGACCCCCAACCCCGCGACCGGGGAGACGCTCGCCCGGGTCGCCGAGGGCGATGCCGAGGACATCAACCGGGCTGTGCGGGCCGCGCGCCGCGCGTTCGACGAGGGCCCGTGGAGCCGGATGAGCCCGTCGGAGCGCGGCCGGATCATCTGGCGGATCGGCGACCTGATCCTCGAGCACGCCGACGAGCTGGCCCAGCTCGAGTCGCTGGACAACGGCAAGCCGGTCGGCGTGGCGCAGGCGGCGGACGTGCCGCTGGCCGCGGACCTGTTCCACTACATGGCCGGTTGGGCGACCAAGCTCGAGGGCAACACGATCGACCTCTCGGTGCCCTACATGCCGGGGGCGAACTTCCACTCCTACACGCTGCGCGAGCCGCTCGGCGTCGTCGGGCAGATCATCCCGTGGAACTTCCCGCTGCTGATGGCCGCGTGGAAACTGGGCCCGGCGCTGACCACGGGCAACTGCGTGGTGCTCAAGCCGGCCGAGCAGACCCCGCTGACCGCGCTGCGGCTGGCCGGGCTCATCGCCGAGGCTGGCATGCCGGCCGGCGTCGTGAACGTGGTAACCGGCTTCGGCGAGACCGCCGGAGCGGCCCTGACCGCTCATATGGACGTGGACAAGGTGGCGTTCACCGGTTCCACCGCGGTGGGCAAGCTGATCGTCGCGGCGTCCGCCGCCAGCAACCTGAAGAAGCTGACCCTGGAGCTCGGCGGCAAGAGCCCCAACATCATCTTCGACGACGCCGGCCCCGAGGCGATCGAGGGCGCCGCGCACGCGATCTTCTTCAACCACGGGCAGTGCTGCGTGGCCGGATCACGGCTGTACGTGCAGCAAAGGCGTTTCGATGAAGTCGTCGACGGCGTCGCGGAGATTGCCAAGTCGATCAAGATGGGACCGGGGATGGAGCCGGGCACGCAGATGGGCCCGCTGGTCTCTGAAGAGCAGCTGCGCCTGGTGACCGGCTTCCTGGAGTCGGGCAAGGCCGACGGCGCCACCGCCCTGGCCGGCGGCGGGAGGTTCGGTGACCACGGCTACTTCGTCGAGCCCACCGTGCTGACCAATACCCGTCCGGACATGAAGGTCGTCCGCGAGGAGATCTTCGGGCCGGTCCTGGTCGCCGCTCCGTTCAGCGACCTAGACGAGATCGCCGCCGTCGCGAACGACTCCGAGTTCGGTCTGGGAGCCGGTATCTGGACCCAGGACATCAGAAAGGCCCATGCCATGGCCAAGAAGCTGCGGGCGGGCACCGTCTGGATCAACTGCTACAACGTGTTCGACGCGGCGCTGCCGTTCGGCGGGTACAAGCAGTCCGGCTGGGGCCGCGAGATGGGCCACGAGGCGCTCAATGCCTATACCGAGGTCAAGGCCGTCACCACCCAGCTGTAATAAATCAGCAGCCGTAGCCCCGGGGCCGGACCAGAAGGTCCGGCCCCGGGCTTTGGGTTCCACGGGTAAAAGGACTATCGCGCAGGGCGCCTCCGGGGCCGCCCCCTCATTCGCAGGGCACCCAGGACCAGGGCGCCGAGGAACACGACGATGCCGATGATCAGCAAGTACACCAGGCCCTTGACGACGACACCCACGATGCCGAGCACGATCGCCACGATCACGAGGAGAAGGAACAAGGCCAGCATCTGATGCTCCTCAGGCTCTTAGTCGTACCGGTCAGCGGCGGGCCAGTTGCCGCTCGCCGCCTGCGCCCGCCTGATAGGTCAGGCCGTAGTGCTTGAAGACGGTTTCCTCGTCGGCCGCCGGCAGCTCGCCGTCGGTGCCGATCGAGGGAGAATCCTTCACTAGCTTCCTGTCGTAGGCGACCTTGAGGTATCCGGGACCCACGGTCGCCTGAGCCAGGGGAACGAACACGAGCCGGTGCCGGGTGGGCAGCCCGACCCTGACGGTGCCGAACGCTGGCAGGTCCGTGCTGGTGTCGACGTAGACGGCCTCCAGCGCCCCGATCTTGTGACCATCGGGGTCGACCACGTCGTAGCCCCGCCACTCCCGGATGTCGCCTGCCTCGAACACGCGCGCCTTCCTCTCAGGGGCTTACCGAACCAGCGTAGCCCGGCCCGGGTGATGCCGTCATCACGAGGTGGGCCGGGCCGGGGGCGGCCGCATTACCTGACAGGTGATGGTGGGAGGCGCTGGTGCTTCCCACCATCTGTCATTTACTGGTACACGTGACTTTCGGGTTCACGCCGGCGTAGTTGAGCGGGCCCGCGAGAACCGTCACCACGATCGTGCTCGTCCTGGCGCAGTCGGGGTTGGAGCTGGTGTAGTAGTGGCGCTGGGCGCCGGCGATGGCGCCGATGACCAGCCACACGATGATCAGAATCGTTCCGATTCGCATTGTTACCTCCGGGAACTTACGTTTCGCTAAGACTTGTATCTGACCGCTACCTCGTGATGGCCCGGTCAGCGGCGGGTCCTGCGCCGTGGCACGGACCACTTCGTGCCCACGCCCGCGAGGTGCAGGGCCAGGCAAGCCAGCCCGACCAGCAGCAGGCTCATCGGGGAGAAGACCGCGCTGGTGGCGGTGGACGTCGCGTTGATCAAGAACGCGATGATGAACAGGACAGCCGCGGCGAAACCCAGCATCTCTGCATCCTTCCGGTCGGCGGCACAGACGAATATGGGTCCCGGAATACCGCCAGCCGGCTGGTCAGGCGACCAGGGGGCAAGCCGTGCAGGCCCGAATCAAAGTGGACGGGCGGCCGATCGCGCCCATGGCATTGTCCTGCCGCCAGCGGCGGAGGTCCGCGGCGAGGGGAATCCCGAATGCCGCAATACATGACGTGCCTCCCGGAGCTGGAAGCAATTTCAGGGAGCTACCAGGGTCCGGGACAGCTATATACAGACTACTGGTTCTAGGACTTTTCGTACAGGATTTGCTCCGGTATCGGCGCTGGCAGCGCACTGTTTGCCCTAATGGACCGCGGGTCGGTCTCTGTGCCGGTCAGCAGGTCCAGCATCTCGCCGATGGTACGTTCCCGGCCGTCTGGTTCTGGCAGCGGGAGGTGGGTCTGGATGTGGTAGCGGTTGCGGCGGCCGTCTTTCTCCTTGACGACGTAGCCGGCCCGGGCCAGGTCGGTGATGATGCCGAAGGCGCTGCGTTCGCTGATGTTCAGGGTGGCCGCGATGTCGCGCAGGCGTACGCCCGGGTCATGAGCGACGCATAGGAGAACCCGGGCGTGAGGGGTCAGGAAGGTCCAGCTCGTCACCCTCATAAGTTACCAGATTCCGGAAAAAAGTTGCTAGTTTCCCCGTGCGTGTATATATTATGAACTAGGCACCGGATGTCAGCCGCGCATAGCGGTCAGCTTCCAGGGCTACCGGAGGAGCTCATAGGAATCGGCGTGGTCATCGCGACCGTTGGTGCCCCGCCCCCGCCCGCCAGGCCAAGGGAAGACGTCATGACCGAACCAGCCGCACCGTATCCGTATCCCATGCCGTATCCGGACTCTGCCACTCCCGGAGCGGGACCGTCCGCTTACGCCACCGCGCCGCCCATGCCGTCGGAGGTCACGAACGAGCGCCGACAGCGGCACTCGGGCGGAAGAATGCGCGTGATGATGCGCAGAATCACCCGCCGCCCGTAGCCCGTGGGGTCGAGCCGCCTGTTCCTGCTGACCTGATCGGAAGCACTGTGACCTACCCCACGGCTCATGACGGCAACCTCAGTCTTACCGCCCGGACCGAACGTGGCGGCTACGTCTTCGCCGCGCTCCGGGGGGAACTGGACATCGCGTCCGCCCCAGGATTGCGCGAGCAACTCCTTGGCCTGCTCCGCCCGGCCGTCAGCCGGCTCATCATCGACTTGTCCGCGGTGGGATACGCGGACGCCAGCGGCGTTGCGGTACTGGTGGGCACCGGACGCCGCGCCGGGCTGCTCGGCGGATGGTTGCGCCTAGCCGCACCATCATCCGAGGTAGCCAGGGTCTTGTCCGCCACCGGCATAGGCCAGCACCTCGATATCTTTCCCACCGTCCAGGCCGCGATCACCGGCCAGCACCCGGATGCTGGCGCGGCGGACGCGCGGCCCGCCATCGCCGCACGCGTGGCCCGCACCCTGCTCTCACGCGCGTCCGCCACGCGGGCCTGAGCCCGGTAAGGGAACGTACGGGTCCAGCGTGGGCGCGGCCCTCGGCCCGCTCGGGATGCCGGTGCACTTCTCCCCCTCGAACCACGAAGGCAGGCTCGGGTAGGCCGACGCCTTCGGCGGCGGATTGGGCCAGCGCTGCGGGACCAGTCCGCAGGCCACCCCGGTGGGACGACGACCGGGCGACCCGGTCGGAAGGGGCTTGTAGCTCGGCTTCGGGGACCCGCCCTGGCCGGGGGGCTGAGCCAGGCCCGTCGAGGGGGCCGGTCCGGATGCGGGCGAGCTGCCGGGCCGGGGCGTGGCGGACCTGGTCCGGTGTGCGCTGGCCCTGGCCGAGTGCCGGCCGGGGCTGGGCGGGGCCGGCGCCGCCACCGTGACGTGCGCCAGTTGCTGAACGGGGCCGGGCAGCACGTCCGTGTAGGCCGCGAGGACGCTGCCCAGCCCAGCCGCGGCCACGATCAGCACCGTAGCCAGCCGGGCTCGGTAACGAGCTGGCCTTCGGGACCGCCGGGTCCCACGGCGGCGCCCTAGCCGCCGTACGGCGGGTGAGATGCCGGCCGGAGAGGCTGCCCGGCTGAAGGCAGCCCGCACTGCCGCCTCCCCGGCCAGCTCGCCGGGTTCTGCCGGCCCGGCCAAGGCGGCGAGCATACGCGCCAGGTCATGCATCGGCTCCGGCGCGTCGGGGGGGAGGGCGCGCCGAGCGATGATCATGTCCAGCAGCAGCTCGTCGTGCTCGCCGCCGGGCCGGCCGGGGAAGGGGAACCCAGGCATCTCACCCTGTAGAGCGTCGCGCTCGCTCAATGCGTTACACCCGCCCGTTCGGCCAGGTCAGCGAGCCGACGCAGGGCGCGGTGCGCGGTCACCCGGACCGCGCCCGGGGTCTTGCCGACGATCCGGGCCACGTCGGCGGCCTCCAGCCCGGCCACCACCCGCAGCATGATGATCTCGGCGTGATCGCGAGGCAGGCTCTTGATCAGGGCCACTACCGACCGGGTGGAGATCGCCTCCAGGGCCAGCTCGGCGGCGTCCGGGGTCGTAGGCTGCTCTAGCGTCTCGGTCGCGGCCAGCGGCACGTCGGAGCGGCGGGACCGGGACCGGCCCGCGTCCACCGCCCGGTGCCGGGCGATGGTGAACAGCCAGGCCCGGAACGCCTCCTCGCCGCCGCGGAAGCGCGGCAGGCCCTTGACCACCTGCAGCCAGGTTTCCCCGGCCACGTCCTCCGCCTCCGGGGTGATCACCTGCAGATACCGCAGCAGCGCCGGTTGTACGTCGCGGAACAGGCAGGCGAAGGCGATCTCGTCGCCCCCCTGGGCGCTGGCCAGCGTAAGGCTGAACCCGGCACCGATCACTGATCTAGTATCGGCCCGGCCCGCCCCGCGGCGCAGACGATCACCGGTACCGGCGCACTCTCTCCTGGGCCCCGCCCAAGCCGGGCGAACCGCTGCATATGCGTTATGGGAGAAATGTGAGACAAGCCAGCCGTGTCGCTCCGCGCATTTGTGACAATCTGGGCAAATTGCTCGGCAAAGCGCGTTGACCAGGGACTATAACGGCGTTAATGCCGATGCCCGGGCATGTATCCAAAAAACACTGAGGGACCGCCGTTTTTGCCGCGAGCGTTTCCCGCGGGCGGTAAAGTCGTCTTCGTCCCTTTGCTCGGTGGCGCTGGCCCCCGGAAGGAGGCCCGTTATGCAAGACAGTGCTGTCTCGCATCGGCCTTGCGCGAGTGATTCTGGCGCAACGTTGCCAGGTAATCTCCGCGCCAAACCCGTCGATTGGGGAAATGAGGACGAATTGCTCGCACGGGTGCTGATTACCAACTGGACGCTGGCCACCGGACGCACCCTGCGGGCGGACGTTCCGCCGTACTTGCATAGCGCGGACGAGCTGATCAGCTTCTGGGCCGACGACCTGATCGCGATCCCGTGAGCCACCCCGCGGCTGGCACGCTGACCACCAGCGAGCGCGACTGGCTCACGGTCCGGACCTACCTCACCGAGCACCGCTACGACCTGGCCGTGGACGCCGCGGAGGACTACCCGCCGGACCGCAGGCTGGCCGGCACCCCGCTGCTGGCCGCGCCCGGCTGGCTGCCGCCCGCCCCGATCCCGCTCCAGGACATCGGCCTGGAGCTGCGCGACGCCGCGCCGGCCGAGGTGCAAGCCACGAGCCCGCTGCTGCCGCGGCGGGCCGACGGGGCGCCCTACCGCCGCTACTCCGAGGCGATGGGCGAGCTGGCCGCCCCGGCGGTATTCGAGAACCGCGTCACCTACCGGCTGACCGAAGCGGACCTGCGCTCCCGGCCTTCCCGGCTAGTGTTCTCCGCCGGCCGTTACTTCGACGGCATCGACACCGGGGAAGCGGCCGCCCACGAGTACGCGGCCGCCCGGCTGGGGCGGCCCGTCGGCGGCCTGCGCGCTCGCTTCGCTGACCCGTGTGACCTGCGGCGCCGCCCGGCCAACCTGGCCATCAGCACGCTGACCCTGCGGCTGGACCGCCGGGCAGGCCGGGCCTCCTTCCTGCTGCACTGGCGGGACCCGGCCAAGGTGGGTCACGCGGGCGGCCTGTACCAGGTCATCCCGGTGGGCGTGTTCCAGCCTTCCGGCGAGGCGCCCTGGAATCGCCAGCATGACTTCTCGCTGTGGCGGTGCATGGTCCGCGAGTTCGCCGAGGAGCTCGGCGGGCACTCGGAGGACTATGCCAGCGACAGCGCCCCCGTCGACTACGATTCCTGGCCGTTCGCCCGGCAGCTGACCGACGCCCTGAACCACGGCCAGGTCCGCGTCTGGTGCCTGGGACTCGGCACCGACCCGCTGACCTACGCCACCGACCTGCTTACCGTGGCGGTCATCGACAGCGACGTGTTCGACGCCGTGTTCAGCGTGCCCCCGCAGCGCAACGCCGAGGGGCAGATCCTGGCCGCCCGCGAGTTCGCCGCCCACGTCATCGACCGCACCGTCACCGGCGAGCCGGTCCAGGCGGCCGGGGCCGCCCTGCTCCGGCTCGCCTGGCGGCACCGCGAGACGCTCGGCGGATAGCCCCGATCCGCTCATCCCGGCGATCTGACCACATCATGCATGTAGCGGCGATTGCTGGGCAGATATGCCGTGGAGCAGCACCCGATGGAGATGAACGGTGGTTAAGCGCACTGAATACCCGGACGGCGGCCACGTCGTCCAGTTCTACGGCCACGAGGAGGACCTAGCCGACCTGGTGGCCGGCTACCTGCTCGGCGCGCTGCAGGGCGACGGTGTGGCAGTGGTCATCGCCACCGAGGCTCACCGGCGGATGTTCGAAGGACGGCTGACGCAGGCCGGCGTGGACGTGGCCGCGGCCGGTCAGGCCGGCACCTACCGGGCCCTGGACGCCGACGACACGGTGCGCGCGCTGATGACCGGCGGCCAGCTCGACCGCCGCGCCTTCGACCGCGTGATCGGCGGCCTGATCACCGACGCCGGCCAGGGTAACCGCCCGGTCCGCGCCTACGGCGAGATGGTCGCCCTGCTCTGGGACGCCGGGCTGGTCAACGCCGCTGTCCAGCTCGAGGAGATGTGGGACTCGCTCGCCCTGTCACATTCGTTCTCGCTGTTCTGCGGCTACCCGGCCAGCTCCGTGACCGGCGACGGCCACCTGGAAGCGTTCGCCCAGGTATGCCGGCTGCACAACTCGGTAGTGGGCACCTGGCCGTCCCCAGCCACCCGCGCCACCGTTCCCACCAGCCCCGGCGCCACCCGTGCCTTCGCCCTGTCCGGTGACGCGCCGGCGGCGGCCCGGCACTTCGCCGTCGACGCCGTGCGGCGGCTAGGCGCCGCGGACCTGGCCGACGACACCGCCCTGGTGGTGACCGAACTGGCCGCCAACGCCATCGTGCACGCGCAGACCGGCTTCACCGTGGACCTGTCGGCCGGCCCGGACGTGCTGCGCATCGCGGTGCGTGACGCCAGCCCGCTGCCACCCGCCGCCGCCGCGGGCCTGCCCGCCGCCGCCGCGGGCCTGCCCGCCGCGCCGCTGCACGGCCTGGGCGCGGTGGACGCGCTGGCCAGCCGCTGGGGCGTCGAGCCGATCGGTCATTCCGGCAAGTCGGTGTGGGTGGAACTGCGCCGCTAAGCGCTCAGGTGCGGAACGGAGGCGGTGCCGTGCCGTCACAGATCCGGGTCCGCCGCGTCTACGACGCACCCTCGCCGGCCGACGGCGCCCGCGTGCTGGTGGACCGGCTCTGGCCGCGGGGCCTGCGCAAGGACGCGGCGCACCTGACCGAATGGGCCAAGGACGTCGCGCCGTCCACCGAACTGCGCAAGTGGTACGGGCACGATCCGGAGAAACTCAACGAGTTTCGCGTGCGTTACCTGGACGAGCTGTCCGGCCGCAGCCAGCGGGCCGAGCTCGGCAAGCTGCGCGCCCTAGCCGCGACCGGCCCGATGACCCTGCTCACCGCGACCCGCGACGTCGACCTCAGCCAGGCCGCGGTCCTGGCCCAGATCCTGCGCCAGGATGTCGAGCCCGACGAGGGCGGTGATCCCGTCTGCTGGGCTCACCTGGTCTGCCCCGACTGCGGCGCCATCGAAACCGAAGGCCACCGCCCGGGCTGCGCGCTAGCCTGAGCCCGCCTCCCGGCGGGGCGGTCGCCCGCCAGCGGCGGGTCCCGCGTCGCGCCAGCGGCGGGTCCCGCGCCGCGCCCTCCGTCTCGTCCGCCTGCGGCAGGCAGACTCCCCCGCGGTCATTTCCCCGTCAGCCTCGCTGACCTCTTCACCCTCATCGGTCCCACACAGCGGGGAGGATTTAGGCCTATGGGAGCGCAGGGGGCCTATAGCGCCGCCCAAAGCGCTCCCGGAAGCCCAAATCCTCCCGGATACGTCCCGCGTGGGCCCGTTTTGTCGGTCGGTTTGGTCAAACTGTCCGCATGGACAGTGAGCTTCCTCCTACGCTGCGCAACCTCGCCCGCCAGCAGCAGGGAGTTGTGTCCCGCTCGCAGGCCCTCCGGGCCGGGCTGTCCGCGGACATGATCAAGTTTCGGCTGCGGGGCGGCTGGTGGCAGCCGGTTCATCGTGGCGTCTACCTGACCTTCACCGGAGCGCCGGGTCATAGTGCGCAATTGTGGGCGGCGCTCCTCGGGGCCGGGCCGGGCGCGGTCCTGAGCCACGAGACCGCGGCCGAGCTTCAGCGGCTCGCCGACAAGCCGGCCGAATCGATTCACGTGACGGTTCCCTGGCAGCGTCGGATCAAGGCGGTCAATGGGGTCAGCCTGCACCGCTGCACGCGCGCCGGCGAGATCGTGCTGGGGGACAGCAACCCGCCGCGGACGAGAGTGGAGGAGACCGTGCTCGACCTGGCCCAGGCGGCGGCGACCTTCGATGACGTCTGCGGATGGGTGACCCGCGCATTCGCGCGAGACCTGACCGACGCGGCTACGCTGCGCGCGGCGATGGGCCAGCGCTCCAGGCTGCGCTGGCGTGGTGAACTGGATGAGCTCATCATCGCGGCAGCCAGCGGCGACCATTCGGTGCTGGAGTACCGCTACGGCCGGGACGTGGAGCGCACGCACGGCCTCCCCGAGTCGGTCCGGCAGGCGCCATTCGAGGGCCCGGACGGCCGGCGTGGACGCCGCGATCGCCTCTACCGCGACTACGGCGTGGTGGTCGAGCTGGACGGGCGGCTGGCGCACCCGGTCGAGGCCCAGTGGCGCGATAAGGCCCGCGACAACGCGGCCGCCGCGGGCGGGATGCAATCGCTGCGGTACGGCTGGGTACACGTCAGGCGGAACGCATGCGAGACAGCGGCCCAGGTCGCTCAGGTACTGCGGGTCCGCGGCTGGACCGGCCAACCCCGGCCCTGCTCACCAGGCTGCCCGCTCACACGAACGCGCTGAGGCCGGTGATCGCCCGGCCCACGATCAAGGTGTTGATCTCGCGGGTGCCCTCGTAGGAGTAGATCGCCTCGGAGTCGGCCACGAACCGCCCTACATGGTTCTCCAGCAGGATGCCGTTCCCGCCCAGCAGCTCGCGAGCCCAGCCGGTCGCCTCCCGCATCCGGACCGTGCAGAACGCCTTGGCCAGCGCCGAATGGTGGTCCTCGGCCAGGCCCTCCTCCTGCAGCGAGGCCAGCCGGGCGCACAGGCACGCCGAGGAGGTGACGTTGGCCAGCATCCGGACCAGCAGGTCCTGGACCAGCTGGAACCCGCCGATGGGCCGGCCGAACTGCTCGCGCTGGCGGGCGTAGGCCAGCGCGTGCTCGTACGCGCCCCGGGCGCAGCCGGTGGCCATCCAGGCCACCCCGGCCCGGGTCATCCGCAGCACCTTGGCGGTGTCCTTGAAGCTGTTGGCGCCCTGCAGCCGATCGGATTCGGGCACACGCACCCCGTCCAAGGTGATGTGCGCGTTCTGCACCACCCGCAGCGCGATCTTGTCCTTCTGCTTGGCGGTCTCGAAGCCCGGCGTGTCCCTGGCCACGACGAAGCCCTTGACCTGGTCGTCCTCTAGAGATCTGGCCCAGATGATCACGTAGTCGGCGAACGTGGCGTTGCCGATCCACTTCTTTTGCCCGTCCAGCACCCACTCATTGCCGTCGCGTCGCGCCGTGGTGGTCAGCCCGCCCGCCGCGCCGGATCCGACATCGGGCTCGGTGAGGCCGAACGCGCCGATCTTCTCCATCCGCGCCATCTCGGGAAGCCAGCGCTGCTTCTGCTCCTCCGACCCGCACAGGTAGATGGACCCCATGGCCAGTCCGCCGTGGACGCCGAAGAACGTTGCGATGGACGGGTCCACTCGGGCCAGCTCCATCGCGATCATGCCGTCGAGCAGGAAGCCGCCGCCTGGGCAGCCGTAGCCCTGGTACAACTGGCCGGCGATGCCGAGCTGACGGAAGTCGCCCATCAGGTCGAACGGGAATTCCTCCCGGGTCCAGTAGTGGTTGATGACCGGCTGGACCGACTTCTCCATGAACTCCCTGACCCGCAGCAGCAGCTGACGGCCCTCCGGATCCAGAGTCCGCTCGATCAGGTAGAAATCGCCGTCGGTCAGCGCGGTCCGGGGGCTCGCCATAACTGGCCTCCAAATAGATAACGGCGCGGCCAGGAAGGCGTCCACCACCGGCGCCAGCTCGGCCGCCTCGGTCAGCAGCCCGAGGTGGCCGCCGTGGTAGATGTGCAGCCGCGATTTCGGGATCAGCAGTTTCATCAGCTTGGCGTTGGCCAGCGGGATGAGCGGGTCGTCGTCGCCGGACACGATGAGCGTGCTCTGCCGGAGCAACGGCAGGAACGGCAGGCTGGTCCAGCCCGCGCCCGCGGTGAGCTGGTACAGGTACCCGCGCGACGGGCCGACCCGGTTGCCGTTGTGCATCGCCGCCGCGATATGCCCGGGGTTCTCCCGCGCCGAACCCCCGTAGATCGTCCCGGCCACCCGCTCCATGTAGCCGCGGTCCACATACCGCCGCGGCGTCACCATGTGCTTGAGCACCGGCGGCCGCCCCGGCACCATCAGCGAGCCGGTCGCGGTGGAGACCAGCACCAGCCGACGGCAGCGCGCCCGGTGGAACGCGGCGAAGTGCTGCGCGACGGCCCCGCCCCAGGAGATGCCGAGCACGTCGACCTGGCCGTAGCCGAGCTCGGTCAGCATGCCGGCGATCAGCGCACACAACCCGGTGAACCGGTACGGGCCGGGCGGCTCCGCCGAGCCGCCGACGCCTGGCGGATCGAACCTGATCACGTCGACGCCCGGGTCGACCTCGCGGACGAACGGCTCGAGCAACTCCAGACTGGCGCCGATCCCGTTGATCAGCAGCAGCGGCGTCCGGCGCACAGCACGAGGCCCCGCAACACCCGGCCGCGCCGCGACTCGCAGCTGCCTGCCGCCGACGGCGAGGCTGCGCACCTCAGCGGTCGTAGACATACGTTCCAGGCGCGGCGCCACGCACCGGGTAGGCCTTGCGGCCGAGCGTCCGCGGGCTCTTGCGCCGCCCGCCGCCGCGTTCGGCGAGCCAGGCCGCATAGTCCGTCCACCAGCTGCCCGGCACCACCTCAGCCGAGGCCAGGAACTCGCGCGGGTCGGCCGGGTTAGCCCCGGAAGAAGCCCCGGCAGAAGCCCCGGAGGAAGCCCCGGTCGCAACACAACGGAACGCGGCCTTGGGGTTGGTCGGCGGGTTGACCATGGCCGCGATGTGCCCGCTGGTCGACAGGACGAACTTGACCGGCCCGCCGAGCAGCTGTGTGGTCTGGTAGCAGGATTCCCACGGGCACAGGTGGTCGGTGACGCCCGCCACCACGTAGGCGTCCACGTCCACCTTGGCCAGGTCGACCGGTGAGCCGAGCATGGTCGCCGCTCCCGGCGTGACCAGCGCGTTGGCCAGGCCCAGCCGGATGAAGTCGTGATGCAGCGCGGCGGGCAGCCGGGTCACATCGGCGTTCCAGTACAGGATGTCGAAGGCCGGCGGCGTCTTGCCCTGCAGGTAGTTGTTGACCCAGTAGTTCCAGATCAGGTCATCCGGCCGGAGCCAGGCGAACACCTCGGCCAGCGCCCGCCCGTCCAGGTACCCGCGGGCCTCGGAGACCGCCGTGGCCGCGGCAGCGGTCTTTTCGTCGACGACAGCAGAAGCAGTACCCGCTTGCGTCTGGTCCAGCACGGCCACGCCCAGGCACAGGCTGGCCAGCTGGTCGAGCCGCCCGGTCACGGCCAGGTGCGCGGCCACCATGGAGGTCATGATGCCGCCCGAGCACAGCGCGCAGACGTGCGCCTTGGCCGCCCCGCTGATGGCCCGGACCGCGGCCAGCGCATCGGTCAGCGCGGCGCCGTAGGTGTCCAGTCCCCAGTCCCGGTGCCGGGCGTCCGGATTCCGCCACGACATCACGAACACCTGCTGACCCATAGACAACAAGTACTCGACCATGCTGCGCCCGGGGGCCAGGTCCACGATGTAGTACTTGTTGATCATCGGGGGCACGATGAGCAGCGGGTAGCGGTACACGGTCTCGGTAACCGGCTGGTACTGGATGAGCTCGAACTGGTCGGTGGCGTGCACCACGCCGCCCGGCGTGACGGCCAGGTCCTTGCCTACCTCGAACGCCCCCGAGGGCACCATGGACGGCACCCGGGGCGAGGTGGCCAGGTCCGAGGCCAGGTGGCGCAGCCCGCGGACCGCGTTCTCCCCGCCGCTGTCGATGAGCGCCTTCCAGCCCGCAGGCGACAGCAGCGGGTTATTACTAGGAGCCGCCGCGGCGATGAGGTTGGTGAGCAGGAACTTCAGCCGCGTGTCGTCCCGCCAGTCGAGCTCCGCGCCAGCCACGAGTTCCGACGCCGACGCCGCCGCCGCCAGGTAGGCCTGGACGCTGCGCCGCAGGAACGGGTTGTCCTTCCAGGCCGGGTCGGCGAAGCGGCGGTCCCGCGGGTCGGCCGCGATCGACGACTGGCCGACCGCGATCTGGCGCAGCGACGTTCCGAACGCAGCCGCCTGCCGGCCCACCAGCCCCGGGCGCCGGGCCAGCCCGGCGGCCAGCCGCAGCAGCGAGCTGTCCGGCCGGAACCGGTGCAAAACGCCGAACGCCGCGTCGGTCAGCAGCAGGTCGAGCCCGCCCGCCGCGTCGACCGCGTCCTGCGCCCAGGTCTGGTCCGCGCCCTCAGGCGTAGCGGTCACCCGGCCTCCTCTGGCGGCGGTTTTACCTCGCGGCGCAGGATCTTACCGGTCGGGCCCTTGGGCAGCGCGTCCACCAGCCAGACGTGCCGCGGGTACTTGTACGCCGCCACCCGGTCCCGAACCCACGAACGCAGTTCCTCCGGCGTCGCGCTGGCACCCGGCTTGAGCGCCACCGCGGCGCCGACCTCCTCGCCCAACGCAGCATCGGGGATCCCGATCACCGCCACCTCGGCGACCGCCGGGTGCTCGTGCAGGACCTCCTCGATCTCCCGCGGGTACACGTTGTAACCGCCCCGGATGATCAGGTCCTTCTTGCGGTCCACGATGTAGTAGTAACCGTCGGCATCGACCCGGGCCATGTCCCCGGTGCGGAACCAGCCATCCGCGGTCATGACCTCGGCGGTCGCCTCGGGCTTGTTCCAGTAGCCCTTCATCACGTTGGGGCCGCGGATGGCGATCTCGCCGATCTCCCCGTCGGCCACGGTGTTCCAGCTGTCGTCGATCAGCCGCATCTGCACGCCCTCGATCGGAGTGCCGATCGAGCCCGCCTTGCGTTCGGAGTTCGGGTGGTTGAACGACGCCACCGGGGAGGTCTCCGACAGCCCGTAACCCTCCAAGATCACGCAGCCGAACTTCGCCTCGAAGCCGCGCAGGATCTCCACCGGCAGCGCGGCGCCGCCGGAGCCGCACAATCGCAGGGTCGCGGCCTGGGCCGGGTCCGCCTCCGGGAGGTGCAGCATCGCCGCGTACATCGTCGGTACGCCCTCGAAGATCGTCACCCGGTCGCGCTGGATGATGTCCAGCACCTTGGCCGGATCGAACCGCGGTATCAATGTCAGGGTCGCCGCCGAGGCGACCGACACGTTCAGCCCGCAGGTCAGCCCGAACACGTGGAACAGCGGCAGGCAGCCCATGATCACGTCGCCCGGACCGACCTCGAACAGGGTGCGCGCGGAAGTCT
>Ga0302181_10001151_pt1 | contig 20056 bp, 16 predicted proteins | sample I_Palsa_E3_3_FD_198786 | JGI IMG/M metagenome (GOLD analysis project Ga0302181, IMG submission 198786) | Peat permafrost microbial communities from Stordalen Mire near Abisko, Sweden - I_Palsa_E3_3 | ecosystem: Environmental > Terrestrial > Soil > Palsa > Peat permafrost | place: Sweden...
GCACGCCGGCCTCGGTAAACTTCGCGGCCCAGGCCGGGTCCGAGGCGATGAACACCGGCAGCGCGTTCACGAACGCGACGTGCGCGTCGATCGCGCACTGGGCGTAGTAGCGGTCCGCCTGCTCAGATCCGACCGGCAGGTACGAGACGAGGACGTCGGCACCGGATTCGCGCAGCGCCTGGACCACGTCCGCGGCCGGCTCGTCCGATTCGGTGATGATCTCCCGGTAGTACTCGCCCAGGCCGTCGAAGGTCGGACCGCGCTGGACGGTCACCCCGGTCGGGGGCACCTCGGCGAACTTTATGGTGTTGTTCTCGCTCGCGCTGATGGCGTCGGCGAGATCGCAGCCGACCTTCTTCGCGTCCACGTCGAACGCGGCCACGACCTCCACATCGCTGACGTGGTACGGGCCGAACCGGACATGCATGAGGCCGGGAACCCGAGCGCCGTCGTCGGCGTCCTTGTAGTACTCCAGTCCCTGGACGAGGGAACTAGCGCAGTTACCCACCCCCACGATGGCGATGCGCACCTTACCCATCAGGATGACTCCTTCTCGGAAATGTTGTCTGGTCCTCCGGCCTGCCGCTCTGATGCGATCAGCTCGTTCAGCCATCGGACTTCTCGTTCCACCGATTCCAGGCCGTGCCGGTGCAATTCCAGGGTGTAGCTATCCACCCGCTCCCTGGTGCGGGTAAAGGCCGCGCGGATTGCTTCCATGCGCTCCTCGAGCCTGCTGCGGCGGCCCTCGAGGATCCGGAGCCTGACGTCGGCCCTCGTCTGCCCGAAAAACGCGAAATGAACACCGAACTCGTCGTCTTCCCAAGCCGCGGGGCCGCCCTCGCCGAGGAGTTCGGCCAGCCGCTCCTTGCCTTCCGCGGTCAGCCGGTACGCTTTCAGCGACCGGCGGCCGGACCTTGATCGCGCGGTCCCGGTCCCGGTCGCGGCGGCCGGGGTCCGCGGCCCAGCCTCGTCATGCTCCTCCGCGATCAGCCCGGCGGCGAGAAGTTCGTGCAGGCACGGATACAGCGATCCGTAGGAAAGCGCACGGAACGCGCCTAGTACGGCCGAAAGGCGTTTGCGCAGTTCGTAGCCGTGCATTGGGGTCCTGTTGAGTTCCCCGAGCACGGCGAGCTCGAGCACGCCGGAGCGGTTGCGTCCCACGCTTCCCCCCGAAGGTGGATGTATCCCTAATGATGTGTCGGTACGATGCCTCGCAGCGATACCTTTACTCGTTAGATCGCCCCGATGTATCGCACCGATATATTGATCGTATGTGCTGCTTCGCTTCCTCGCAAGCGGATGCCGGTTTTCTGCTGCTCCGGCGGGTTCCGGGGGCTTACCTGACCCGTCAGGCGGCAAAGATGATCAAATCTGGGCTCGGCTCACGCGTGGTTCCGACGTACGCTGGCGAATATGACGTCAAGGCGTTCCGTCGTGGACTACGGGCTGGCCCGCCGGGCCACGCTCGCGTCCGTGTACTCCGGGCGTACGACTGTCACCGACGTCTGCGATGCTCACCCGTACCTGCTGCGGGCCGCCAAGTTCCACGGTGAGCCCACCGGCGACCGCTGTCCGATCTGCAGGAAAACCAACCTGACTCACGTTACGTATGTCTACGGTGACGAGCTTGGCCAGTACGAGGGACGGGTAAAGCAAGCACGCGAACTTGCGGAGATGGCTACTGAATACGGCGAATTCCGGGTCTACGTGGTCGAGGTCTGTCAGAGTTGCGGGTGGAACCACCTCGCTTTCTCTTACGTTCTCGGCACCGGCGAGCCTGCCGTACGCCGGAGGCGGCGTGCGCGGACTAGCCAGTAAACACGAGGTCCAGGAGGTAACGTTTGACTTCAGCGGGTCCCAGGGATGGCCGGGCCCGCTTTCCGGGTAGAGGTCGCATTCCCTTCAGCCGCGACCTCCGAGCCACCAGCGAGGACGCGTGAGCAGCAAAGCTGATGACTTTGACGTTCGGTATCGCGACGCGGGGGAAACGGGCGGAATCGAGCGCGGCCGCTGGGGGGCCAGCGGCGGCTATGGCGTAACTAGCTATGGCGTAACTGGCTCTGCCGGAAATATCGATTACGACCTGGGTTATGACGCGAACGGCTGGGACACGAATGGCTTCCGCAGTCCGGAAGCCGATTACCTGGACACCCCTGAGTCCGCGGCCGCCACGCACGATGCCGCTGCCGCCAGTGCCGCAGGCCCCAAGACAGCCGGCGCGCACGTCGCCGGGACTCGCACCGCCGGGACGCATACCCTCGGCGTGCACGCCGCCGGCGCGCATACGGCCGGCACGCGAGGGACCGGGCAGCTGGGATGGGAGCCGGAGTCACCGGGTCGCGATGATCTGTGGGTCCCCGGGAGACCGGGAACAGGACGCCGCGGCGTCGCGCCAACCGGACCTCAACGACCCCAGGGACCCCGACGACCCCAAGGGCCCCAAGGGCCCCGCGGACCTCATCGGCCTGGCGGCCCCCGGCGGCCAGCGGGACCGGACGGGCTGAGCGGACCGGGGCACCGCGGCCAGGTCCGGACCAAGGTCAAGGGCAGCTGGTGGCGGCACTGGACGTTGCGCAAGGCCCTGGGCGTGCTGCTCGCAGGCGTCGGCGCCATCGTGGTGCTCGGCGCCATCGCGGTGGCGGTGGCGTACGAGAAGACCCCTGTCCCCACCGAGGCGATGGCCGCGACCAGCTTCTCGCAGTCCGTGGTCAGATCCGGTGACGGCACCCTGATCGGCCGGTTCGGCAGCACCGACCGGCTGATGCTGACCTATAACCAGATCCCGCAGAAGACTGTCATTGACGCGGTGCTGGCCGCCGAGGACAGGAATTTCTTCAACGAGGGCGGCATCTCACCCACGGGCATCGTGCGGGCCACCTACGAAGACGCCAGGGGGAATGACGGATCGCTGCAGGGCGGCTCGACCATCACCCAGGAATTCGTCAGGAACTACTACTCCGGCATCGGCACCCAGCAGACGTTCAGCCGCAAGATCAAGGAGATCTTCGTGGCGTTGAAGGTGGCCAAGGAGAAATCCAAGCAGTGGATCCTGGAGAACTACCTCAACACGATCTACCTGGGCGACGGCGCTTACGGGATCGGCGCGGCCGCCGAGACGTATTACGGCGAGCCGGTGGCCAAGCTGTCCGTGGCGCAGGCCGCGGCGATCGCCGCCATCATCCAGCAGCCGAGCACCTACCCGCTGCCGCAGTACCGCTCCGAGCTTGAGGCGCGCTGGCACTACGTGCTAAACGGCATGGTGGCGATGGGTAACCTGACCCCGCAGCAGGCCGCGGCGATGAAGTTCCCGATTCCCGGGGACCACGTGGCGCAGACCGTCGGCAGCGATGTCTGGGATCCCTACATCCTGGACATGGTCTACAACGAGCTCGTGGACGTCTACGGCTTCTCCCAGACGCAGATCTACAACGGCGGCTATGTGATCACGACGACCATCAACGACGCGAAGATGAAAGCTCTGTACCAGGCCGTCCAGCAGAACGAGGTGCAGATGACCGAGGGCGGCGTGTCGCTCCCCGATTACGCGCAGGTAGGCGCGGTGCTCGAGAATCCGGCCAACGGCGCGATCGAGGCCTTGTACCCCGGTCCGGGTTACCCTGGGTCCAAATACGTCGACCACGACGGGTATACGCACGAAATGACCGCCAGTACCTGCAAGCGGCTCGACTGCGAAGTGAACATGGCCGTGTACAACCGGGAACAGGTCGGTTCCTCGTTCAAGCCGTACGTGCTCTCGACGGCTGTCGCGCAGGGGATGAACGTGCAGACCAGCACGCTCGACGGCTATGACCCGCTCTGGATTCCGCCGGACACGCAGCCCGATACCTACGCGACCAGCACCAAGCCGGCCGATTCGTACCAGTGGGACCAGGTGACGAACGACAGCACAGATGAGGATGGACCGTTCACGCCGACGATGGCGATGGCGGAGTCCATCAACACCGCGTACACCGATCTGTGGCACAAGGTGGGTGGTGGCGCCGTGGCCAAGATGGCGCAGCTGTTCGGCGTGAACACCACCAGGGCCGGGATCACCGGACCCGACGCGATGGAACACGAGGCGGGCATCGCGCTCGGCCAGGCCTCGCTGACGGTCGGCGAGCAGGCCACCATGCTGGCGACCATTGACGATGGAGGCGTGTATCACGACGCTCACGTGATCTCCTCGATCACGCAGGCCAACGCGGCGCCGACGCCGACCAAGATCACTTCCTATCCGGTGTTCGACCCGGGCAACCCCACCCTCAACGCCGAAGAGGCGACGCAGGTCCAGTACGCGATGTCCTACGACACCGCCTCCTACGGCACCGCGCCGACGGCCGCGCTGAGCAACGGCCAGGAGATCATCGCCAAGACCGGTACCACGAATACCGCCCAGTCGGCGTTCTTCATCGGCGCGATTCCGACTCAGGCCCTCGCGGTTGGCATCTTCACCGACAAGTCGGCTCAGTCGCTGCCAAGCGACCTCGGCGGCAATGCCCAGGGCGGGTACGGCGGCACCTGGCCCGCGTCGATCTGGCACACCTACGCCGAGAACGAGTTCGTCCCGCTGGGCATCGAGGCCTTCACCCAGCCGACCTTCACCGGCGGCGCGTGGAACATGGTGCCGCCCAGCCTGCGGGTGGTCCCGCACAAGAAGACCCCCAAGAAGAACCACGACCACTCGTTCGGCAACTACGGCGGGGGCGGGGGTAACGGCGGTAACGGCGGGGGTAACGGCGGGGGCAACGGCGGTAACGGCGGGGGCAACGGCGGTAACGGCGGGGGCAACGGGGGTAACGGGCAGAGCTTGAACGCCACCGCGGTGGGCGGAACGGTGGGCGGCATCTTCGCCGGGCTGCCCGCGACCGGTTTGCGGGCCCGGCGCCGGAGGCGCAAGCGAGGTCAGAATCGCGGTTAGATATGGGGGTGGAGGAAGCCCCGAGATCGGCGGATACGCAGCTCTCCGGCCGCCTCATGCGGCCGGGGCTCGCGGTGGCCCTGGGCAGTACCAGCGTGCTCGCCGCCGCGTCCGTGGTCGGGATGGCGCTCGCGTTCGCGGAAAAGTATCCGTGCCGCTCGGGTGCCTGGAATTACTACGCCAAGCAGTTCCAGGACGCCTGCTACACCGACATCTACCCGCTGTACTACAACGAGGGGCTGGCGGCGGGGAAGGTGCCCTACACCGGCCATAAGGTCGAGTACCCGGTTCTGATCGGCGGGGCCATGCAGGCCGCGGCCTGGCTGGTCAGGAACGTCAACCCGCTGATCAGGGGCCGCGAGTTCTTCGACGTCACCGTCCTGCTGCTCGCGGTCTGCGCGGTGGCGGGCGTACTCGCGACCGCGCGGGCGGCCGGCCCGGGCGCCCGGGCGCAGGCGCTGATGGTCGCGCTGTCCCCGGCGCTGATCCTGAGCGCGTTCATCAACTGGGACCTGATCGCGTTCGCGCTGACCGCGCTCGGGATGGCCGCGTGGGCGGCTCGCCGCCCCTGGTGGGCGGGCGTCCTGCTCGGCCTCGGGGTGGCGGCCAAGTTCTATCCGCTGGTGGTGTTCGGGCCGCTGCTGCTGCTCTGCCTGCGGACCGGCCAGCTGCGCCAGTTCGCGAAGACCCTCGGCGCCGGCGCCCTGGCCTGGCTCGCGGTCGACCTGCCGGTGATGATTGCCGCGCCGTCCGGCTGGGCCTGGTTCTATGTCTTCAGCGAGGACCGCGGCGCCGACTGGGGCTCGATCTGGTACCTGTTCGAGTACTTCCGCGTGCCCGTGCTCGGCGACGCCCAGCTCAGCGCGCTCAACCGGATGTCGGCGCTGTTCTTCATCGTCGCGTGCGCCGCGATCGCCTGGCTCGCGCTGGCCGCGCCGCGCCGTCCGCGCCTGCCGCAGCTGTGCTTCCTGGTGCTGGCGGCGTTCCTGATGACGAACAAGGTCTGGTCACCGCAGTACGTCATCTGGCTGGTGCCGCTGGCGGTGCTCGCCCGCCCCCGGCTGTGGCCCTACGTCTTGTGGCAGCTGGCCGAAGTGGCCTACTTCTTCGGCATCTGGGGCTACCTCATTTTCGTCTACGTCAGCGGAGGCAACGCGGTCAGCGGCTACGCCGGCCTGTCCACCGGCTGGTACTTCGCTTCTCTGGCGGCCAGGTTCCTCGCCGTAGCCCTCCTTGGCGCCTATGTGGTGCGCGACATTCTTTCCCCGGAACGGGACGTGGTGCGTGCCCACGGCATGGACGACCCGGCCGGGGGCATCCTGGACCACGCCGAGGACCGGTTCCGGATCCTGCTGAGCCGCAGGCCGCCGGCGGTCAGCCGGGCAGATTCTGCTTCAGCCAGCTGACGTCGGCGGCGAGGCTGCCGTTTTCGTCGGGTGTCTCGCAGATGGCGGGGGCGCCGGCCGCGCGGACCACGCCGAGCAGCAGTGCCGGGTCGATGGTCCCCGCGGCGATGTTGGCGTGCCGGTCCCGGCCCGAGCCGAACTCATCGCGCGAGTTGTTGCAATGCACCAGGTCGATCCGGCCGGTGATCGCCTTGATCCGGTCGGCCGCGTCGGCGAGGTCGAGGCCGGCCGAGTTGGCGTGGCAGGTGTCCAGGCAGAACCCGACGTCCTCGCCGTTTCCGGCGGCGGCGTCGGCCACCGCGTCCCAGAGCCTGCCGATCGCGTCCAGCGACCTGGCCATGGCGCCGTCCCCGCCCGCGGTGTTCTCGATCAGCATCGGCACCGGCCGCTCGATCCGCTCGACCGCCTTGCGCCAGTTCTCCAGGCCCGCCTCCGCGCTGGTGCCCGCGGTGACGTGCCCGCCGTGCACGATCAGCCCCTTGGCCCCGACCGACGCGGCCGCCTTGAGTTGCTGGTCGAGCAGCTTCCGGCTGGGGATCCTGATCCGGTTGTTGGCGGTGGCCACGTTGATGACGTACGGCGCGTGGATGTAGATGTCCACGCCGGCGGCGGCGAAGGCATCCCGGATGGCCGACGGGTCACCGTCGGGTATCACCGGCCCCTTCCAGCCCTGCGGATCGCCGAGGAAGAACTGAGCCGCGTCCGCTCCGCGAGCGGTCGCCTCGTCCAGCGGGTTATCGACGTGGAAGTGAGCTCCGATGCGCGCCATGCTCTATCTTCCCCTACCCGATGAAGCCGCCGCGGCTCAGGCCGATGGCCACGCCGACGAACCCGGCGATCATGCCGGTCACGATGAATATCCGCTGCTCGCGGGTGGCCGAGATCATCTGCACGTACAGCCCGACGAGCAATGCGGCCAGCCCGGTGGCGGTCGCGGTGATGTGCACCGCCGCACCGGTATGCGAGTTCCGCACGATCAGGCCTAGGACGAACGCGATCAGTCCGACCACGAGCGTGAAGATGGTCAGGACGTTCTGGACCGTATGCCGCTGGCCGTCGGAGTTCAGGATGTTCTGGTGCGACCCGGTCCGGACGGTGCCTGCCATGGCGACCACCTCCTGGCTGTCACATTAGCTGTCGCATTATTTGAGGGTACATTTTCACGGGACAGTATTCCCCTGGACGGTAATCAGGAATCCACGGGTTTCCTGACCATCGACGGTAGGTTTCCTGACCCTGTTTCCCGACCTCCGGCGGGGCCGCCGCGCCATCTGGTCCCGCGGGCCTGGGGATGTTGGTAGGCTGTGCAGGCTGCGGACGACCCGGCCGGCATCTGCGTCGGCTCGTGACCGCGACACCTCCTGCCACGGAGAGACCGTGGCCGCATTAGTCCAGAGGAGGCTCAGGACGCCCATGCGCCATTACGAGATCATGATTATCCTCGACCCCAATCTTGAGGAGCGTACCGTCCAGCCGTCACTTGACCAGTTCCTCACGGTCGTGACCGGCGGCGGCGGCAAGGTTGACAAGGTGGACATCTGGGGGAAGCGCCGCCTGGCTTACCAGATCGAGAAGAAGTCAGAGGGCTTCTACGCGGTCGTCGACCTGACGGCGGAGCCGGGCACCGTGTCCGAGCTCGACCGTCAGCTCAACCTGAACGAAGCCGTGCTGCGGACCAAGGTCACGCGGCCCGACCATCACTGAGCGGGTCCTAACACCCAGCCCGCTCTCCCTAACCAGCAGGCAGAGATTCACTAGCGACCGGGAGTACCCCGATGGCAGCAGGCGACACCCAGATCACGATCGCGGGCAACCTCGTCGACGATCCGGAACTGCGATTCACCCCGGCCGGCCAGCCGGTGGCGCGGTTCCGGGTGGCATCCACGCCCAGGTTCCGTGACAACTCCACGGGCGAGTGGAAGGACGGCGACAGCCTGTTCCTGACCTGCAACGTATGGCGGCAGGCGGCGGAGAACGTCGCCGAGACCCTGCAGCGCGGGATGCGCGTCATCGTCTCCGGCCGACTCAGGCAGCGGTCGTATGAGACCAAGGAAGGCGAGAAGCGCACCGTCTACGAGGTCGAGGTCGACGATGTGGGGCCCTCGCTCCGCAACGCGTCCGCCAAGGTGAACAGGATCGCCCGCTCCGGTTCCGGCGATGGCGGCAGCTTCGGCGGCGGTCAGCGCAGCTCCGGGGGTTCCGGCGGCGGTAGGCCCTCCTCCGGCGGTCAGGGCAGCTCTGGGAGCCAGGGCAACTCCGGTGGCGGCTTCAGCGGCGGGGAATCCGACCCGTGGGCGACGGACAGCCCCGGCGGCTACTCCGACGAGCCCCCATTCTAAGAAACAGCACGAAGGAACAGCGCGGCCAGTCAAAGCGCTGTCCACATTAAGCAATTCAGACAATCACCAACCGACCATCCCCGCCGCAGGCGGGGCTCTAAGGAGCACCACGATGGCCAAGCCACCGCTGCGCAAGCCGAAGAAGAAGGTTTGCGTGTTCTGCCAGGACCGGATCGCCTACGTCGATTACAAGGACACCGGTCTCCTCCGCAAGTACATCTCGGACCGCGGCAAGATCCGCGCCAGGCGGGTGACTGGTAACTGCACGCGCCATCAGCGGGACGTCGCGACCGCGATCAAGAATTCTCGCGAGATGGCGCTGCTTCCGTACACGAGCACGGCGCGTTAGGGAGTCAGGCAGATGAGTCGTACACCGATGAAGCTCATCCTCACCCAGGAAGTGAGCGGTCTCGGCGCACCCGGTGACGTCGTGGACGTGGCCGCGGGCTACGGCCGCAACTACCTGATCCCGCGCGGTTTCGCGATGAACTGGACACGTGGCGCGGAAAAGCAGATCGAGCTGATCAAGCGGGCCAGGTCGGCCCGGGAGATCCGCGGCGTCGAGGATGCGAAGGCCGTAGCGGGTCAGCTTGAGGGCCTGACCGTGCGGATGCGGCGGCGGTCGGGCGGCAGCGGCCGGCTGTTCGGCTCGGTCGGCCCGGCCGACATCGCCGCCGCGGTCCGCGAGGCGGGCGGCCCCGAGCTCGACCGGCGCCGGATCGAGGTGGGCGACCCGATCAAGACGGTGGGCTCGCACCAGGTCCGGGTCAGGCTGCACCCCGAAGTCAGCGCCGCGGTCGACATCGAGATCACCGCCAGCTAGTCACCGGATCACCTCCGGCTCGTCCGCGGGGTGCGTCGTCGCCGGTAAGCCAGGCGACGGGCACCCCGTCGGCTTTCCCGGGACCGGTACTTTGTCGGTTCCCACGTCCGGCGCCCTGTCTGCTACCCGGGCGAGACGAGGTCACCTTCCGGCTGTCGGCGGGCCCGGCATCATCGTTGCTCCTCACCGGGACTGGCATAGCCGGACACCAGCCGCGCTAGCTCCGGGTCGATCTCGCCGACCATCGCCCAGATGGCCGCGATCTGTGCCTCCAGCCTGGAGGAATCCGCGCTTTGGCGGTCGGCGTCAAGCTGGTCTATGGCCTCAGCCACGCGCCGGAGTGCGAACTCCCCTGTCGAACACACCGTCGAAGATTATCAGGCCGGCGGTCCCCGCGTACGCGCTTCCCAACGCTCAGTTATCCACAGCCTGGCCGCGTTGTCCTGTGGATACCGATTGTGGATAACTCGCCGGTAAATCGTCGCCAAGTATTTCTTCCGCACAGCCAGTGGATTATGTTTTCCCAGGTAATGACGATTGTGCTGGCTTTCTTCTTGCTGTTTCCACAGCTCTTTCCCCAGGCTGCGCACAACGTAGCCGGCGTGTTGCACACGTTGTCCACAACGTCATCCACCGTACGAGTTGATATCCGCTCTGACGGGCCGCCAAAATGTCAGAGCCATCGGCTAGAACGGTGACAGGCGTCGGTAGAACTGCGTTCGCGTCCCGTTCACTGACGCCAGGGCCACTCACGCGGGGAGACGGGGAAGAGGGGCAGTTGAGCGTCACCGAGATAGCTCCAAGGAACGACGATTTCGAACGGACTCCGCCGCACGACGTGGCGGCAGAGCAGTGTGTCCTCGGCGGGATGCTGCTCTCGAAGGATGCCATCTCCGATGTGATCGAGGCGCTCAGGCCGACCGATCATTACCGGCCGGCGCACCAGCTGATTCACGAGGCGATCCTCGACCTGTACGGCCGAGGCGAGCCCGCGGACGCCATCACGGTCGCCAACGAGCTCACCAGGCGCGGCGAGATCGCCCGGGTCGGGGGCGGCCCGTACCTGCACACCTTGATCGCCTCGGTGCCGACCGCCGCGAACGCCGGCTACTACGCCCGCATCGTCAGGGAGCGCGCGATCTTGCGCCGGCTGGTGGAGGCCGGCACCAGGATCGTCCAGTTCGGCTACGCGGGCGAGGCCGACGCCGACGATCTGGTGGACCGGGCCCAGGCCGAGGTGTACGCGGTCACTGACCGGCGGAACGGCGAGGACTACCACTCGCTGTCCGAGATCATGCCCGGCGCGCTGGACGAGATCGAGGCGATCGGCAGCCGCGGCGGAGGCCTCACCGGCGTCCCGACTGGTTTCGCCGACCTGGACGCCCTGACCAACGGCTTGCACCCCGGCCAGATGGTCGTCATAGCCGCCCGCCCCGCGGTAGGCAAGGCCCTGGCGCTCGACACGCCCCTGCCGACGCCGTCCGGCTGGATCACGATGGGCGAGGTCAGCGTCGGCGACCAGCTGATCGGCGCCGACGGCCGGCCCACGTCCGTCCTGGCCGCGACCGAGGTCATGCACGGCCGCCCCTGCTACGAGGTCATCTTCGACGACGGTGAGGTGATCCTCGCCGACGAGAATCATCAGTGGCTTACCTGGAGCCACGCCGGGGACCTTTCCGGGTTCGTCCCGCCCCAGGTGGTCACGACCGGCGAGATAGCACGTACGTTGCGCCCTCAGGCGACACGTAGCCGTTCCAACCACGCGGTAGCGCTTACGGTCCCGATGGAGCTATCACGCGTCGGCTTGCTCGTTCCCGCCTGTGCCGCTGGTCCTGGGAGGCGGACATGGGGATACGGCGACCAGCCGCGCCCGCGGTGGCGGTACATCGTGGACGTCAGGGGCGTACGCTCCCGGCCCGTCCGGTGCGTACAGGTGGACAGCGCAGATCATCTGTACCTGGCCGGGCGGGGCATGGTCCCCACCCACAACTCGACCCTGGCGCTGGACTTCGCCCGGGCGGCCGCCATCAAGAACAACATGGCCACGGTGCTGTTCAGCCTGGAGATGGGGCGCAACGAGATCACGATGCGGCTGCTCTCGGCGGAGGCGCGGGTGCCGCTGAGCACGATGCGCACCGGGCAGATGAACGATGACGACTGGGCCCGGCTGGCCCGGCGGATGAGCGAGGTCGCCGACGCGCCGCTGTTCATCGACGACTCGCCGAACATGTCGATGATGGAGATCAGGGCCAAGTGCCGTCGGCTGAAGCAGCGAAACGACCTGAAGTTTGTCATCATCGACTACCTGCAGCTGATGTCCTCGCCGAAGCGAGTGGAGAACCGGCAGCAGGAAGTCTCGGAGATGTCCCGTTCGCTCAAGCTCCTGGCCAAGGAACTGGATGTCCCCGTCGTCGCCCTGTCACAGCTCAACCGCGGTCCCGAGCAGCGCACCGACAAGAAGCCCCTCCTGTCCGACCTTCGCGAGTCGGGGTGCATGACCGAAGACACCACTCTTCTCCGGGCAGATACGGGCGTACCGGTTACCTTCGGAGAGTTGATGCGCAATGGTGGCAAAGGGGTCCTTGTCTGGTCGGTTGACGAACGGCATCGGCTGATTCCCGCACCGATCACCCAGGTGTTCGCCTCGGGAACGAAGGAGGCCTACCTGCTGCGGCTGGCCTCTGGGCGTGAGGTGAAAGCATCGGCCAATCACCCGTTCCTTACCTTTTCTGGCTGGACGCCTCTGGAGGAGCTCCGCCTTGGTGATCGGCTAGCCATACCCCGCCACGTCCCTGAGCCAGTCAGTGCCGGTCTTGGCTGGTCCGAATATCGGCTCGGACTCCTCGCCCACCTGCTCGGAGACGGCTGTGTCGTTCGTTCGCAGCCTGTGCACTACACCTCGAACGACGAAGAGAACCTGGCCTTCGTGGAGGCTGCCGCGGCGGCGGAGTTCGGCATATCGCCGCGCCGAGTGGCACAGAAAACATGGTGGCACACCTACCTGCCCGCGCCCCACCACTGCACGCACGGCCGCGGGAACCCGTTGCACGCCTGGTTCCGCGAACTCGGGATCGAAGACCTGCGATCACACCAGAAGCGACTTCCGGCTGCCATCTACTCGGCCAGCGATACCGAAATTCGCCTGTTCCTGCGTCATCTCTGGGCGACCGACGGCTGCGTCTGGCTTGGAAACGGTAAATCAGCGGCGAAGGCGTACTACTCCAGTTCGAGCCGTCAACTCGCCTACGGCGTCGCGGATCTGCTAGCGCGGCTGGGGATAGTCGCGCGTATCCGGCAGGTGCAGAAGGCCGGTTATAAGCCCGGCTACCACGTCATTGTGGCCGACACACCCAGCCTGCGAATCTTCTGCGAACGTGTCGGCGTGCATGGGCGACGCGGCGAACTGGCGAAAGGGCTGGCTGCCGCCCTGGAAGGGCGGGTTACAAACACGAACGTGGACACGATCCCGATCGGCGTCTGGAACATCGTCAAGGCTGAGCGGATCCGGGCCGGGCTAACCGAGCGGCAGTTCCAGGCGGCTATCGGCACCCACTACTGCGGAACCACGCTGTACAAGACCTGTCCGTCGAGAGAGCGTCTCATGCGATGCGCGGAGGTTCTCGGCTCTGAGACGCTGCGTGAAATCGCCTGCAGCGACGTGTACTGGGACCGGATCGTGAGCATCGAGCCGTTGGGGCCGCAACCCGTTTATGACGCGACTGTGAAAGGCACGCATAACTTCATCGCGGACGGCCTGATCGCCCACAATAGTATCGAGCAAGATAGTGACGTAGTAATTCTTTTGCATCGTGAGGATCTTTACGAGCGGGAGTCACCGCGGGCCGGTGAGGCTGACCTGATCGTGGCTAAGCACAGGAATGGCCCGACCATGACCGTGACCGTAGCGTTCCAGGGGCACTATAGCCGCTTTGTCGACATGGCAAGTGGGTGATGGGCTGCCTGCGCGCGTCGGCTTTCGCCTGGGCCGTGACGGGTCACTGCGGCTTTGGCCGCGGGCACGACGACGGCTGGGCGCGGGAAAGTCCGGCCCGTACGGCCGCGAGCACGACGCGGGCGTAGAGCTTGGCTCCGGACGGCTGCGGGTGGATGCCGTCCGGCCACAGCAGGGACGGATCAGCCGCGATGGCCTGATTCCAGTTGGCCAGCTCCGTGTGCCCTCCCTGCCGGGCCGCGGCGTCGAGCAGCGTGTTGTCTTCGCGCTCCCACGGCATGGGTCCGAACGTGTTGACCAGGACTAGGTCCCGGTTCGGTCCGATGGCCTGCCGCAGCTGGCGGATCTGGCTGGCGGTGACGTCGCCGTTCGTGCCGAGACCGATGATCACGATGTGGCGCAGCGCGCCCGCGGCGGCCAGGCGCTGGATCACCGCCACGCCGGACTGCATCTGGCTGCCGACCTGCGCGTCGATGAAGATGCCCGGCATGGCGGCGGCCAGTGCGGCCGCCGAGGCGACCATGATGGAGTCGCCGACCGCGCTCACCTGGTCACCCGAGACTTCCGGCGGCTTCCCGCGGCGGCAAGCCGCGGACGCGGCGGCGGCCGGTGAGCGGGCCGACTGAGAGGCGGTGCTGATCCGCTGGCCCTCGGCGACCTGCCGGAGCAGGCCGGCCGGGGTGGCCGACTCGGGCGGCCGGACGACGCCGAAGACAGCCACCACGACGGTGATCGCCGTGACGGCGGCCACCGCGACCGGGACCGAACCGCGGCGGCGGCCGGCTGGGCTGGTGCGGACATCGGCTGGGCTGGTGCGGTCTGCTGGGCCGGTGCGCCCGGCTGGCCTGGTGCGGACGTCGGCCAGCCGCTGGTGCCAATGCCGGATGGTGGCACCCAGGCCGTTCTGCAAGATCGGCGTCTCGATGAACCGCCACGAGGCGGCCGCCAGGGCGATCGTTACCCCCGTCTCGATGACCCACGCCCAGGCCGAGGTGGGGCCCGATCCGGCCAGCGCGGCAGCCAGGGCTATCACCGGCCAGTGCCACAGATACATTCCGTAGGACCGGACGCCGACCCAGCGCAGCGGCGGCAGGCTGGTGATGACGGCGATGACGCCGTTGCCGGCGGCCGCGGCGACCAGGCATGCGGCCGCCAGCGCGGCCAGGATCAGCCCGACCGGGTAGACCGCCGGGTCGTTGCCTGAGAAATGCCCGATGGCCCAGGCCAGCACCGCGAGCCCGGCGATGCCGGCCGCGTCGAGGCGGTTGGTCTGCGCCGCCGGGAGGGACACGAGGGAGGCCAACGGGTAGGCCAGGGCCAGCGCCGCCCCGATCAGCAGCGCGGACGCGTGCGTGTCGGTGCCGTAGTAGACGCCGGACGGGTCGCCGCCTGGCGTGTACTGAAGCGCCATGACCAGTGCCGACGCCGCCGCGGCGAGCAAGATGACCGTGACCCGTGAGCGACGCCCGTTCAGCCTGATGAGGAGAAACCACAAGAGGAGGGGCCAGATGAGATAGAACTGCTCCTCGATGGCGAGCGACCACAGATGATCAAGCGGCGCCGGTGCCGTGAGCTGGCTGAAGGCGGCGAAATAGGACACGTGGTGCAGGATCTGATACCAGTTACTCGTGTACGTGACCGCCGCCAGCAGGGCCAGCCGGAGCGAGGCCTCCTGGTCCGGCTCGATCACGGACGCCGCGGCGGTGACGACGACCAGCATCACGGCCAGCGGCGGCAGCAGGCGTCGTGCCCGCCTGGTCCAGAAGTCCCGCAGGTCCAGTCGCCCGAGGGTGTCATACCGGGTGACCAGCAGGTCGGTGATCAGGAATCCGGACAGGACGAAGAAGATGTCGACGCCGAGGAAGCCCCCCGACAGTTCTGACGCGCCCTCGTGAAAACCCATGACGGCGAGCACGGCCAGTGCCCGCACACCGTCAAGGCCGGGCGCGCGTGTGCGTGTCTTCGTGATTCGTCTCGTCCCACCAGGTAACTGCCCGTCAGACCCGATACGGGCGTCATGCTAGCGAACTGGCATGTTCATAGCCAGGAGAAACGCCGCGAGATGCGCGAGAGGCGGACGGTCGGCAGGTCCAGACGCGGTAGCCCGCGGCGGACGTGTCAGCCGACCCAACGGTCGCTGCCGGTGGCAGCGACGGCGGTGCTCACTACGTCGGCCAGGCGGCCGGATTGACGGAATGCCGCGCGCTGGAACGCCGCCCCGTTCCCCCTGGCCAGCAGGGCGCTCAGCATTTCGGTAACGGCATCGGTGTCTCCGGCATCGTCAAGTGCGTCCCGGCAGTGGTCGAGCAGCAGGCTGGCTACGGCCGCCGCTTGCTCGGGCAGGCCGGTCACAGGGTTCAGCAGGTCGTCATCCAGACCGGACCGGCTGGCCCGCCAGGCGGCCAGCCGCAGCAGCTCGGTGCGGGTGGACGGGGCGGGCTTCTCCTCCCGCGAGCCTCGCGCCTCGGTTTCTACCAGCGCGCGGGCCAGCGCGGCGATCAGCACCGCGTCCTCGGCTAGCAGGCATACATCGGCGATGCGGAGCTCGATGGTCGGGTAGTGCTCGGACAGGCGGGCGTCGAAGTAGACCATGCCCGTGTCGAGCAGCGTGCCGGTCCGCACCATCTGCTCCAGGGTCTCGTGGTAGCGCTGCGCGGTCCGGAACGGTTCCGTCGGTCCCGAGCTCGGCCAGCGGCCCCAGGCCTGGTACCGGAAGCTCGCGTAGGAACTGTCGTGTCCCTGCCAGAAGGGCGAGTTGGCGCTCAACGCGAGCAGGATGGCGAGCCACGGCCCGGCCCGGTCCAGGACGGCCACACCCTCATCGTCTGAGGAGATCTCGACGTGAACGTGACAGCCGCAGGTGAGCTGCTCGTGCGCGGTCAGCCCGTAGGCCTCGGACATCCGCTGGTACCGGCTCTTGCTGACCAGCTCGGGCTCGACGGCGACCGGCGAGGTGGCCAGCGCCGCCACCTGGGCTCCGGCCTTTCCGGCCGCCGCCGCGGCGGCGGCCCGGCACCTGCGCACCTCGCGGTGAAGATCACCGAGCGAGTGGCACGGCCGCGAATTGGTTTCCAGCTGCTGCTCTTGCAATTCGAGTTCCAGGCTCGCCGCGTCATCCCGGGCCCGAGCTGCGGCCGCCTGATCCGCGCCCGCCGCGCGGCTGGACGCCGCGGCCTGTCTTACCTGCCGCAGCACCGTTCCCGCCACCGCCCGGGGCTGCCCGGTGCCCGGTTCGACCAGCAGGAGTTCTTCTTCGACGCCGACGCTGCGAGGATTCATCGTCGGAGGGTGCCCGCAGATCGGGCTTTCAACCACGCTAGCAGCACAAACCTTCGGCTGCGGGCCTGCCAAGACCGACAGCCGGTCGCGTGGCCGACGTCTTCCGGAAAGGTGAGGCTCTCTCGTTAAGAACTGCGGCCTACTGAAGAAACGCGGCGCTGCGGCGCGGCCGTCGCAGGCCGGCGAAGCCCGCCGCCGTCAGCAGCGCCCCGGCCGCAATGATCAGCAGCCACGGCGCGGGAGACGCAGGCGGGTGTGGCGCGGTCCCGCCGAAGCCGGTGTTCGCTCCGCCGACCGGCGTCTTCTGGCTGCCCGCCGCGTCGGTCAGGTCATCGGCCTTCAGCCCAGAAGACCCGTCGAGCACCACGATGGTATGAACGGTGTCGGCGGTGAGCGTGACCGACACCGTGGTGTGCTCGCCTGGCGCGCTGAGCTGAATCGTCTGTTCGCCCGGCGAGACGGCCAGGTACGGCGTGGCCGAACCGAAGACCAACTCCCGTGCCAGAACGGTGGGGCCGTAGCTGACCGTCACCCGGTTTTCCTTGAGCGACGCCTGGACGACCCGGACGAGCGCCTTTCCCGCGTGCGTGGCCATTTGGTTCTGCAGTATCTCCACCCGCAGGCCTGGGTCCGGCCCGAGGGCCGCGACGGTGTAGGTCGTCTGCGCGCTCACCATGAAATTCGTGATCAGCGCGGGATGGCTGGTCGCTGGCGCGCCGAAGCCTCGCATCGCCACCGTGTACTGGCCCGGGCCGACCGCCATGTAGGCCGAGACGTCACCGTAGGTGACATCCCTCAGCACGACCGGGTGGCCGGGGTTGCCGAACGGGTACATGTAGATGTCCATGGCCGGCGCCTCGGGGGACAGATGGGCGATTCGGACCCATCCTTCCTGCGTCGCCGAAGGTGCCGTAGACGAGGCGAACGCGGGCGGTGAGGTGGCGGCGATGAAAGTAGCCGTACCCCCGAGCAGGGTGGCGATCGCAGCCAGCCGGGCCATATGCCGGAGCAGCCTCATAGTCGTTTACCTCTCATTGGATCAAGCTTGTGTGTCAACGGTTAGGACGGTTGTGAGCAGGCCAAGCGGACTCGGCGCCGCGAACTCGACGCTCAGCGCAGCCTGGCCGGAAGCCAGGTGGATGATCGTGGCGTGCGCAGGCAGATACGGAGGGGCCTGCGCCGTCACCAGGGACCGAGCCGCTCCCAGCTCGGCCGCTTCGGCTCCCGTGCTGCCAGTCGTGATGGTCACTTCGCGGAACAACACCTGAGCGCCGGGGGAGGCATCGCCGAACGCGGTCACCCGGAATGAGTACACAGATGACAGCGCCGCGAGCGTCGCCAGCAGCCGGGAATCCACCTCACCCGCCCGGAGCTGCCCGGCCTCCGGCGCGGTGAACTGGATATGCGAGTTTCTGAGCAGTTGAGGTCCCGCACTCTTCCGGGCGGCGAGATCAGCCCGCAGCGCGGACTCGTAGGCAGCCGCTCCGGCGGGCGCGACCGCGCGGACCTCTACCCGGTTGCGGCCCGCACCAAAGCTCGCGATCACCCCGGGCGCGTATTCGTCAGCGAGCTGGCTGACCGTCGAGGAGGAGATCGCCAGCACGTTGGCGCTGGGCGCCCCGGCAGGCCCGTGTCCCAGCGGCAGCAGCCGGCCGGCGATCACACCATGCGCCTGCAACGCGGCGCACATGGCGGGATAGCAGGCGACGATCGCGTCGCTGCTCACCTGGCCGGCGATCCAGGCAGCTGCCTGTGCTTGCGCCTTCGCCGCGGCAGCCTCGGGAAATGTGCCCTGGGTGCCGACGGGAGGCCGGGCAGCCTGAGCAGCGGTTCGGGAGAAGATGCCAGCGAAGCCAAGGGCGGCCACCGTGACGGCCAGCAGTGCCAGGACGAGAGCTCCTAGGCGCCAGGGCCGGACCGTCAGCTGGTACTGGTGCCCGGGACGCCAGCGGAACCATTTCCGGCTTGGCTGTCCGGGCACTGTTCGCTGTCTGAAACCGGCCGGGCGCCGCCGCCACACCCAGAGCTTGACGGTGGTGGCCAACACCCGGCCCCACGATGGCTCCTGAGCGCGACCCGTCGCGGCTACGGCGGGCTTGACGAAGGCAATGCTTGCGGGCAGCTCAGGATGGCGGTCGTCGTCGCCCATCGGCCACCCCCCAGCCGCGGAACGGCGCCGTAGCTCATCCGCGCCAGCACAGCACACGGACGTACCGGCGACAACCGATATGACCAATTGGTTATAAACGATGTTTTTTGGGTCATCGGCGGGGCTTGCCGGCAGGTCTTGAGCGGTGCGGAGATGTACAGCGCTTGACCGAAGGATCCACCGTTCGCCGCGCAGGGCCAAGCCGCTACCGGTCACCCCTCGACTGCGCCGACGGCCATGCCGTTGGCGAGGAGATGCGGTCAGGTGGCGGTGCGTTCACCGACGGGCCGACGGCGCAGGCTCGGATTCTGGAGGGCCGGGGGCAGGTAGGCCTGGTCGAGCGTGCCGACGTCGGTGCCAGGCGGGACGATCTCGTCGATCCGGTCGAGGATCTCATCGGTGAGCGTGACGTCGAAGCCGGCGAGCAGGTCGTCGAGCTGCTCCATCGTGTGCGGCCCGATGATCGCGCTGGTCACGCCGGGATGAGCGATCGCGAATGCCATCGCGAGGTGCGTCATCGGCAGGCGCGCCTTTTCGGCGAGCGGGATGAGCTGCTCGACGGCGTCGATCCGGCGCTCGTCGCCGAGGGCCCTGAGAAGGCCAGCGCGCCGCAGGTCGGTCTGCTGGCCCTTGCGGACGCGGCCGGTGAGCATTCCCTGTCCGAGCGGACCCCACACGAGGATGCCCATCCCGTAGCGCTGCGCGATCGGCAGCACCTCGCGTTCGATGCCGCGGCTGAGGATCGAGTAGGGCGGCTGATCGGTGCGGAACCGTTCCAGGCCGCGCCGCTCAGCCACCCACTGGGCTTCGATGATGTCGGACGCGGGCATCGCGGACCCCCCGACCGCACGGACTTTGCCGCTGTGGATCAGGTCAGAGAGCGCGGACAGCGTTTCCTCGACATCGGTGGAAGGGTCCGGCCGGTGGACCTGGTAGAGGTCGATGTAGTCGGTCTGCAGGCGGCGCAGCGAGTTCTCGACCGCGGTCATGATCCAGCGCCGCGAGGCGCCCTGGTGGTTGGGATCGTCGCCTATCGGGCGGCTGAACTTGGTCGCGAGGACGACGCTGTCGCGGCGCCCTTTGAGCGCTTTGCCCACGGCCACTTCGGACTCGCCGTACACGTCGGCGGTGTCGATGAAGTTGATCCCCGCGTCCAGCGCCTTGTGGATGATGCGGACCGAGTCGTC
>Ga0302181_10001157_pt1 | contig 20030 bp, 16 predicted proteins | sample I_Palsa_E3_3_FD_198786 | JGI IMG/M metagenome (GOLD analysis project Ga0302181, IMG submission 198786) | Peat permafrost microbial communities from Stordalen Mire near Abisko, Sweden - I_Palsa_E3_3 | ecosystem: Environmental > Terrestrial > Soil > Palsa > Peat permafrost | place: Sweden...
GCACACGGCGTCGCCGATCACCAGCAGCCCGGCGGGGAACTCGGGTAGCCGCTCATAGCGGTTCCTCGTGCTGACCGGGAACCGGAACGGCACGGGCTCATCGAGCGGCTCGGCGCCGTCGATCGCCGCGGCGATGGCGCCGGTCGGCAGGCCCGATGCGAAGTCCGCGAAGCCTGCGGGGTCGGTCGGCGGGTAGTCCCCGCAGATCCCGCCGAGAGTTAGGATGTGCCGGCCGCCCTCCACCGCGGCCAGCCCACCGAAACGCGGGCTGGCCAGCGTGCCAGCGGTCAAGATCAGCCGGTCGCCGTTCATCGCGCCCGGCCGGAGGCGGTACGTCCTGGTCGCATAGCCCAGGCCGATCTCCACCCGGTCTTGCGCCGGGGCCTGGTAGCCCAGCTCGCTGAGCCACCGGGGGGCGCGGGAGCCACGGCCGCTGGCGTCCACCACCAGATCGGCATCGATCTCTTCGGGCTTGCCCTCGGCGTCGCTCACCCGCACGCCGGTGACCCCCCGTCCTTCCCGCGCGGCCAGCAGGCCGGCCGCGGAGTGGCCATCGAGCACGCGGACATTAGGCAGTCCGAAGACGCGCTCGCGCACGTGGCCCTCCAGGAACGGCCGGCTCGCGAGCAGCGCGGGCAGGCCGGCGTGGCGCTGCTTTAGCTGATGGCCGGACAGTACCCACTGCGCGTCGGCCAGCACATCACAGCACACCGCCCCGGCAGCGGTCACTTCGGCGGTGAAGCCGGGGAACAGCCCGTCGAGTATCTCTCTGCCCCTGGGGTGCAGGCCATGCAGATGACGGCCATGCGGCACCCCCTTGCGCTGCTGCCCGGCTGGTGGCAGCGCATCCCGCTCGACCACCGTTACCTGCTTGTAGACCTCGGCCAGGACCCGCCCGGTCAGCAGCCCGGCCAGGCTCGCGCCGAGAACGATCGCGTGATCAGAGGTCTCGCGCATCCCAGATCACTCCCAGCCGGTATGCTCCGTGCGGCGCCCGCCTATTTGAGGGCGTATCCAATCTGTCCAGCTTCGAACCCTCTGCGCAACTCGGTGCATGCTGCTCTGACAATCGCATGAAGACCCGCCGACGTCCCAAATGAGAGTAGTGTGCGTGTCACTGGGCGGGAGCCTGAGGTCCGCGGTGCGAAAGACACGCCCGATCCACTCGCCGCAAACTCGTGATTACCCCGTCCTCGTCACGTCTAGCGAGGATCAGGCCATATGCAACCAGACACCGACGCCCTGGCGACCAACCCGTTCGAGGAAGCCCCGCCGCGTGAGTTCGTGACGGCGATGCGGGGCTATGACCGTAACCAGGTCGACGAGCACATCAGGCAGGTCGAAGCCGAAGTCCGGCGGCACCGCGAGCAGGCCCAGGCCATACAGCGGGAGCTGTCCGAAGCCCGCGGCCAGTTCCACAAGCAGGACCGACCCGCCTATACCGGTCTCGGCGCCAGGATCGAGCAGCTGCTGCGCCTGGCCGAGGAACAGGCCACCGAGGTGGTCCAGACGGCTCGATCCGAAGCCGGCGAGATCAAGGCCACGGCCAAGGCCGATGCCGCAGAGCTGCGGGCCAGCGCCGAGACCGACGCTCACGAACTGGGCGCGAACGCCAAGCGCGAGACCGACGAACAACAGGCCGCCACCGAACGCGAGGCCGACTCGATCAGGACTACCGCCCGGCGCGAGGCCGACGAGCTGACCTCCGCCACTGAGCGCGAGGCCGCCACGGTCCGGGCCACGGCCGACCACGAGGCCGCGGAGAAGCAGGCCACGGCCGAGGGCGAAATCGCCAAGCTGCGGACCAGCACCGAACGCGAGGCCGCCCAGCTGAAGGCGACGGCCAAGCGCGAGCGGGACGAGATCCTCACCGCCTCCAAGCGCCAAGCTGACGAGATGCGCGGCCATGCGCAGCGGATCCTGGAGGAGGCCCAGGCCCTGCGGACCCGGACGGAAGCCGAGTTCGAGGTCCAGCTCGCGGCGCGCAGGGAACAGGCCGAGCGCCTGGAAGCCGACCGGCTCACCGCCGCCCAGTCTGCGACGCAGAAACTCGTGTTCGAAGCCGAGCAGCGCGCCTCAACCGCGGAGGAGCGGGCCGCGAAGGCCAACGCCCAGGCCGACCAGACTCGCCGGGACGCCGACCAGCACGCTAGGCAGCTGGTCGGCAATGCAGAAAAGAACGCCGACCAAATCGCCGGCCAGGCCAAGACGCAGGCCGAGCAGTTGCTCGCCGAGGTCAACGACGATGCCGAACGCCGCCGCGCTGCTAGCAACCGCGAGGTCGATGACCTCATCAGGCAGAAGGACAGCATCGCCAGCCACCTCGCGCAGTTGCGCCAGTTGCTGCCAGGCATGGATGCGGTACAGGCGGCACAGACAAACCTGCCATAACCCGTTGACTCGGGCTCGTGTCTACCGCCTTGTTCGGCATCGCCGGGGCCGTCTATAGCGCCTGGGTCCTCCTGGTCGAGATCGTGCGTTAGGGCCGTGGGCTGATACCACGGGCCGTTCGGTGGAAATTTCAGTTATGTCGAACGGCCGGGGTCAAGCACGCCGCCGGGCCTGTTCGTCTGTGCCGTCGCCCTGCCGCCAGTTCCGGGCGAGGGCGACCAGGCCGCGAACCACGTCGGGAGGCAGCCCCGGAGTGCTCGCGATGTGCCACAGCGTCGGGTCTTCATACTCCGCATGCCCGAGGTCCTGCGAACCCGCGTTAGGTTCCCCGCCTGCTAGTATCCGCCGGCACGAACCCGGGGCCCAGCCGAGCCGGTTCTCGACCATACCGAGGGTGCTAGGGGAAACGCGTTGGCCGTTCTCGAGCTTTCCAAGCGTTCGCTCGGTTACCCCTGTCGCCTCGGCAAAGGCCCGCCTGTCCCGCATGCCTAGCTCGACGCGGCGCGCGACAACGTAATCAGCGAGCCGACGCCAGTCCTCACCGGTCATATGACCGTCCTTCCCCACGAGCCGCCGCCACTCCCGCCGCCGGCTACGTGACCATCCTTACGCGAAGAAGATAGAAGAGTCTAACTCTTCCGCCACCGGCGAACGACACGGATCTGCGTCTCTCTTCTCAGCTCATCTTCTCCATGCTCTTTACTTCCTGTCTGTACTGCTCTAGAGTGCCTGAGTCGGCAGATAGCTTCTTATCTCTTCCTACACGTACCAAGATTTGCCAGTTTCTCGGATCGCGCTGCGGGCCGGTGACGTCCTCGCGCAGGCGAGGAGGGGAGCGCAAGGGCGCCCCGGCCACGCAGCGGGACTAGCTAAGCGGGCTCGGCGCGCCGTACCCGATCCTCAGCACGGCTTGGCCCTTACGCGGCGTGATCTGTTGCACCCAGACAGGCTGATACTCAGCTCGCTGGGTGTTGATGAACGACTGCATCCAATCGAGATATGCCGCACGCGTGAGGTGCGACGCTGGAACGGTCGTCGCCAAGTCCGCCCACCGCAAGAGGCTGGCGGGTCCGCCGCCGGGCGACTGGCTGGCGAAGTCCACGATGTACACCGGATGGCTATGGGCCAAGATGGCGAGGAGGTCCGGCAGCCAAGGGTCAACCCGGCCGCTGAGGAGCTGGGCCTTGGCCGTGGCAGAGGCCCTGATGTTGCTGTTGGTCAGCAGCTGAGCACCGGCCTCTTTCCTGGCGAGCAGCGCTCCGGGCACGGTGGCACGATACACCGCGGCGCCGTCGGGATAGATCCACCAGATGTCAATCCTGGTTTTTCCCGTGCCGAAGCTCGCGATGAGAGCCGGAGCGTAGAGGCCCAGACGGGGGCCGAACTGATCCCGGACGGTGGCGGTGGCCACCAGCAGGGTAGAGCCGAGAGGGTCGTTCGCCCCGGGGCCGAGCGGCGAGACTTGCGAGGGCGAGAAGCCGTTGCTGACCAGATCCTCGCATAGCTCCTCATCGCATGACACGACCGCGCCGGGACTGACCTGGTGCAGTATCCAGTTGATCGCCTGTGTTCTCGCCGTGGTCTCAGCGGCGAGTGGGCTCATCTGGGCGTGGTGGTTACCCGTGAGCAGCTGCGACGATGCGCCGCGCGGGGAAAGAGTGAACGCAAGGCCGACGACGCCGCCAACCAGCAGGATCAAGCTCAACAGCACAGCGGCCCGGCGGCGCCGCGATGCGCGGCGGTTTAGGCGCCTCCGGTGCGGCCTGGACGCCAGGTCACCGGCGATCAGGCCATCGCCGCTGCCGGCCCGCGGCTCGGGGGGCGCGGCACGCACCTGCGCTGAGCCAGCTGTCTTCTCATCCCAGTCGAGAACGGATGCTATCGGCGGCATCGGGCCCATGAGCCGCGCTCCGGCGGCCACCAGCTCGCTGAGCGCCCCGCGGGCCGACGGCCTGGCGGCTGGGTCCTTGTCGAGGCAGCGATGGATAAGGGAGCCCAGCGGCTCGGGAAGATTGCCCACATCTGGCTCGGAATGAAGAATGGCGAACGCCGTGGCAGTCAGCGACTCGCCCTTGAAGGGCAACTCACCGGTACTCGCGAACGCCATCGTCACAGCCCACGACCACATGTCGGCCGCCGCGGTCACCCGCTCCGCGGCCAGCTGCTCAGGAGCCATGAACGCTGGGGTTCCCATGGCGGCCTGGCCAGAAGGGCCCATGGTGGTCATCCCGGGAACGGCGGCCAACCCGAAGTCGATCAGCACCGGCCCGTCGGGCCCGAGCAGGACATTGGCGGGCTTGAAGTCGCGGTGCACCATCCCGGCGGCATGCACCGCGCCCAGCGCGGTCAGCGTTGCGACCGCGATGCGCTCGAGCGTTGCGCCGCCGCGAGGCCCGTTCTGCTCGACGACCTCGATCAGCGATGGCCCGCTGACGTATTCGCTGACGATGAACGGCCGGCGTTCGAAGATTCCCGCATCCAGGACTTGCGCGGTGCAGAACCGGGCGACCCGCTGCGCTGCGGCAACCTCCTTCAGGAAACGGCTGCGGACCTGCGGGTCCGTGGTGGGCGGCAGAAGCTTGACCGCCGCCGGGTTTCCGGCAGGATCCACCGCCAAGAACACCACACCCTGCCCGCCTTCTCCGAGGCGGCCGAGCAAGCGGTATACACCCACCTGGCGCGGATCCATCTCGCGCAGGGCAAGCATCTCCGGCATTGTCGTCCAAGCGGATGTCACCCGGCCATTTTGCCTCGCCAGGCTCAGCGCACGCCACAATTCCGTTTAGTCAGTTGCCTGCCGTGGCTTTCTGGCGGCCGCCTATGCTTTCGAGGAACTGCTTTCTCGCGGCCACGTCCACCCGGCGCCGCGCCAGATCTGCCCGCCCGGCACGATGATTCTCCGGCTGAGAACATAGCAAATTCCCCTTTGAACGCGCTTCGACCGGGCATGCTGTTGGGAAGCCCGGCCGCAAGGTGCCCCAGGGGCAGGTAGCCGGGTCAGGGGTGGGGCCCCGGCAGCACCGTCTCCCCCCCACGGTGCCCGGGACCCCGCTCCGCTTCAGGCACGGGGAAGTCGTCGATAATCACCGATGATGTAATGCGGCAGTGCCGACGTCGAAGTGAATCGGGCGGTCTGCGATCGGGGAGGAACCACCATGACCACCGCGGTCTCGATTATCGGCGCCGGTCTCGGCGGCCTGACCCTGGCCCGCGTCCTCCGCGTGCACGGCATCCCGGCGACGATCTATGAGGCGGAGCCCTCGGCGGATGCCCGCACCCAGGGCGGCCTGCTCGACGTGCACGAGTACAACGGGCAGCTCGCGCTCGAAGCGGCCGGCCTCACCGGCGAGTTCCGCGCGATCATCCACCAGGGCGGCGAGGCGACCCGCGTGCTCGACCAGCACGGCACGGTGCTGCTCGACGAGCCCGACGACGGCACCGGCGGCCGTCCCGAGGTGCTCCGCGGCGACCTGCGCCAGATCCTGCTCGACTCTCTGCCCGGCGAGATGATCCAGTGGGGACGCAAGGTCACCGGCGTCCAGCCCCTCGGCGTGGGCCGGCACGAGCTGACCTTCGCCGACGGGCCGGCCGTGACCACCAGCCTCCTCGTCGGTGCCGACGGCGCCTGGTCGGCCATCAGGCCGCTGCTGTCCGGCGCCAAGCCCGGGTACTCCGGCACGTCGTTCATCGAGACCTACCTGTTCGACGCCGACGAGCGACACCCCGCGGCGGCCCAAGCGGTCGGCGACGGTGCCCTGTTCGCAGTCGCGCCCGGCCAGGGGATCCTTGCGCACCGCGAGCCCGGTGGTGTCCTTCACGCCTACGTCGCGCTCGCCAAGCCGCAGGAGTGGATCGCCGGCATCGACTTCACCGATGCCGCCGCCACCACTGCCCGAGTCGCGGCGGAGTTTGACGGGTGGGCGCCCGGCCTCACCGCGCTCATCACCGACAGCGACACCGCGCCCGTTCCCCGCGCCATCAACGCCCTGCCCATTGACCACCGGTGGGACCGAGTCGCGGGCGTCACCGTCCTCGGCGACGCCGCCCACCTCATGTCACCGTTCGCCGGGGAGGGTGCCAACCTCGCCATGTTCGACGGCTCCGAACTCGGCCAAGCCATCGCGGCCCACCCCCGCGACGCCGAAACCGCGCTGGCGGAGTACGAGCGAGCCCTCTTCCCCCGCAGCGCGCAATTTGCCGCCGAATCCGACCGGAACCACAAGCTACTCTTCGGCGACAACAGCCCCGACAGCCTGCTCAAACTGCTCACCGGCCAGGAGCCGGCCGAGTGAGCGCGATTGTGTGGGCCTTCGGCGATGCTGGGCTAGGGCGCACTGGGGTGAGGCTCTCCGGTCCGGGTCACGGTCGCGATCCGGGCGTTGACCGGGATGTTGCTGGAGTCCAGTCCGGGCGTCTGCCCGTGGAAGTCGAAGTCGAGGCGGACATCTGGCCGGAACATCAGGCAGTGGGTTGACCCGCCGAAGTGGAACATGCCGAGCTGGTCGCCCTTTTTGACGCGCTGTCCCTGGTACACGGTGATCTCGCAGGTGGAAACCTCGGCCATGCCGACGGGAAGGACGCACATGAGCCCGATGGCCGGATTGTCGGCTTGGATGAACACCATCGCCCGGGTGGCGACCTCGGTGATGTAGCCCTGCGAGTCGTCGGGCCCGGCTGGGTCGTATCCTTCGGCGGGAGTTTCGGAATAGTACGTGCCGTCGTGCACGTGGGCTTTCACGACCCGGCCGTCGACCGGGCTGTGCCAGCGGTGGTAGCTGAGCGCGCTGAGGAAGGCCTGGTATATCGTCCCGCCGACGAACTGATCGGCCCAGGGATCGTCGGCCAGCATGTGGGCGATGGAGTACGGCTGCCCCTTGACCCAGAACCTGTCGTGGCGGCGGACGTCGTGGCTCAGCCGGTACGGTGCCGACTCGCAGGCGTTGACGATGACATCGGGGTCTGCCGGAGAAGCCACCGGCCGTATCCCCGCACGGAACCGCCGGGTGAAGAAGTCGTCCCACGAGGTGAAGCCGTAATGCGGTTTCGCCGGGTCGCACACGAAATCCTCGGCGAAATGCGGCATCTTCGCCATGGCCTGCGGGCCGAACCAGCCCGAGTCGGTGTCGTTGAGCACGCCGACCGAATCGGCGGACTTCAAGAACAGGCCCCATTCGTTGAGCATCTTCTTGAACTGCCGGTTGACCCGGTCGTTCAAGAACGCGGCGAACCCCGCGTGGGTGCCCATGGCCGAGTCAAGGATGGCGTTGATCGGGGTACCAACGAGCCCGGTGTCGTCGTATTCCGGGGCGTGCGTCAGGATGTGGTTGAAGAGCTTGAGCATATGGTCAACGGTCCTGACCTGGGGCTTGCCGGTCGGCGTTGGCTTGCGGGGCGTCTGCGCCAGCATGAACGCGAACAGCATGTAGATCTCGGGATCCCGCTCGATCACCTGCCGGAACTCCTCGACCACCGGGAGCAGCGGCACGTCGCCGCCGGCGTCGGTCTTCGCGACGAGGTCATCAAGCCACCGCTCGAGAACCTGCTGGTCCGATGGAAGCCACTTTCCCACCCGGTACGGAGCGCCCGTCATCACATCTCTCCTTGGCCGGCCACTCGCTCCCGTTGCGTGTCCGCGGGCACCGGCGCGTTTTTTAGCCACCTCAGGTTACAAGCGGCAAGGGCCGGTTCTCGACGATGCGTTTCATCACGATGGTTGAGGTGAGGCGGTGGATGCCGGGCAGCGTGGCCAGCTTCTGGTCGCGCAGTGCCGCAAAGCTGTCGAGGTCCCGCGCGACGACCCGGAGCAGGTAGTCGGGGTCGCCGAAGAGGCGTTCTGCGTGCCGGACCTGCGGCAGCTCGGCCAGGGCCGTTTCGAAGGAGGCGACGGTGCCGGCGTCGCCGCGTTCCAGGGTGATCTGCACGAGGGCCTCGAATCCCAAGCCGACGGCGGCGGGGTCCACGAGGGCGCGGTAGCCGGTGATGACTCCGCTGCGTTCGAGTTCACGCAGTCGCCGGTGGCAGGGGCCGGGGGTGAGCCGAACTCTGTCCGCGAGCTCGGTGACCGTGAGGCGTCCGTCGGCTTGCAGCTCGGCAAGGATCTTCCGGTCTATATGGTCCATGCCGCAAGAGTATTGCCGAAACCCAGCCTATAGCGGCAGAAATAGCAAGCATCTGTCCTGTCAAACGACGTAACGTCTTAGGCGAAGGCCATGCCTGACAGAATCACGGAGATAACGCCGATGCAGACGGTCTACGCGTTGCTTCCCTTGGTGGCGGCGTTCCTGGCGGTGCCGCAGTTCCTGCCACAGCTGGCCAGGGTTCGCCGCGCCGGCACCACGGCTGGGGTGTCGTGGTCGTGGGCGGCACTGACGAGCGTGAACAACGGGGCCTGGCTGGGCTACTTCGCGCTGTCAGGCTTCTGGACCGCGCTGGTGCCCGCCATCTCGGCGACTGTCCTGTCGGGACAGCTCGCGGTCGTGCTGGCCCGACGCGGCGGCGGCATGCCGAAACGCCCCGTGGTGCTCGTATCGGTGTGGGCGGTGGTGCTGCTCACCGCCGCCGCGGTGTTCGGTCGCACGGGACTGGGCTCGGTCCTGACCGTCGCCTTCGCGCTCCAGGTCACGCCCTCAGTGTGGACGGTCTACCGGTCCCGGAACACGGTCGGGGTATCCCGGGGCACCTGGCTGCTGATCTTCGGTGAACTCCTCTGCTGGGGCGTGTTCGGCATCCACGAGGCCGACCCCCGGCTGATCGTGCTCGGGGCCACCGGCGTGGTGGCCAGTCTGCTCGTGCTCGCCCGCGTGTCGTGGCGGCGGCCGCGGCGGCGGCCGTGGCCGTGGCCGTGGCCGTGGCCGTGGCCGGAAAGGGTGCCGGTGACCCAGGAGAATGGCAAAATTGCCCTGCCGCGCGATTCCTAGACCGGGGAGACACCGATGCTCACGCCAGTCACCATGCTCGATGAGCGATACAGCAGTCCGTCCGCTACCGCCGCGGGATGGGAGGAGACCCGCAGGGTGCTTGAGACCGCCGAGCTGTTCTGGGTCTCCACCGTCCGGGCTGATGGCCGGCCGCATGTCACCCCGGTCGTCGCCGTGTGGGCTGAGGAGGCCGTCTGCTTTTCCACCGGTGACGGGGAGCAGAAGTTCGCGAACTTGCGCGCCAACCCGCACGTGGTGCTGACCACCGGCTGCAACCAGTGGGACCAGGGGCTGGACGTCGTGGTGGAGGGCGACGCGGTGCAGGTCACCGACGACACCACACTGAAGCGTATAGCCGCGGCGTTCACCGCCAAATGGGACGGGCGGTGGCAGTGGGAGGTGCGCGAGGGCAGCTTCCACCACCCCGGCGGTGGCGGCGCGGCCATGGTGTTCGCGGTCACGCCCGCAAAGGTTTACGCCCACGCCAAGGGCGACCCGTTTGGTGCCACCACGCACAGGTTCTGACTTGAGGGCCAGTGACCTGGGTCGTTTTCCGCAGGCCGGTAGTCTGTAGCTTGAACTTCTCTCTCGACCGCGGCGCTATCAGCCGGACTGACCTTGACATCCTCCCCCGCTTAAAGGCCGGGGGATTCCAGCTACTACGCCGATGGGAGCAGCAGGTGAGGTTCGCGGTTCACAGGCCGGGCTACCCCGTCGCCTCCCCGCGCAGTCACGGCGTGCCCCGCCGCGATGTTCCGGGCCGCGTTCACATCAGCGTTGCAGACGACACCGCAGGCAGTGCACCGGAACACGGCTTGGCTCTCACGCGAAGCCCGGTCCACCTGCCCGCACGCCGAGCACCGCTGGCTCGTCAACGCGGGTTTAATCTTCTCCACCCGGCCCGGGGCCTTGTCCTCCAGCCGGCGCACCAGCAGCCCCCACCCCGACCGCAGGATCCCCCGGTTCAGCCCGGCTTTCTGCCGGACGTTCTTGCCGGGGTTCTCCCGGGTGCCTTTCGCGGACCGGGTCATGTTCGTGATCTTCAGGTCCTCGACCCGGATCACGTCGAACCGCCGCGCGATACCGGTGCTGGTCTTCTCCGCCCAGTCCTTACGCCGGTCCGCCTCCCGGGCCCGCAGCCGGCCGATCGCGTGCTTGACCCGCCCGCGGCGGTTGGATCCCCGCTTCGCGCGGGCCAGCTTGCGCTGCAGTCGCCGCAGCCTGGCCCGCTCCGGCGCGGTCAGGGCAGGGCAGTGCAGCAGATGCCCGGTGGACAGGGCCGCGGCGACCGCCACGCCCCGGTCGATGCCCACCACCTGACCGTTACCCGGTGCGGGCACCGGCGCGGGGATCACCGCGAAGGCAACATGCCAGCGGCCCGCGCGGTCCCGGGTCACCCGGTAGGACTTCACGCCCGGCGGTACCGCGCGGGACCAGCGGAATCGGACCCATCCGGCTTTGGGCATCCAGACCTGGCCGGTTTTCCGGCTGAGCCGACGCACGTCCCACTGCCGCCCGCGCTGCCCCACGATGCGGAACCCCTCGTCCCGCCCGGCCTTGCGCCACGACGGCCGCCCGGCCGGGTTCTCCGGGTCGAAAAACGCCTTCATCGCGCGGGTGAAGTCGCGCAGCGCCTGCTGCTGCACGGTCTGGGAGCCGGCGGCCAGCCACGGGTACCCGGCCCGGGCCTGGGTGAGCTGCCGGCACTGTTCCAGATAGCCGGGCGCGCTCTTGCGGCCGGGGTGCCAGTGGGAGTGCTGCTCGACGGCGAGGTTCCACACGTACCGGGCGTGGCCGCAGTGGTCCCGCAGCACCGCTTCCTGGGCGGGGGTGGGGATGAGCCGGTACCGGGACATACGAACACACTATCGGACACCGCTGACATTTCCGGGGAGGTGAAGCGGCGTTTCCTCCTCGGCCTGAAGGCCGGGGTCTCCACGCCGCCATCCTGATGACCGACCTGCTCGCGGACGCGAAGGCCGAGCTGTACCAGGGCGACCCGGAGGACTTCATGGCCCGCCGCGGCGAGCTCGTCGCCCAGGCCCGCGAGGCCGGGCAGGCCGGCGTGGCCAAGCAGATCGGCGCGCTGCGCAAGCCGACCCGGTCGGCCTGGGTGGTGAACCGCCTGGTCCGCGCCGATCCCGAGGTCACCGCGCGGCTGGCCGCGCTGGCCGCCGAGCTCCGCGGCGGGGGGCAGGTGATGGACGGCGCGCGGATCCGGGAGCTGACCGCGGCCCGGGCCCGGCTGGTCGACGAGCTCACCGGGCAGGCCCTCGATGACTTCCCCGCCGCGCCCTCGGCGCTGCGCGAGGAGGTGACCGCCACCTTCGACGCGGCCCTGGCCGACCCCGAGGTGGCGGCGGACCTCGGCACCTTGGTCCGCGCCGCGCACTGGGCCGGCTTCGGCCTGGCGCCCGCCCCCGACGGCGCGCCGGCGTCACCCTCCCCACCTCCGAAAACCAAGAAACCCGCGCCAGTTGAGCCCAGTGCCGAGCGCGAACGCCGTCGCCGCGAGAAAATCCAGGAGGCCGAACGGGCCGTGGCTCAAGCCGACCGCACCGCGAACGCCGCCAACGCGGCTGAGCAGCAGTTGGAAGACGCGGTCCGGCGGCTGGAAGCCGAGCTGGCGCAGGCCCGCCAGCAGCTCGCGGACGCCAGGCGGCAGGCCTACCGGGCCGAGTCGCAGCAGCGGCGGGCGGGCGAGACACTGAACCGGCTCCGGGAGTAAACCTTCCCGGGCTCCCAGCGTCTCTTAGTACACATGAGGCCGCCGAGTTGTCTGGAAGATTTGTGCCGGAACGGAGGATCGGTGGACACGCTGACCGGGGTGGAACATCTGGCCGAGCCAGACGGTTTTCGTGATTTCGTCGAGGCGCGATCATCGGCCTTGCTGCGTTCTGGCTGGCTGCTGACCGGGGACTGGCCGAGCGCGGAGGACCTGGTCCAGACCGCGCTGGCCGCGGCCTGGCCGCACTGGGCCAGCCTGCGGCGCCAGGACGCGCCGGAACTGTACGTGCGCAAGATCATGGTGAACACCTTCCTGCGCTGGCGCAAGCGCCGCTGGAACGGCGAGATCGCCACCGGCCGGCTCCCCGAGACCCAGGCCTACGACGTGTTCGCGCAGGTGGATGCCCGCCAGTCGCTGCTCGCGGCCCTGGACCGGCTGCCCGCCCGGCAGCGGGCGGTCGTCGTACTCCGCTACTTCGCCGACCAGACCGAGTCGCAGACCGCGGAGGCGATGGGCTGCTCGGTCGGCGCGGTGAAGTCTCATGCGGCCAAAGCGCTGGCCCGGCTGAGGGACGCGCCGGGCCTATCCGAGCTTATGACCGGAGGGGTGGCGTCGTGAACACCGAGGAACGCAAGCTAACCGATGCACTGCACCAGATCACGCCCGAGCCGCCGCGCCCGGTGACCGTCGAGCAGGTCGCCTACCGCATGGTCAGCGAGCCCCGGCTCAGTGGTCAACCACGGGGTCGTCAATCACGGGGTCGTCAACCACGGGGTCGCGAGCCGCGCGCGCGCCGCGGCCACTTCGCCCCGAGCCGCGCCTTCGCACCGGTCCTAGCCGCGGCGGCCGTGGTCGTCATCGCCGGCGCCAGCGCCGGCATCGCCGTGCTGGCCAGCTCGCATCACCACTCGCCCGTGTCGGCCGGAGGCGCGCCGACCTCGTCGGCCAGCCCGTCGGCCTCGGTGTCTGCCTCGCCGTCGCCGACCATCTCCTCGACCCAGCAGACCACGCCGACGACGGCCATCGCCGGCGGTCCCTGGGGTGCGGAGCTGATCAATCACCAGACGTTCGACCAGGTGGGGCCGGTTAGCGCGGACGGCTCGCTGTACGCCTACTCGACCGGTTCCCTGGACCGGATCGACCCGGCCACCGGCGCTGTCGTGGCGACGGCCGCGTACAACCCACCGCTGCCCAGCCCGGCGGTCATCGTCGGGAACACCGTGTGGGTGGTGTGGTCCTACAGTGGCGGCAACGTCGTCCTGCATGGTTACAACGCCCAGACGCTCGCGCAGACCGCCTCGGTGCTGGTCCCGGCCACCGGCCCGGTCACCAGCACGGGTTCGGACGTGCTGACCGCCGGCCCCGACGGCCATCTCTACGTGGCCGCGGGCATCGCCGTGTCGGTGCTGGACTCCAACGGCCAGCTGATCCGGCGGATCTACCTGACCGCGGGCACGACCAACTCGGTGGCGGTCTCACCCGACGGCAGCAAGCTGTACGTCGGCGTGGGCGGCTTCAAGGTGCTGGTCTACAACCTGGCCAGCGACACCGTGGTCGCCTCGTCCAGCCTGAAGGACACCAACTCCGGCGGCAACCTGGTCGCGACCTCGGGCGGGGTCTGGGGCACGACCGGTACCGGGATGAGCGAGTGGACCTGGTTCGCGCCGAGCGGAGACCTGGGCCAGGCCGTCCGCATCGGCGAGGGCGCCGGGGCCGGCTTCGCTTCGGTCCCCAGCTACAGCGGGGGCGTGGTCTGGGTCGGCGGTTCGCACACGCTCAGCTGCGCGAGCCCGGTCAACGGGCGCATCCTGGACACCGCGACCCTGCCCACCGACCACAGCGTGGTGGAGTACTTCGGCAGCCCCGCGATCAGCGGCGGCCATGCCTACTCCTCCTACCAGGACAACGCATCGCAGCTGTCCGGCCTGGTCCAAATGACCCCGCCCGCCGCCTGCTCGAGCCAAAACTCATAATTCCCACGAAACCCACCCTTAACTTAAGCCTCTATTGTTTACCTCCCTGACCAGGAGGAACATGGCTCGCGGCGGCTTTTCAGGCCGTCAGCAACAAGGGGGATTTTCGTGGGGAAAACATCGTCTGCACATGATCTCTTCAGACCCGGCCGTCGGCGGGTGATGGCGTTGATAACCGGGGCGGGCATCACGGCCGCCATGGCCGTGGGCCTGCCGGCCGCGGCCGGCGCGGCGACCGCGGCGCCCATGGACCTGCCCTCAGGCTGCAGCCTGTCAGTGTCGACGGTGACCTGCACCTACACCTACACGGGCGGCGAGCAGGACTTCGCCGTCCCGGCCTACGTCAGCACTGTTGACGTGACCGCGGTCGGCGCGGCCGGCGGCAGCGACTCCACTGTGCATGCCGGCGGCACAGCGGAACAGGCGCACGCGGTGCTGTCGGTCACTCCGGGCGCGACGCTGGATGTGGAGGTCGGCGGCCCGGGGCTAGACACATCTGCAGCAACCAACGCGCCCGGACCAGCGGGAGGCTTCAACGGCGGCGGGGCCGGCTCTGGGGGCGATAACAGCTCGATCTCGTCGGCTTCGGGTGGCGGGGCCAGCGACGTACGGACCAGCGTCGGGTCGCTCGCCTCCCGCCTGATCGTCGCCGGCGGCGGTGGCGGCGCCTCTAGCTGTGGTGCCGGCGGCGACGCGGGCGAGCCCGGCCAGGGCAGCCAGCCGTGCCAGACCAGCAACACCGGCGGTGGGGCCGGCACAACGACCATGGGCGGTGCGGCAAACTATCCGGCGGCGCCCGGCGTGCAGGGCGTCGGCGGTAACGGCGGATACCAGGCGGCGCAGGGATCGGACACCGCCAATCTTGGCGGCGGAGGCGGCGGCGGCGGGTACTACGGCGGCGGCGGCGGCGGACCTACCGCGGGCGGCGGAGGCGGGTCCTCGTACGTGCCGCCCGGCGCCATGAACACGATCACCCCGACCGCTTGGGCCGCGTCGGTGATCATTTCCTACCCGGCGGCGATGCTGTCCATCGCCACGCACCAGAACATCACCGTCGACGCGACCAGCCCGGCCGGTGCTGTCGTCCACTACACCGCGCCCGCGGTCACCGACGAGGCCAACCCGACGGACCCGCCGGCGGTGTGCGTGCCGCCGTCGGGCAGCACGTTCGCGATCGGCACCACGACGGTGACCTGCACCGCCACCGACGCCGACGACTCCAACAGCCCGGTGTCTACCACGTTCAGGGTGCACGTGGTCGGAGCGCCCGGCCAGCTGGCCGCACTGCACTGGGACGTGCGGGGCTACGGCCCGGGCCTGGCCAACACGGTGCTGATCGCCGAGCACGCGGTCGACACCGGGAACACCCCGCGGGCCTGCCTGGCGCTGGACGCGTTCATCATCGAGGTGCAGACACGCATCCCGCCGCTCCCGCCCATCGCGCGCGCCTACCTGATCGCGGCTGCCGCGCAGATCCAGGCCGTCCTAGCCTGCGGAGACTCCTGGCTTCCTTGACGGTTAAGCCGGGGGAACCTATCTGCCAGACCCGGCGCCTTAAGTTACGGTCCGCCGCCACCTGCTCAGCGGGTGGCGGCGGACCCGGCGGCGTCCCGTCGCCGAACGGCCGTCCGCCCAGCTCCGCCCGGTGGTGCGGAGTGGTCCAGCCGGACAGGTCCGGCCCCGCCGGGACGATCTTGGACGGGTTCAGGCTGGTATGCACCTTGTAGTAGTGCTCCTTGGTCTGCTGGAAATCGATCGTGTCGCCGAACCCGGGCGTCTGGAACAGGTCGCGGGCGTAGCCCCACAGCACCGGCATCTCGGTCAGCTTGCTCCGGTTGCACTTGAAGTGGCCGTGGTAGACCGCGTCGAACCGGACCAGCGTGGGCCACAGCCGGACGTCCGCCTCGGTGATCGTGTCGCCGACCAGGTACCGCCGGGTGGCCAGCCGCTCGGACAGCCAGTCCAGCCGGGCGAACAGGGCACGGTAAGCGTCCTCGTAGGCGGCCTGGGTGCTGGCGAACCCGCACCGGTACACGCCGTTGTTCACGTCCTGGTAGACGCCCGCGCTGACCTCTTCGATCTCCTCGCGCAGCCGCTCCGGGTACAGGTCGGGCGCGCCCGGACGGTGGTGCGCCGCCCATTCGTGCTCCAGGTCGAGGGTGATCTGCCGGAAGTCGGCGGTCACCACCGCGCCGGCCGGGACGTCCACCATGGCCGGGACGGTGACCCCCCGCTCGTATCCCGGGAGGGCCTTCTCGTAGGCCTCGCGCAGCCAGTGGATGCTCAGCACCGGGTCGAGCCCGCCCGGGTCCAGGTCGAAGCTCCAGCTCCGCCAGTCGTGCTCGGGCCCGCAGATGCCCATGGACAGCGCGCCCTCCAGTCCGAGCAGCCGCCGGACGATCATCGTCCGGTTCGCCCACGGGCACGCCCGCGCCACCACCAGCCGGTACCGCCCGGCCTGCACCGGGAAGGTCCCGTCCCGCCCGTCGGCCGTGATCCGCCCGTCCAGGTACCGGGTATCCCTGACAAACTCTCCCGAACCGCTCACCGTGTCTCCCGCTCACCGTGTCTCCCGCTCGCCGTGTCTCCCGCTCGCTTCCGGGCCGCTGAGCCTGGCCGAGCCGCCACCAGCTTTAAGAGCTGCCACCAGTCTCAAGATCAGACTGACATCGCAAGTAAGGTTAGCCTAAGCTAAGTCTCTGCGATGGTACGGCCGTGACGAGGGGGAAGGGTTAGATGACCAAGTGGAGGACCGCCGTTCTGAGCGGCCTGACCCTGAGCCTAGCGGTCTGCGGGGCCCTTACGGCCTGCGGTTCGTCGGCGTCCGATCCGTCGTCCGGGCAGTCGATCACGCTCTACAGCGGCCAGCACGAGCAGACCACCGACGGCCTGGTGACCGCGTTCCGGAAGCTGACGGGCATTACCGTCAACGTCCGCAACGACGACGAAGACACCCTCGCTAACCTGATCGCTGTGCAAGGGTCACACTCGCCCGCCGACGTCTTCTACACCGAGAACTCGCCCGCCCTTGAGTTCCTCCAGGACAAGGGCCTGCTCTCCCCGGTCGACGCCAGCACGCTGGCGCATACCCCGGCCAAGTACGACTCGCCCGCCGGGGACTGGGTGGGGGTCTCCGCGCGGGTCAGCGTGATCATCTACAACCCCTCGATGATCGCCAAGAGCCAGCTCCCGACCTCCGTCATGCAGCTCGCCGACCCGAAGTACCAGGGCAAGTTCGCCTTCGCCGCCGGGGAGACCGACTTCCAGCCCATCGTCACCTCGGTGATCAGGACCTACGGCCAGGCGGCCGCGCTGCGCTGGCTCCAGGGCATCAAATCGAACTCCGCCAGCCACATCGTCCCGGACAACGAGACGATCACCGATGAGGTCAACCGCGGCCAGGTCGCGTTCGGCGTCATCAACCAGTACTACTGGTACCGGCTCCGGGCTGAGGACGGCGCCTCGGCCATGCACTCGCAGCTCGCCTACTTCGCCCCGCGCGATCCCGGGTACGTGATTGACGTCTCCGGCGCGGCGGTGCTGAAGTCGAGCAAGCACCAGGCGGCGGCGCAGAAGTTCCTCGCCTTCCTGGTCAGCCAGCAGGGTCAGGACATCATCGCGCGCGCCGCGGGCAACGAGCAGAGCTACGAGTACCCGCTGGCCGACGGCGTGACGACCTCCGCACCGGAGACCCCCTTCGATCAGCTCCAGCCGAACCCGATCACGATCGCCGATCTCGGTGACGGTGCGGCCGCCATCGCCCTGCTGCAACAGGCGGGCCTGCTGTGAACCGTCCGGGTCCCGGCCAATGACCACCGGGACTCTGACCGAACGTCCGGCCCAGCACGCCGTCCCGCACCGCTCTCACCGTCCCGTGGCCCTGCTCACGGTCAGCTACCTGGTGGCGGCGGTGCTGGCGCTGCCGCTGGTCTTCCTGCTCATCGAGGCCCACGGCGCCGGGACCACCGCCGTGGCGCACCTGATCTTCCGGCCGCTGACCGGCACCCTGTTGTGGAACACGGTCCGGCTCACGGTCGTGGTGACCGCGGCCTGCGCGGTGATCGGGACCGGCGCCGCGTGGTGCATCGAGCGGACCGACCTGCCGGGCCGCCGCGCGTGGGCGGTGCTCGTCGTGGTGCCGCTCGCGATCCCCGACTTCGTGGTCAGCTTCGGCTGGAACTCCCTGTGGACCTGGGCGCACGGCTTCCGCGGCGCGGTCATCGTGATGACCTTGGCCGTCTACCCGCTGGTCTACCTGCCGGTGGCGGCCAGCCTGCGCAGCGCCGATCCCGGCCAGGAGGAGGTCGCCCGAAGCCTGGGCTCCGGCCGGGTCAAGACCTTTGCCCGGATCACGCTCGGCCAGGCCAAGGGCGCCATCGCCGGCGGCTGCCTGCTGGTCGCGCTGGTCCTGCTGGCCGAGTACGGCGCCTTCGATATCCTCGGCTACCAGACCTTCACCACCGAGATCTTCACCGAGTTCAATCACTACAGCCTCGCCGCCTCCTGTGCCCTCTCCCTGGTCCTGGTGCTGCTCAGCCTGCTGGTCCTGGCCGGGGAGGGCCTGCTCCGCGGCCGCGGCCGGGTCAGCCGGTCCGGGCCGATGGCGCCGCGCCCCAGCCCGCCGCTGCGGCTGGGCTGGACCCGCTGGCCGGCGCTGGCCCTGTTCGCCGCGCTGATCCTGCTCGCGCTGGGCGTCCCGGTCGGGTCGACCCTGTACTGGATGGCGGACGGCCTGCCGTCTGCCCTGGGCGGCGGGGCCAACGTCTCCCTGCTCGACGCGGCCGGGCATACGGCTCTGTACGGCGGGACGGCGGCGGCCCTGGCCACGGTCATGGCCGTCCCGGTGGCCCTGCTGGCCATCCGGCACGACGGTCGGATGCGGCACGTCCTGGAGCGCAGCACCTACCTGGTCCTGGGCATGCCCGGCGTGGTCATCGCGTTCGCCCTGTCCTACTTCACCGAGCGTTACGCGGCCGGATTCGGGTACGGGACGTCGATGCTGCTCATCGCCTGCTACGCGATCATGTTTTTCCCGCTGGCGCTGGTCGGGGTCAAGGCGTCGCTGGCCCGGGCGCCGGTCAGCCTGGACGAAGTGGCCAGGTCCCTGGGCCAGCGCAGGCTGGCCGTGCTGCTCCGGGTGACCATGCGGCTGGCCGGGCCCGGCCTGGTCGCCGCGTTCTGCCTGGTCTTCCTGTCCGCGGTCACCGAGCTCACCGCCACCTTGCTGCTGATCCCGACCGGCACGCAGACCCTGGCCACCCAGTTCTGGGCCTACGAGTCCAATCTCTCCTACAGCCAGGCCGCTCCGTTCGCCCTGGTCATGATCATCGTCGCGGCTGTGCCAAGCTATGTCCTGGGCCGGTTTTTCAATCGCCCCGTTCAAGCGCGAGGGTGAGGGAATGCGGCAAGTCGCGGTGACCGGCCTGTACAAGGCGTTCGGCGCACACCCGGTGCTGACCGGCGTGGACCTGGAGGTGCCGGCCGGCTCCCTGACCGCGATCCTCGGCCCGTCCGGCAGCGGGAAGACCACCCTGCTGCGGCTGCTAGCCGGCTTCGAGCGCGCCGACGCCGGCACGATCAGCATCGGCGACGGCCTGGTCGACGGTCCCCGGGCCTACGTCGCGCCGGAGCGGCGCCGTATCGGGTACGTGCCGCAGGAAGGCAGCCTGTTCCCGCATCTGACCGTCGCGGCCAACGTCGGGTTCGGTCTGTCCGCTGGGGACCGCCGGGCCGGCCGGGCCGCGGACATGCTGGAGATGGTGGGCCTGGGCGGGCTGGGCCCGCGGTACCCGCATCAGCTGTCCGGCGGCCAGCAGCAGCGGGTCGCGCTGGCCCGGGCCCTGGCCATCGAGCCGGCCGTGGTGCTCCTCGACGAGCCGTTCGCCTCCCTCGACGCGCACCTGCGGGCCAGCGTCCGCGCCGATGTCCAGGAGATCTTCCGCCGGGCCGGCACCACGGCCGTACTCGTGACCCACGACCAGGACGAGGCGCTGTCGGTGGCCGACCGGGTCGCGGCCCTGC